>ERZ746981.4-NODE-4-length-374852-cov-31.201742_pt1 | contig 374852 bp, 306 predicted proteins | sample MGYA00374948_ERZ746981 | MGnify/ENA primary metagenome ERZ746981 (study PRJEB28757, sample SAMN06711160) | food metagenome | host: microorganism | place: China:Harbin | collected 2017-01-30 | study: EMG produced TPA metagenomics assembly of the Analysis of... | reverse complement strand
CGCAGACGATCCATCTGTTCGTCCGTCAGCCAGTACAGGTCGCTCATTTCCAGTCTCCTCACAGAGCCTGAATCAGTGTTCCGTACTCAAAATCTATGAGCCCTCAGCCTGGGAACGAAAAGAACGGAAGAAGTTTCCGGTCATAATCGAGAGTGTTTCCGGCACAACGTCTCACATGTGACATTTCCGCGTCGTATGTGAGACGTTGTGGACACTTGAATTCGATGAATCCGCACAGTGGATGAAGGTATTCGTTCCCTGTGCAGGCGATCAGTCCCATGGTCGGACGGCCCTATACCGTCCACAACTTCGATCGCTCCCTGGGATGCGTGGATTTGGATTTCGTGTTGCATGGCGATGCGAGGCCTGTCCCGCACTGGCCGTGATCGCAGCCTTTTTTGGCGCCGGTGAGTTCGAGGCGTTCGCGTAGCAGGTCGAGCAGGGTGGTTGTCGACGGTGAGGCTGGTGCGGGTGGCGTTGACGATCAGGGTCAGCGGCGTGGCCGGAACGCCGGGCGGCGGCGGTGGCGTGGGGGTCTGACGGGCTTCCGGGCGGGCTGTGGCGTGCGCGCGGGGAAGGGTCAGGGCGGTGGAGGCGACGCTTCCCTGGAGGACGGCGCGGCGGCGGAAGCGGGCGGGGCCGGGGGAGAGGCTGGTCATGGCCGGACTGACCTTTCCGGATGGGGCGTGGCCGGGCGCCGGGTCTTGTCCGGTGGCTCAGGCTGCGTGGCGGGGGTGGGGGTCTCCGTCTGTTACGTGTGGGGCCGGACCGGGTTGCGGTGCGGGGGCGAGGCTCACGGGGGCGTGAAGTTTCGATTTCCTTTGCTGTATTCAGGGAAATACAGAGTCTGTCGGCATGATGACGGGTTGCGGGAACGGGCAGTCTGGTCTTTTGGGGTGTTTGTCCGATCTGTTCGGGATGCAGAGGATACAGATCAGGGAATGTTTCGGCGTTTCTCAGTCCGGCTCAGGTAATGGCGACGCTGTATTGCTGATCAATATAAGTAATATTTTTTCTGTATTTGTAAGAGCACCGGGTTCCGGGTCTTTTCGGGGGGGTGCGGCTTCCTGTTTTCCTGCCGGTCCGGCTCTGCGATCACGACTTGCGGCGGGTGCAATAAAAATGTCATGCCGGCGGGGCTGTTCTGCGGTTGCCGCTGCGGGGGGCGTTCAGTATTGGTCGCGGGCGTGAGGAGCGGAGCGCCTTTATGGATGGAACATCGCACGCTTCGGGGGAGGCTCCGGGAGCGGGATCCGGCGGAAGTGGCGGGCATGTCGTGCCGGACGGAGTGGCCGGGGTTATGACTGCCGAAGTCACGGTTGCCGGGGATGGCCTGGCCGGAGAGGACTTTACCGGTCCGGGACCGGCGCGCGGATTCGACGGGGACAGGCTGTTTCGCGGGCTGGTGACGGCCAGCGGGATTGCGGTTCTGGCTCTGCTTGGCGGGATCATTCTGGTCATGGTCGCCGGCGGGATGAAGGCGTTTTCGACCTTCGGTCCCGCTTTTCTGGTGTCGTCCGTCTGGAATCCGGTGACGCAGCATTACGGGGCGCTGGCTCCGGTGTTCGGGACGATCGTGACGAGCGCGCTGGGGCTGCTGATGGCGGTGCCGCTTGCGTTCGGGGCGGCGTTCTGGCTGACGCAGATGGCGCCGGCGCGGCTTTCGGCCGTGGTGGGCATGGCGGTTCAGCTTCTGGCGGCGGTGCCGTCGATCATTTTCGGCATGTGGGGTTTCTTTGTCATCGTGCCGCTGATGGCGCGGTATGTGCAGCCTTTCGCGCGGCACTGGTTCGGGCATGTTCCGGGGCTGGGCGCGCTGGTTCAGGGGGCGCCGTTCGGGACGGGGCTTCTGACGGGCGGGATTATTCTGACGGTGATGGTGACGCCGTTCATCACGGCGGTGATGTGCGATGTGTTCACCTCCATTCCGGCGGTTCTGAAGGAGAGCGCCTTCGGGCTCGGCGCGACGCGCTGGGAGGTGATGCGGAATGTGATTCTGCCGTGGTCCAGCAAGGCTGTGGTGGGCAGTGTGGTGCTCGGCATGGGGCGGGCGATGGGCGAGACGATGGCGGTGACGTTCGTGATCGGCAACGCCAACAAAATCGGCTGGTCGCTGTTCGCGCCGGGCAACACAATCGCCTCGCTGATCGCGCTTGAGTTTCCGGAGAGCCCGGCGGGGAGTGTGAAGCTGTCCTCGCTGATGGCGCTGGGTACGATTCTGATGGCGCTGTCCTTCCTGGCGCTGGCGGCGTCGCGGATTTTGCTGGGCTTTGCGGAACGCCGGGAGGGCAGGCAATGAGCGGCCATCAGGACGGGCGGCAGAGTGTGCGACAGAACGGGGCGGTTCAGGCGGCGCCGGATCGCTGGAAGCCGCACGGGGCGCTGGCGATGCGGCGCCGGTTCATGGATCGTCTGGCGACCGGACTGAGTCTGACGGCGACCTGTGTGGCGCTGCTGGCGCTGTGTTCGATTCTGCTGACGCTCCTGGTGCGTGGTGTGGCAGGGCTGTCTCTGGTGACGTTCATTCATTCGACGGCGTCGCCGGGAATGAATGGCGGTCTGGCGAACGCGATTGTCGGCAGCCTGATCCAGACGGCGGTGGCGATCCTGATCGGGGCGCCGCTGGGGATGATGTGCGGTATTTATCTGTCCGATTACGGTCGCGGCTGGATGGCGTCCACGACGCGGTTTGTCTCCGACATGCTGCTTTCCGCGCCGTCCATTCTGATCGGTCTGTTCATCTATCAGCTCATTGTGGTTCCGACGGGGCATTTCTCCGGATTTGCCGGGTCTGTGGCGCTGGCGATTCTGGCGCTGCCGATTGTGGTGCGGACGACGGAGGACATGCTGGGGCTGGTGCCGGTCGCGCTGCGCGAGGCGGGGATCGGGCTCGGGGCGTCGAAATGGCGGGTGATTGTGTTCATCTGTCTGCGGGCGGCGCGGACGGGCGTGATGACCGGGATTCTGCTGGCGGTGGCGCGGGTGGCGGGTGAGACGGCGCCGCTGCTGTTCACGTCGCTGGGCAATATGGACTGGTCGGTGAGTCTGGCGCAGCCGATGGCGAGTCTGCCGGTGACGATCTACCAGTATGCCGGGTCGGCTTATGATGACTGGGTGCAGCTTGCCTGGACGGGGGCGCTGCTGGTGACTCTGGGCGTGCTGGCGATCAACATTCTTGTTCGGGTCGGCTTTGGCCGGAAGGGAGCTTAGGCGGATGAGCGGGACGGTTGTGACGGAGCGGGCCGTGTCAGGAAATGGTGTGGCCGGAAATGGTGCATCAGGGAACGGGGTTGCGGAGAAGCCGGCGATTTCGGTGCGGAATCTCGATTTCTTCTATGGCGACCACAAGGCGCTGCGCGGGATTTCGATGGAGTTTCCGACCCGGAAGGTGACGGGGATGATCGGGCCTTCGGGCTGTGGCAAGTCGACGCTGCTGCGGGTTCTGAACCGGATGTACGATCTGTATCCGGGGCAGCGGGCAACGGGCGAGGTGATTTTCGACGGGCGGAACATCATTGCGCCTGGGATGGATGTGAACCGTCTGCGGGCGCGGGTTGGCATGGTGTTTCAGAAGCCGACGCCGTTTCCGATGTCGATTTACGACAACATCGCCTTCGGGGTGAAGCTGCATGAGACGCTGTCCCGTTCGGAGATGGACGGGCGGGTTGAGGATGTGCTGCGGCGTGTGGCGCTGTGGGGCGAGGTGAAGGATCGTCTGAAGGCGTCGGCGACGGCGCTGTCGGGTGGTCAGCAGCAGCGTTTGTGCATTGCCCGGACGATTGCGACGCGGCCTGAGGTAGTTCTGCTCGATGAGCCGACGAGCGCGCTCGATCCGGTCTCCACGGCGCGGATCGAGGAGCTTCTGGACGAGCTCAAGAAGGAATTCACCATCGCCATTGTGACACACAATATGCAGCAGGCGGCGCGCTGCGCGGATCAGGTGGCGTTTTTCTATCTTGGCGAGCTGGTCGAGATGGACAGCACGGACCGGATTTTCACGGCGCCGCGCGAGACGCGGACGCAGGACTACATTACCGGCCGGTTCGGCTGAGCGGGGGTTTGGGGCGATGACCGAGGCAACGCATACCGTCAAGAGTTACGAGCAGGAGCTGGAGCGTCTTCGCGGCATGATGGCGCGGATGGGCGGGCTTGTGGAGCGTCAGACCGCGCAGGCTGTGAAGGCCGTGGTGGACGGGGACGAGGAGGCGGCGATCGAGGCGCCGGATCTGGACCCGGAGGTGGACGAACTGGAGCGTGAGGCGGAGGCGCTGGCGATCCGGATTCTGGCGCTGCGTTCGCCGATGGCGATCGATCTGCGCGAGATTGTGGCGGCATTGAAGATCACGGGTGATCTGGAACGGATCGGGGACTATGCGGCCTCGATCGCGCGGCGGGCGCTGAAGCTGGACATGGATGGCGGGATTTCGCTGATCGGGCTGCGGAGCATGGGGCGGCTGGTGCAGGACAATCTGCGCCGGGCGATTGATGCGCTGGCGACGCGGGACCGGGATCTGGCGGTTGCGGTGTGGCAGTCCGACACGGCGGTGGACGAGCTTTACACGGCGATGTTCCGCGAGCTGATGACCTATATGATGGAAGATCCGCGCAATATCGGGTCGTGCATTCATCTTCTGTTCGTCGCGAAGAATCTGGAGCGGATCGGCGATCATACGACCAATATCGCCGAGCGGATTTACTATGCGGTGACGGGCGAGATGCTGCCGGCGGTGCGGCCGCGCGGCGGACTGGGGCCGCAGCAGACGCCGCCGGCGATTCCGGACGCACGCTGATGTCTGAGACGGCGGGCGGCGCGGGCGCGCGGATTCTGCTGGTCGAGGATGATCCCTCGCTGCAGATCATGGTGCGGTATAATCTCGAAAAGGCGGGTTATGCCGTGGAGACGGCGGGAGACGGGGCGTCGGCGCTGGCGCTGGCCGGGTCGTTCCGTCCGGCTCTGGTGCTGCTGGACTGGATGCTGCCGGGGACCCTGTCGGGGATCGACGTGTGCCGGCGGCTGCGGGAGCTTCCGGGGAGCCGGGATGTTCCGGTGATCATGCTGACGGCGCGGTCCGAGGAAGCGGATGCGATCCGGGGGCTGGAGAACGGTGCGGATGATTATCTGACCAAGCCGTGCAGCATGGCGACGCTGGAGGCGCGCATCCGGGCGATGCTGCGGCGTGTGGCCGGGCCGAGCGACGTGCTGGAATTCGATGATATCACGCTCGACCTGGTGCGGCACCGGGGGGAGCGCGGCGGGCGGGCGCTGCAGCTCGGGCCGACGGAGTTCCGGCTTCTGGAGTTTTTCATGCGCCGGCCGGGACGGGTGTTTTCGCGCGAGGACATTCTGAAGGCGATCTGGGGCGAGAACATTCATGTGGAGGTGCGGACGGTGGACGTTCATATCCGCAGGCTGCGCAAGGAGATCAACGGGCCGGAGGAGCGGGATCTGATCCGCACGGTCCGTTCGGCGGGCTATGCGCTCGATAACAGTCCGGAATGATATGAGCGGTGTTTTCCTGTCTGGCGGGCCTGTCTGACGGGTGAGTGAGCGCCGGCGGGCGGGGGAAACATGACGGGAGCCGAACTGGCGCTGTGCCTGCTGGGGGCTTTTTGTCTCGGCCTGATGCCTGGCTGGCTGGCCGGGGAACGCCGGCTGCCGCAAAGGCCGGCGTTTCTGCCGGCTTCGCGCCGGGACGAGAGCATAACGCGGGGCGTCGGGCTGGAGGAGATGCTCGGCTTTCTTCCCGACTGCGCGGTACTGCTGGCGCGGAATGGCAGTCTGCGGTTCGCGAACGCGGAGGCGCTGGCGGTTTTCGGGGATGCGCTGGGGACGATCATCCGGCATCCCGATGTATTCGCGGCGTTGCAGCGTCTTGATGCGGAGACGGTTCTGGCGACGGCGGATATCGTGCTCGATGTTCCGGTCAGGCGGGTTGTGCGGCTGGTGTTCCGGCTGGTTCCCGAGGCGCTGTCGCAGGCCGGTGTTCCGGTTCTGGCGATTTTATCGGACAGGTCCGAGAAAGAAGCGGTCGAGCGGGTCCGGGCGGATTTCGTGGCCTATGCGAGTCATGAGCTGCGGACGCCGCTGGCGGCGCTGATCGGGTTTATCGAGACGCTGCGCGGGCCGGCTGCGGATGATCCGGCGGCGCAGAAGCAGTTTCTGGAAATCATGGCGACCCAGGCGGGGCGGATGCAGCGGCTGATCGAGCAGTTGCTGGCGCTGTCGCGCGTGGAGATGACGGAGCATCGCAGGCCGCGTGACGAGGTGGATACGGCGCAGGTGGTGGCGCGGGTGCGCGATGAGTCGGCGCCGCTCTGTTCGGCGCGGGGGATTGTGCTGGAGACGGAGGCGCATCCGGTCGTGTTTCAGGGGGATGAGGACCAGATCGTTCAGGTTCTTCTGAATCTTGTTGAGAACGCCACGAAATATGCGGTCACGGGAAAACGGGTTCCTGTGGTGTCTCTGGTGACGTCGGAGGGGGTTGTTGGCGGGAAGGACGGCGTGTCGTTTACGGTGACGGATAACGGGCCGGGGATCGAGGCGCAGCATCTGCCGCGTCTGACGGAACGGTTTTACCGGGTCGAGGGCGGTCAGGGGGCGACGGCGCCGGGTTACGGGCTGGGGCTGGCGATTGTCCGGCACATTGTCGACCGGCATGACGGGCGGCTGTTTATTGACAGCGTGGTGGGGGAAGGGACGCGGATTACGGTTTGGCTGCCGGTGCGCGGGGAGCGGCGGCAGGCGCGGGAGCGGCCATCGCTGCTGCTGGGGTGAGAGCGGGGAGTTTTACAGGCTGGTTTGTCAGAGGATTTTGAAGAAGTCTGATCGTGAAACCTCCGCTTAATTATAAAGAAGTTTTTGGTGAAGCTTTTTTCAAAAAGCTTCAGAAGATGCCGCCTTTTTGAAAAAAAAAGGCGGCGCCTGGAAACTTTTGTTGCTTTATTATTAAAGGCTTATCGCTAAGTGCCTCTGGTCCCGGTTTGCCGGCCGGGTCAGCCGATCCGGATGAGTTTGCGGTTGATGAATTCCTCAATGCCGAGGAAAGACAGTTCCCGGCCGAAACCCGAGTTTTTGATGCCGCCGAAGGGAAGTTCCGGGGCGGCGGCGGTCGCGGTGTTGATGAACATCATGCCGGTTTCGATCTGTTCGGCGACTTTTTCCGCCCGCGCGATATTGCGTGAGAAGACGGAACCGCCGAGACCGTAAGGGGAATCATTGGCCAGTTCGATAGCTTCGTGTTCCGACGCAACTTTGTGCACGACAGCGACGGGGCCGAAAATTTCCTGATAGAAGACAGGATTGTCTTTTGACACGCCGGTCAGGATGGTCGGTTCCATGAAGAACCCCTCGCGGTCGATCCGTTTTCCGCCGGCGACGAGGGTGGCGCCGCCCTTTACGGCTTCCTTTGTCTGTTCAAGCGCCAGTTCCATGGCTTTCCGGCTGCTCATCGGGCCGTGTGTGGTGCCTTCCGCGAGCGGGTCGCCGATGCGGAACTGCGTGATCGCGTTTTTCAGTCCTTTGAGGAAGGCATCGAAGATCTTTTCATGCACGATCATGCGCTTGGCGGCGGTGCAGACCTGTCCGTTATTGGCGAAACGGCCCCATGTCGCCCATTTTACGGCCAGTTCCAGGTCGGCGTCGTCGAGAACGATGAAGGCGTCGCTGCCGCCGAGCTCCATCGTGTCCTTCTTCAGCGCGGCGCCGGCTTCGGCGGCGACGGTCTGTCCGGCGCGTTCGCTGCCGGTCAGGGCGACGCCGCGGATGCGGAAATCCTTGATCAGATCGGAAGACTGTTCGTTGCTGAGGAAGATGTTCGTGTATGCGCCTGCGGACGCGCCGGCGTCGTGGAACAGCTTTTCAAACGCCAGGGCGCATTGCGGCACGTTGGGCGCGTGTTTGGCGATGACGACGTTGCCTGCCATGAGGTTCGGGCCGGCGACGCGCGCGAGCTGGTAATAGGGGAAATTCCAGGGTTCGATACAGTAGATGACGCCGAGCGGCTGATTGATGATCTTTGCTTTGCCGTCCTTCACTCTGAGCGGTGCCGGAGCGAGGAATTCTTCGGCCCCGTTCGCGTAGAAGGCGAGGATATCTGCGGTGATGTCGATTTCTTCCAGCGCGTCCGGCAGCGCCTTGCCCATTTCCGTGGCGATCAGACGGGCATGAGCCTGACGATCCTTCCGCAGCAGGTCGGCGGCTTTCGACATAACGACTTTCCGCTCCGCGATGCTGCGTTTCTTCCAGTCGGTTTTCCAGACCTGATCGGCGCGGTCGACGATGGCTTTCATCTGTTCCGGCGTATGAAGCTCGAATGTGCGTTCAACGGTTTCCGTTGTCGGATTGAGAGTCTGATAAACGATCATTTCTGAATGTCCCTGTTGTGGAAAGGGTAATCGGTGTAGCCGTGCGCGCCGCCGCCATAGAGGGTGGCGGCATCGAGGGGCGTGAGCGGCCAGCCATGTTCCAGCCGCGCGGGCAGGTCCGGGTTGGCGATGAATGTCCGGCCGAAGCCGATCATGTCCGCCCATCCGTTCCCGAGCACGTGCTGCGCTCTGGCAAGGTTGTATCGGCCTGCGCAGAGAATGCGGTTCGGGAAAATGTCGCGCACGGCGGCCCGGAATGAGTCCGGCATGTCGGGCGCATTATCCCAGTCGGCCTCGGCCAGCGAGACATAGGCGATGCCGGCTTCCGCCAGCACGCGGACGGCTGCCGTGTAGGTTTCCGCCGGATCGCTCTCCAGCAGGCCGAGATAGACGCGTTCTTCCGTCGTTGTGCTGAACAGCGGAGAGAAGCGAACGCCCAGCCTGTCCGGTGTGACGACGGCGGAGACGGCTTCCACCACCTCGCGCAGAAAACGCAGGCGGCCGGCGAGGGTGCCGCCATAGGCGTCTGTGCGGAAATTGGCCCGTTCGGACAGGAACTGATTGATCAGATAGCCGTTGGCGGCGTGGATTTCGACGCCGTCGAAGCCTGCCGCCAGGGCGTTGCGGGCTGCCTGCGCATAGAGCGCTACCAGATCGTGAATTTCCGGGATCGTCAGAGCGCGGGGTGTGTCCGGCGGAACGAGTTTTCCTGTGCCCGGTCCGGTCGGGATGAAAACATTCACGCCGGTCGCGGCCACGGCGGAGGGGGCGACGGGTGGCTGGTGGCCGGGTTGCAGAAGGTGATGGGAGACGCGGCCGACATGCCAGAGCTGGGCGAAGACGGGCCGCTTTTTCTGATGTACGGCGTCTGTGATCAGTTTCCAGCCGGCGATCTGTTCCGGACTGTAAATGCCGGGGGTCCAGGCGTAACCCTGTCCGCGCGGTTCGATCTGCGTGCCTTCGGTGATGAGGAAGCCGGCCTCCGTGCGCTGGGCGTAATAATCCGCCATCAGCGCGTTGGGGATGTCACCGGGCTGGCTGCTGCGGCAGCGTGTCAGGGGCGGCAGAAAGATGCGGTTTTCAAGGGACAGATCACCGAGCCGGACTGGCCCGAAGAGAGAAGATGATGTCATGATCAGCCTTGTTCACAAACAGAAACGGAATAACGTCTGCTGGTGAACATTGGCCTGTCCGGCCTGATGTGCAAGAACGCACATAAACCGCCACTAGTGTCAGGAATGATACCATGCCGCGCATTCGCCATACCACGCTGACATGCAGCCCGGGCTGTACGGTTGAGGCGACACTTGAGCTGTTCGGAGGGAAATGGAAGGCGCTGATCCTGTATCATCTGTTCGAGGACGGCGTGCTGCGTTTTGGCGAATTCCGGCGGCGGATGCCGAATGTCACACAGCGGATGCTGACCAATCAGCTGCGGGAACTGGAGGCGGACGGTCTCATTTCCCGCACGGTTTTTCCGGAGGTTCCGCCGCGTGTGGAGTATGAGCTGACGGATCTGGGGAAGACGCTGAAGCCCGTCATTCAGGCGCTCAAGAAATGGGGCGACAGATATGCTCATGCCCTGCAGGGCCGGGCAGCCGGGACGTGATGCCGGACTTATTTTTCTGACGCGACAGGGTGTCTGCGTTCCGGGCTGTTTTCCTGGCCGGGCCGGTCATATTCGCGGATGACAGAGGCGTGTGCTCAGTCGTCATGTCTGGAACAGTCGTGCTCCGGGTGGTTATATCGCTTTATGAATGCATTGCTGTTTCTGGCTGTGGTCCTCATCTGGGGGCTGTCGTGGTTTGCGATTCATCTCCAGATGGGCGCCGCGCCGGTCGATGTCGCGATTTTCTGGCGGTTTGTCGTCTCGGTTCTGATGCTGGGCGGCTGGCTGGCGCTGACGGGACGGCTGCGGCGTCCGTCGCGGGAGGTGGCGCCGTGGCTGGCGGGGATGGGGGCGTGCCTGTTTTCGTGCAATTTTCTGGCGTTTTACAGTTCCGAGATGTTTCTGCCGAGCGGGATCGTTTCGGTGGTGTTCAGCATGTCGACCATTCTGAACGCGCTTGGTCTGTGGCTGTTCTTCCGGCAGCGTCCGGATGTGCGGGTGCTGGGTGGCGGGCTGCTGGGGGTCTGTGGTGTGGCGATGCTGCTTGGTGGCGGTCTGGGGAGCGGGGCGGCGAGCGCCATGCTGGCGGGGGTCGGGCTGGCGCTTCTGGGGACGGTGCTGTTTTCGCTGGGCAACATGATCTCGCGGCGGATCGGGCGGTTTGACATGGATCTGCCGAATGCCGTGCTCTGCAGCATGGCTTTCGGCATGTTTGTGATGGGGGTGAATGTGCTCACCCAGGGGCACAGCTTTATGCCGCCGCTGACGCTGCGCTGGCTGAGCGGGCTGCTTTATCTGTCGGTGTTCGGCTCGGTGGCGGGATTTCTGTTCTATCTGATGCTGGTGCGGCGGATCGGGGCGGACCGGGCGGCGTATACGACGATTCTGTCTCCGGTGATTGCGCTGGCTGTGTCGGCGATTTTTGAAGGCGCGCACTGGTCGGGGCTGATGCTGGCGGGGCTGGTTCTGATTCTGTGCGGCAATGTGCTGGCGTTTGCGCGACGGCGGGCGGTGCCGCGTGTCGTGGAAGTCGAGCAGGGGTAACGCGGAGCAGGACCGGGCCGGGCTTTGTCAGACGTTTGTCTGCTTGCGGGGGCGGGCGTGGTGGTTTTTCGGGGCTTTGCCCCGGGCCCCACAAAGGGACGCGGTCCCTTTGATCCCGGTTTGTTGCGATAATCCGGGTAGCGGCAGAGCCCTGCTCTGCCCGCCGTTTGCAAAATACATAAACGCCCTTTTTACGGGTCGCAGCTTTCGGGCGGCAGGCTGAAGGCGGTGCTGGTCAGAAAACGGGTGTCGGTGAGGAGGGAGAGAAACGCGGCGATATCGCTGGTTTCGGACGGTGTGAGCGGAGGGAGCGTGTGGTGGGCTTCGATGGCGGCTTCCGGTGTGGGGGCGGTGCCGTCGTGCAGCCAGGGTCCGGTGACGGCGATGTTGCGCAGTGACGGTGTGCGGATGCGGGCCGGATGCCGGGGGTCGATGGTGTAGAATTTCTGATCGGTGAAGAGGGGCGGTGTGTGGCAGGTACCGCAGCGGGCTTTGCCGAAGAACAGGGTGTCGCCGCGCTGCTGCGCGGGTGTGGCGGTGGTGAGGCTGTGGCCGGGGGCGTCCCAGGGGCTGTCGCGGGTGATGAGGGTACGTTCGAAGCTCGCGATGGCGGCGGCGATCGAGGGGGTGTCGATGCGGCCGGCGGTTCTGGGGAAGGCTCTTCGGAAAAGTGTCCGGTAGCAGAGACTCTTTGCAATGCGGCGTTCGAGTTCCGCTGTGCCGGACATGCCCATTTCGACGGGGCGATGGCCCATGACGGGGATGTAGAACTGCTGTTCCAGGGGCGTGACGTGCTGATCGATCCAGGTGAGGGTATGGAGATCGCCGACATTGCCGAGGGTGGGAACGTTGCGGATGGCGGGTTCGTCGGTGACGCCTGGATGGGTGGGGTTGCCGTCCGAGAAGGCGTGCCGCTGTTCGTGGCAGGTGGCGCAGGACATGCTGCCGTCGGCGGAGAGGTCGGCGTCATAAAACAGGCGATGGCCGAGTTCGGTGCGGGCTTTCAGGACGGAGGACGGCAGGGCAGGTTTTGCTGGCGTGGCGACTGCCGGTGTGGCGTTTGCGGGGGCCGGATCTGGCGGGCCTGCGGGAGCGGCGGCGGTTGCGAGCAGAGCGATCGTGGCGAGCGTTCGGCGGAGGTGCATGGGACGGCTGCCGGAGGGCTGGGGTTTTCGGAAATACCCGGACCGGAACGGGGTGTTTCCCGTCCCGGTTCAGAGGGTTGCCGGCGATTTCGTGCCCTGTGATCTGCCCCGTGATCTGGCTCTGTGATCTGCGGCAAGGCTGCCGGACGGAAGTTTGCGGGGCGTCAGTTCGCGGGGGCGATCATGGGGGCGATCATGACTTCGAGGTCGGGTGTGCCGCTGCCGCTGAGCTGCAGGGTGTAGGGGGTACCGGCCGTGAGCGGGAATTCCACCATTTTGCCGATACCCGAGCAGGCGGGACCGTGATGGTGACCGGTTGAGGCGAGGGCTGTGCCGCTGGCGGTGACATCGATCCAGGCGCGGTTGCCGAGCATGACGCGCCAGGTGCCGGTGGCGGGCACGGTGAAGCGGACCATTCCGGCGGAGCTGACGCTGCCGCCGGGTTCGGCCGGACGGAGCGGGAAATGGACGTCCGGGGTGCCGGCGAGGTGGACGAGGGCGGCTTTGCCGGGGGTGATGATGGCCGTCGGCAGGGTGGCTTCGCTGGTTGCGGCGGTGACGGGGACCGGCGTGCGCCAGGAGCTGAGTTCCGGGGTGAGGCCGCTGCCGGGGGTGGGGCAGTCATGGGCGTCGTGCCCGGAGGAGCCGGATGCGGGCATTTTCATGCCAGACGACTGCATATCGGGCATCTGCATGTCGGACATTGGCGCGGCGTGTGCCGCGTATGGCGTCGCGAGTGCGGCGATGGCGAGGAAGAGGGCGGGACGGATGCCGGCAGGACGGGTGCCTGCGGGACGGGGATTCTGTTTCATGACTCTCGCTGCGGGCCGGAGTGACGGTTTTCCGGAATATAAGGGTACGGTTCCGGAACGTCGATGCGGTCTCTTCTTCCATCCGGGACGCTGTGTGTCTGTTTGTGCTTTTGCGGGGACGCCAGCGCGAGGGGCCGGGCGGCCGGTACTGGTTGCCGGCAGGAGCGGGTGTCTGCCTCTATTTAACTATAAGTTATAGTGTTAAAAATATAACTCCGCACATATTGTGCGTATTAATAATACGCATTATGGATGGTTTATTGATCATGTGTAACATACTGCGCGTGATCGTTAAATGGATGACGTGTGATGTCTCTTCCTGTCCGTCAGGTGTTTCTGACTGCTTCCGCCGCCGTTGCGCTGGTGTTTCCGTGTGAACTGTATGCCGCGACTTCGGATGCGGAAGTTGCGGCGCTTCGGAAGGAGCTTGCTGAAATGCGCCATGAGATGCTGGGAGAAATTCACGAGCTACGGGCGCGGGTCGCGCATTATGAGCATACGGAGACCAGAACGGGCGGACGCTCGCGGGTCGCGCTGGAAAACACGCGGCCTCATCGTGTTTTGCGTCCGGCGGACGGGTCTGAGCCGGCTCCGGTCTTTGCGCAGCAGGCGGATGTGCATCGCCTGTCGGGACCGCGGCCGCCTGAGCAGAGCCGGGTGGCTTCGTCGGAGGAGCCGCCTGAATCGTGGTCGGATTTCCGGGCGGCGAGTGCGAAGGATGAGACGGTACAGGTCGGGGGCATGAAGATCGGGTTCCCGAACGGGCGTCCGACCATTGCGTCCGAGGATCAGGCCTATTCCTTTTCCATCGGGCTGACGGCGCAGGAGGATATTGGCGGATTTCTCGGGGCGGGTCCGCGCGGTGGCGAGGGGGCGGGGAATTTCAACAAGTTCACGCAGAATCTGCGGCGGGCGCGGATTTATCTGACCTGGCGCTACAAAGACTGGGTGGTGAACGTGACGCCGGATTTCGGGTCGAGTTCGGTTGACGGGACGGTGGGGCTGTTCGAGGCCAATCTGAATTACACCGGTCTGCGGCATACGATTCTGACGGTGGGGTATTTTCAGCCGCGTGGCGATGAGGAGAGTGCCGAGCGCGCGAATGCGTTCGAGTTCCTGGAGCGTCCGACGATTGTGGATCTGGTGCGCAACATTGCCGGTGGTGTGGCGCGGTTCAGCGTTGGTGGCGAGCATTATGAAAAACGCTGGGCGGCGTCGGCCTATTTCACGGGGCAGAAATTCGGCGACCGCACGAAGGACACGACGATCACGGACAGTCAGACGGGTGGCGTGGTGCGCGTGTCCGGGCGGCCTTATGTAAGTAAGGACGTGGATGTCTATATGGGGGCCGGGGCGACGTCGGCGTTCAAGGTCAATCAGGGGTCGAGCGGGCGGACCTATACGTTCAGCGACAATATGGAGGTGCCGCTGGGCGAGACATCTCTGCTGACGTCGGGGGCGCTGAAGAACGTGGCGCAGATCTGGGCGGCCGGGCCGGATTTTGCGGTGCGCTGGCGGAACTTCCTTGTGAAGGCAGGTTATTATCATGTCGGGGTGGAGCGATCGCATCAGGCGGGGATAGCGAATCTGCCGTCGCTCGGGTTTGACGGCTGGTATGTGGCGGCGAACTACACTTTGTTCGGACATCCGCGTGTTTTCAATGAAAAGACCGCGGCGTTTACGACGCCGGGGGTGGAGTACGATTTCGATCCTTCGAAGAATCACTGGGGGGCGATGGAGGTCAGCGGGCGCTGGAGCGTGACGGATCTCTACGGTGTTGCGAACCAGGGCGGGACGGGGATCAACGGAAACCAGCAGTCGGTCTGGGAGGGCGGGTTCAACTGGTATCCGACACAGCATGTGAAGTTCATGATTGATTATGCGCGCTACATCGTTTCGGAATCGAAGGGTGTGTCGGGGAGTGTGAATCTTCTGGGACGGAGCGGCAATTCGATTGTCGGGCGTGTTCAGGCGACGTTCTGATCTGAGTGTCTTTTGTGGAAATGAAAACGATGTCTTATCGCGATTCTCTGTTTTCCCGTCGTTCTGTTCTCAGAAGCGGGGTCATGGCCGGGGCGGCGGTTCTGGCCGGCGGTGTGCTGAGCCGGGCGGCGCGGGCGGCGACATATTCGCTGCTCAATGTGTCCTATGATCCGACGCGGGAGCTTTATACCGAAATCAACAAGGTGTTTTCCGGAAACTGGACAAAGGCGCATCCGGATGACCGGGTTCTGGTGAAATCCTCGCATGGCGGATCGGGGGCGCAGGCGCGTTCGGTTCTGGAGGGGGCGCCGGCGGATGTGGTGACGCTGGGTCTGGCGTATGACATCGACATTCTGGCGCAGCACGGGCTTCTGGCGGCGGACTGGCAGAAGCGTCTGCCGCATAATTCCACGCCCTATACGAGCACGATCGTGTTTCTGGTGCGCAAGGGGAATCCGAAGGGGATTCATGACTGGCCGGATCTGATCCGCGACGATGTTCAGGTGATCACGCCCAATCCGAAGACTTCGGGCGGGGCGCGGTGGAATTATCTGGCGGCCTGGGGCTGGGCGCTGCGGAAGAACGGAAATTCCGAGGATGCGGCGAAAGCTTATCTGAAAGCGCTGTTTAAGCATGTGCCGGTTCTGGACACCGGGGCGCGCGGGGCGACCAATTCTTTCGTGCAGCGGCATCTGGGAGATGTTCTGATTGCGTGGGAGGATGAGGCGCTGATGGCGGCGCGTGATATCGGGCCTGATCAGTTCGATCTGGTGGTGCCGTCGGTGACGGTGCTGGCGGAGCCGCCGGTGGCGGTTGTCGACAGGACGGTGAAAGCGCACGGCACGGAGGCGGTGGCGCAGGCCTATGTCGAGTTTCTGTTCTCGCCGCAGGGTCAGGAGATCGGCGCGAAGCATTACTTCCGGCCGGTGGATGCGGCGGTGCTGGCGCGGCACGGGGATGTGTTTCCGAAAGTGGAGACGTTCGACGTGGCCAGCCTGGGAGGATGGGAGTCTGTTCAGAAAACCCATTTCTCGGACGGGGGTGTTTTCGATCAGCTTTATAGGTGAGGGCAGAATTTTGTGGCCCTGTTCCGGTGATGGCGGCTCCGGTCCGGGCGGGCGATCGGGGGCGCCGGTCTGGGACGAATTTTTAGACAGACGCAAAAATTAATGTGCAAATCAGCCGTGTTCGTGCCAGCATCCCGCTCCCAGATATCCTGTTGCGTGCGGGGTTCCCATGAAAGCCTGCTTTGCTGAGTTCGTCGGAACTTTCGTGCTGGTCATGGGAGGTGTCGGAAGCGCCGTGCTGGCCGGGGGGCATATCGGTTTTGCCGGTGTGGCCCTTGCCTTCGGTCTTTCTCTTCTGGCCATGGTCTACACCATCGGGCCGGTTTCCGGGTGTCATGTAAATCCGGCTGTCACACTGGGGCTTTTTCTGGCCGGAAAGTTTCCGGGTTCCCGTATTGCCGGTTACTGGGCCGCTCAGGTCCTCGGGGCGGTTGCGGCGGCGGCGGTGCTGTATGTCATTGCGAGCGGAGCGCCGGAGTTCAGTCTGGGCGCGGGGTTTGGCAGTGACGGATATGGCATCCGTTCTCCGGATCATTACAGTATGCCGGCGGCTTTTCTGTGTGAAGTGGTGATGACCGCGTTTCTTGTTCTCACTGTGCTTGGCTCGACGGATGTGAAGGCGCCGGTGGGATTTGCCGGGCTCGCCATCGGGCTGGTGCTGACGCTGATTCATCTGGTTTCGATTCCTGTCGACAATACCTCGGTCAATCCGGCGCGCAGTATTGGTCCTGCGCTTTTCGCGGGGTCTGAAGCGGTGTCCCAGCTCTGGCTGTTCATCGTTGCGCCCATGATCGGGGCGGCGATCGCGGCGGGTGTCTATGGCCTGATGCGGTCGGGCGGGATGGAGATATCCGCATCCAGGGCGGCGCAGGCTCTTCCGACAGAACAGATCGAACGCGAGAGCTTCTGAGCGGGGACCGTTCTGGTTTTTGGGGCTTTGCCTCTGAGCCCCACAAGGGGACACGGTTCTTTTTATTACGGTTTATTGAAAGACTGTTTAAAAAGCCCGCCCGGAGCTCTCTTATATAAAGAAGTTTTTGGTGAAGCTTTTTTCAAAAAGCTTCAGAAGACGCCGCCTTTTTGAAAAAAGGCGGCACCCAGAAACTTTTGCTGTTTTTTATTAAAGACTTATCGTGAGGACAGAGCCTTGCTCTGACCCAGATCCGTGATCTTTACGGTGAACAATCTCACGATTTCAGCACTTCCTGAAGAACGGTGATGACGCGGGGATCGGTGGACTGGGCGACGTTGAAGCGCAGGAAGCGGGAGGCTGACTGCGAGATGCTGAAGACGTTTCCCGGTGCGAGGATGATGTTCCGTTCCAGGCAGGCGCGGGTGATGGCGAGAGCGTCCTGGCCGGCGGGCGGACTGATCCGTGACGGGTGGTTCGTCGGGATTAAGCGCTTTATCGTTGCTGCGGACATCGCTCCGGGCATGATTGCGAGGTATGGGGCGCGCGGATCAGGCTGTGGGAATGGTGACGCTGGTCATGCGCCCCTGTTCCGATGGAGCGGGCCAGGGTGTTGCGGCCGGCGGAGTGTTTGCGGGCGGTCAGTGCTGCTGCGCTGGTGTCTCTGACGCGGGAGAGAGGGGCGGCGTCCATGACGCTGACCGGGGGCTGATCGCGAAAATCGGGAAATCGCTGTCGAAGGGGGACGTTCCGGGCCGCATGGCGTTGTCATAGAGACATCATTTTTCTGTTCCGGGGAAGTGGAGTAGGAGGGGCGTGGAATGGTGCTGAATGAGCGCCTGTGGCCGGTGTTGTGCCGGTCGTTTTGAGGAGTAAGACATGCTGTCCTGTCATCGCTTTCTTGCAGTGCTCATGCTGACAGCGGCGCCTGCCGGTCTGTTTGCGTCCGCGGCTCAGGCTTCCGCGGCCGAGATCACGGGGGCCGGATCGAGCTTTGCGGCGCCGATCTATCAGGCATGGGGCGACAAGGCGAAGGCGTCGACGGGCATTGCGCTGAATTATCAGAGTGTCGGATCGAGCGCCGGTCAGAACCTGGTGACGGCGGGCACGGTCGATTTCGGGGCGTCCGATGCGCCGATGGCGCCGGAGAAGCTGGCTTCGGCGTCTCTGTATCAGTTCCCGACGGTGATGGGCGGCATTGTTCCGATCGTGAACATTCCGGGCATTGCTTCCAATCAGCTGAAGCTGACGGGACCGGTTCTGGCGGAGATTTATCTCGGCAACATCACGGCCTGGAACGATCCGAAGATCGTGGCGCTGAATCCGGGCCTGAAGCTTCCGGACACGGCGATCGCGCCGGTGCATCGTGCTGACGGTTCGGGCACGTCCTTCGTGTTCACCTCCTATCTGACCAAAGTGTCTCCGGCATGGAAAGACGCCGTAGGCGCGGCGACGTCGGTTCAGTGGCCGGGTGGTGCGGGCGCGCGTGGTAATGACGGTGTCGGCGCTTCGGTGCGGGCGACCGAGGGCGGCATCGGCTATGTCGAATATGCCTATGCGCGGCGCAACGGCATTCCGACGGCGCTGCTGCAGGACAAGGCAGGCGAGTTCGTGACGGCTGATCTGACGAGCTTCTCGGCGGCGGCGGCTTCGGCGGACTGGGATCATGCCTCGCATTTCGCGGTGGATCTGCTGGATGGCGAGGGCAAGGGCGTGTGGCCGATCATGTCGGCGACGTTCGTTCTGGTTCCGACGGCGCCGAAGGATGCGGCTCGCGGAAAGGCTGTTTACTCGTTCTTTGATTATTCGTTCCGCACGGGTGATGCGACCGCGAAGGGGCTGGATTACGTGGCGCTGCCTGAGAGCGTGAAGCAGAAGGTCGAGGCCGGATATCCGGGTAAGAACTGAGCCGTTCTTTTCGGGGTACTGTCCCGGCCCGGTAAAGGAATGCGGTCCTTTTGATCAGGGTTTGTTAATCTGAAAGGGGGTGAAGAGGGTTCAGACCTCTTCACCCCCTTTTTGTTCTGGCGTTTATGTGTTTTGCGAATGCGGGCGGGATGGCTTTTCGGGGCTTTGCCCCGAGCCCCACAAAGGGACGCAGTCCCTTTGATCCCGATCTGTTAAATTAAAGAAGTGAAGGGCAGAGCCCTGCTTTGTCTCCTGTTTGCAAAATACATAAACGCCTTTGTTATGGCCGGACAGAGTCTGTGAGTCCGGGTTAAGGTCGTGAAAAAAGTTATTGTCCTGCTGATGAAAGATGGTTTCGTCAGCTCTGTTTCCGCACAGGAATGAGGGATGCGACCTGACGGTCCGACGGCCGGTTGCTGGCGGAGAGGCCGGCGGCGATGGCTGACCGGTCGGCGTCGCTTTTGTTCTGGCTCATCTTACGTTTTCCTTCGATCCGGGTGACGGGCATGCGGAGGCCGACGATGCCGCGGAGAAGGGCGTTTATGAAATCCGGCGGTGCGTCGGAGACGGCCCAGGGCGTGGCGCGGTCGCGTTCGTGCTGGTCTGTCAGACGTTGCACGATGGCGAGCAGGCGGTCGGTATCGGTGAAAAATTCGACGGGGCCGTAAGCGTGGACGGCGATGTAGTTCCAGGTCGGAACGACTTTTCCGGTTTCCTTTTTGGCCGGATACCAGGCGGGGGTGATGTAGGCGTCTGGCCCTGAGAAGATTGCCAGGGCGTCTCCGAGAGGCGGCTGACGCCATTGGGGGTTGGCTCTTGCGAGGTGGCCGTAGAGAACGCCGTGTTCACCTTCGGTTTCGTCGAGGAAGAGGGGAAGCGGGGTCGCGACGGGGCCGTCCGGTGTGGCGGTGACGAAGCTGGCCAGGCCGGCTGAGTGGATTGTGGTCCGGATGCTGTCTTTGTCGTCGTCGCGGAAATCCGGTGGTGTGTACATGGGCTGTTCCCGCAAGGCCGATCCGGTTCGCCGGGCCGGGTGATGAGTCTTGTTAGTATGGCTGAATGTCGGGTGGCTTCAATATTGTAGGGGGGCTTTTTCTGGTGAAGCTTTTTCGGGAGGATGCGGGGAACGCCGCCTTTTTGAAAAAGGCGGCACCCAAAAACTTTTATTGTTTTTATATTGAAGGTTCATCGTGGAGGGCTTGCTGGTCTGGCTGAACAGAGGGCGGGAATTTAAAGAATACAGCAATATCAGTTTGTTAAAATGGTCTCTGACAGACCGGGATCAAAGGGACTGCGTCCCTTTGTGGGGTTCGGGGCAAAGCCCCGAAAACCTTCCGGACAGAACAGACCCTCGCGCCGACGATCCTGATTTCGGGGCTCTTTTATAAAATATCACCAAAATACAGGACGATTTTTACGGCTCTGGTGCGGCCCGGTTCCGGTTTGCTGATGACCGGCGCCGGGTGCGGGGGGGATCAGAGCCAGGAGATGATGGTGTTTTCCTTGTCTTCTATAACGTCCGTCCGGGCGGCGCGGGGCAGGCTGCACAGGGCGAGGAGGAGGTCATTGTAAGACAGAGTGCTGCCATGCAGTCTGACGAAATCGATGAATTTCTGTTTTGTCTCCATGTGAAGCGGGCAGTTCGACAGCGTGACGCCGCTGCTGGTTTTCTCGCTGAGGAAGAGGGTTTCCCAGTCGGAGGCGGCATCGCGGTTGCATTCGATGGCGGCGCCGTGGTCCAGCGGAATGAAGCAGAGATACTTGCCGGTGACGGGGGATTTCAGATGGATGCCGCCGCTGTCTCCGGCTTTTTCGATGATGAATTTATAGGCGCAGAGGTAACGCTCATCGTTCTTTATATAAAACGGAATGTTATCGACCGCATGGCCGTTCTCCGCGACGAGATAAATATGTCCGGGATCATCGTTGTAGATGATTCCGGAGATTTTCGGCGATGCATCGTCTTCCGGGTGCTGATGCATGAACCGGTTGTGCTGATTGAGGGCGATGCCGTGGCCGGTATGGGTGCGGAGACCGAAGACCTTTCCGGCCGGACCGCGACCGAAGGGGATGGCCGGGAAGCCGGAGAGGGAGGCGGCGTAAGTCCGGACGCAGGCTTCTTTGATCTGCTGCGCGATGGCGTTCGCTTTCGCGATGGTTTCGGGGCGTTCTTCCCTGTAGATGTCGTTGCGGTTGAAATGGTCCCAGTATCCGGTTGAGTCGGCCAGGTCGGCGCCGGCGCGTTTTCGGATACGCTCGACGTAATGCTCCATCGTGCGGCTGAAATAGTGATTGATGGCGGCGTGGGTCCAGTCGATGGTTTTGCAGGCCTCGGCGACCCAGGTGATCGGCTGGCCACAGGCATCGGCATAGTTCATGCCTTCGACGCTGAAGCGGTGCGGGTTGATGTATTCCGACGAGCAGGTTTCGGGCCGGATGAAGCTCTTGATCAGGCGCTGGTCGTCGAGATCCTTCGTCGCGTGGAATCTGAAGGCGTCATAAGCGGGAATTTTGGTTTTCAGCACGCGATGGCCGCTGCCGTATATGCGCCAGTTCAGACCGACGGCGTTGAAACCGTCGAATTTCGCGAGGAAGTCGCCGATGGCGGGAGCTTCGTCCAGCGAGAGATATTCGTCGCCGTCGAGGAAGCCGATCCAGTCGAAAACGCCGACGGATCGGCGGCAGGCTTCCATAAAGGAGTTCGCCTGGCGCCAGTAGAAATCCGGGGTGGCGACCGGGTCGGTGCGGGTGAGTTCGATATCGCGAATGGTGGAGGCGGCCTGGATGACCTCGTATGTGCCGTCTGTTGAGTGGTCATCGAAGATAAAGAGCTTGTCCACGCCCTGTGCGAAGTGCCATCCGATCCAGGAACCGATATCCTGCACTTCATTTTTAACGAACAGAGCGAGGGCTACTTTCACGTTATTTTCCTGTTAGTCTGTTTCTGACGATCTTTCCGAAGAAAGATAGCCGTAATGACGGTTCAATATAACCCTGTCTGAATGACGGGTGGTCATGATCCGGTTTCAATATCATCGGTTTATTAAGGACCGGTCGCGACAGCGGGGATGGTGGTGGCGTAGCGCGGCCAGCCGGCGATAAGGGTGTGGACGACCTTGCTGCCGACGCGCCAGGCGGCCTCATAGGCGGGAATGCCGTCGTCGGGGTAGGAGGCGGTGACGGATTGCAGGGTGGTCTGGCCTTTCGGCGGCAGGGTGTAGTTGGAGGCGGTGCGCAGGACCATGAGGCGGCGGAAATCGGCGCGGTGCATGTGGTCGAGGCGGGTCATGGCGGCGGCGATGGCGGAATCCTCCATGTTGCTCATGGCGAAGACACCGTGCCCGGCGGTGAACAGGCGGACCCAGTCGCGGGCGTAGTGATTGAGATGGGTGCCGTGCCAGTAAAGATCGGAGGCGAAGCTGTCGCCCATGATGACGGCGGGGGCGTGGCGGGCGCCGGTATAGGCTGACCAGCCTTTGGAAAACTGTGTCATTGCCGGGGTGTTCATGAGCGCGGTGTCGCGCGTGGTCTGCCAGGCCCATTGCGCGAGGCCGGCGTTGAGCGGGAAGACGATGGGGTAATCGGCCATGGGGCCGTGATCAGTTGCGGGACTGATGCCGGGGCTGGAGCTGGAGCCGGTGCCGTCCAGCGTGTCCGGGCGGGTGGCGCCGTTGACATAGAGTCCGTAGGGCCAGTCTGACGGGGCTTCACGCATGTCGATGGACTGGGCGACGTCATTGACGACGTAGCGGGCCCAGGCGGCGGAGCCGACGGAGGCGACTGCCGGATCGACGCCTGCGATGCCGGCGACGAGCCAGTAGCTCTGGCGGAGATCGAAGCGCGGGTCGGTGCCGAGAGCCATGACCGATGCGCCGGCGTTGACGAGAGTCATGCCGGTGAGGACGACGATTTCGGAGTGATCGGAGGTGGCGAGGATGGGGTGGACGCCGCCGGGAAAGTCGATTTTTTCGGTGAGGTGTTCGCGTTCGGCCCAGAGCTGCAGCTCGCCGGGCTTGTCGCCGGTGTCGTTGCCGTTTTCGAATGTGGTGAGGATGACGACCTTGACAGGCCAGGGGGCGGGGGTCTGCGCCCGCGCGGCGGTGACCGTGAGGGCGAGGCTGCTCAGGAGGGCGGCGGCGCGGGCGAGGCGGATGAGGGCGGCAGGGCGGCGGATGGTTCCGGTCCGGAGGGCGGGAGCGGAATGGGGGGCATCGGTGGGAAGGGTGTACGGCATTGTTGGTGTGACCCGGATTTGGTTGCACGATGGATATGACCGGCTGTCCTGTGCCTGTCGAGTGTGTTGTCCTGTCCTGCTTTCAGGGCTCTGTCGTTCGGGCGGGGCTGCCGCTGGCCGGGGTTACTTGCCGGCCGGAAGGTTCGGCCGGAGGCGCTGCTTGGGCGCGGGCTGTCCGGCGCTTTTTGTCCGGCATGGCTGGAGTTACCGTGCTAATAGCTGGCGGATGATCCCCCGGCTCCGGTGAGCCTGCGACCCGGTTTTTTCGGAGGTTATGGAAAATCCGGGGTTTCTGATCGGGGCTGGAGTCCGTGAGCTGGTTGGCGAAGGCTGACGTATTGCCAATGCCGGGAAAGCGGGGTGTGTCAGGGGGATGTGATGGCGGGCTTCTGGCGGACCGGGACGGGGACGTTGCAGAGGGCGACGCCGTGGGCGGGGCGGACGAAGAACTGATCCGTGCGGCTGGCGCGGGCGTTCAGGTAATCCGTGAAGGTCGGGCTGCCGGTGCGCATGACCTGAAGGTGCGGCTGCTGCGCGGCGGACAGGTCGGTGGCCGGGGTGATGCTGCGGATGACGATATTCTTTGATTTATCAGCATAAAATCCCAGGCTGGCTGTGCCGCGTGGCAGCGCGCCAAGCGTTTCCATGCCGGTCAGGACGCGGCCGGTCATGGCGAGGTTGCGGTCGAGCTGGCGCGGGGCTTCGCTGCTGACGGCGTAGAGTTCCTGTCCGTTTCCGGTATCGGGCGGCATGTCGCGTGCGACGCCGATCATGCCGTAGCAGTGGGTGGGCCAGACGCGGCTGCCGTCTGTTCCGACGGGCCAGCCATCGGCGAAACCGGAGGACGGGGCGTAGGGGTCCGGGAAGCCGAGCGGGCGGATGGTGACGCCCTGAGCGGGGCGGTCGTATTCGGCGGGCGGGTGTGCGACGAAACCGGCGGGTGGCTTTGCTTTCTGGTCCGGGGCGGACCACTGCACGACGTAATTGTCCTGGACGCGGACGATGGCGCCGTTATCCCACCAGCGGGCATGGGCCAGGCGCATGACGTTGGCGGTGTGGACCGGGGCGAACTGTGGCGCGAGTTCGATGACGATCTGCGGACCGCTGGCCAGGGTCATGACCAGGAGACGGTTTTCGGGAACGTCGCTCCAGGCGCTGTCCGGGGCGCGGGCCACGATGTCGGCCGGGTTCATGGCCGGTGCGGGAGCGGGTGCCGCGAGGGCGGTGGCGGGGAGGAACAGGGCGAGGACGGGGAGAATATGGCGCATGGCGGAGATCATGACTGTTCCGGAACGAGTGTGGCAAGCGGGTTTGCCGGGCTGGTGTGGGGTTCCGGCGGGTATGCGTTCGCGGTGTTTCCTTTCTGGCCGATGTCTTTAGAAAAACAGCGGGTCGGGATGTGATATGGAATTCTTTCGGGGCGACGGATGAGTGATCTTTTCGACAGCGGGACGCCTGCGGGGCGGGCGCCGCTGGCCGCGCAGCTGCGTCCGGCGACGCTGGATGATGTGATCGGGCAGTCGGCGGTGGTTGCGCCGGGATCGGTTCTGCGGCGGCGGATCGCAGGTGGGGCGCTGGGCAGCGTTATTCTCTACGGGCCGCCGGGGGTGGGGAAGACCTCGATCGCGCGGGCGGTGGGAAATATGCTGGGCAAGAGCTTTCGCCCGCTGCATGCGACGCGGAGCGGGGTGTCGGACATTCGCAGGCTGGCGGATGAGGCGCGGATGACGCCGCTGCTGATTTTTGTCGATGAGGTGCAGCGGTTTTCATCGACGCAGACGGACGATCTTCTGGCGATCTGCGAGGAGGGGACGGCGGATTTTATCGGGGCAACGACGGGCAATCCGTATCATGTGCTGACGCCGGCGCTGGTCTCGCGCTCGACGATCCTGAAGCTGGAGCCGCTGACGCTGGAGGAGATGGAGCAGGTGGTGCGGCGCGGCATCGGGTATCTGCGCGATGAGGGTGTGGACGCGGTGCTGACGGACGGGCAGGTCCGGGTGATTGCGGGGCGGTCGGGCGGCGATGCGCGGCGGGCGCTGACGGCGCTGGAGAGTCTGGCCGTCGGGCACGGGACGGGGCGGGTGGTCGTCACTGACGCGATGCTGGATGAGGTTTATGCGGCGGCGCCGGTCAACCATGACCGTTCCGGGGATGCGCATTATGATGTGGTCTCGGCTTTTCTGAAATCGATGCGGGGGTCTGATCCGGATGCCACGCTGTACTGGCTGGCGCGGCTGATTCATGGCGGGGAAGATCCGCGGTTTATTGCGCGGCGGATCATGATTCATGCCTCCGAGGATGTGGGGCTGGCGGACAATACAGCGTTGCAGACGGCGGTGGCAGCGCTGCATGCGGTGGAGAAGATCGGGTATCCCGAGGCGCAGATCGTGCTGGCTCATGCGGCGCTGCATGTGGCGCGGGCGCCGAAATCCAATTCGGCGTGTCGGGGGATTTCGGCGGCGATGCAGTATGTGAAGAGCCGTCCGCCCGCGCCTGTGCCGCTGTATCTGCGGGATGCGCATTACAAGGGAGCGGAGGCGCTGGGGCATGTCGGGTATCGCTTTCCGCATGGCGATCCGCGCGGCTGGGTGGAGCAGGAGTATGCGCCGGTTCCGAAGGGGACGCTGTATCAGAGCGATGCGCGGGATGCGGCGACGTTCGAGAAACGGGCTGATGAATACTGGCAGCGTGTGACGGGACAGGCGCAGCCGCGCGATGGCGGGAAGGGGTGAAGGCCGGGCTGTTCTGATAAATTAAAAAGAAGTTTTTGGTGAAGCTTTTTTCAAAAAGCTTCAGAGACACCGCCTTTTTGAAAAAAGGCGGAACCCAAAAAATTTTATTAATAATAAGATATTGTCAGAAAGCCGGTTCAGAACGGGCGGGCGAGGGTTTCGGTCTCGAAGCGGGCTGTGTCCTGTTCGAGCTGCCATTGCTGTCTGGCTTTTTCACTGGTTTTCAGGAAAGCGGCGCAGGCTGGTGTTGGGGTGTCGGCAAGCGGGGCGCAGGGCAGAACGGGAGTTCCGGGCTGGTGGCTCTGCCAGAGGCTCTGACCGGGGAGGAAGGAAAATTCCAGAGAGTTTCGGGTGATGTTCCGGATTTCGGACCAGGTGAGGTGGTGTTCGCGGACGGCGCGGACGTATTCCTGCGTCAGGTCGGTGCGCAGCACGCCGGGATCGTCGGTGGAGAGGGTGACGGGAACGCCGGCGCGGAGATAGAGGCGCAGGGGATGGGCGGAGCCGTGGACGCCGAGGATGACATCGTTGCTGGTGAGGTTGATTTCGACGGCGACGGGGCGGCGGGCCATTGCGGTGAGGGTGTCGGCGGCGTGGTCTTCCGAGGCGATGTCAGTGCCGTGACCGATGCGGGACGCGCCGGCGGCGACGGCATCGGCGATGTGGGAGACGAGGGCTTCGGGCGGGGCGACGGTGCGGGTGAGTTCGCCGGCGTGGAGGGAATAGCGGACATCGGGATATTGCGTGGCAAGATAACGGAACATCTGCATGTGCTGGCTGTAATCGGCGAGGGCTGTGGGGTCGTCTTCGGGGGCGAGGATATTGACGCCGGCGACGCGTCTGTCGGTGTGGGCGAGGGCGAAGGCGGCGAGCATTTCCCCGAAGACGCGGGCGGGAGCGCCGGTGCGGGTGACGGTGGCGAGAAAGCGGACGGTGACGGCGCAGGGTATGAGGGGACGCGCGCCGGGCGTGACAGCGCGGGGGCAGTTTTGCAGACGGTCGGCTTCGGCGGTCCAGCGGTCGATCTGGTGGCTGGCTTCGGTGAGAGCGGCGGGCAGATGTGGGGCGAGGGCGGTCCGGAGGTTTTCCGGGTGTGTCGGGCTGAAGGAAAGGGTGGCAGCGCGTTCGCCGATGGCGTCGACGGCGTCGGGGCTCGACATGAATTCGACGTAGCCTGTGTTCTGCCGGGCTTCTGTGGCGCGGAGGAGGGCGAGTTCCTCGGGCAGGGCGTGGGTGACGACCGGGGCGGCGGTGTCGAAGGTGGCGAAGAAATGGTCGTGTCGGGGCAGGATGGGACCGGCGGCGGAGGCTTCGGTGAGGGCGTCGATCAGGGCGGTGCGGTCGGCGGGGGCGAGGCGGGTGACGGGGTTCCGGCAGGGCGGCGGGAGGAAATGTGCGGCGGGGAGCGGGGCGACGCAGAAGCCTTTGTCGCGGGCCCAGGCGAGATCGGTTTCGGCGAAGGCAGTGCCCCAGGAATGGATGTGGAGTTCGCCGCCTTTGGGCATGGGCTGGAGAAAGATCCTGAGACTGGCTTCGTCGTTTGCGATCCGGTTCAGATGGTCGGTCATGGCGGTTTCGCGCGCGGCGGAAAGGAGAGGCGCGGCATGGGCCGGATGCGCGATGGCGGCGAGGGTGGTCAGGAGGATGGCGAGACGGGAAGGGAGGCAGTGCGGGGATATGGTCATTACGGGGTCAGAATAGAGCGTGGGCGAAGGCGGGTGCAAGGATGATTTAAATTCAGCTCCTGGAGACTGTTTCATAAGTCTTCTCGCGCAGTATCCTGCTAAATTATAAAGAAGTTTTTGGTGAAGATTTTTTCAAAAAGCTTCATAAGACAACGCCTTTTTGAAAAAAGGCGGCGCCCAGAAAATTTTATTAATTATATCAAAGATTTTTCGCGTAATATCCTTTGACGCTTTTGAAACGGTCTCTCATACCCGGAATAAAACCGGAGGCCGGGGTGTCATCCTGTTGCGGAAATGAAGCTCAGAACCGACCCCCGCCGGAAGAGCCATGTTGTGGTCACGTTCTTTCCGTACCGAAGAGCCGGTGCGGGATCGGGAACAGGCCCGCGCAGGTGAGGCGGCCGCCGCTCAGCATGGCCGGAGCCCCGGTGATGGTCGGTGCGGAAAGAGGCAGATTGCGCAGAGCGCGCACCGCCAGAAACCCGAAACACTGCGCTTCCAGCATGTCGCCATCGAGGCCGGACTCATCGACCGGCCGGACGGGGGCCTGAAGAGCGCGTCTCAGTCCCTCCATCAGCACCGGATTATGACGGCCGCCACCGCAGACATACCACAGAACCGGTGTCGCGGGCAGATGCGTCCGGCGCACGGCTTCGATGGTAAAGGCCGAGAGCGTGGCGGCGCCATCCTCCGGCGTGCAGCCGGCCACCATTTCCAGCGCGGATACGAAACTCTGCCGGTCGAGCGACTTGGGAGCGGGGCGGGCGAAATACGGATCGGCAAGCAGTTTTTCAAGCAGCGCGGGATCGGCTTTCCCCTGGCGTGCGAGCCTGCCATCCACATCGCAGGCCTGTCCGGTATGCGAAAAGGCCCAGTCGTCAAGCAGCGCGTTGCCTGGCCCCGTATCGCAGGCATGAATGCTGCCGTCCGTGTCGATAAATGTCACATTCGCCACACCGCCGATATTGAGGACGGCCAGCGGCTTCGGCGCGTCCCGCAGCAATGCGGCGTGAAACCATGGCACAAGCGGCGCGCCCTCGCCGCCGGCGGCGACGTCCGCGCTGCGGAAATCGTGAACGACGGCCAGCCCTGTTTCGCGCGAGAGCCTGTTCGCGTCGCCGATCTGCCAGGTCCGGCGTTCGGCAGGGGCGTGAAGGATCGTCTGTCCGTGAAACCCGACGAGATCGACATCCGGGACCAGGCTGTGAAGCTCCCGGACCGCTTCGATATGCCGGAATGTGATCTCCTGTTCTGTGGCGAGAAGTTCCGGATCATCGGGCGGGAGAGACGCGGCGCGATCGAGCAGCCGCCGCGCCCGCGCGCGCAGTTCCGGCGAATAGGGCAGGCTGAGGGCCGGGCCGCAGCTTTCTATTCTCTCGCCGTCCGTCCGGATGACGGCGGCGTCCACCCCGTCGAGCGATGTGCCGCTCATCAGACCGATCGCGGTGAGCATGCCGCTCATTCTTTTTCTCCCGTGGTCCGCAGTTCGACGACGAAGTCGTAAAGATCCGCCCGATAGGATGAAAAGGTGACTTCGAGGACCCGGCCATCCGCCAGAAAGGATCGTCGTTCGATTTCCAGAACCGCGTCCGGACTGTCGATCTGCAGCAATTCGGTCTCGCGGGGGCTGGCGATACGGGCGCGGATCCGCTGGAGGGCTCGCATCGGAAGCAGATGACAGGCCTTCAGGGCTTCATAAAACGAGTCCCCGACCATGGCGGGGTCCGGAAGATAATGCTGCGAGATCACCGCTGTTTCTATCGCCATGGGCTCGCCATTGGCCGTGCGGATGCGTTTCAGGCGGATGACGCCGGCGCCTGGAGCGATGCCGAGGGCCATGGCTTCGTCCGGGCTGGCGCCGGCCGTGCATTTGTCGAGCCATATCGAGCCGGGTTCGTAACCGCGGGCGCGCATGTCTTCTGAAAAGCCCAGCAGAGCGGAGAGCGGCTGCTCGATCCGTCCGGCGACAAAGGTGCCGGCGCCCGGTTTCTGGGTCAGGATGCCGGTTTCGACGAGTTGTCCGAGCGCCTTGCGGATTGTCACGCGGGAGACGCCGGTCATTTCGGCCAGTTCACGTTCCGGCGGCATGGCGTCGCCACGGCGCAGCGCTCCGCTGGCGATAAGGTCGCGCAGCCGGTCGCCGACCTGGAGATAAAGCGGTTTCCGGTCGTCGGGGCTTGGGGTCAGGGCGGCGAAAAGCTGTTCCGGTGTCATGGTGTCCATTCTGTTCCGGATGTCCTTTCCTGAAATGCCGCGTGCGGGCCGTCGCCGCAACGATCATGTGCCCGCACGGCATTCTCCGGAAGAAATTTCGTGGCGGACCGGCGGTGGCGGCAGGGGCGTGCCGGCAAGGGGCCCGGCCGCATCAGGCGGAGTGCGGCGACACAGGGGAACATCAGATCGCTGGTATAAGCCGGTGTCGGAAACAGGGATGACGGCCGGAGACGGCGTTCCCGTGGTGACTGACGAAAAGCGGGATGTTCGCCAAAGGAATGTTTGTCTGAGAAGGTCACAATGCATGGAGGGAGAGGCGGAAACCGGGAGGGGAGGCTTTGCCGGTCGCTGGCATCCGCATTGTCATGACGTTCTCCCGTCTCTGCACCGGTGATAATGTTTTTAACATACCGGTTCAATACCTTATCGGAGTTTTCCCGGCCGGAGAGAGGTTCGGACATATTATCTGTTGCCGGTTGTTATCGCTGACCAGAACATATGATTGCCGCCCGGATAACGATGATTCGATAGCAGAATGACTTGTGTGCGGGGCATATCTGGTATTACATTGGACTTACATAATCTGCGGAAGCGGCTCCGGCGGCGTCAGGAGTCCGTTTTCGTTTCTTCTCTGGACAGGAGTGAACCTGTGATGCGTCGTCGTGTTTGCCGGATACTGGCGTCTGTCTCGTTCCTGGCGCTCCAGGCAGGCACAGCGGAAGCGGCGCTGGCGCCCTCTCACAGGAAGGGAGCGATATCGCCGCGACATCCCGTGGCCACCGGAAAGGGTGTGTCGGGCAAAGGCGCGAACGGCACCGGACGTGCGCCCCTGCGCTCCCGGGCTGAGGCGGCCACGCCACGTTCCGCGCCGCGCCCGACGATGATGGCCGCGCGGCAGTCCTCTCCCGAGGAAGTGAATGTGCATGCCGCGCTGCAGACGGCGACCGGCGTGACGGGATCGACGCCCGGTGGCGGTCTCATGCCGGAGCAGACGGCCGCAAAATCCCGCAGCGGTCTGACGCGGGATTTCATCGCCAGACAAAGTCCGACCAGCAACCCGACGACCATGGTCGCGAGCCTGCCCGGTGTTGTCACCGGCAGCGGTGATCCCCTGGGCACCAGCGATCAGCAGGTCAGCCTTTCCGTCCGCGGGCTCACGCAGTTCGAGCTTGGCTACACCTATGAAGGGATTCCGGCGGCGGACCCGCTGAACTTCTTCATTTTTACCGGAACGACGGCCGATAACGAAAATATCCAGAGCATCAGCCTTTCGCAGGGGTCCGCCGACATCTCCGCGCCGCTCTATAACGCGGTGGGCGGCCAGCTTTCGGAAACGCTGCGTGACCCGTCTCAGCATGCCGGCGGTCTGATCAACCTCGCTTATGGTTCGTATGGTCTCAACCGCGAATTCGGTCGTGTCGACAGCGGTGAGATCGGGCATAGCGGGGTCAGAAGTTTCGTGTCCTTTTCGTACGAAGGCGCGGATAACTGGCGCGGGCCGGGACGGAGCACCCGCTACCATGTCGACGCCAAAGCGGTGAAGGAATGGGGAGAGGGCAGCCACACGGCGTTCGTTCTGTCCTATAACAGCCCGACCGGGTATTACCTGGAAACACCTTCCATGGCGCAGTGGAAGGCGCTCGGCACGAAAGCGAACTACGCCGCGGATTTTCGCAAAGGCGGTTCGTCCTATTACCGTTTTCAGGAAAATCAGAGAAACTCTCTGATTCTTGGCGCGCCGACGCATTTTCGGCTGACGGACTCTCTGAGCGCCGACGTGACACCCTATTACAACTATTTCTGGGGCTACGGCGATGGCGGCACCAGTCTGCCGACCGGCACCAGCTATGTCGGCACTCAGAATACCGGTCCGTTACAGGTAGGCTCGTCGGCGAATTCGGTCATTGCCGCGGCGATCGACACGTTTCACGAGCGTCATGGCGGTCTGAATTCGGCGCTGCACTGGAAAACGAAGCACAATACGCTCTCAGCCGGTTACTGGTATTCCTACTATACGCAGCAGGAACACTCTTTTTATGCCGAGGCGGACGGGGAAGGCCGTATCGCCTCGATGACCGGAGACTATCCGATCTACACGCAGGCCGGTATTCCGCTGTCACGATACAATATCAATTTCGTTCAGCAGACAAACGCCCTCTATATTCATGATGAATTCAGGGCGTTCGACGATCGTCTGACGATCGAGGCCGGGTTCAAGGAAGCGATGGTCTCACGCATGTCGACACAGCTGATTCCGGGCGCTCATTACAAGACGACGGCCAATTATGCCGAACCGCTGCCGCAGTTTGCGGCCAGTTACAGGATCACGCCGCACGATCAGATCTATATCAACGGAACCACGGCGTTTCGCGCCCCATCCTCGATCCTGACGATGGCGGATTATTTCAGCACGACGACCGGAAAAATCGCCCACAGCCGTGCGACAAATCTGGCACCTGAATATTCCATCGGCGAGGAAATCGGCTACCGGCATTATGGTCTGGTCAATATCTCCGCGGCGCTGTTCAACTATAATCTCACAAACCGTCAGCTCAGTTCGACGGTTTATCTCAATGGCGTGCCCACCACGGCGTCGATCAACGCCGGAGGGCAGACGTCGCGGGGCGCCACGCTGGAACTCGGGCTGCGTCCGTGGCATCATTTCAGCCCGTATCTTTCCGGTCAGTATCTTCATGCGACGATCGACAATAATCTTGCGTCCGGTGGCGATCTTCTGCCGACCCGTGGAAAGACGGCGGTCAATACGCCGGAGTTTTCCGGAGCGATCGGTCTTTCCTATGATGACGGAGGGATGTTCGGGAGCTTCAACCTGAATTATGTTGGCTCTCAATACGCAACATTCATGAACGATCAGAAGATCCCCTCCTATATGACCGCCAATGTGACACTCGGCTATCGCTTCCCGAGCTACCATTTTGTAAAACATCCTCAGATTCAGCTGAACCTGATCAATCTCGGCAACAGCGGCTATCTGTCCGGCGCGTCCAGTCTCGTCGGCAACGCGAAGGCGACAAAAGGGATCTATGGCAGCACGATCGCGGCACAGACGCCGCTCTATTATGTCGGCGGAGGGTTCGCCGGTGTCGTCTCGGTGACGGCAGGTTTCTGAAAGACAGGTATGAGACAGAGTTCCGTCCGGTCCGCGTTTCTTCTTTCCTGTGTGATGATCGGCATCCTTTCCCATGGGACATCCCGGGCCGCCTCTCCGGTCGCCACGCCGGGCGGTCCCTCATCCGGGCTCTGTCCGCGGCTGGACAGCGCGGTTACGGCCCGCCGGGACAATGGCAGGTTCGCCGCGGCTGACCGGGATGTGAAAGCCGGGCTCGGGCCGCACGCATCCTATCCGGGAGCGGTTCTGCTCATTGCGAAAAACGGTCATGTCGTGCATCTCGCGGCCTTTGGAGCGGCCCAGGATCTGACGGTCAGTCCGGACGGCCGGGCGGTGCCCCTGGCCTCGCCGCGTCCGATGCAGGACGATGAGCTCTTCGACATGGCATCGGTCACCAAGGTCGAGGCGACGACGGCCGCTGTCATGCATCTGGTCAGTCAGGGGCATCTGCATCCCGAAGACAGGCTGGGCGATCTTCTGCCGGTCTTTGCCGGCACGGATAAGGCGACTGTCACGGTCGAACAGCTTCTCACGCATCGCGCCGGGCTGTGGGAGTGGCAGCCGGCCTGGCTGTATCGTGACGCCGGCGGCAGCGTTCTGCCCTGGCTCGCCCGGCTTCCGCGCCGCTATGGCATCGGCGAACGATGGGCCTATTCCGATCTCGGCTTCATGATTCTCGGCGCTGTCGTCTCTCATGTTTCCGGCCTGCCGCTGGATGCCTATGTCAGGCAGGAACTGTACGTGCCGCAGGACATGACCGATACGGGGTATCTGCCATCATCCGCCCTTGCTCCGCGCATCGCCGCAACTTCTCAGGGCGACGCTTATCAGCAGCGCATGGTGGAGACGGGGAAGCCCTATCCCGTTCTGTATCCGCCCTCTCCTGATGTGCATGTTTCCTATCGCACGGGATTTCTGGTCGGTCAGGCCAATGACGCCAACAGCTGGTTCGGCTGGGGAGGCGTTGCGGGACATGCGGGGGTATTCTCGACGGCGCTCGATGTCGGGCGTTATGCCCAGACGCTGCTGAATGGCGGATGTTACGGAAACTGGCGGCTGGCGTCACCGGAGATTGTGGCCCGTTTTGAGCAGACGCCGTCTGATGCGAAACAGGCGCTGGGATTCCGGAAGATGCAGATCGACGGTATCACGACACCGGTTTTCGGTCATCCCGGTTTTACCGGAACGCAGTTTGCGTTTGCTCCGGAGCTGAATCTGTCCGTTGTGCTGCTGACCAACCGCCTGCACCGGCCCGATACGCCGTCGGAGAGCTATCCTGTGCTCTCCGGTCTGTGGAATCAGGTGATACGCGACGCGGTGGCGGCGACGACGCAGCCGGGAGAAAAGCCCTGAGCGTGACTTCCTGATGGCAGGCCGGGTCATGGGTCTCCGGAAGCGCGTGTTCTGAGCGGAGAGTTTTCATCGTCTGTCTGCCCGGTTCCGGTTGTCGGACTGGTTATGTCTGTCCGTCCGGATTCAGAAAATCGTTTTATCAGGACGCTGTTTCAGGCGTGACCTTGTCCGGATGAGATGCTCCGGGAGGCTCGCATCCGGCGAAAGGGGAGGCCCCCGGAGGCTGGACAGCGCCGTGATCGCTTCCCGTGACGTAATCCTGAAGTTCCCGCGCCTCATATTCAGCGTTCTCGGCTCTCAGTTTGACGAGATCGCCGATGCTGACCAGACCGCTCAGTTTGCCGTCTTCAATGACAGGCATATGCCGGTTGCGCGACACGGTCATCCGGCAGGCAACGTCATAGATGCTGTCATCCGGACTCGCTGTGGGAACGTCTCTCAGCATGATGTCTTTTGCGGACAGGGAAGAAATCCCCGACCCGCGTTCCGCGAGCGCTCTGACGATCATCCTTTCAGAGACCAGGCCGACGAGGCCGCCATCCGGACCGACGACGGGCGTGCCACCGATATTGTGGCGTATCAGCGTTTCCGCGACGGAGAGAACCGGATCGTCCTCCCTGACCGTGATGACCACGCGGCCCTTACGGGCCAGGATATGAAAGACATTTGAGGACATGAGGATAATTCCTTTCATGTTCCGGCTGTGTTCCGGCCCTGTATTCCAGGCGGTGAGAGCCCGTTATGCTGTTTCAGTGGTATAAAATACGCATGTCATATTCTGTGTCCGGATCGGGAAGGCGTGATCCGGTTGCTACCCGGACCGGGATGCTTTCATCACGTCCTGATATGGCGGGGTTATAGCGGGTGCTGGCAAAAGCGGGCGAAGCAGACGTGCGGGGAACAGTCCCCCGATAATCACGATGATGGTAAGAACGGTGACGAGGACAGTAAGTTCCGGCTGACGGGTTCGCGGCGGGGCCATCAGGGTCGCTCCTGCACCGGTCATGACGCGGATGATGTTCAGGTAGTAATACAGTCCGATGATGCTTCCGGTCACCAGAACGGCCAGGAGCAGGTCATGCTGCCGTTCGACGCCTGTCGCGATGATCCCGAACTTGGCGAAAAACCCGATTCCGGGAGGAATGCCCGCAAGCGAAAGAAGCATCAGAGACAGTGTGACGGCGAGAAAGGGACGGGTTGAAAACAGGCCTTTCCAGTCGGCGATTTCGGTGCCATCCGGATGTCCCGGTGATCCGAAGGCGCTGATGATCGCGAATACGCCGAGGGTGCTGGCCGTATAGGCGGCGAGATAGATCGTGATGACGCCGGACTGTAGCTGACCCGGTGAGAGAACGGCGATCAGAAGATACCCGACATGCGCGATTGAGGAACATGCGAGAAGCCGCGTGAAGCTGGTCTGTTGCAAGGCCTGGAGATTTCCGCCGAGAATGGTCAGAATAATGACGGCCGGCATGAGGCTCTGCATGTAAAACGGCAGATGTCCGGTGCCGAAAAACCGGACGAGAGATGAAAATATCGCGATTTTTGAAACCACGGCGATGAATGCCGCGACTGGAACGGGGGCGCCCTCCATGACATCGGGAAGCCACAGATGGAAGGGGACGGCTGAGAGTTTGAAGAAAATTCCGATCAGAATCATGATCGTGGCAGCTGTCTGAATGCCCGGAGAATCGGCCGCGACCGGCAGGGTGAAATGCAGGGAGCCGGTCACGGCGTAGGCGAGGCCGGCGCCAAAAAGAAGAATGGCGGAGGACAGTCCGGACAGAATCAGATATTTCATTGCCGCCTCGCAGCCTTCCGGAAAGCGGAGACGACGGGAAGCGACAAGACCCAGCAGGGATATTCCGAGGATTTCAAGGCCGAGAAAGAAGGGGATATAGTTTGCGCTGAAGACCATGGCCACGGCGCCCAGCGTTCCCGTCAGCAGCAGGAGCGCGCTTTCATCCGCCGGGTGAGCCGGATCGCGTGCCAGATCGCGCCAGGACATCAGAAGAATACTGATGGAGGAAAGAACGATCAGAATGCCGTTATAGTCCGCCCATCGGTCCTGAATGAAGAGCGTGACCATGCCTGGGGGCGCTGAACCCACATGGCGGCCCGTCAGCGCCAGGGCCGCCAGAAATGTGATCAGGCCGATGGAGAGACTGCGCGCCGCCGAGCGTCGCCAGGCGATGGAGGCGAGAAGAACCATCGTTCCCGCCGAGAGGGCGAGCAGGGGTGAGGGCAGGAAAAGATCATGGACAATCATGGGGGGCTGACCCCTTCACCGGTCGCGGCCGTGACGGCAGGCGGAGACGGCGCCGAAAACGTCACGAAGGGCTGCGGATACAGACCGAGCACGAGCAGAAAAGCCATGACGCAGCCAAGAACCGCCATCTGTCCGGCCGGAAAATCCGTCACGGGTTTCGGGCTCGCCAGAGGGGTCGCGAGGAAGATCCCGTTCACCATCCGCAGCGAGTAGATCGCGGCGAGAACCAGGCCGGTGGCCGCCAGCACCGCCATTGGCGGGCTGACATGCCAGGTGGCGAGCAGGACGAGAAATTCGCCGGCGAAATTTCCGAGGCCGGGCATGCCGAGGGACGCCACGGCGAAAAACAGGCCGGCGCCGGACAGGCGGGGCATGGCGGCCCAGAGGCCGCCGATCTGCCGCATATCCCGCGTGTGCAGACGGTCCTGGATCGATCCGGCGATCAGGAAAAGTGCGCCTGTGCTCAGGCCATGGGCCAGCATCTGAATGATCGCGCCCTGCATGCCGGTCTGTGATCCGGCGAAGACCCCGAGCAGCACGAAGCCGAGATGGCTGATGCTGCTGTAGGCGATCAGGCGCTTGATGTCGTTCTGCGCGCAGGACAGCCACGCGCCGTAGAGAATGCCGGCCACGCCCAGCGCCATCGCCACGGGCGCGAAGCGGGAGGCGGCTTCGGGAAACAGCATGACATTGAAACGGATCATGCCATATCCGCCGGTCTTGAGCAGCACGCCGGCGAGAAGGACGCTGCAGGCGGTCGGGGCCTGGGTATGGGCGTCCGGCAGCCAGACATGCACCGGGACGACGGGAAGCTTGACCGCGAAAGCGATGAAAAATCCGGACATGAGCAGCAGAGATAAAGAAGGCGACAGGGGTGTGGCGGCAAGGATGAAATAATCGAACGTGAGAACGTTCGTTGCGCGATAATGCGCGATGACCAGACCGAGGATGGAGAGCAGCATGAGCAGGCCGCTGCCCTGGGTGAAGAGAAAGAATTTAATGGCGGCGCGCTGGCGGTCCTCATGGCCCCATGCGGAAATCAGGACGAACATGGGAACCAGCATCAGTTCCCAGAAAAAGAAGAACAGGAACAGGTCGGTGGCGAGAAATGTGCCGATGATTCCGGTAATGGTCGACAGGAACAGAAAATGGAAAGCCCCGGCATTCGTTTTGACCTGACGTGTCGCCAGCAGGACGGCGGGCAGTGACAGGATGAGGGTGAGCCAGATCAGGGACAGGGAAAGTCCGTCCATGTCGAGCCGGAACGCAATCCCCATGGCGGGAATCCAGGGGACGGAGAAATGATCGGTCCAGGGTCCGTTATGGGCGGAAGGTCGTAAGGTGGCCGCCAGAAGCAGGAGCGTTTCGATCACGAGGACCATGAGGCTGATCCGCCACGGAGCCTCGCGGTTTCGCAGGACCATCGCGGCGCGGGGGCGGTCGGCGAGCCAGGCGGCGATACCGCCCAGAAAGGGCAGGAGCACCAGGGCGGGAAGCGGGCTCATGCCAGCAGCGCCGAGGCGAGAGCGGCGCACAGCCCGGCCACGATCCAGGCCGCGTACCAGCGGACCCGGCCGTTCTGCAGACGGGTCAGCAGAAGATCGCCTTCTCTGGTCATGGTGATGGTTCCCGCGGACGCCAGGCCGAGCGAGCCGGCTCTCACCTGAAGGAAAAACAGGCTCAGGCGACGGGTCGTTCTGCCGGCGCCGGTTATCAGGCCGTCGATGATATCGTGCCGGGTGAGCCAGGCGAGAAAACGGAACGGCTGTACGAAAAAGACGTCATACAGTCTGTCGGTTCCCGATCCGGCTCTGGCCAGACGCATGATGGCCGCCTGTCCGGGGACTTCCCGCATGACGGGTCTGGTGCGTCCCCAGAGAACCCATGCGACGGCGAGGCCGGCGACGGGTGCGATGCCGCCCGCGAGCAGAAGCCAGCGCGGTGCTTCCGCCCCGGAGATGGTCATATGGGAAACGGCATCAGGAGAGATAGTGGCGGAGGAACCAGCGGCGGCGGGGGCGAGCATATGGGTGAAGAGGTGGACCGTGGCGAGTGCGTCCGGCATTTCCACGAAGCCTCCGGCCAGGGAGAGAAAAGCGAGGCAGGCGAGCGGAATGGCCATGAGGCGCGGTGTCCGGCCGGAGATCGCGGTTTGCGGCTGTCCGGGGAAGATGATGAACACGCAACGGAAGATATAGAGCGCGGTCAGAAAAGCGCCTGCGAGGGCCGCGCCCCATAACAGATGTCCGGACAGGGCGAGACCCGGTGCCAGAGCGAACGAGGCGGACCAGACGGAGGAGAGAATCATTTCCTTGCTGTAAAAGCCGGCTGTGATCAGAGGCAGGCCGGCCAGCGCCGACGCTCCGGCCAGAAACGCGACCGCGACGCCTGGCATGGCGCGGAACAGGCCGCCCATGCGGAAGATGTTCTGCTCATGATGCACGCGCGCGATGATGGCGCCCGCCGTGAGAAAGAGCAGCGCCTTGAAGAAAGCGTGTGTCACCAGATGAAAGAGCGCCGCCTGCCATATCCCGGTTCCGAGGGCCAGAAACATGTAGCCGAGCTGGCTGATGGTGGACCAGGCCAGAATCCGTTTGAGGTCGGTCTGCACGAGCGCGGTGCAGGCCGCCATCAGAAGGGTCAGCGTGCCGGTCACGGCCATCAGGGTCATGACGAGCGGCGCCGCCGTGAACAGCACATGCAGACGCGCGATGAGGTAGACGCCGGCTGTCACCATGGTGGCGGCGTGGATGAGGGCGGAGGTCGGGGTGGGGCCGGCCATGGCGTCGGGCAGCCAGGTCTGGAACGGGATCTGCGCCGATTTGGCGAGAGCCCCGATGAGCAGGAACAGCGCGGCTCCGGAAACCACGGAGGATGAAAGCTGGCCTGTCGTGACGGCGGACAGGATATGGCTGATCTGAAGCGAGCCGCCGGCAGAGGTCATGAGCAGGAGCAGGCCGCACAGCATGGCGGTGTCGCCGATCCGGGTGATGTAGAACGCCTTGCGCGCGGCGGCGGTATTGGCGGGATTTTCATACCAGAACCCGATGAGAAGATAGGAGCAGAGCCCCACGCCTTCCCAGCCGATGAACAGACAGAACAGATCCGAGGCGAGGACCAGCACGAGCATCGCGGCCACGAAGAGAGTCATGCAGCCAAAGAACCGGGCTATGCCGGGATCGTCGGCCATATACCGGGCCGCGTAAAGATGGATCAGAAACCCGACGACTGTGACGACAAGAATCATCACGAGAGAGACCGGATCGAGAAGGAGAGATATTCCGGCCGAGAGGTCCGCTGTCCGCATCCACTCCCATAATGTGATCTGAAAAGGGTCGGCGTTTGTCCGGGACAGAAGCAGAAACGCAAGAACCATGCTGATCACGGCGGAGAACCCGACGGACCCCGCCGCCAGCAGGCCGGCGCCCCGCGCGGAGATCCGTTTCGCTAAGAGGAACAGGATGACCGACGCCGCGAGCGGGCTGAGAATAAGCAGGGGAAGGAGAAATCCGGGCATGATCCTATCCTCGCTGCAGATTGCCGGGTTGCGGATTTCCATGCTGCGGATCACCAGACCGCAGATTGCCAGACCGCAGATTACCGGGCAGCAGGTTGCCGGTATCGGCGTCGAGTGATGGCCGTCCTCTGGCGTGCAGGCACAGGATGATCGCAAGCCCGGCCGCCGTTTCCGAGGCCGCGAGAGCGAGGATCATCAGGAACATCACCTGCCCGGATGCGTCGTGCCATCGCGCGCCGGCGGCCACGAAAACAAGCGCCGCCGCATTCAGCATGATGTCGAGCGACATCAGCATGAACAGGAGATCGCGGCGCACCAGCACACCGGCAAGACCGGTCGCGAAAAGCAGCGCGGCCAGCAGTAATGCGTCACTGAGAGAAAGAACGGACATGTCAGCGCTCCCTCAGCCGGTGGCGTCCGATGTGAAAGGACGTGACGAGACCGGAGAGAAGCAGGAACGAGGCCAGCTCCACCATCAGCACGTAGGGGCCGAACAGACTCAGGCCCACGTCCCGCGCTGTCAGCAGGTCCGGCGCGGCGGTGTCGTCAGGATGGAAGGGGAGGGTGTACAGAAGTTCGCCACACAGAAGGGTTGCGAGCAAAGCGGGGCCGAGCCATGCGCGGGGTCTGAGCCACTCCTTTTCCCGGTCGCTGTCCGGTCGTCCCAGATTGAGCATCATGATGACGAAGACAAAAAGCACCATGACGGCGCCGGCATAGATGATGACTTCCAGCGCGGCGGCGAACGGCGCGCCGAGCAGGGCGAACACCACCGCGAGCGCCAGCAGGGTGACGACCAGCCAGAGCACGGCATGCACGGCCACCCGGCGCGTGATGACCATGATGGCCCCGATGAGCGTGATGGCTGCGGAGAGGAGAGCGAGGATCTGCATGGCGCGTCACGGCAGCAGGCTGTGGAGATCGACGGGGGGGCGTTCATGCGCGGACTCACCGCGTTCCTTGCCGGGGATGGGGACGCCCGCGACGCGCCAGAAGCTGTAATCGGGGTATTTCCCGGTCCCGCTGATCAGCAGATCGTCCTTTTCATAGACGAGATTCGGCCGCGCATATTCGCTCATCTCGAAGTCGGGCGTGAGCTGGATGGCGTAGGTCGGGCAGGCTTCCTCGCAAAATCCGCAGAAAATGCAGCGGGAAAAATTGATCCGGAAATATTCCGGATACCAGCGCCCGTCCTGCTCGGCCTTCTGCAGGCTGATGCAGTCCACCGGGCAGGCAACGGCGCAGAGATTGCAGGAGACGCATCGTTCCTCGCCGTCAGGGTCGCGTGAGAGAATGATCCGGCCGCGATAGCGCGGCGGCAGGTAAGGCTGTTCCTCCGGATACTGCACGGTCACGCGGCGTTGGAAGGCGTGCAGGAAAGTCAGCATCAGGGTGCGCAGGGTATCGAGCATGGGACATGCCTTTCCGTTCGGAGCCTTATCCGGCTGAGCGCAGCATCAGGACGGTTCCGGTGGCCGTGACATTGAGAAGAGAGAGGGGCAGCAGGACTTTCCAGCCCAGCGCCATAAGCTGATCGTAACGCAGACGCGGGAGGGCGGCCCGCAGCAGGATGAACAGCACGACGACCGCGCCGGTCTTGAGCGCGAACCAGACGATTCCGGGAAGGACCGGCCCCTGCCAGCCTCCGAGCCAGAGCGTGGTCACGAGAGCGGAGATGAGGACGATCCCGGCATATTCGGCAATGAAGAACATCCCGAACTTCATGCCGGAATATTCGGTATGGAATCCGGCGCCGAGCTCGTTCTCGCCTTCGGGAAGATCGAACGGGAGCCTGTGTGTTTCGGCGATGCCTGCCAGCAGGAACACGATGAGACCGAGGCACTGGGGGATGACGAACCACATCCGGGTCTGCGCCGTGACGATGTCGTACAGACTGAACGAGCCGGCTGTCATGACGACGCCGAGCAGGGAAATTCCCATGAAGACTTCATAGCTGATCATCTGCGCGGCGGCCCGCATGCCGCCGAGCAGGGCGTATTTGCTGTTCGAGGCCCAGCCTGCGAGGACGACCGCATAGACGCCGAGCCCCATCATGGCGAGGACGAACAGCAGCCCGACATTCAGATTTCCGGCGATGCCGCTCAGGGCCGTGACGGGGATGACGGCGAATGACATCAGGACCGTCATCATGCCGATGACCGGAGCCAGCACGAACACGCCCCTGTCGGCGAATGGCGGAATCCAGTCCTGCTTGAAAAGAAGCTTGATGCCGTCGGCCACGGCCTGAAACAGGCCTCCCGGCCCGACGCGGTTGGGGCCGTAGCGGTCCTGCCATAATCCGAGGAGGCGCCGTTCCACCCAGGTCAGCAGGGTGGCCAGGGCGAGGATGATCAGCGGCGTGAGAAGGATGGACAGCAGGGGAAGCGGTGTCATGACCGGTCTCCTTCGGGAGCGGCGAAGGTCAGATGCGCGAGGCGGGGAAAGACGAAACCGGGCGCCACCATATGGGACGGACAGAGAACGATCCCGTCCGGCAGGCCGGGCAGCGGTTCCGCGGGCAGCACGTGCGGACCGTCCGTCAGGTGCAGCGTGACGGATGCGCGCGGGGTGGCGTCCGCACCGGCGCTGGCAGAGGCAGCACCTGCATCGGCACTGGCTGAATTACGGGCGGAGACGCGCAGACTGGCGGGCGCGGCGCGGGCGGCGACAGGCGGGGACAGCATGCTCAGTTCCTCGCTGCCGAACAGCCGCGTTTCGGGAAGCACGAGAACGGCGTCGTTCCGTGGCGTGAACGGTTCCGGAATGTCGGCGCTGTAAGAATACTGTGTGGGATTGCCGTTTTCATGAGTCCGGTCGGCGAACAGCCGGACGCCCGACGGTCCGCCGCGCATACTGCCTCCGATTTCCTGCTGAAACCGGTTGAGGGCCTGGACGGAGTTCCATGACGGCACCTGGAAGCCCGGCACGAGAGGCGAGGGCATGTCCGTGGTGTAGGCGCCTTCCATCGAACTGCTGAAGGGCGTGTCCGGGCTGGCGGGCGGCGGCTGATCGCGCACGCTGATATGGGACCGGATGACGGTCCGCCCGCTGGCGCGGTATGTCTGGCTGCGCAGTTTCTGGTTCTCAAGACGATACGCCGCATCGGGAGCCGTCTTCACCGCGCCGGCTAGGGCCGGGAATTCCCACGCCAGCGCTGCGAGCACATCATCCAGGGTGCGCCAGCCGGTCAGTCCTGTTGCGGCGGGGCGTGTTCCGGTATCCGGTTTCTCTCCCGTCTCCTGCCCGTTCCGGCTGCGGGCGAGGGCCTGAATCCAGCGCCAGCTCGCCTGAACGGGGGCTGCGGCGTAGACGGCCTGGAAGAAGCGCTGCGCCCTGCCTTCCTGGCTGACAAGCGTGCCGCTGTATTCGGAAAAAGCGGCGGCGGGAAGGACGAGGGTGGCGTCCTGACAGAGCGGCGTCATGCTGTGGTCGATGATGACGACGGAGCGCACTGCTTCCATCAGCTCCGCCAGGGATGCGGGGTCGAGCCGGCGGGTAAGATCGTTTTCCACCACGACGAGCGTGCCGATCCCGCCTGATCTGGCCTTCATCATCACGGATTCAAGCGTCAGGCCGCCGAGCATGGCCAGGCCCATGCTGTTGCAGTCGGGCAGGACCAGGGACAGGCCGGCCATGGGCGTTCTTCCGGCCAGAGCGGCAGCGATCCCGGAAGCGGCCCGCATCAGCGCGGGCGAGCCATACTGCATGCCCGAGACGATCAGCGGCTCTTTCGCCGCCATCAGCGCAGAGGCGATCCGGTCGGCCAGAAGGGCGTCTTCTTCCGTCAGATCCGGGACATCGGGGGCTCCCGCGTCAATCCGGTGAGCGATGGCGAAGCCGAGGCGGGCGATGTCGTCGGGGGCCGCGCGCCGCGTTTCTCCGGCGATGCTGTCCAGGTCGGTGGGGGCGGGGGTGAGGACGAACAGACCGGAGGCGCATTCCGTTCCCAGAGTGCGGACGGCGGCGTCCATCCATCGCGGCACTTTCGCGGCGTCGGCGGCGTGGAAAGCGGGCTGCCGGACGGACTGGCGCAGCGACAGACCGAGCCGGGGCGCGGTGGCGCAGACATCCTCGCCGAGGATCAGAACCGCGTCCGCGCTTTCCATCTCATGCAGGGTCGGGAGACGGCCCGGATGCCGCCCGAGAAGGGTATGGGCCAGTTCCGCGCAGCTCTGCTCCTGCTCCGTCTGGCCGGTCGAAAAACAGTCGGCGCCGACAAGCATGCGCAGGCTGAAGCAGGTTTCGAGAGAGGCGCGCGACGAGGCGATGCCCACCACCGCGCCATTCGCGGCCATACGCGCGAACTGCGTCATCGCGTCCTGGGTGGGAACGGCGATCCTCTGCCCGTCGATGATCCGCAGCGGCGCGCGGATACGGGACGATGCGCTGACGAAGCCATGGCCGAACCGGCCACGGTCGCACAGCACGTAGCGGTTGACGTCCTCATTGTATCGATTGAGAATCCGCCTGACGGTTTCTTCACGCGCGTTGACGATGGTGTTGCAGCCCACGGCGCAGTGCACGCAGACGGACGGCGCGCCGCGCAGGTCCCATTTGCGGCTGTAGACGCCTGAGAACGGCTTGTCGGTGAACACGCCGGTCGGGCAGATTTCGGCCAGATTGCCGCTGAAGGGGTTCTCCAGCGTTCCGTCCTCCGCGCGACCGAACCAGACATTGTCATGGGAGCCGAACACGGCGAGATCGTCGCCTCCCGCGTAATCGCGATAGAACCGCACGCAGCGATAGCAGGCGATGCAGCGGTTCATCTCGTGCTTTACGAAAGGACCGAGATTCTGGCTGCGATGGGTGCGTTTCGTGAACCGGTAGCGGCGGGTGTTGTGACCGGTCATGACGGTCATGTCCTGAAGATGGCACTCGCCGCCTTCCTCGCAGACCGGGCAGTCATGGGGGTGGCTGACCATCATCCATTCGATGACGCCTTCCCGAAATTCCTTTGCGCCGGCATCGTCGATCGAAACGATGGCGCCGTCGCTCACCGGGGTCATGCAGGCCATCACGATCCGGCCGGTTTTGTCCTCCGGCCCGTTGAACTGCGTGACCGCGCACTGGCGGCAGGCGCCCACGGAACCAAGCTCGGGATGCCAGCAGAAATAGGGCAGGTTCGCCCCGGCTTCCAGGCAGGCGTGCAGCAGATTGATGTCGGGCCGGCTGGGGCAGTCTCGTCCGTCGATCCGGATGGTGATCATGATCCCGCTCCCTTCCCGGCGTCAGGCGGCGTGGCGCAGCGGGCAGCCGCGCCGGGTTATATGGGCCGCGAAATCCTCGGCGAAGAGCTTCAGGCCGCTGGCGAGGGGCGCCATGGCCCCCGGCGCGTGCGCGCAGAAGGTTCGCCCCGGCATCCCGAGCATCCGGCCATGGCGGGCGAGCTGGTCGAGATCGTCATGTTCGCCCGTGCCCTCCTCGATCGCGGCCAGCAAACGTTCCACCCAGGGCAGGCCCTCGCGGCACGGCGTGCACCAGCCGCAGGATTCCTGAGCGAAAAAATGCTCGAGATTGAGGATCATGCCGACGGGACAGGTGCGGTCGTCGAGAATGATGGCCGTTCCGGTTCCGAGACGGCTTCCGGCTTTCTCCACGGAGCCGTAATCCATCGCGATATCGAGCGATGTGACATCGAGAAACGCGGTCGATGCGCCGCCCGGCAGCAGCGCGCGCAGTTCGTAGCCGGGCCGCATGCCGCCCGCATGGTCTTCGATGATCTCGCGCAGCGGGGTGCCGATCGGCAGTTCCCATGCGCCCGGACGGCGCACGCGGCCGCTGACCCCGTACAGCTTGGTTCCGCCGTCGCCGCCCGTGCCGAGACCGGCGAACCATTCCGGCCCGTTGACGAGAATATGCGGAAGATTGCAGAGCGTCTCGACATTGTTCACGACGCTGGGCGCGCCCCACAGCCCGCCTGTCTGCGGAAAAGGCGGCTTGCTGCGCGGCGTCGCGCGCCGTCCTTCCAGCGCGGTCAGAAGGGCGGTTTCCTCGCCGCAGATATAGCGCCCGGCGCCGGAATGCACGTGGATGTCAAAACTGAAGCCGGAGCCAAGGATGTTCTCGCCGAGCCAGCCGCGGCTCCGCGCTTCGGAAATCGCCCGTTCCAGACGCTGACAGGCAAGATGATATTCGCCGCGCAGAAAGACGACGCCATGCCCGGCCTGGATGGCGTATGCCGCCAGCAGCATGCCTTCGATGAGCTGCAGCGGATTTCCTTCCAGCAGCCACCGGTCCTTGAAGGTGCCCGGTTCCATCTCGTCGGCGTTGGCGATGAGATATTTCCGGCGCTCCGAAGCCGGTTCTTTCGGAACGAAGCTCCATTTCTGGCCGGTCCCGAACCCGGCGCCGCCCCGGCCGCGCAGCCTGGAGCGCGTGACGATGTCGATCACCTCGGCCGGGGCGAGACCGTTCAGCGTCCGGCGCGTGGCCTGCCAGCCTCCGTGCTGTTCGTAGGTCGCGCAGTCAGGCGGGCCTGCCTCGGGGTCGATCATCGCGGTCAGCGGACGGACGGACGGGTTCATCGGTGCGACTCCCTCAGACTGTCCGTGATCCGGTCGAGATGTTTCACATCGACATCGCCGTGCAGGCTTTCATCGACGAGCATGGCCGGCGCGTGGTCGCAGTGCCCGATGCAGACGGTCGGCAGAAGGGTGATGGCGCCGTCCGGCGTGGTCTCTCCCGGCCGGATGCCCAGTGTTTCGCGGAGATGCGCGCAGAGACGCTCTCGTCCCATGATCCAGCAGGAGACACTGTCGCAGAGCAGGATGACATGATGCCCGACCGGTTTACGGAACAGCAGATTGTAATATGTCGCGATGCCGTCGAGATCGTCGGGCGACATGTCGAGGAGCCGCGCCACCTCCCGCAGATGCGGTGTGCTGATCCATCGGAAACGGGCCTGCACCAGGCGCAGGGCGGCGATCGCGGCGCCGCGCGGCCGCAGTTCCGCCTTTGCGAGAGCGAGGATTTCCGTCTGCATCGGGACGGGGAGCGGGTGGTCAGCGGTCGACATCGGCCATCACGAAATCGATGCTGCCGATGATCGCGATCAGGTCGGCGATCATCACGCCGCGGCTGAGGAGCGGGATCATCTGCAGATGGGCGAAGGAGGGTGTGCGGATGCGGGTCCGCCAGGAGGTGGTGCCGCCGTCGCTGATCAGGGTGTAGCTGTTGAGTCCTTTCGTGGCCTCGACACAGGCGCGGGCTTCTCCGGGCGGAATGACCGGTCCCCAGCTGGCACTGAGAAAATGATGAATCAGGGTCTCGATATCCTGCATCGTCCGGGCCTTCGGCGGCGGCGCTGTGAGCGGATGATCCGCTTTCACCGGGCCGGCCGGCATGTTGTCGACACACTGGCGGATGATCCTCAGGCTCTGGCGGATCTCCTCGACATGCACGGCGATCCGGTCGTAACAGTCGCCGTTCGTGCCGGTGGGGATATCGAATTCGAGCTGATCGTAGCAGGCATAGGGCGCGTGCCTGCGGTAATCCCAGGCGGGTCCGCAGGCGCGCAGCCCCGGTCCGGTGACGCCCCATTCCACGGCTTCGGCGGCGGTGTAGGCGCCGATGCCTTTCGTGCGGGCGCGGAAGAAGGGATTACGCATCACCATCGCGTCGTATTCATCGAGACGCTTCGGCAGATCGTCGAGAAAGGACCGGATCAGCCCGTCCCAGCCGGCGGGCAGGTCCATCGCCACCCCGCCGATGCGGAACCAGGCCGGGTGCATGCGAAAGCCGCAGATGGCCTCGATGATCCCGAAGACACGCTCCCGGTCGGTAAACATGTAAAATACGGGAGAGAGTTGTCCGACATCCTGGGCCATTGTGCCGTAAAAGACGAGATGGCTGGCGATGCGGAACAGCTCCGCCAGCATGACCCGGATCATCTGCGCGCGGGGCGGGACGGTGATGCCGGCCAGGGTTTCGACCGCCATCACATAGGGGAAATTGTTCATGACCCCGCCGAGATAATCCACACGGTCGGTATACGGGATATAGGTATGCCAGGACTGGCGCTCTCCCATCTTCTCCGCGCCGCGATGGTGAAAGCCGATATCGGGCACGGCGTCGACGATGCGCTCGCCCTCCAGCTGCAGAATGATCCGGAAGACACCGTGCACGCTCGGGTGATTGGGGCCGAGATTGAGAAACATGAAGTCGCTGTGGTCGCTGTGCCGCTTCATGCCCCACAGGGAGGGATCGAAATGCAGCGCCTCCTGTTCGTGCTGTTCCTGATCTTCCGTGAGGCTGTAAGGCGGCATCTCGGTGGCGCGGGCGTGTTGATCCTTGCGCAGCGGGTGATCCGTCCATGTGGGGGGCGTCAGGATGCGGCGCAGGAAAGGGTGGCCGGTGAACCGGATGCCGAACAGGTCCCAGATTTCCCGTTCATACCAGTTGGCGTTGGGCCAGAGGTCGCTGATTCCCGGCAGTTCGGGCGCGTCGCCGGCCAGCGGAACCTTGATCCGGATTTCATCGGCGCGCGCGGCCAGGGACATCAGGTGATACACAACCGTGAAGCTCGCCTCGGGCTGACCGTCCCGGTGCAGACGCCCGCGTTCGTCGATCGCGGTCACGTCGAATAGCATGAGCGCGTCGGCGCCCTGTTCCTTCAGCCTGGCGAGAGCGGGACGCAGATCGGCCGCCGCGATCCACAGGACCCGCACGCCGTCGCGTTCCCGCTGCGATGCCAGGATGACGGGGGAATGACACAGATCGGAAACCGCTCCCGTCAGCGCGTCCGGTCTGGTCAGTCCGGCTGAGACGGTGGCGGTGAGGGTCATGGCGTCAGATCCCGTCCGGCGAGCGAAGATCCCGCATGGTCCGGCGGGTGCTGCGTTTCGCGTCCCGCAGGCTGGGAGGCGTGATGGCCTCCACGCCCTGTTCTCCGACCATCCAGCTCAGAGGACGCCTGTGCGCGCCAATGGATTTCTGCAGCAGCATCAGCCCTTCCAGGAGAGCTTCCGGCCGTGGCGGGCAGCCGGGAACATAGACATCGACCGGCAGGAAGCTGTCCACGCCCTGCACGACGCTGTATATGTCGTACATGCCGCCGGAATTGGCGCAGGACCCCATCGAGATCACCCAGCGCGGTTCCAGCATCTGGTCGTAAAGATGCCGGATCACGGGCGCCATTTTGACGAACACGGTCCCCGATATGACGATGAGATCGGCTTCGCGCGGGGTGGAGCGCAGCACTTCCGAGCCGAAGCGGGCGATATCGAATTTGCTGGTAAAGGCGGTCGCCATCTCGACATAGCAGCATGACAGGCCGAAATTCAGCGGCCAGACGGAATTCTTCTGGCCCCATGAGACGAAATCCTGAAGCCGTCCCATGACGAGATTGCGTCGTACGGTTTCCGTGAAGCTGACGGACGCCGTGGGCATCTGTCCTGCCGGAGCGTTCGTCCCAGCGTTCGTCCCTGCCGGAGCTTTTGCCCCCGCTGGTGTGCCCGTGGCGGGCCTGAGGGACCAGGTCATGCCGTGCGTCCCTTTTCGCCGGGGGTTGCCGGGCTGGCCGCCAGGGTGTCTGTGGGGAGGACGCGGGGCAGGGGACCCCAGTCGAGCGCGCCCGCCCGCCAGAGCCAGGCCAGGGAGACCGCGAGGAAGAGGATGAAAACGAGGGCCGCGCCATATCCGGCCCATCCGACGTCCCTGACGACCGTCGCCCAGGAAAAGAGAAAAGCCGTTTCGACGTCGAAGATGACGAAAAACACGGCTACCAGATAATACTGCACCGGCAGACGGAGATGGGCCGAGCCGGTCGGGATGATTCCAGATTCGAACGGCAGCGACATGGAGCGGCCTCTCGCCGCGCCGGCCCGTCTGGTTCCGGTCATGGCGGATAATCCCAGCATGCAGCCGGAAAGGCCTGCGATCACAAGCGCATAGACGAGCAGGGACCGGATGTCGGAAAGATCCATCATGTCAGGGCCATCCGTTTGTATTTGTTGTATTTGTTTTTTGTCTGAACGGAGACGTCTTATGTAATGCTATCGGAGTCCGGTGACGGCGATCAGTGCGGGAGCTGCCGGACGCTGACATGCTGCCCTGGGGTGGCCGTGGGAGACCGGGAGAGAAACCGGAGGGAGCTGCTGATCGCTATACGCCGCGTTGCGGGGTAAGTTTCGCAAAGATTCGGGCCGGAACGAATCTTTTTTAAGGGTCATGGTGGGAAAGGGACGCAGAGTTATGGACAACCCGAAAGAGGGTGGCGAGCCTCACGATCCTTTCTCCCGCGAGGCGCTTCGTCTGGGTCGCAGTTTTCGGGAAATGAATCTCTACGAAGGCTTCGAGCTTCTGATCATGCTGATCCTGACGGCACTGATCATGGTTGTCACGACTGTCGCGACGTGGAATCTGACCAGGGAGGTCTGGCGGCTGATGTGGTTCGGTCAGATCAGCCTGGAGAACGCGCCGACTTTTCAGAGCGTCTTCGGGAACATCTTCACGGTCATCATCGCGCTGGAGTTCAAGAGTTCGCTGCGGATCAGCCTCTCGCACAACAAGGACGTGGTGCGTGTCCGGACGATCGTGCTGATCGCGCTGCTGGCGGTGTCGAGAAAATTTATCATCCTCGATCTCAACGAGGTCCGGCCCATGGAGATGATGGCTTTCTCCGCTGCCGTGCTTGCGCTGGGTGTCGTTTACTGGCTGATCCGCGAGCAGGACACGCGGGTCGCCGCTCAGGCCGCGCAGCTTTCCTCCGGGGAGAGAGTGCCGCGGGATTTTCCTCCGAAACACTGAGAGGATGTTTCAACAGGCGTTTGCAGATAGCAGGTGCGGTGGCTTTTCGGGGCTTTGCCCCGAACCCCACAAAGGGACGCAGTCCCTTTGATCCCGTTTTGGTAAATTAAACGGGTGACGAACGGGCGTTGTTCCCGTTCCGTCAGAGGCAGGGGTCCTTCAGGTCACTGTCCGATATCGGCGCCGACCCTGTCGAGCACGCGGGTGATCCGGTCGCACAGAATGTCGATCTCTTCCTCCGAGCAGCACAGCGGCGGAGCGAGACCGATGATATCGTCGCCAAAGGCCCGGAACAGGACGCCTTCCTCGTATCCGACCGCTGCGAGCTTCTTTGAAATACCAAGTTCGGGCGAGGGTTTTGTCTTCAGGGTCTTGTCCGTCACCAGTTCGATGCCCGCCAGCATGCCGCTGATCCGGACATCGCCCACGAGCGGATGGCCGCGCATGGCGTCCAGTCGCGTGGCAAGACGTTTGCCGGCCGTCACGCCGCTGGCCAGCACGCCGTTCTGGTAGAGATCGAGCACCGCGAGGCCGACGGCGGCGCTGACGGGGTGGGCGCTGTAGGTCATGCCGTGACCGACGGCGACGCCCGGAGGATTGTTGTCGCGAATGGTCGTGTAGATGTCTTCGGACAGGAAGACCGCGCCCATCGGGGCGTAGCCGGAGGTCAGTCCTTTCGCGACGGTCATCATGTCAGGCACGACATTCTCGTGTTCGCAGGCGAAGAGCGGGCCGGTCCGGCCGAAACCGGTGATGACCTCGTCGGCGACGAAGAGAATGTCCAGGGCGCGGCAGGCCTCGCGCATCGCGGTGAGCCAGCCGGCGGGCGGGACGATGATGCCGCCGGAGCCCTGCACGGGTTCGCAGAAGAAGGCGGCGACGTTCCGGGCGCCGAGCTCTTCCACTTTCGCATGCAGCGCCGCGACGGAGGAGGCGATGATCGCCGCGTCGGAACTGTCGCCCTCATGGCGGTACGGATACGGGCTGGGGATGTGGTGCTGCCATGTGAGCGGCACGTCGGCGTTGCGGTGGAAGGCGGCGAGGGCCGTCAGACCGGCGCCGGTATAGGTGGAGCCGTGATAGCCGCGGGTGAGGCCGATGACGTGTTTCTTTTCAGGCGTGCCGCGGGCGTGCTGATAGAAGCGGATGAAGCGGAGCGCGCTGTCCACGGCGTCCGAGCCGCCGAGCGAGAAGAAGACGCGGTTGAGGTTTCCTGGCGTGAGGGCGGCCAGCCGGTCGGCGAGTTCGATCGCGGCTTCGCCGGCGAAACCGAAATAACCCGTGGCGTAGGGCAGCGCCGTCATCTGGGCGGTGGCCGCCTCGACCACGCTCTGGCAGCCATATCCGACATTGACGCACCAGAGGCCGGCGAATCCGTCGAGGAGTTCCTTCCCGTCGATATCGGTCAGCCAGGCGCCTTTGCCGGATTTCAGAATCCGGGGGCCGGTTTCTTCATGGTCGCGCCATGCCGATACGGGATGAATGAGATGGTTCCGGTCTGCCTGGATCAGGCGATCCTTGTTCATGATGGTCCCAGTCCGCTTATGGAGGAATGCCGGTTACAGAAACATGCCATTGAGGGCGCTCCGGATGAGGGCGCTCTGTGAGAACACTCTGGCAAAAGCCGGCGGCAGATGCGACCGGACTCGCGGGCGGGGACAGCAGAACCTGCTGTTTTGATGACGACACCGGAATGATGGACGCGGGGCCGGCCCATGGTCCGGCGCGGAGGGCTATTCGATCAGGCTGTCGACGGACACGGCGGGTTTCACGATCGGGGATTTGATCACGATATAGCTGAAATATTTCTCGATCCCGATCCCGCTGTCGAGCAGGCTTTCGATGGTCTGCTGGTAATGATCGACGTCGCGGGTCACGAATTTCAGCAGGTAGTCATATCCGCCGCTGACGAGATGACATTCGACGATGGAAGAGACCTTGCGGATATGGGCCTCGAAGCGCGAGAAATCGTCGCGGCGATGATCCGAGAGCGTGACTTCCGTAAAGACGGTGAGCAGGCTGCTGATCCGGTTCAGATCGATCTGCGCGCCGTAGCTGGCGATATATCCGCTTTTTTCCAGCCGTTTGACGCGGATGAGGCAGGGGCTGGCGGAGAGACCGACACGTCGCGCCAGTTCGACATTGGTCAGTCTCCCGTTCCGCTGCAGTTCGGCAAGGATGCGGAGGTCGATCCGGTCAAGTTTCGAGGATGACGTCATCGAAAGCGGTCACCTGTCTCATGTCTGGCGTGTTGCTGTGGCGGCGGGGCCTGTCGCGGCGTCCTGTGTGAAGCGCGACATGCGGAAAGGGTCGAGCGGAATATCGGTGCTGCCGGTCGCGATCAGCTCCGCCATCGTGGCGCCGACGGCCGGGCCGAGCTGGAAGCCGTGGCCGCAGAATCCGAACGCGTAGAAAAGCCCTGAAACGGTGGGGCTTGCTCCCATGACAGGCAGACTGTCCTCGACATACCCCTCCACGCCCGACCATGTACGGATGACCCGCAACTGTGACACGGCCGGAACAAGTCTGGCAAGGCAGGGCATCTGGCGCAGCGTGTTCATCGGATCGAGGCGGGCGCGCTTCGTGACCAGATCGGCGGTGCCGCGGCGGCCGCCGCCGAAAATGATATTGCCGCGTTTCACCTGGCGCAGATAGACGACTTCCTCCATGACGCTGGATGCCGAGCCGATGACGGGCGCGATCCGGTAGGGCAGAGGCTCCGTGACGCCCATCTGCGGCGCCTGCGGCGCCATGGGAACGTCCTCGCCGAAGGATTTCGCCATCCATCGTCCCCAGGCGCCGCCGGAGATCTGCAGCATCGGCGCGATATAGCGGCCGCCATTCGCGGCCTCGACCACGAAATCGCTGGCGTCCTTGCTGATCGCGGTGACTTCGCACCGTTCGACGACCAGGGCGCCGGCGCGGCGGGCGGCGCGACCGAAGGCCGGCGCGGCAAGACGCGGGTTGGCGTGCCCGTCATGCGGGGAATACGAGACGGTGGTGATGTCCGGGCCGACCATGGGAAACATTTTGCGGGCCTGGTCGCCGGTCATGATGGTCAGGTCGAGACCGTAGGGTTTGCAGTCGCGGGCATACTGCTCCAGCCGTTCGCCGTCTTCCGGGCGGGTCGTGACGCGGATATGGCCGTTGGGCAGGAATTCGGCGTCCTCGCCGATCAGTTCGGGCAGCCTGCCCCAGATGTCGCGGGAGCGGTTGGAAAGGGGAAGCTGCGGAAGGTAGCGGCCCTGGCGCCGGACATTGCCGAAATTGGTCCCGCTGGCGGCCTGGCCGACGAGGTCGCGTTCGAGCAGGATAACGGAGAGCCCGTGGGTGCGCAGGAAGAAGGCTGTCGCGGCGCCCATCAGCCCGCCGCCGACGACGATGACGTCCGCGCGTGCCGGTTCGCGAAGATACGTTTTCATGACGTCACCTTGCAGTCGAGGGGAAGAGGCTTGAGCGGCGCCGCCGTCCTGATGCGGCCGGCCGACGCGACCGGCTCTCCGCGCGCCGCGGCGAGGATTTCCGTTGCGGCCAGTCCGCACATCCGCCCCTGGCAGCGGCCCATGCCGGGCCGGGCGAGGGCTTTGGCCCGGTTGATTTCCGGGGAATCGTAAGCGGTCGCGGCGTGGCGGATGTCGCCGGCCGTCACATTCTCGCAGCGGCAGACGACCGTGTCGTCCGGCAGGGCGGCGGCAAGGCGGGCAGGCCATGGGAAGGCTTTCGCCAGGCCGTCAGCAAAGCTGGTCATGGTGTTCAGCGTCTCGCGCAGGCCGAGAATTTCCTCGCCCGGGACTGGGATTTTCCGGTCCTGCAGCAGGGCGCAGGCGGCGAGTTTCCCGGCCGCCTCGGCGGCGTCGGCGCCGCGCAGGATGACGCCGTCTCCCGCGAGATAGACACCGGCCCGGCTGGAGCGTCCGTCCGGATCGGTCTTCGGGCGCCACTGGCTGAAGCGGGTGTCATAGATGAATTCGCATTTCAGCAGATCGGCGAGCTGGGTTTCCGAACGCAGGCCATAGCCCATGCCCGCTGAATCGCAGGCGGTGCGATGCAGGGTGCCTTTCGCATCCTGCCAGATCACGGCCGTCACACCGGCTTCCTGCCCTTCGATGCGGCAGGGCGTGATGCCGGAGCGCAGCGGCACGCCGGCGCGGGCGAGGGCGGCCATGTAGCGCAGGCCATTGGTGACGGCGCGGGGACGCACGGCCATGCCGCGCAGGCCGCGCAGGCGGGTGGCCAGACTGCTGGTGTCGAGCACGGCGGCGGGCTTCACCCCGGCCTGGAGATATTGCCAGGCCACAAGATAGAGGAGCGGTCCCGTCCCCATGAAGACGGGGCGCCGGCCAATGGTGCAGGCCTGGGCCTTCAGCGCGATCTGGGATGCCCCGAGGCTGTAGACGCCCGGTGTCGTCCAGCCGGGAAGGGGCATGATCCGGTCCGTCGCGCCGGAGGCGATGATGATGGCGGAGAAGGGGAGGATGGTCACCTCGCTGCCGCGCATCGTGAGCAGGCCCTCATCGGAGACGCCCCAGACGGTCGTTCCGGGGATGTAGCCGATCGAGGGGAGCAGAGCGTCGAAATCGTCGTGCAGCGAGCGGGCGCGTCCGGCTTCGGTCCCGTAGAGCTTTTTGTGGGAGCGGTGGAAGCCGGGGGGCTGGCGGCGGTAGATCTGCCCGCCCTGGCGATCGTTTTCGTCCACGACGACAGGGCGCAGTCCGGCGCTGACCAGGCGCTGCGCGGCACGGGTTCCGGCCGGCCCGGCGCCGACGATGATTACCGGTTCAGCAGCCACGGAACTTCTCCTGTCATGATGCGCATTCCGTCTTCCGCCTGGGTCGAGCAGGCCCGGAGTTCCCGTCCGTCTTCCGTCCAGACCCAGCAGTCCTGACAGGCTCCCATCAGGCAGAAACCGGCGCGGGGTTTGTTGTCGAATTCGTTTTTCCGCAGTCTGTCGGCATTCGAAAGGACGGCGACCAGCAGCGTGTCGCCTTCGAGGGCTTCGATTTCCTTGCCGTCCACGAAGAGGCGGATCGGCTGGCGGTCCGTCTCATCCGCGCGGCAGAACAGGGCTGGCATTCAGGGCTCTCCATGCTTCCGGGCCGCGGAAGGCGTCGGTGGTTTCCGCGTGTCCGGGCCGATCATCATGCCGGAGACGCGGAATGTGTGAAAGGAAAAGGCCGGCAGGACAGCATAAGCTGCGTTTAGCGTTCCAATTACGAAACAAAATTGGCCGTCTCCGCTGCGAAAGTGAGGACGGCGGACGCCATGTGCGCGTTTTTCATGACTTTATTACCCGCCGGCGCATCGTCAGACCTGCCCTGCTGTCTTTCCGGGAGAAAAGCCTGTGACCAGCCCGATAACCTTCGATCCGTCTCTGATCGATATGCCCCGCGGGCATTTCATCGGGGGGCGTCTTGTCGAAAGCGGTGACACGCTGTCCGTTGCTTCGCCGTCAGACGGACAGGTGCGGGCGGAGGTCTGCGCGGGCGACGCGGCGCTGGTGGACCGGGCCGTGCAGGACGCGGCCCATGCGCAGGCGACCAGCGGCTGGGCGACCTGCGCGCCGCGCGAGCGGGGGCGGGTGCTGCGGCGCTGGGCCGATCTGGTGGACGCGCATCGCGACGAACTGGCGCGGCTGGAATCCGTCTGCTCGACGCGCCCCATTCGGGAGACCACGGCCTGGGACGTGCCGTTCACGGCGGAGGGTCTGCGGTTTTTCGCCGAATATGCCGATAAGCTCGGCGGAGAGGTCGCGGCGACACAGTCCGACCTGCTGGGGATGGTGATCGGCGAGCCCTACGGGGTGATCGGCGCGATCGCGCCGTGGAATTTCCCGCTGGTGATGGGAAGCTGGAAAGTGGCGCCGGCGCTGGTGGCGGGCAATGCGGTGGTGATCAAGTCCTCGGAGATGACGCCGTTTTCGATCGTCCGGCTGGCGCAGCTCGGGATCGAGGCCGGGCTGCCGGCGGGGCTGTTCAATGTGGTCCAGGGCGAAGGCGGCGTGGTCGGGGAGGCGCTGTCGCGTCATCCGCTCTGCGGCAAACTCACCTTCACCGGTTCGACGCGCACGGGCGTGGCGGTCATGACGGCGGCGGCGGAAAGCGGTCCGAAGCCGGTCACGCTGGAGCTCGGAGGGAAGAGCCCGCAGATCGTCCATGACGATATCCGTTCCGTCGAGACGGTGGCGGCGCGGATTTTCCGGGCGTTTACGGGCAATGCCGGCCAGGTCTGCGTTTCCGGGTCGCGGCTGATCGTGCACCGGAAGGTGGCGGACGATCTGGTGGAGCGTCTGGTCTCCCTGACGGGGACGGTCGCTCCGGGCATGACGTGGGACGGGGATACGGCGTACTCGCCGGTGATCTCCGCGCGGCAGGCGGACGGGATTGAGGCGATTGTGACCCGCAGCCTCGCCGTGGGAGCGACGGCGGTGGCGCCGCTGCGGCGTCTGGCGTGCGCCGGAGACGGGCGGTTTCTGTCTCCCTGTGTGCTGACAGGCGTTTCGGAGCAGACGCCGGCAGTGCGGGAAGAGATTTTCGGTCCGGTTCTGACGGTGCAGACATTCGAGGACGAGGACGAGGCGCTTTCCCTGGCGGCGCATCCTGTCTACGGGCTGGCGGCGGGCGTTCACACCTCCGATCTCGGCAGGGCAATGCGGGCGGTGCGGTCCCTGAAAGCGGGGACGGTCTGGGTAAACCGTTATGGGCGGTCATCGGATTTCGTGATTCCGACCGGCGGCTTCGGCGGCTCGGGGATCGGCAAGGATCTCGGGCGTCAGGCCGTGGAAGCGAATCTGCGGCATAAAAGCGTGCTGATGGCGTTTGGCGAGTGAGCGGAGGTCACGACAATGGAGGCGCCTGCTGATCTTATCGCAATCCGCCGCGATCTTCATGCCCATCCCGAACTGCGTTTCGAGGAAGTGCGGACGTCGGGCATCGTCGCGGATTATCTGACGACGCACGGCTATACCCCGCACCGGGGATTCGCGAAGACCGGCGTTGTGGCAACGCTGGATACGGGGCGGCCTGGACCGTCCATCATTCTGCGCGCGGATATGGACGCGCTTCCGGTCACCGAGCGCGGCGGCCATGCGCATGCGTCCCGTCATGAAGGACGGATGCATGCCTGCGGGCATGACGGCCATACGACCATGCTGCTCGGCGCGGCCGCCGCGCTTGCCGTGGCGCCGCCGGAGCGCGGGATCGTGCATTTCGTGTTTCAGCCGGGCGAGGAAGGTGGCGCCGGCGCGGATGTGATGATCCGCGAGGGTCTGCTGGACCGGTTTCCGGCTGACGCCTGCTTCGGACTTCACAACTGGCCGGGGCTGGAAGCCGGGCAGTTCGGTGTCCGCGCCGGGCCGGTCATGGCCGGCGGATGGAGGTTCGCCCTGCAACTTCGCGGGCGCGGGGCACACGCGGCGCAGCCGCACCGGGGGACGGATTCCGTTGTGGCCGGGGCGGCTTTCGTGCAGGCAGCGCAGACGCTGGTGTCGCGCCGGACCGATCCGCTGATTCCGGCGGTCGTCTCGGTCTGCATGTTTCATGCGGGGAGCACGGACAATATTCTCCCCGACGGCGCGGAACTGGCCGGCACGATCCGCGCGCTCGATCGCGGGGTTCTGGAAACTCTGAAAGACGGGCTGAAGGACATCGCGGCGGGGATCGCGACGTCCTGCGGGGTGGAGGCCGATATCCGTTTTCACAGCCCGTATCCGGTCACGGTCAATTCCGTTCCGGAGACGGAGTTCGTGCGCGGGGTCATCCGGGCGCTCGATACGGCTGGATATCCGGCTGCGGTGACGGATATTCCGCCCAGCCTGGCATCGGAGGATTTTGGATTCTTTCTGGAAGCGCGGCCGGGTGTTTATGCCATGCTGGGCAACGGAGAGGGTTCGGCGCCGCTTCATGCGCCGGATTACGACTTCAATGACGCGATCATTCCGCGCGGCGTCGCATACTGGACAACACTCGCCCGGCGCTTCATGGCGCGGCCGGATGAGAAAGGACGATCTCATGACAACGTATAAAATCGCCGTCATTCCGGGAGACGGGATCGGTAAAGAGGTGATGGCTCCGGCGCTGAAGGTGCTGGACCGCGTGGGGGAACTCTGCGGCATATCCTTCGGGTATTCGCATTTCGACTGGAGCTGCGAGACCTGGCTGGCGACGGGCAGCATGATGCCGCCGGACGGAATGGACCGTCTCTCGCAGCATGACGCGATCCTGCTCGGCGCTGTCGGTTATCCGACCGTTCCCGATCATATCTCGCTCTGGGGGATGCTGATTCCGATCCGGCGGGATTTCGATCAGTATGTGAATCTGCGTCCGGTGCGTCTGCTTCCCGGCGTGCCCTGCCCGCTGGCCGGACGTGAGCCGGGCGACATCGATTTCTGGATCGTTCGTGAAAACACCGAGGGAGAATACTCCCAAATAGGCGGCCGTTTCGCGGAAGGAAGCGAGGCCGAGGGCGTCGTCCAGACCTCCGTCTTCACCCGGCGCGGGACGGACAGGATCACCCGCTATGCGTTCGAACTGGCGCGAAAACTCGGGCGTCCGCATGTGTCGTCCGCCACCAAGTCGAATGGTCTCTTTCACTCCATGCCGTACTGGGACGAGCGGTTCAGCGCGATGGCCGCGACGTATCCGGATGTGTGCACGGACAGCCATCACATCGATATCCTCGCCGCCCGCTTCGTGATGCATCCGGACCGGTTCGATGTGGTGGTCGGCAGCAATCTGTTCGGTGACATTCTCTCCGATCTCGGGCCGGGGATGACAGGCACGATTGCGATCGCCCCTTCGGCCAACATCAATCCCGAAAAGAAATTTCCCTCGATGTTCGAGCCGGTGCACGGATCGGCGCCGGATATCGCGGGGCAGGGGATCGCCAACCCGATCGGCCAGATCTGGGCCGCGTCGATGATGCTGGACCATCTGGGCGAGCCGGAGGCGGCCGCGATGATTCTGCGGGCGATCGAACAGGTGACCGCAACACCCGGCGTCGCGCTGCGCACACCCGATATGGGCGGCACGGCCTCGACCACCACCTGCGGAGACGCTGTCGTCGCCGCGCTTGAGCAGGCCGTCTGACGGCCGAACCCCGGGAAAGCGGCCTTCCTGTCCCGCGGAAGGCCGTTCCCGCCGCATCTTCTCCCGCATAATGATGCAGATTCGATATGATCTGCCTGTCGTTTCGTGATGATAATGGTTCACCGGCAGCGGAGCCTGAAGAGGCGACAGCGCCGGTCACGAGAGACACGAAATACGAAGAACCGGTCACCGTCCGCTCTCCGCATGAGACGGAGACATGGTGAAATATTCTGATCGTATCACAGGCAATGTTCTGACCGGATCTCCGGTTCTGATGTGGAGCGGGTAAATGCGAACATCTTTCCTTATGCTGTCTGCTACCACGATGCTGGCTGGCCCGGCTTTTCTTGCGCCGGCGGCTTTTGCGGCGGACGTGGCGGTGTCCTCACCGGCCGACAGGCCGGCCCGTGTGATAGCCGCCACGAAAAAGAGCAGTCAGTCAGAGAAAAAATCGGTTGAGGCGGCATCCGACGAGCAGGTCATCGTGACCGGAACGCGCGATCCGCATCAGACGGCGCGCAAAAGTGTCAGTCCCATTCAGGTTGTATCGGCGGCCCAGCTTGCCGCGACAGGGCAGGCCGACGTGCGGGACGCGCTGGTGCAGCTTGCGCCTTCCGTGGCCCGTTCGGCGCGCGTGAATGGCAGCGCGAACATGACGGACGCCATCAGCCTCCGGGGCCTTACACCGAATCAGACGCTGATTCTCGTAAACGGCAAACGCCGCCACACAACGGCCGTTCTGTCCAACAACGCAGGCCCCCAGCAGGGAACGACGCCTGTGGACATCGACATGATTCCGGTTTCGGCCGTCGATCACATCGAGATTCTTCAGGACGGGGCCGCGGCTCAGTACGGGTCCGACGCCATTGCCGGTGTGGTCAACATCATTCTCAAACACGACACGCACGGACTTCAGGCGCAGGCGATCAACGGCGGACGCTATGACGGGGACGGATTTACCTCCGGCGAGTCGCTGAACTGGGGAACATCCCTTTACGGGCGCGGTTTTTTCGATCTCAGCGCGGAATATCAGTATCAGGACCACACCTTCCGGGCGACGGCGGACAACCGGACGGGGCAAAAGGACATCATGGATATCGGCGATCCGCGCAAGCAGCGGGAGACCATTTCCTACAATATGGAATTCGCCATTACTGACGATGTGAAGCTTTATTCGTTCGGAACCTACGGGCATCGCAACGGAGAAAGCTATCAGGATTACCGGACCCCGTCCGCCAGCCTGCCGATGTATCCTTACGGATTCAGCCCGCAGGAGACGCTGGATGAAAACGATTTCGGTGTGACCGTCGGATTTAAGGGCCGCAAGTTCGACTGGGACTGGGATGTCAGCACCACCTATGGCGGAGATTCGGACCGGCTGGGGCTGTTCGACAGCATCAATACGACGATGTATTCCGAAACGGGGAGTTCCCCGACGCGTTTCCATCTGATGTCGTTCAACAACACGCAGTGGACGACGGATGCCGGCCTGCGGCACGCGTTCAACGTGCCGCTGCTGGCGGCGCCGCTCAATTTCGCCATTGGCGCACAGTATCGTTACGATTCCTACCATATCGGGGCCGGCGACACCGGTTCATGGTACGGTACCGGGTCCACCGCGTTCCATGGTCTGAGTCCCGCCAACGCCAGTGACAGCAACCGCGATGTCACGGCCGGATATATCGATCTTTCGACACAGCTTCTGCCGAAATGGCAGGTCGATTTCGCCGGACGGTTCGAGCACTACACGGATGCCGGGGACACCGAGACAGGAAAAGTCTCGTCCCGGTATGACATCAACCGTTTCATTGGTCTGCGGGGCACCGTTTCGAGCGGTTTCCGTGCGCCGACCCTGGCTGAAGAGCACTGGACGAACGTGTCCGTGGCGCCGACAACCGTGACAGGGTATATTCCCGTCGATTCAGCCGGCGCGAAGATGCTGGGCGCGCAGTCGCTCAAACCTGAGCGTTCGACCAGCTTCAGCGCCGGCATCGTCATCAATCCGCTGCCGAATCTTCACGCCTCCATCGACGCTTATCAGATCGACCTGCGCGACCGGATCATGGCGGCCGGCGTTTATAACGGGCAGGCCGCGATCGATGCGTTGCAGGCGGACGGGTTCACCATCCCGTCCGGTATTTCCGCCAATGCCGTGACGGCGCAGTATTATGCGAACGCGGCGAGCACGCGGACGCGGGGCATGGATATCACGGCGTCTTATCTGACGAAGCTGGGACAATATGGCCGCATCAACTGGGATGTGTCGGCGAACTTCAATCAGACCAGTGTCCGGAACGTGGCGCGGGACGGCAACAACAATCCGCTCCTGAACGCGCAGCAGCAGGCTTATCTGACGAGCTACACACCCCGCAACCGGCTGATCTTCGGCGGATCGTGGCATTATGGCGATCTCGACGTCACGGTGCACGAAATCCGCTACGGGCGCGCAACGTCCGAGCTGGAATATTACACCGGCGCGCTGGCCTATTCGAACACGCAGTTCATGCGGTTCCTCAATCCGCCGCGCTACGAAACCAACCTCGTCATCGGCTATCAGGTGACGCCGCGCTGGCGTGTCGCGGTCGGCGCCAACAATGTCGGCAACGCGCGGCAGAAGAAGATTCCGGAGCAGTTCCGCTATCTCGGCGCGTATGCCTACGACACCAATATCGAGCAGATCGGATATAACGGTGGATTCTACTATCTTCAGGTCAACTTCAAGCTCTGAGGATGCTCTCCGGGCTCCCGTTCAGGCATGAAGCGCGCGGGATTCCGGTAAGTGGCGACGGCACACATGGCAGGGAAAATGAGGCCGGAAGTGACGCTCACCGTGACAATGGCGGGCTTCCGGGCGCCCTCGCCCGGTGTGGGGAGGCGGATTATCCGTCGCCCGGGCGGGAGGCAGCAGGTTCTTCTGCATGCTGTTGCGTATTCGATACTATGTGCGGGGGATCGCCGCGAAACAGGTATTTCGCTGCCCGTGCAGCGTGCTTAACTCGGACTGTCATTCAGGAGGCTCTGTCCAGACATGTCGCTCTTCAAGCCGAAATTCATCACCTTCGACTGCTACGGCACGCTGATCAACTTCGCGATGGGGCCGACGGCGCGCCGGCTGTTCGCCGATCTCGTTCCCGCTGAGGGGATGGACCAGTTCGTCGCCGATTTCGCCGGCTACCGGCTCGACGAGGTTCTGGGCGAGTGGAAGCCTTACCGCAATGTCGTGCTGAACGCGGTGGAACGCACCTGCCGCCGCTGGAACATCCCGTTCGACGTGACGCTGGCGAACCGGTTTTATGACGATGTTCCGACCTGGGGGCCGTGGCCGGACGTGCGCGAGCCGCTGTCGCGCGTGGCGAAGGAGTTTCCGCTCGTCATTCTCTCCAACGCGATGAATTCGCAGATTCATTCGAATGTCGCCAATATCGGCGTGCCGTTCCACCGCGTGCTGACCGCCGAGGACGCCCGCGCCTACAAGCCGCGCATGCGGGCCTTCGAGTATATGTTCGACGAGCTGGGCTGCGGGCCGGAAGACATTCTGCACGTGTCGTCCTCCCTGCGCTACGATCTGATGCCGGCGCGGGATCTCGGTATCCGCAACAAGGTTTTCGTCGCCCGTGGCCATGAGCCCTCGACGCCGGAATATGGTTACACGGAGATTAAGGATATCGGCGGCCTGCCGGGCGTCCTGGGTCTCTGAGGCCGCGCCCCGCTCCGGGCGGGGACTTGTCCGTTCAGGATGCAGGGAGTGTGCGTATGAAGCCCGACAGCTACCGGCCCAACAACTGCCGGTCCAGCAGCTACTGGACCGATACGGCACCCGCCTTCGCGCAGGGCGCGGCGGGGGCGCCGCCGGAGACGGCCGATGTCGTGGTGATCGGCGGCGGATTCACCGGCCTGGCGGCGGCGCGGCGTCTCGCGGCCGACGGGGCGCGCGTCGTGGTGCTGGAGGCGGAGCGTGTCGCGCAGGCGGCGTCTGGTCGCAATGGCGGGCAGTGCAATAACGGGCTGGCGCATGATTTCGGCGCGATGGCGGCCACGCGCGGCATGGACGTGGCGAAAGCGTATTACGCCGATTTCGATAAAGCCGTGACGAGTGTTGAGCGCATCGTCCGGGAGGAGGGGATCGACTGCGATTTTCTCCGGGGCGGAAAGCTGAAGCTCGCGGCGAAGCCGGAGCATGTGGCGAAGCTGGAGGCCTCGGCGGCCCTGCTGCGGAAAGAGATCGATCCCGACGTGGAGTTTCTCGACCGGGCGGCGACTCAGGCGGAAGTGGCGTCGGATGTGTTTCATGCCGCGATCCTGTTTCCGCGCAGCGCGTCCCTGCATGTCGGGCGGTTCGGGACCGGGCTTGCGGATGCTGCCGTCCGCAGAGGCGCGTCCGTCTTTGAGAATGCGTTTGTCAGCGGCCTCGACTCTCTGGGCGGCACGCGATATCGCGTGACCTCGACACGCGGTGTCGTGACGGCGGATCGCGTGCTGATCGCGACGGGCGCGTCCGAACGGGGTCCGTTCAGCTGGTTCCGGCGCCGGATCGTGCCGATCGGCAGCTTCATCATCACCACGGCGCCGTTGCCGGACGCGGTCCTGCGGCGCGTTCTGCCCCGGCAGCGGACCTGCACGACCACGCGGCTGGTGGGCAATTTCTTCCGCACGACGCCGGATAACCGGCTGGTCTTTGGCGGCCGGGCGCGGTTTGCGCAGCCGGGACCGAAGGACGATGTGAAAAGCGGTATCGTGCTGCGACGCACGATGGCGACGATGTTTCCGTCTCTTGCCGATGTGGACATCGAATATTGCTGGGGCGGCGTGGTGGACATGACGCAGGATCGCCTGCCGCATGCCGGGCTGCATGACGGTCTGTATTTCGCGACCGGATTCAGCGGACATGGCACGCAGATGTCGGTGCATCTCGGTGAGGCGATGGCCGGTTTCATGACCGGGAAAAGTCATGATGTCATCTGGAATCGTGACCACTGGCCGGCGATTGCGGGGCATTACGGAAAGCCGTGGTTTCTGCCGGCTGTCGGTGCTTGGTACCGCTTGAAGGACGCGATTTCCTGATGGCGGGAGGCCGCCTCGCCGGGACGCAGCCCCGGATGTCGCGGCGCGGCGTTCTGGGGGCGGCGGCGCTGGCCTGCGCTTTTTCGTCCCGTTCCGCTGTCGCCTCGCCGGCGTCCGGCGGCCATCTGCGTTTCGCCGGTCTGGTCGGATCGGCCGCCGACACGCTCGATCCGGCCCGTATGGCGGTGGGGAACGACTTTATCCGGGGCCGGTCTTTTTACGACGGGCTGGTCGCGCTTGACGATCAGCTGACGGTGCATCCGGCGCTCGCGACCCGGATCGAGAGTGACGATTTCGTCACCTGGCATCTGACGCTGCGTCGCGGGGTGACGTTTCATGACGGAAAGCCCTTTACGGCGGCGGATGTCGTTTATTCGCTGAGCCGGCAGCGCGATCCGGCCGTGGCCTCGCAGCAGCAGTTTTTCGCGCGCGACATGGCGGAGATCCGCGCTGTCGGCCCGTATGAGGTGCGGATCGTGCTGGAGGAACCGAATATCGGCTTCCCTTCCATTCTCGCGCTCGACAGTTTTGCGATCACGCGCGACGGAACGACGGATTTTGCCACGGCGAACGGCACCGGCCCGTTTATCTGCACGGAGTTCCGGCCGGGGATCGTGACGACCGGGCGGCGCAATCCGGCTTACTGGGGTGTGGCGCCGGGGGTGGACACATTCAGCCTGATTGCGATTCCTGACGATATGTCGCGGCATGATGCGCTGCTGTCGGGCGATGTGGACGTGATCGGTTCGGCCAACCCGCGCCTGGTGCGGCTTCTGCGCGAGCATGGTTTCGGGATCATCGAAAGCCCTGTCGGCAGCTATACCAATCTCGGTCTCCGTCTGGACCGCGTGCCGGGTTCATCGCGCGACTTTGTCGAAGGCGTGAAATATCTTTTCAACCGGGAACAGGTCCGTGATTCGGTCTTTCTCGGTTTCGCGCGTATCGGCAACGACCATCCTGTGCCGCCGGAAGATCCGGACTACGCGGCCGATCTGCCGCTGCGGGAATACGATCCGGAGCGGGCGGCGCATCTTATCCGGAAATCGGGATTTGCGGAGGCTGATCCGGCGCTTTTCTGTTCGCCGGCGGCGCTGGCCTCGGCCGATATCGCGGTTGTCCTTCAGTATGCGGCCCAGAAGGCGGGGATCGGAATGACGATCCGGCGGATGCCCGTCGATGGCTACTGGAGTCAGTACTGGATGCGGATGCCGATGAGTTTCGGCAACACCAATGCCAGGCCTTCGCTCGATATCGCCTTTGCGCAGAGCTTCGCCAGCCGGGCGCCGATGAATGAATCGCGCTGGTCCGATCCGCGTTTCGATCAGCTGCTGCTGCAGGCGCGGCGCGAGCGGGATGATGGGAGGCGCCGGCAGATCTGTCATGACATGCAGGCGATGATTCGCGATGAGGCGGGGATCTGCATTCCGGCTTTCACGACCAGCCTTGATGCGTTCAGCGCGCGGGTGCGGGGGCTGCGTCCGGACCGGGCGGGGCAGCTGATGGGGTATAATTTTCTCCGTCATGTCCGGTTCGCGGATGACGGGGCGCCGGCATGAAGGGGCGGCCGGGCTCCCTGATCGCCGGACGCTCGGTCATGGGCCGTCTGGTCATGAGTCGTCTGGGCGCGGCGGGATTTTCGCTGGTGTTCGTGATCGTGACGATTTTCGTCATTACCTCGGCGCTGCCCGGAGACGTGGCCGATACGCTGCTGGGGCAGGGCGCGACACCGGAGGCGACGGCGCGGCTGCGGGTGGCGCTGCATCTGGATCAGCCGGCCTGGCTGCGCTTCTGGCACTGGGCGGGCGGGATGCTGACCGGCGATCCGGGACGCTCGCTGCTGACGGGACACCCGGTTTCCGAACTTGTCCTGCCCCGTCTGCATAATTCCCTGCTTCTGGCCGGCGCGACGGCGGCTGTGTCGGTGCCGCTGGCGCTGGCGGCGGGGCTGGCCTGCGCCATGTTCCGGGGCGGGTGGTTCGACCGGATCGTGACGTTTCTCACCCTCGCGACGGTGTCGGTTCCGGTCTTTCTGATTGCGACACTCGCGGTGTTCGTGTTCGCGGTTCAGCTGAAGATCGTGCCGTCCCTGTCCGATATCGGCTCCATTCATTCGGTCTGGCAGTTTATCAGGGTGTTTCTGATGCCGGTTCTGACGCTGACGAGCGTGACCGTCGCGCAGATGGTGCGCATGATCCGGGCCTGCATGATCGATGTGCTTTCGGCGCCCTATATCGAGATGGCGGTTCTGAAAGGTCTTTCTCCGCAGAGGATCGTTCTGCTGAACGCCCTGCCGAACGCGATCGGGCCGGTGGTGAACGCGATCGCGCTCAGCCTGTCCTCGCTGCTCGGCGGCGTGGTGGTGGTCGAGACCGTGTTCAGTTATCCGGGCATGGCCGGGCTGATGGTGGAATCCGTGGCCGCGCGCGATATTCCGGTCGTGCAGTGCTGCGCGCTGGTGTTCTGCGTCGCCTATCTGGCGCTGACGACGGCGGCGGATATCGTCGGGATCGCCTCGGCCAGCCGGAAGCGTGACGCATGAGGGATCTGTTCGCGCTCCGGAGAAAAATACCGCCGGGCACACGACGAATCCTGACGCTGCTCTCGGCCTGGCTCCTGCTGGCCCTGCTGGGTCCGATGCTGGCGCCGCATCCGCCGGGCGAGATCATCAGCGGGGAGGTGTTCGGGCCGGTCTCCGCCCATGCCTGGCTCGGCACGGATTATCTCGGGCGGGATCTGTGCAGCCGCCTCCTCTGGGGCATTCGCTATACGGTGGCGATCTGCATGATGTCCACGGCGCTGTCCTGCTGCGCGCGGGTTTTCCTCGGCATCGCGACGACGGTGACACCTGTCTGGGTCGAGCGGGTTCTCGGACGCCTGATGGACGGGCTGCTGTCGATCCCGAGCCTGCTGTTCGCGCTTCTGGTCGTGGCGACGGCGGGAGAGTCCGCGCCGGCGCTGATTCTGACGATGGCGATCATCTACATGCCCGGGTCCTACCGCACGAGCCGGGCGCTGGCGCTGCGGATTGTGCGCATGGACTACATCACAGCGGCGCGGGCGCGGGGCGAGACGCGATCTTTCATTATTCTGCGGGAGATTCTGCCGAATATGACCGATCCGCTGCTCTCGGATATCGGGCTGAGATTCATCTACGCGGTCCTGCTGCTCAGCAATCTGAGCTTTCTCGGTCTCGGGGTTCAGCCGCCGATGGTGGATCTGGGCTCGCTCGTGCGGGAGAATATTCTCGGCATGGCCTATGGCGCGCCCGCGGTTGTGGTGCCGACGCTGGTGATCGCGCTGCTGACGGTGGGGATCAATCTGACCCTGGACAGGGGACGCGTATGAGTGCGCCGCTGATCTCCGTGCGCGGGCTCTGCGTGACCGGATCGGGACGGCACGCGCAGCCGGTTCCGATCGTTCGCGATGTCAGCTTCGATGTGCGGCAGGGCGAGGTCTTGGCGCTGATCGGAGAGTCGGGCTCGGGCAAAACCACAATCGCGCTGTCCCTGATGGGATATGCCCGGCCGGGCTGCCGGATTTCCGCCGGTGAAATTCTGGTGGCCGGATACCGGGTTGACCGGATGACCATCCAGGAACTGCGGGCGTTTCGCGGAAAGACGGTCAGCTACGTGGCGCAGAATGCGGGGACGGCGTTCAACCCGGCCCTGACCGTGATGGCGCAGGTTCTGGAGCCGGCGCTGGCGCACTGGGTGATGCCACGCCGCGAGGCGGAACGGAAAGCCGTGGAGCTGTTTCGCGCAATGGCGCTTCCGGACCCGGAGCGGATCGGGGCGCGGTATCCGCATGAGCTATCCGGCGGCCAGCTTCAGCGTCTGATGGTGGCGATGGCGCTGATGACCGATCCGGAGATTGTCATCTTCGACGAACCGACGACGGCGCTGGACGTGACGACTCAGGTGGATGTGCTGCAGGCGTTCCGTTCGGTGATCGCGGATCGCGGGATTACCGGTGTGTATGTCACGCATGATCTGGCTGTGGTGGCGCAGATTGCCGACCGGGCCGTGGTCCTTCGGCACGGGACGGTGCAGGAGGCGGGTTCCGCGGAGCAGATCCTGCTGGCGCCGCGCGAGCCTTATTCGCGCGAGCTTGTCGCGGCGAGCCGGATCGCGCCCCGCGCGGCGGCGAAGATGCCGGATCAGGACGCGGCGCCGGTACTGACCGTTTCGGATCTGGTCGTCGGCTACGGCCCGAAAGATGCGGAAGGACTGCCGGCCCGGCGGATTCTGAATCGTGTGAGCCTGACGGTGCCGGCGGGCGGGACACTGGGAATCATCGGTGAGTCCGGCTGTGGCAAGAGCACCATGGCGCGGGCGATTTCGGGCCTGCAGAGCCGGGCCGCCGGTTCGCTGACGTTCCGGGGCGAGGCGCTTGCGGGCGATGTGGCCCGCCGGACGGCGGAACAGCGCCGGCGGCTGCAGCTTGTTTCGCAGAATGCCGATCTCGTGCTGAACCCGGCCTGGACGATCGGCGCCATTCTCGATCGTGTGCTGGTGTTCTTCCACGGCATGGATGCGGTGTCGGCACGGGCGGAAACGCTCCGGCTGCTGGAGCTGGTGAAACTGCCGCCCTCCGTCGCGGAGCGGCGTCCGGGGGCGCTTTCAGGGGGACAGAAGCAGAGGGTGAATCTGGCGCGGGCGCTGGCGGCGCGGCCGGATCTGATTCTGTGCGACGAGATCACGGCGGCGCTCGATCCGGTGGTGGCGGCCGCAATTCTGGACACGCTGGCGGAACTTCAGAAAGCGCTCGGCCTGTCATGCATTTTCATCACGCACGATCTTCACGCGCTGCGGGCGGTGTGCGATCGCGTGGCGGTTCTGCTGGGCGGCCATGTTGTCGAGGAGTGCGACGCCGCCTCGCTTCTGGAAGGTGTGCATCATCCCTATACGCGGCTTCTGTCCGGGTCCGTGCCGGAAATGCGTGTGGGGTGGCTCGACGACGTGATGGCGGAGCGCGTGGCGGCGCTTCCGGAAACCGGAAACGGGATCGGACGTCAGGCCGGCCGCGATGGCTGTCCGTTTGTCCCGCGATGCGGGGTTTTCAATGGCGATCTGTGTGTGAACGGGCCGGTGCCGGTGCGGATCGAACCGGCCGGGCATCGTCACATCGCCTGCACGCATACGCCGGAGGCGCTGGAGCGGCTGATGCCGGATTTTCAAAATGACATGGAACAGACTGGAGGAATGATATGAGCACATCGGTTCTGAAAGACCCGGATCTCTTTCGTCAGCAGGCCTTTATCGGCGGTGTGTGGGCAGACGCGGCCGGGGGCGGGGTGATTTCCGTCGATAATCCGGCGACGGGAGAGAGTATCGGCCATGTGCCGGCCTGCGGCGTGACGGAGACACGCGCGGCGATCGCGGCGGCGCAGACGGCGCAGCGGGAGTGGAAGCAGCGGCCGGCGGCCGAACGGGCGCAGGTGCTGATGGACTGGCATGACCAGATCATGGCGAATCTCGATGACCTGGCGGCCATCATGACGCTGGAACAGGGCAAGGTGCTGGCCGAGGCGAAAGGGGAAGTGCGCTATGCGGCGTCGTTCCTGAGCTGGTTCGCGGCCGAGGCGCGGCGCGCGGATGGCTGGATTCTGCCCGCGCCCGCTCAGGATCGCCGGATTCTGGTCCTGAAGGAGCCCGTGGGGGTGACGGCGGCGGTGACGCCGTGGAATTTTCCGCTGGCGATGATCACCCGCAAATGCGCGCCGGCCCTGGCGGCGGGCTGCAGCATGGTGATCAAGCCGTCGGAACTCACGCCGTTCTCGGCGCTGGCCGTCGCCGCCCTGGGCGAGCGGGCAGGGGTTCCAGCCGGGCTGGTCAGCGTCGTTACCGGAATGCCGCAGGAGATCGGCGCGGAGCTGACGTCGAGCGCCGTGGTCCGCAAACTGTCCTTCACGGGCTCGACCCGGGTCGGGGCGCTGCTGATGCGCCAGTCGGCGGACACGATCAAGCGGCTGAGTCTGGAACTAGGCGGCAACGCGCCGTTCATCGTCTTTGACGACGCCGACCTCGATCTGGCCGTCAGCGGGGCCATGGCCAGCAAATTCCGCAATTCGGGACAGACCTGCATCTGCGCCAACCGCGTGCTGGTTCAGGATGCGATCCATGACCGTTTCGTCGCGCGGCTGGTGGACGAGGTGGCGCGGCTGAAGGTCGGGGACGGGTTTGACCCGTCGGCGACGATGGGGCCGCTGATCAGCGAGGCGGCGGTGGCCAAGGTGCGCGGCCATGTGGAGGACGCGCTGTCGAAAGGCGCGGTCTGCGTGTCGGCGCCGCTGAAAACCGAGGGATGTTTCGTCAGCCCCGTCGTGCTCACCGGGGTCACGCGCGACATGGCGGTGGCGCAGGAGGAGACGTTCGGGCCTGTGGTGCCGGTGTTCCGGTTCCGTGACGAGGACGAGGCGCTGGAGATTGCCAACGGAACGCCTTACGGTCTGGCGGCCTATTTCTTCACAGGCGATCTGGATCGCGCCTGGCGGGTTGGCGAAGCACTGGAATTCGGCATGGTTGGCCTGAACACAGGAGCGATTTCGATGGAATCGGCGCCTTTCGGCGGTGTGAAGCAGTCGGGGCTCGGCCGTGAGGGCGGCCATGCCGGGCTGGATGAGTTTCTTGAGATGAAGAGCTTTCACATGGCCGGTCTGGCCGGAAAGTCCCGCACGTCATGAGCGCGTCTTCGTTGCTGTCCGGTGTGAGCCTTCGCGACATGCGCGCGGACGATCTGGATGCCGCGAGCGGCCTGTCGAAAGCTCTCGGGTGGCCGCACCGGCTTGAGGACTGGCAGTTCATGTTCGCGCTGGGCGACGGAATGGTGGCGACGGGACCGGACGACGTGCTGATCGGCACGATCATGTGGTGGTCTTACGGCACGACGGACGCGGCGTTCGGGATGATCATCGTCGCGGATGCGTGGCAGGGGCACGGCATTGGCGGCCGGCTGATGAGGAGCGCGAAAAACGCTCTGCCGGGCCGGGTGCTGCATCTGAATGCGACGGCGGTCGGGCTGCCGCTTTACGAGAAGATGGGCTTTCTGCCCTGCGGGATCGTCGAGCAGCGCCAGGCCCGCGCAACGATCCAGCCGGTCGTGCCGCTTCCGGAGGGCGTGCGTCTGCGGCCCGCCGGGCTTGCGGATCTCCAGACCCTGATCCGGATGGACAGCGCGGCCTGCGGGCTGGATCGCAGCACTCTGATGGAGCGCCTTCTGACGGAGGGCGACTGCATCATGGTTGATGGCGGAGCGGATGACGGGGTCGCGCCGCAGGGATTCGCCTTCTGCCGGAAATTTGGCTGGGGGAATGCGATCGGGCCGGTGGTGGCGGAGGACAGTCGTTCGGCCATGGCGATGATCGCCTACTGGATCGGCAGCTTTGCCGGACAGTTCATCCGGATCGATATTCCGCTGTCCGGCGGCCTGTCGTCCTGGCTGGATGAAGCCGGCCTGCTGAAGGTCGATTCCGTCACGACGATGAGCACCGGGGTCCGGCCGGAGCGCACAGCCGCCGGGCCGGTCACGTTCGCGCTGTGCAGTCAGGCTCTGGGCTAGAGCGAAGCAGGGAAGAAAATCATGTCATTCGTTATCATGACCAGGCCGGATCGCGCGGCGGTCTGGAAGCGTGTCATCACAGCCGGACTGCCGGAAGAAACGGTCGAGATCTGGCCCGACGTCGCCGATCCGGAAGCCGTCGAATTCCTCGCGGCCTGGACCATGCCGGACGATCTCATAACGCTGTATCCGAATCTGAAGGTTCTGTTTTCGGTCGGGGCGGGGGTGGACCAGCTCGATCTGTCGCGGGTGCCGGCGGGCGTTCAGGTCGTCAGGATGATCGAGCCGGGGCTGACGGAGGGCATGGTCTCCTATACGCGATACGCCGTCACGACCATTCACCGGGGAATGCTGCGTTATATCGCCCAGCAGCGCACGGCGACGTGGAAGGCCTGGCCGTATCCTCCGGCGTCGGAAGTCACGGTCGGGGTGATGGGGCTTGGGGAACTGGGCCTGCCGGTGGCGCAGGATCTGCTCGGGGCGGGTTATGCCTGCCGGGGATGGGCGCGCAGTCGCAGAGAGGTCGATGGCATTGAGACATTCGCCGGCGAGGGTGAGCTGGATGCGTTTCTCTCGGGAACGGCGATCCTGATCTGCCTGCTGCCTCTGACGCCCGCGACAGCCGGGATTCTCTCGGCTTCCCTGTTCGACCGCCTGCCTGAGGGCGCCGGTCTGGTGCATTGTGGCCGCGGCGGACAGCTGGTGACGGCCGATCTGATCGCGGCGCTCGACCGGGGCCGGATCGGCGCGGCCGTGATCGACGTCACCGAGCCCGAGCCTCTTCCGCCTGAAAGCGCCTTGTGGTCGCATCCGAATGTGCTGATTACGCCGCATATCGCGAGCATGACGCAGGCGGAAACCTCGGCGCGGTCTCTGGTCGATAATATCGCCCGCTATCGCAGCGGCCGTGCGATGCGGGGCGCCATTGATCTGACTGTCGGTTACTGACCTGGTCGCGCGGACAGGCGACAGGGGGCTTCGTGCCGTGAAGGAGCCGCCGGGGATCGCTTCCGGCCTGCGTGGGGGAAGCGGCGCTGCCCAGGCCTGTTTCCCTCTGCGGGACTTTTCCGGGCCGGCGGGCAGTCGAACCGGACCCCGCCGATATCGTTGTAGTGGGGCTCAGCAGCGGAGTGAGCCAATGACAACGAAAAATATGATCCGGAAAAACATCACCCGAAGAAGTCTCGTGGCGCTGGCGATTATGCTCGCCCTGCCAGGAGCCGTGGAGATGGCAGTGGCACAGCCTGTCCCTTATCCGCCACCACCACCGCCACCCCGGCGCAGAAGGTGGAGAAGAAGACGCCGGAGACTCCCGCCTCCGCCACCGCCCCGTCCGCGATAAGCGCGGGTCCCGGCCCCGCTCCGGCGGGGCCGGTTTCGGGCAGGGGCCACTCTTACCCTTTTTCAGATGAACAAACCGGGATCAAAGGGGCCACGTCCCTTTGTGGGGTCCGGGGCAAAGCCCCGGAAAACCGCCCCGCATACAAATTATACAAACGTCCTGACTTCCCCCTCAGCCAGCCGGATCTGCCCGATCCCCCCGCCCGGATCAGTACCCCGCCTTCATCGTGGCTCCTCACCGGAAAATTCTTCGGACCATGGACAGCTATGATCCGGTCACCACGCGGCCTGGCTGCCTGAAAAGGTGACGATTATCCGCGCGGCTTCGCGGATACCGGACCGGAGGGAAAATGCGCCTCCGGAGCCGGCCGCCAGATCGTGGACCATAATCTTTAGACAAGGCCTGGAATGACCGCCTCTGAACTGCCTGACAGCCTGATCCCTTCTCCGCTTCGTCTCTATACTGTCCCTGGGCTTCCGGCGACGACACAGGGCTGCGGCTGCTCCGTGCCGGCGGTGCAGCCGCGCGGAATCACGACGATGACCGGCTTCGTGCCTGAAATGCCGGCCAAGTCGAGCGCCGCCGTGCTCGATTACGGAGTCGATTTCACGGACTGGCTCGTCGATACCGGCGACACGATCCAGGCCGGAGGCGTTTCCGCAACCGTAACGACAGCCGCGGGCTTTCCGTACGATCTCACGGTGGTCTGGGCGGATGTCTGTAACGGAACGCAGGCCATCATCATGCTCGCCTCCGGCCCCGCCGGCAGTTTTCAGATCGTCAATGTGCAGGCGATAACGGAACAGGGGCGCACCTGTACCCAGCAGATCATTGTGCCGGTCAGCCGCGCGACGGAAACGGTGGACCCGCCGGCGTCATCGTCGACGACCGGTACCGGTGGCGACGGTTCCGACACGCTGAAATAAGAGCGGCACGCCTGCCCGCATCATACGCTTACGGGAGACCGGGACTGCGTTACGCGCGGGCCCGGGACCAGAGGCGAAGGCCTCTGAGGGCGAGGCCGGCGACGGCGGGCAGTAACCGGGGCTGCATCAGATCCGGATCGAATTCGGCCATGCGGCGGGCGTTTTCGCGGTAGCAGTCCTCGACGAATTTCGGGAACGCAAAGCCGTCGAGAAATACGCTGGCCTGCGTCACGGCAAAATCCCGCCCGTGTTCATCGCGCCCGCGTCTGACCATGCCGAGAAGCCGGCCGGCGGCGCGCCCGTAAAAACGGGCCGATTTCAGGCTGCGCCGGAGATTTCCAAGCCCGCGCCGATGCTCCCGCCAGGCCATGTAATTGATAAAAAACACGATATGTCGTGTCTCTTCGAACATGAGCAGATCGAAAATTTCAAACAGGGATTCGGGAAGAAACTGCGATTGCCGGGCCGATTTGAAAGCGCCGAAGCCGAGAAAGGCATCGAGACATTCTCCGAAGCCGAAATCGATAAACGCGGTTTCGAGATCAGAGGGGAATTTTTCGATGGGCTGCTCGACGGCATCGATGTCGTACCGGTCGATCATCACCCTGATGAGCCGGGCATGGCGCGATTCCTCGACACCCTGCAGTTCGACCGCCTTGCGCACGAGCGGATCGGTGAGCGTGGGAGCGAACGCATCGACAATCGCCCCGGCCCGCCGTTCCGTGTGCCAGACTTCCTGCCAGAAGGGGATACTGCGCAGTCGTGCGAGATCCCCTTCTCCGAGTTCCGGCCAGGGAAGCGTCTCCGGCTCGAAATGCTCGTGTGTCGCGATGAACTGTTCACAGAACAGACGCTTATGCACGTCCGATCCCGCTTTTATCCTCATGCGGCGGCGGGTGATGCTTCAGGCCGGATGTGAGGCTTCTTTCCGAACAGACCGAGCACCCACAGCGCCGTGCGGGCGAGACCCGGCGCCAGTTTAGGACGGAGCAGTCTCGGGTCGTAGCCGGAGAACCGCCTGTCGTTCTCCGTCAGACAGATTTCGAGAAAATCAGCCAGCGTAATGTCCTGGCTGGACATTTCTTTCGTGCCCGTGACGGTGAAATTATTGTCCTGCGTATGCTCGTTGCCTTCGTCGTCCACGGTCTTCGCCAGGCCGATCCGCTCATAAACGAGGAAAATCAGGACAGCGATAACCTTGAGTTCGAACCATGGACGCTTCCACAGAGGCATCACGGCGCGATACCAGGCCAGCCAGTTGGCGAAAAGAAGGATGTGACGACATTCTTCCTGCATGACAGGCTCGAACGTCTCGATCAGCTCCGCAGGAAAGAAGTGAGACGTCTGCGCGACCTTGAACAGGCCGAACGCGAAGAAACTGTCGACGCATTCGGAGAAGCCGGTCACCAGGTAAGCCCACTCGACATCGCGTGGCTCGATGTAAGGCGGTTCGGGAGCCATTTTGATCCCGTAGGCCTCGACCAGCTTGCTCAGAACTTCCTTGTGGCGGTTTTCCTCCCAGGCGTTCCGTGAGATGGCGTCCTTCATGTCGGGATCTGTGACCAGATTCGCATAGGCGGCCATGCGGAGGCGCGCCTTGCCCTCGGTCTGAACCGCGATGTCCCAGATCGGAAGCGACGTGACACGTTTCAGGGTCACGGGGTCGAGCTTCGGCCAGTTGATGACCGAAGGGCGATACGGGTTGAAGGTCTCGCGAAACATGTCCGCAACGGCGCGCTTATGCTCCGGAGAGCCGGGTTTCAGCGGTCCGGGGATCGGAGAACTCCAGTGCCGGGATCTGTAATCCGCCTCTTCGACCGCAGCCTCGCTGGGCGGCGGGGGCAGATCATCGATACTGTCGGGAAGCCGTGTATAAATATCGGCGAGAGCATTCATTTGCGGTGCGCTCACGTTTTCAGGGCGACAGATCCGGCGCCGGAGCGGAGGATATGTACGCAGTTGGATCAGCCCCGCGCCGAAGCACGGGGTATCCAGCGGTTAATGGATGTCGGACGGAGCGGAAATGATCCTGGTCACGAGACCGTAGGAAATCGCTTCCTCGGCGGACAGCCAGTAATTGCGATCCGTGTCCCGGCAGATCTTCTCGTAAGGCTGTCCGGTCTCGCGCGCGAAGAGTTTGTTCAGCCGCTCGCGCATCTTGACGATCTCGCGCGCCTCGATGTCGATATCGGTCGCCGGCCCCCTGACGCCGCCCATTGGCTGATGCAGCAGGAAGCGGGTGTTCGGAAGACAGAATCGACGGTCCTTATGGCCCGCCGAGAAGATCAGCGCGCCCGCCGAGGCCACCCATCCGGTTCCTATCATGTTCACGGGCGCTACGGAATCCACGAAGCGAATCATGTCGTGGATGGTGTCGCCGCTTTCCACATGGCCGCCCGGTGAATTGACGTAGACATCGATGGGCTTGTCGGACGATCCCGCAAGGGCGAGCAGACGCCCCGTGACATCGCGCGCGATCTTGTCGTTGATGCCGCCGAAGATCAGGACTTTACGCTGATCGAACAGCCGCGTCTCAAGCTCGCTGATCGGGGACGAGAGAGTCTTGTTGTCGTCCGGCTCCTTCGGCTCCGGTCCCTGGGGCTCGGGGATATCGGGGCCATCGGGGTCCTCATCGTCGAATCTGACCCGATCTTTCATAACGTCATCCTGCATGCGGTTGGCTTCCATCCGGGTGCCGTTCCCGGTTCGGTGATACAGCTTCATCATGCTATCCTGCTCTGCTACGCAGCTCATGCCAAGAGGGGTGGCTGCTTCAGAGTCGCAGCCCCGGCTTCTTATATGGAGCCCGTGACCGTTTAAGACAGAGCGAATGACAGCACCGAGGCCTTCTTCCGTTTCACACCGACCCTTCCTGCGCGGCCTGCTCAGTGTGCTGTTACCAGCCTCGCTGGTGATGCTTGGCGGCTGCCATCATCGCGATGTCGTCGATACCACCCTCGACTGGTATCATCAGTATCAGGGCGGCCTGATCGCCCAGCAGCGCCCCCCCGCACCGGGTCTCAACGCGCCTTTCCCCAAAGTCGGCCTGACTCCGACCAAAGCGCCGCCGCTTCCTTCCCCCGCGCTCAGGCAGACGATCACCACCAATCTTATTACGGCACGCAACCTCAGTCTCCGGACCGAGGCGCAGAACGGCACACTCACGCCCGTCATCCCACCACCGCCTGGCCAGGCGGGAATGGGTCAGACGGGGACGGCTCAGACAGGGCAGGGGGCGACGGGTCAGGCGACGGCGGCCAAAGCGGCTCCGGGCGCAGAGCCGGGCGCGCCGGGAACCCAGGCCGCCAGCGGAGCAGCTCAGCCGGGTCCGGGCGCGCCGGCGCAAGCCGGAATCCCCGCCGGTGCCATGGGGGCCGTGCTCGACGCGGCGGATTCACAGCCTTCCGCACCGCCGGCGGCCGCACCCGCAGCTCCGGCACCAGCGGCGAAGTCTCCGGCGGCAACGCCTGCGGGGACTGACGAAGCGGAAGTCGCCATGCCGGTATTCGTGGGTGACAAAGGTGCTCCCGCCACCTCTGCGCCGCAGGTTTTGCCGGAAATTCCCGCCGGGCCACCGCCTGCGCCCTCTTTTCCGGGCTTCAGCGTGCCGTCCGACGCCGGCCTGCCGGACCGGGTGCGGCCTGATTACGATCTTTCACAACAGAGCGGTGTCGTCATCCACTTCCTGCCCGGCTCCGATCAGCTGAGCCCCGGACAGGACAACGCCCTGAGCAAACTCGCGACCTCAAGAGGCACCGCGACGCTCTTCCTCCATTGCAGCGGCGAGGCCGTGTCCATGAGCGCCGCGGATCAGGCCCAGGCGGTTGAGCTGGGGCTTCTGCGGGCCAGGACGCTTTCCGAGGCGCTGAAGAAGCTTGGCGTTCCTGACGCCGCCATGCGGGTCAGCAGCGCCGCTTTCGGTGTCAGTGCCCGTGTCAGCAAAAACGGGTGAGCGTTCCGGCTGTCTTTTTTCTACTTTCTCTCCAGGAGCGCTTGACGCGTTTATGATCCCCGTCTATTCAGCACCCCGCCTCGTCCCGTTCGTCTAGAGGCCTAGGACATCGCCCTTTCACGGCGGTAACACGGGTTCGACTCCCGTACGGGACGCCATTGGCAAAACAGCCAGCAGCGTCAGAATTATCAGGTACGTTCAGTCACTTAAGCGGCTGAATTCTGTTGCCGGAAAGCCTGTTTTGCGGACAGCATAAGCTCCGTCACTTCTCGCGCCAGATATTCCTGACCACTGGGCAGTCATATCGTCCAGTCGATGACCGCCGCGACCCGATGGATCATGCAGCCTGACTCTGGCAGCGCAAAGCATAAGAAAAAACACAGAGCGCCGCCTGGTCCCTGGGCGGAGGAAACTCCTGAAGCAGGAAATTTCAGACACCGACCGGTCGCGCGCGCCTTCGCACTTTTCTCTCAGTGTCCTGATGCCGGATCGTTCTCAATCCTCTATTTTCGACGGCAAATGCAGCCGGACATATCGCCTGAAGGCACACGGCCGGATCGATTTACCAGCGTGGCGGCGGCGGTGGCGGTCCGTAATGTCCGCGCCCGTGGTGATGATGGTGCCCATATCCGCCATAACATCCGGACAGAGCAAGAAGAATGGCAGCGAGAATTGCCGTTTGCCTGGATCTGGTCATAACGTCCTCCTGAAACGATGAGAACGCCGGATCGTGGCTGAAGTTGGGCGTCATTCGGGCGAAGAAAACCTCGCATGAGGGGGCGACCGGAGCCCTCTGACCGGCCTGTCCCTGAGCCGGAACGCTCCTCCTGAGCCACCGTGGTGAAAGGGCGGTGTTTCGCCATCAGCGACGTGTGCGCTGCCCCGGCGGATGCTCATACAGATAATGCCGTCGCGACTCAGCCATGAGGCACCGCCCGCGCGCGGCCCGGTCCGAAATCTCATTGCATCTGTGAAGTTTCGTCTGATCGCGATGCGCTTCCTGCCGAGGCGTCAGCGGAGTGTGGCCGGAGCACGCAGCCAGCAGGACCGCCGCCGAAGCCAGTATCAGAAATCGTTTCATTCCTTCCCCAGTCTAATCCCGGCCCCGTCAGGCTTTTCCCGCATAATCCTCAGTGAGGCATTGGACAGACCGTCTTCTCACCCGGGACATGATCGAAATTGCACCGGATCGAGCCATCCACAGGCAGGTTATTCGGATCTGGCTTATGACAGCAGGCCGCGAGAATGGCGAGAAGCGCCACGACGATAATGCTCTGTTTCTTCATGATCGCTGGCCCTTCCTCAGCCGTATTCCGGTGTCCCGGCCGTTCTCGGTGATAAACCCGACATCGGCCGGTTTCACCGAAGACACGCTCCGACCACCGGCAAGTTTGCCCGACGGGTCGGCTCCCTGCAAACAACCGATTGTCTGGTTTCGGTCAGGCGGGCTTTTCCGGGGTATATCCGAACAGGAAAGCCTTGCCGAAGCATTGGCGGGACTGATCCTGAAAACCTTCGGCAACACGGGCTATCCTGAAGAATTGTCCACAACAGCCTGTCCGGCGGCCGTGGCGGATTACGACACGCAGATCGTATGTGACCGCCTGAGCGCGGCAACCGGACAGGCCGTCTGTCCGCCACGGAGTGAAGCGGTCGGCTGAGAGACTGCTTCAGAGAGCTGTTCGTGAAACCACCTCTGAACTATGAAAATATTTCAGGGTGGTTTTTTGTGAAGCGTGAGGGAATGCCGCTTTTTTCCAAAAAGGCGATGTCTTCTGAAGCTTTTTGAAAAAAGCTTCACCAGAAACTTTTTTATAATTTGAAGCAGATTTCACGGGCAGGTTTTTGAAACAGTCTCCTGCTGCGATCCGCGCCGAAGCTGTCAGCCGACGCTCATCACTGGCCTGCGGATCACGGACACATCGCCGGCAACATGCCGCGCGATCCGCATGATGTCCCCGGCCGCAACCGATCCCGAATGATCGCCGAGGAAAGGACGCTGCAGACGGATCGTTTCCGAAACACGCCGGTCCCGCCGGATGACACCGGCAAGACGAGGGGTCTGATGAAGAAAACGCTCACAGGCTTCAGCCAGAACCCCGTAGACCGCCTGTCCTGAACGAATGCCCGCCGCCTGATTGACGACAATCTCGGCATTGGTCTCCCGAAGTCCGTCAAGCTGCCTGTCTCTCATTGAAAGTTTGAGCACCGCATAGGCATCTGTCAGAGCCGTTGGCTCCTCCGTCGTGACGAGAAGCAGCGTGTCCGCCGCGGCGGCAATCGCCCGCGCGCTCCAGTCGATGCCGGCGCACAGATCGATCAGAATCATATCGTAGCCGGAAAGCGTCCGGAGCTGTTCCAGCAGTTCATGAATCCGGTCATGCCCCAGCAGGCTGAGCGTCGAAGCACCCGAATGGCCCGGAAGGATATCGAGCTGACAGGAGCCTCCCGCATCGGACAGGAAACAGGGCGTGATAGCCTCGGCGATCGAAATCTGGCGTTTGAGAAGATGCGTGATATCGAATTTGTGGCGCAGCCCGAGTTGAATATCGACGTTCCCGAGACCGAAATCTCCATCGACAACCAGAATCCGGCTCTCCCGGTTCTCACGAAGAAGCGCATGGGCAAGCGTCAGGGAAAACCACGTTTTGCCAACACCGCCTTTCCCCGACGCGATGGCGACGATCCGTGGTGTCGGCGGGAGATCCCTGACCGTGCTTTCCGGCAGAAAAGCGGTTCGTAACGCCTTGCTGTAAGGACGTGCCGGAGACGCAAAGGCAGCCTGTGACATTGCGCAGCTCCTCACATTGCAACCAGCGCGGACGGACGGACAGTCTGCTGCGCCAGCGATGCTGCTGAATGATGTGAAATACCGGAATGAGCAACCTGCGACCGTGCGGAAGAGGCCGCCTGTGCAGTGTCGGACACCCGGCGCGGCGCGGAGGCCGGATTATCCTGTTCCGTCGCCGGAGACATCGTCACCGGCGGGTCTCCCTGAGCCGCGAGACGGGAGGCAAGAAGCCGTGGCGTAAGCCGCGTCAGACCGCCCGCCGTCGCATCGCTGATGCCGGCTTCCGTCAGCACCAGCCCGCACGCCGCCGCCGTGACCACATTGCCGACCCGGCGCGCCTGATCCAGCCTGGTCGCGATCATCATCCGCGTCCGGGCTTTACAGAAAATCTCCGCGATATCCGCCGACTCTTCCGTATCATACCCCGCCGGCAGCGTCAGACAGAGCTGAGCCCGCGTCGACGATGTGAGCTCCGTCAGAACGGCATGCGTATCCCCGGCATACGGATCGGTCCCGGCGGTGTCGATAAGAACGGGCTGTCCGTTCCGCCGCTGGTTCAGCGCCCTCTTCAGGGTCGCGGTATCATGAGCCGCCAGCAGCGGAATCCCGAGACGCCGCGTATGCACCGCAAGCTGGTCGATGCCGCCGCCGCGCTCGCGATCGGTCGTGATCACAAGAGGCGTATTCCCCGCCAGCACCAGGCGGGTCGCCAGTTTCGCGACCGACAGGGTTTTCCCCGAACCCGGCGGCCCCACCAGGGCAAGCGGCGATTTTCCCGGCGCAAACGAAAAACAGCCAAACCGGACCAGTTTCGAGAGCGCCGTGGCCAGCGGCGCCGTTACGAGATCATCGACCAGAACATCCGGAATCCGGTGCCACAGCAGTCTGTCCCTGAGCGTGTCCGGTGAAACGGTCTCACTGTCGCCGCTCATCGGATGCTGCGGGGCTACGCCGCCGTCTGCATCCGCCGCAGCCGGAGTGCCGCCCGGAACCCCGGAAAACATCCCGGCACTGAGCGGTCCGGTCGCCATATCATCGTCATCGGCCATATCGATGGCGGCAATCACCTCGACACCGCTTCCGGTAACGCGCTCGGACAGAATCAGCGCGGACTCACCAAGCGTCGCCCTGACCTGCCTGACAGCATCCTTCATGTTGACGCCGGAGAATGTTCTCAGTTTCATGCTGTATTCCGTAGTGAAGCGACGACTTTGGAACGAATTACTTACTGAATTGTTGCCAGCGTGCGGATACGCGCGCGCGGAGCGATCTCCGCCTGGGCCAGCACGGGCGTCGCCGGCCGCAGACGTTCCATAATGGCCCGCACGGCCGGACGGATGCTGCCGCTGACCACAACGACAGGCGCCTCGCCCAGTGAGGCCGCCTGATCGAGAGTCGATTTGAGCCGTCCGATAAAATCATTGAGCCGGGAAGGGGCCATGGCAAGCTGGCGATCCTCGGGAGGACCAACCATGCTCTCAAGAAACGCGCTCTCCCAGGCCGGCCCGAGGCTGACGATCGGAATATAACCGCCCGGTCCCGTAAAAGCGGCGCTGATCTGCCGGCACAGTCGTGTGCGGACATGCGCGACAATCTGCGGGATCGCCCGGAGCCCCAGACCACACGCTTCCTGGATCGCTTCAAGAATTGTCGAGAGATCACGGACTGAAACACGCTCCGCAAGGAGAGCCTGCAGCACACGCTGCACCGCTCCCAGCGAGATCTGTGACGGGATCAGATCGGTCACCAGCCTCTGCTGATCGCGCGGCAGATCGTCAAGAAGCTTCTGTGTCTCGGTATATGTCAGAAGATCCGAGAGATTTTCCCGAACGAGTTCACTGAGATGCGTCACGATCACACTGGCGGGATCAACGACAGTATAGTTCTGGAATGTCGCCTTTTCCCGAAGGCTGATATCGACCCACATGGCCTGAAGACCGAAGGCGGGCTCTTTTGTCGCCTCTCCGGGAAGGTCCGGCAGGCCGCCTGCCGGGTTCATGACCAGAAGACGGTTCGGACGAACATCGCCGGAGCCGACTTCAATTTCCTTGATCCGGACGGAATAATGATCCGTCGCCAGCTGCAGATTATCCTGAATGCGAACCGGCGGCAGAATGAACCCCATCTCGGATGCGACCGTCCGCCGGAGAATCTTGATCTGTTCCGTCAGCTGAGGCGTCTCGCCGCTGGCCAGCGACAGAAGACCGAAACCAAGCTCAAGCCGGATCATGTCGATCCGGAGGGAGTCCGTGATCGGAGGCTCCTTGCTGGCGGGCACGATGGCGGTGCTCGTCGCTTCCTCGTCATCGTCGGAAAGAGGATGTTTATGGCGCATCCAGGAACCGGCCGCGGCCAGACCGCCAAGAGCCAGAAACGGAATCGCCGGAAGCCCTGGCATCATGGCGAGGACGCCCGCGATGCCGGCGGCGAGCGCGAGCGGCTTCGGGCCGCCGCCAAGCTGACGGACCAGCGTGGCGTCCGCGGCGCCTTCCGTGCCGCCCTTGGTCACAACGATACCAGCCGCCGTCGAAACGAGAAGAGCCGGAATCTGCGAAACCAGGCCGTCACCGATCGTCAGAGTGGTAAAGGCGGACGCGGCTTCCGAAAGGGGCATGCCGTGACGGATCAGCCCGATCGTCAGACCGCCGATAATATTGATCGCGGTGATCATCAGACTGGCGATGGCGTCACCACGAACGAATTTCGCCGCGCCGTCCATCGCTCCGTAAAAACCGCTCTCCTCTTCCAGTTCACGCCGTTTTTTCTGCGCGATCCGGTCGGAAATCGAACCGGACGCGAGCTCGGCGTCAATCGCCATCTGCTTCCCCGGCATCGCATCCAGCGAGAAGCGGGCGGCGACTTCCGCAATTCGTCCCGATCCCTTGGTGATGACCATAAAGTTCACGACAAGCAGGATCGAGAACAGAATGCCGCCGATGACAACGTCACCGCCCATGAGAAAGCCGCCAAAGGCCGCGACGACATGGCCCGCGGCATACACGCCTTCATTGCCGTGCCCAAGAATCAGGCGCGTTGTCGCGACTTCCAGAGAAAGCCGCAGAAGTGTCGTCAGCAGAAGCAGCGTCGGAAAAGAAGTGAAATCCAGAGGGCGTTTCAGAAACAGTGCGACCATCAGGATCAGGACGGAAGACGTGATCGAGAGCGCCAGTCCGACATCGAGAATCATCGTCGGAAGCGGCAGGATCAGAATGGACAGAAGGGCCGCCACACCCAGGGCGAGACCCACATCTGTTCCGGGCAGCAGACGTCGCCACCCGCCGTTTTTCAGACTACGAATATCAAACGAGCGGATATTTCTGATGATATCGCCCGTCAGCTTCCGGGACTCTCTGACGACCGGACTGTTTGTGTCGCTCATTGCGGCGCCGTCATCCCCTGTGAGGGCGGTGGAATGGCCGCTCCCTGCTGCGCATAATCACGCAGCTTGTTACGCAACGCCCGAATGGAAATCCCGAGCAGAGACGCCGCATGGGTGCGGTTTCCGTCAGTGTGCGAGAGCGTATCCAGGATCAGCGCCTGCTCGACTTCATCCATCCGGTGACCAACCCAGGGCGACATCGTCTCCGGAGAAGACACGGATTTTCCGGACACCGCCACTGCCACCGGCATCTCCGGGAATTCAAACGCATCGGCATCGATCACAGTGCCGGGCGCCATCAGCACGGCGCGATGCATCGTGTTTTCCAGCTCACGCACATTGCCCCGCCAGATGGCGTTCTCCAGCCGGGTCATCGCTTCCGCCGTCACCGGCCGGTCCGGGAGACCGTTCATCTCGCTGTAGTAACGTGCAAAATGCCGGGCCAGAAAAGCAATATCGAGCGGACGGCTGCGTAAAGGCGGCAGTGCGATCGACACGACATTCAGCCGGAAATAGAGATCTTCCCTGAACCGGCCAGCCGCGACCTCCGCAGGAAGATCGCGGTTCGACGTGGCAATCAGTCTTACGTCGACAGAAACCGGCGCGTTTCCGCCAAGCCGGTCGATTTCACGCTCCTGAATGGCGCGAAGAAGCTTGGCCTGCAGGCGAACGTCCATCTCGCTGATTTCATCCAGTAACAGCGTGCCGCCATTCGCTGCCTCAAAACGCCCGATCCGCCGCGCCGTCGCGCCGCTGAACGCCCCTTTCTCATGGCCAAACAGCTCGGATTCAACAAGCGTTTCCGGCAACGCCGCACAGTTCAGAGCCACGAACGGTCCTCTGGACCGTCTGGAATTCTGATGAATATGACGGGCCATCACCTCTTTTCCGGTCCCGGACTCACCGGTAATCAGAACCGAGGCATCGGAGGCGGCAATTCTGTCGGCCTTCGCGAGAACGCCGCGCATCACAGGATCACAGGAGAGAACTGTCTGGGTCTCATCCGTCGCATTCTGAATGAACGCCGCAATGAGATCCGGATCGGGCGGGAGAGGGATGTAATCCTCGGCCCCGTTCGCGATCGCCAGCGCCGCCAGTTCCGGATCTTCCGGACCGCAGGCCAGAACCGGCGTCGAAATCCGTTCGCGACGAAGTCCTTCCACAAGCCGTGCAATGGCGGACTCGATGCCGCAGATAATGAGCTTGTGGTCGCCCTGTCCGCAGATACGGCTTATTGCCTGATCGACAGATTCCGCATGATCGACGAGAGCCCCGCGCGCAAGCACGATACTGGCCGCCTTGCCCAGTTCACCGGATAACGGACCGACAATAAGAACGCGCATCCGATGCCGGCCTCAGATATTTTTGTCGGATTTGATGATCTCGGTCATCGTCACGCCGAGACGGTTGTCATCAACCATGACAACCTCGCCACGCGCGATCAGCCGGTTATTGACATAAATATCGATTGCCTCGCCGACTTTCCGGTCAAGCTCGACAACAGCGCCTCTCCCGAGCTTCAGAAGCTGACTGACCTGCATTGTTGAACGACCGAGAACAGCGCTTACAGTTACCGGAATATCGTAAACAGCCTCAAGACCATGCGCCGCTACAGTGTCCTGGTCGGAGGGGGTTGCTTCGAACTGGTTCAGATCGTCGAGTGCGGACTGAGAAGGCATCTGGATTGTCCTGTTACTGAGGTGAGGAGACGGCGGGAGCATTAAGAGTCGACAGAAGGGCGCTGACGGTGTCATCGAGCCGGCGAATGATTTTTCCGTCAGGCCAGGTCATCGAAAAATCACTCGGCCCGAGTGACGCATCGGTCTCGGCTGTAAGCCACGCGCTCTGAAAAAAACGCCCGAGCACAGGGTCGGTCTTCGCGAGAGCGGCGGTGGCGGGGCTGATCCGGAGACGGATCTGGAAATCCTCCGTAAACATCGGCAGAATATCACGCAGCAATGCGCCGGCCTGCAGCGTTTCGATCTTTTCCGCCCATTGTGGAAATGCGGAGATGACCGCATCCGCAAGAGCTTTTCCAAGAGCGTCGGCATAGGAATCCAGCCGGGACGCCAGATCCGTCTGAACAGATGTCAGAAGCGTCTCAATGGTTCCGATGCGGGTGCTGTTTTCTGTTTCGATGGCCTGGTCATATTCATTCTTTAAGGTCTCCCGTGTTTCCCTGGCCGTGCGTTCAGTCGCCTTCTGCACCGCATCGTCCACAGCGGCATGGAGTTCTTCCTCCGTATAGACCAGAGCCGGGGGCGGAGCGGGGTCATGGTCGTCCGGACCGGTGTCATCCGCACCCTCCGGAGACTGTTCCTCCGGCAGGGCATCGAAGTCCTCGGCAAACAGAATGCCGGCTGTATTCGAATACGGAATGACGATATCACTGGTCACGGGATCAGCTCGTTACTGTCGGCTGACGGGCTGATATCGATTTCTCCCTGATTGGCGAGCTCCTTAATGGTGGCGACGATTTCGGACTGGGCCGCATCGACATCCTTCAGGCGCACGGGACCAAGGGAGGCAATTTCGTCCTCCAGGATCTTTCCCGCGCGCCCTGTCATGGACGAAAGGAAGAGACTGCGAACATCTTCGGACGCTCCCTTGAGCGCAAGAGGAAGCTTTTCGCGATTGATGTCGCGCATGATCCGCATGATGACTTCTTTTGAAAGACGCCTGATGTCGTCAAAGGTGAACATGAGCGCCTTGACCCGTTCCGCATCTTCGAGATTGCGGCGTTCAAGCGCATTCATGAACTGTCCTTCGATGCGCCGGTCGAAATTATTGAACACCTCGGCCAGAAGTTCATGACTGTCGCGTTTCGACGACCGCGCGAGGCTGGCGATGAATTCGGAACGCAGGGTCGTCTCGAGACTGTCTATGACGTCGCGCTGAACATTTTCCATGTGAAGCATGCGCATCATCACATCGACGGCAAAATCTTCCGGCAGAAGCCCGAGAACGCGCGCTGTATGGGCCGGCTGCAGGCGACTGAGAATGACCGCGACCGTCTGCGGATATTCGTTGCGCAGATAGCTGGCCAGAACATTCTCCGGCACGTTCCCGAGCTTGTCCCACATCGTCCGTCCGGCCGGACCGCGGATTTCCTCCATGATCTGGTTGACGCGATCGCCGGGCAGGGCCTTCCTGAGCATCCGTTCGGTCGTCTCGAACGTCCCCACAAGCATGTCGCCCGAAGAAAACGACTTGGAGAATTCGTTGCAGACCGTCTCGACGGTTTCCGCCGGGATGGTTCCGATCGTCGCCATCGCCGCCGAAATCTCCCTGATTTCGGATTCATGCATGGTTGAAAAAAGCTGCGTGCTGCTGTCTTCACCAAGCGCAAGAAGAAGAATGGCCGCCTTCTGTGCGCCTGTTACTCCTGCTTTCCCCAGCATGTTCAGCCCTCGTACTGTGGCGACAGCCACGACCTGATGATATTGAGACTCTCTTCCGGATTGGACGACGCCAATTCACGGACACGCCGTATGGCGGACGCCTTGAGGCGTCCGTCGATCCCGGACAGATTCATGAACTCGGGCTGCGCGCTCTCCGGACCTTCCAGAGCGAGCTGAGCCGGGCTGCCAAAGCCGGCCGCCTCGTCATCCAGCTCCCGCAGCGCTGTAACGGGGCGCTGCGTCTCGCCGGGGAGAGCCGGAACCGCCTCTTCGGAAGATTCCGCGACCTCGGCGCCATCCTTTTTCAGGAGCGGCTTCGCAAAGAACGCCAGAGCGAGGAAAATCAGGAGCCCGGGCGCCAGGCTGCGGCCCATGTGGAAGATATCGTTCTTATCGATTGGCAGCCCCATCCAGCCCGTATGAGCGGGTGCCTCCGCATCCGCTTCAGTGGCGAAACGCATCGACACGACATTGACGGTATCGCCGCGTTTTTCGTCATAGCCGATCGCGGTCTTCGCCAGTGTCGTGATCCGGTCCAGTTCCGTTTTATCCAGCGGAGTCCAGACCGGTTTCCCGTCGGGGCCGGGATGCGTGGTCCCGTCAACCATGACGGCCAGGCTGACGCGGGAGATGCGCGGCTGGTCCTGGATGACGGTCCTGACGCGCTTTCCGATCTCGTAATTGTTCGTCTCTTCACGCCGGTCGTCCTGGCTGCCGCCTCTCTGCTGGCCGGCGTTGGCGTTCGGAAGATTATTCGCAACCGAGACGTTCTGCTGCCCTTCGGTGTTGACGCTCTTGTCCGAAGTTGTCTGCTGTGATCGCAGAACCTGCTGATCGGGATCGTAACTTTCCTGCGTTTCATGAACCTGATCGAGATTCATCGTCACAGCGGCTTCCGCCCGGACGTGACCCGCTCCAAGCGTCGGAATGAGCATTGCTTCCACCGCCTGCGAGAGCCGTGTCTCCGTCGCCTGCCGCTGCTCATCGATGCCGTGCGCCAGCCCGAGCGGCCCGGCATGATCGCCAGGGCGCGCCAGAACGTTTCCGTGGTTGTCGATAATGGCGATGTTCTCGGGCTTCAGTCCCGGAACCGCAGCCGACACCAGGTTAAGAACGGCCTGCACGTTTTCAGAGTCGATCTTTCCTCCTGCGGTGGTGAGCAGAACACTGGCCTGCGCCGCCTGCGTTTCGGTGGAAAACATCTCGCGGCGCGGCATGACCAGATGAACCCGCGCACCACGAACGCCCCGGATCAGTCTGATGGACCGTTCAAGCTCTCCCTCAAGCGCGCGCGTTTCATCGATATTCTGCTCAAACTGCGTGGTCGTCAGCGTACTGGCGTGATCGAAGATTTCGTAGCCGACCGAGCCCCCGGACGGGAGCCCGTCCCGCGCGAGCATGAGGCGCGCCGATGCGATCTGGTCGCGCGGCACCGAAATGGAATCGCCCTGCGGCGAAACGACATGGTCGATATGCGCCTTCTCCAGGTCATCGGCCATCTGGGACGCCTCATGGAGATCCAGATCCCTGTAGAGCAGCGACATCGGCTGCCTGGACCCGTGCAGGGTGAGCGCCGTAAGCATACCGAGAAGACCCACGCCCACCGCGCCAAGTGCGATGAGACGGGGCAGGCCCAGAGATTTCAGGCCGGATAATGTTGCTTTCAAAGGGAACCGTCCGCCGGAAGATTCAAGCGGAGAGACTTTGTGAAATATCGGGCGGGAAAAAGAATGCTGGCGGCCACGTCGTTCCGTTTCAGTCTGACTGCGTCTGATCCCGTGAAAGTGAGGTCGCCCGATTACTTGCCGGTTAACGGTCGGCATTTTTTGCCGGGTTATGTGTGTTTCCCGCGCCCGGCCGCGGTTTTTAATCCGTCAGGAGAACGAATCTCTCTGCGGAATCGGAGGAGGCGCACAGCAGGAACAATCCGGCGCGCCTGCAAAAGAAGCCGGAATCGTCTCGACCTCCCGCAACGACCGCAGAGAACCGCGTCGGAGAGAACCGCGCCGGCCGGCGGCTTTCCGCGCCTGTTCGTTTTATGAAGAACCCGAAGACGATGAGCTCGATGAACCTGATGAGGTGCCGGATGAATCCGACGAGCTGTCCGAGAACGACGTGACATCCGACATGTCGACCTTCGCGGCGCCCATTTCGACGTAAATCGAGCTGCCGGTCCGGTCCACACCCGTCACCGAACCGGTCACCGTGAACGGCACCGCCGAGGTGTTGCCGGAACTGTCCATCGTTTCGATCGCGATATTGTAAGAGCCGTCCGAAAGCTGGTTGCCGTTGTAATCCGTGCCGTCCCAGGTCCAGGTGTTGGCGCCCACCGAGGAGGTCAGCTCGTCGGTTTTCACGACCGTGCCCGAGCTGTTGGTGACAGCAATCGCGATCGGTTCCGCCGATGTCGTCGTGAACGATGCGGTCGCCGTCCCGTCCTGGAGCGGCAGAACGCTGGTCGACGCCGTAGCTGTCTTGCCCACCAGAGACATGTCGCCGGACTGCTGGCCATCCTCGGTCAGCGAAATAAGCGTCTGAAGATTCGTGTTGGTGTCGACCTGCTGTTCCACTCCGGCAAACTGCGCCAGTTCCGACGTGAACGTGTCACTGCTCATCGGGCTGCTCGGGTCCTGATTTTTGAGCTGCGTCGTCAGCAAAGTCAGAAACGTATTGAAGTTACTGGTCAGCGACGAAAGCGCGCTCGTGCTCGTCGAGGAATCCGTAGAGGTGGTGGTCGTGGCGGCGCTGTTCGTCGATGCCGCGCCCTGGGCAGATGAGACGGCCGCCGAAAGCAGGCTGGTTGAAGAGGCTGTCGATGTCGTGGATGTTGTGGCGGTCACCATGAGGTCAGTTCCTTCAGGCTGTTATATTGACGCTGCCAGAGCGCGAAAAACTTGATGACGGGAGATAGGCGGCGTCCCCCGTCTGAACGCTGAGACCGGTCGCCGGAAGAGAGGAGGCGAGCTGAGCACGGGCTGCTCCGCCGCCAGATCCGCCGGACCCACTGCCGTTACCGCCGCCGGAACCGCTGAAATCCCCGGAAAAGGACTGATAGCCGGAGCCGCTCTCCTGCGTTCCCGACTGCGACTGCTCCTGCCCCCGTGACGACGGCCCGCCCGATGCATCCGCGAGTCCGAAAGAAATCTCCGCACCGGCGGCGGATACGCCCGCATTTTCAAGCGCATGCACGAGCTCATGCCGGCCCGACTGCAGTTCGTTCAGCGTTGTCAGGGCTGCCGTTCCAATATGGATGCGAAGGCCGGACGCATCGCTGTTCTGATCGATCGTCACATGCACCGGCGTCTGATCGTCGCTCATCGGAACGGTAATGCTGACCGATGACGCCCCGTCTGCGGAACGTGCGACACTCACCGCCGGCGCGGAGGCGTCCGTGGCGGAGCCGGATACGGATGCGCCGGACGTGTCCTCATTTCCGGTGCTGAAACCTGACGTCAGATCCTGAAAAGAAGAGGTTTCTGTCGCCACCGGCACTGGCGCGACGACCGATGCCGCCGTAGGGATCGCCTCCCGCCCGTTTTTCTCATCCTGCCTGCCGGATGACGATCCGTCGGAAGATCTGCTCTCCTTCCTGTCGGTTGCCGAAGGCTCTTCCACAGACGCCGTTGCCGCCGGCGTCTGGTCTGTCCGGGAAGCTGCCGCACTTTCCGTCCCCGCCACGGCCCGCGTCGCATCAGCCCGCTCATCGGCATGGGCGCTTCCGTCCAAAGACCCCGCAGCGGAAGACCCGGTATCAGCGACTGCCGCCACGGCTTCCGGAACCGCCGCTGACGACCCGGATGCGTCAGCGGATAAAGCCACGGCATCGGTTGCGGCAGTTCCTGACGCTGCCGTCAGTCCGGTCCCTTCAGACGAGGACACCACTGTCGTTCCGTCAGATGTCCCGGCATCCGGAACCTGCGCGCCGGACAAGAGCGCTGAAACGTCAGCACTCTGCGTCTCCGCCTGCCGGTGCGCCGTTCTGCCGGATGTTCGCTTCACACCCGTCATATCCGTTCCCGCCGCCGACTGCCCCGCGCCCGGCTGGTGAGCGGCATTCATACTGCTGACCGAAGCCTCCGCAGCGGAAGACCCGGTATCGGCGACTGCAGCCACCGCTCCCGGAACCGTCGCGGACGATCCGGAGGTATCAGCGGACAAAGCTATTGCATCGGTTGCGACACCTCCGAACGCTGACGCCAGTCCGGTTCCCTCGGACGAGGACGCTGTCGTTCTGCCAGACGTCCCCACATCCGGGATCTGCGCGCCGGACAGGATCGCTGAAACGTCAGCACTCTGCATCTCCGCCTGCCCGGTACCATTCATGCCGCTGTCGGAATTTTCCGCAGAAACAGAAGCCCCAATGTCAGCCAGTGCCGCCATTGCCCCCGAAACCGCCGCCGACAGACCGGACACATCGGCGGACGCAGTTACTGCATCTGATGCATCCCCTTCCGAAGACACTCCGTCCCCCGCCGCAGCGGACGCCATCGTCCCGCCGGATGTCCCTGCGCCAGGAATCTGCGCGCCGGACAACGTTGCGGAAACGCCTGCAGTCTGTGTTTCCGCCGCGCGGACAGTCACCTTGCCGGTTGCCGGTGCGGGAAAGCCCGCCACATCAGCGGTATTCGTGGCAGCACTTTGCGCTGGATCGACATCGGAAGCAGCCGTGTCCGCAATGTTCCCTTCACCTGATGACGAAACCGTCTGCGCAGCCAGCAGCGTGGCAGCGCTCTGCCCGGCGCTGACAGTCGCCGCCTGCGTCACACCCTGCAATTCCGCTGCCGAAGACACGCCCGCCGACACCCCGGCCGGACCCGTCGCAACCTGACTGACTGCCGTTACCGGCTGAACAGAACCGCCTGATGCGCCCGATCCCGACATCAACGCCGCAGACCCGTCAGTGCCATTGCCCTGCGTTACTGCCCTGGCCAGATCCGATATATCCGGACCATTTCCCACGGACACCGCAGCGTTCTCGGACAGAAGCGATGTCGTGGCAGCAGTCCCGGCAGAGGAATTTACCGTCGCGACAGAGACGGTTGCCGCCTCCTGTGACGCGGAATCCGTCCTGGCACCTTTCACCGGTTCCGACGTGCCTCCCCCGGAAAATACCGATGTCGTAACGCCCGTATCACCATCGGATATGATCCCGGACGTCACTCCACCGGAAGCGGATGCCCCGCTGACGGCAGAAATCCCCGCAACCGCCGTTACAGACGCGGCGTCATCCGATGTCCCGGAAGGCTGAAAACTCACCGGCAACGGGTCGGCATTGCCATCGACCGCAGCGGCGGACGCCAGAATGCTTCCTGTCAGATCCTGCGGCGCAGCGGCGGTGGCGACAGCATCGTCCCCGTCATCCTTTTTCTTTCGGCTGCCTGACGACCTGGCAGCCGACGACGATGTCTCCGTGCCGGATTTCCCTGAACCCGTCACCTGCTTTCCGGCAGACATCGTTCCGGCAACAGCCTCGTTTTTCCGTTCGCGGGCAGACCCGGACGTCTTATCCGCTTCCTTTTTTCCGGATATGCCGGAATCCGCTGTCCCCGGATCACCGGACGCCGTCGTCACGGACGAATCTGGCACATTGTCACTCGCTCCCGAAACCTTCGCAGCCTGAGCCCCGCCGGACGAGCTCCCGCTGTCGGCCGCTGCTGTCGTTCCGGAACTTACAGCCGGGGAATTAACCGGGCGTATATTCCCCGAACCGGTCACCTGACCGCCCTGCATGACCGAATTCATGGCATCGGAAAATGAAGCCGCTCCGGACCCGCCGGCACTCACCCGACCGCTGTTCCGCTTCCCGACCGATGACGCGACGCCTGTTCCCGTGAGCTGTTTCAGGCTCTTCTCCGAAAGCGTCGATGTCAGCAAACTTGCCATAACAATTCCCGATCGTCTGATCCTGATCAGTCATGATGCAAGTTTCGGGCCACATCGCGGAGCCGGGGATTTCCCACGTATTCCCGCAGTCCCGCTCCGCCCTGTCACCGGTGACCCGCCTTCGCGCCCGGTCATATCTGCCGCCCAGGCAGATTATGCCGGGTTCTTTTTGTCATCGGCGTCCCTGACACACGCGGTCTTACCCCGTTCCGGCCCTGGCGCTTTCCCTCCTGAAGGGCGGAAAACCGCGATCATTCCGGAAAATATGGCGATCAGTCCGGCTCCGGACCGATCCTGGCACGCTTCCTGCATGGTCTGAGTCATCAAGGCCTGTCCGGCGTCCTGTTTCCGGCAGCCGGCTTAAGGAGTGATCCATGTCGATCTTCAATGCACTGACCACCGCCACCGCAGGCATCAACGCCCAGTCCACCGCGTTCACCAATCTGAGTAACAATATCGCAAACAGTCAGACGGTCGGGTACAAGGCGTCGGAAACGAGCTTTCAGGATTTCGTTTCGAACTCACTCGCGTCGACCTCCACACAGGCCGTATCGGATGGTGTCGGCGCAGTGACAACATCCCAGACCCAGCAGCAGGGAACGATTTCCTCAAGCACCAATTCCCTGGCCGTTGCCATCTCCGGGAATGGTTTCTTCGATGTCGCCCTGCCTTCCGGCGAAGCAACGGCGGGCACCGAGACATTCAGCGATCAGCAGTATTACACGCGTAACGGTGATTTTTCGGAAGATAAAAACGGTTATCTGGTCAATACATCGGGTTATTACCTCGAAGGATATATGGCGGATGCCAAAACCGGCACGCTCGACACATCGCAGCTGACGGAAATCAACGCATCGAATATCGCATTCCGCCCCACAGAGACGACGACGCTGACAATGACGGGCGGGATCTCGGATGGCTCCACGACCGCGACCGCGATGTCAGATGCCTCCACCGCCGCTTACAATGCCGCTATCGCAGCTAACGAAACTACGGCTGAGGCTCAGACGGCTGGCAGTAATGCGGCGACGGCGGCGGTGACTTCGGCAGTGACTGCGGCGACTGCGGCCGGGACGACGGTTCCGGGAGTCTATTCACAAACTATTTATGATTCCACTTCCGCTGCGCATACAGTCTCCACCGTGTGGAGTGAGGACACAGACGCCGAGACTGCTGCTAAAGCCACGGATTCAGATTACAGCGATACAATCTATAATGTTACGGTCACTAACGGTGACTCATCCGACACGTCGATGCAGCTGGCGACAAACTCCGGAACCACGCCCGCGACCACGACCTATCAGGTCACGTTCGACTCCTCCGGTAATATCGTCTCGGTCCAGCAGCCGGAAGTGGATTCCAGCGGGAATGCGGTTACGGATTCAAACGGCAATACCGTGTATACGAATGTCGGCACCGGCTACACAGGATCAACCGCCGAACTGCCAGTCACGCTGACCTATACCAACGGTGCAGCCGCACAGACCGTCAACATCGACCTCGGCACTATCGGAAGCGCCGCCGGCACAACGACCGCCGCGGAAAATTCCACCACACCGACCCTGACCAGCGACAGCGCCACCAGCGCCACGTATGAAGGTCTGGAAATGCAGAGCGATGGCTCCATCATGGCTGAATTCAGCAACGGCGACACGCAGCTGGTCGGCAAGATCGCTCTTTCATCGTTCAATAACGCAGACGGCCTGATGGCCGTGGACGGACAGGCCTATGTGGCGACATCCGCTTCAGGATCGGCAAAAACGGGCGTCGTCGGCACGAATGGCACCGGAACGCTCGAAACCTCGTCGACAGAATCCTCAACAACGGATCTGACCTCCGATCTGTCGAGTCTGATCGTCACGCAGGAAGCCTATACCGCGAACACGAAAATCGTGACGACGGCGGACACGCTCCTGCAGGCAACGATCAGCATGATCCGATAAGGGCTCGTTTACGTCTTCTTCATTCCGGTAGGGCAGCCTGACCACAGTGCAGGCGTCCCGCCGGGATTAACATGACCGTCAGGGCCGGGGCCGATGCCCGGTCCGGACGCGCTCCGCCTCATGACTCATGACGGCAGAATTTTCGCCGGAGCTGGTGACTATGGATCTGAACTCATCACTGTCGATAGCGACCAGCGGCCTCGAAGGCACGCAGTACGCGCTCGGTGTGCTCTCCCAAAACGTGTCCAACGCCAGCACCACGGGCTATGTCGAGGAAGTCGCCAATCTCAGCGCAAAAGATGCGGCGGGCACCGGGTCAGGCGTGGCCATCGGCCTCACGACCCGTAACGTCAACGATGCGCTCGAAGCCGGGCTGTACACGCAGAACGCTGAGGTTGCGGCGCTGACCGTGAAGGATAATTCCCTTTCGGCCATCACCGCCCTGCAGGGATCGACAAGCTCGGATTCCGGATCGACCAACACCCTGTCGGACGATCTCGGAAACGTATCGAACGCACTGACAGCGCTTGTCTCAAGCCCGACCGATTCCACAGCGCAGGCCACCGTCATCTCCAGCGCAAAGACCCTGACCTCGGCCATTAACACGCTTTCAACAGAGTATCAGACACAGCGCCAGTCCGCGCAGGATGCGATCGTGAGCGGCGTGTCGGACATCAACACCGATCTGACGACGATCGGTAAGATCTCGCAGCAGATCGTCTCGCTCAAGGTTCAGGGCGTCAGCGTCGCCGATCTGGAAAATCAGCGCGCCGCCGTCATGTCCGATCTGTCTTCGCAGCTCTCGGTCACATTCACGGAGACCTCCAGCGGAGACATGCTGGTCAAGACAGCGAACGGCACCCAGCTGCCAACCGAACCGGACAGTAATTCGGGGATCGAGACCCCGTCTTCGACCTGGCCCCTGTCAACATCGGACATCACGATCTCCGCGTCATCGTCCTATTCCAGTAACGCCAGCACATCGACCATTCCGGGAATCGATCTCGAAATCAACGGCAAGTCCGTCGATATCACCTCAAGCCTGACAGGCGGCAGCCTCGGCGCGAATATCGATCTTCGTGACAATGTCTATCCCGAGATGCAGGCCCAGCTGGATTCATTCTCCTATACGCTGGCCAACCGCTTTAATGCCGTCGGGATGACGCTTTTTACCGACGGCACAGGCAGCATGCCCGCATCGGATACGTCGGCGACCACCCCCTCCGGCATCACCGGTCTTTCCAGTACACTTGAGGTCAATCCGTCCTATGTCAGCGATCCGTCGCAGCTTGCGCCGGACGGCAGCACGACAACAGTCACGGACGCGCTTTCGAAGGCTCTGGGTTCCGCGACGGCCGATGTTTCGGGCGACCTCGCGGCCCCTGTCTCGTCCCTGGGAGCGTCCGGAACGCTGACGATAAGCTACAGCGCAAACCAGAGTCTGAGCAGCCTGGCCACCACGCTCACCTCAGCGCAGGCGGCGGTGGCCTCGGCCGCGACATCCGATCTGTCGACCGCTACAACGGTTCAGACCAGCCTTGCGACAAAAGTCTCCACCGTGTCCGGCGTGGATGTCGATAACGAGATGTCAAATATGGTGGCGCTCCAGAACGCCTATACGGCAAATGCGAAAGTGATAACGGCGGTACAGGCCATGTTTACTGCCCTTCTTGATGCGGTATCATAATCATGAGCACAACAGTTGGATTATACGGGGCTTCAGGAACGTCCTATGTTCTGCAGCAGGCAGTAAAAGAACTCGCTGCGGAACAGACGGATATAGAGAATCAGACCAGCACCGGCGTCAAATCGCAGACCTATGCGGGTCTTGGCAGCGACCGCGCGACGGCGATCAGCCTTTCCCCGCAGATTACCGCGGTCTCGACCTGGCAGAGTTCAGTGAGTTCCGCACAGACAAATCTGTCTGTCACACAAACGGCCCTGACACAGATTTCCTCGATCGCAACAGATCTGCAGACCAGCCTCCTGTCGCTTTCGGGCTCGGAAGGCACGAGTTCGCTTCAGACCATCGTGGAAACAGCGAAAACCGACCTCGCGCAGCTCGGAACCCTGCTGAATACCACCTCCGGAACCGGCTATGTTTTCGCCGGCACGGACAGCAGCAATCCTCCCGTAACTGATTCTTCCGGTCTCGCAACGAGCGATCTCGCTACCGCAACGGCCAGCATAGTCTCCGGGCTTTCGACCGACGGCGCCGAGACGGTATTTGAGAATGCGACTGCTCTGGCCTCAGGAAAAACGGTCACGGCCGATAACGGTTCAACCGTCTCCGCCAGTTCCGTTTTTTCCAGCGCTCTTTCAGCCGACCCGTCGACCGTTTCGTCGCTGGACAGCACGGCCATCGTCGGACAGGACAACGATACGGTGACCGTGGGAATGGTGGCAACGGAAGGAACGCCGGCAACATCAACATCCACCGGGTCGATGATTAAAGATCTGATGCGAAACCTGATGATCGTTGCGTCCCTCGGCAGCGCCGATACATCCAGCACACAGTTTTCAGATCTTGTTTCAACATTACAGTCTTCGACGTCCTCGGTCTCAGCCGCGCTGACCAGCAAGGAAGGCAGCCTCGGCATCACTCAGGACAGTCTGACCTCCCAGGCAACCCTGCTGACGTCAGTGAGCACAATGCTGAACACACAGCTTGGCAATGTGACGGACGCCGATCTGGCAACATTATCCACGCAGAGCACCCAGATTACAGATCAGCTCCAGGCGTCGTACACGCTGATCGCGGATATGAAGAGCATGACACTCGCCAGCTATATCTGACGAGTGACAGGCTGAGAGCCAGCCGCCTGAGGACCAGGCCGCGACATCAGCCGCGGCCGCCCGGTCAGCTCCGTTTGCGGGTGGAGCTTTTGCCCGGTGGTCCGGAGGGCCGCTTCCGGGCAGGGGGCCTGCTTCCCGGAGACCGTCCACGCGCCGGCGCGGCTTCTTTGCCCGAAGGGGGCTGAGACGGTTCAATCCGGATCTCATCCGCATCGGCGGCGGAAGCACAGGATGCGAACCGTTCCGCTTTATCCTGAGCAATCTCAACCAGCGTATATTGCGGCGCGATCCGTATGGCGCCGATATCCTGCTTCGTCACGCCACCAAGACGGCACAGAAGCGGCACAAGCCATTTCGGATCGGCCTTATCCGCCCGTCCGACCGAGAGACGGAACCACGAACCCGCGATATTGCGCTCGCGCGGCGCCCGCTCGCGCTCACCCGTCCGTTCAAAGCGCGAAGAGTCACGGGGAGCACGCGGAGAAGCCGGCCCGGACGAAGCGCCCGGCGTGATGGTGCGGACGTTCGCCGGCTTGGGCAGACCGGACTGCCAGAGCGACACCAGCGCCTCCGCAAGCTGAGCCGGCGTGCGCTCGGCGACCAGACGCTCCACCAGCGATTCCTGCCCGGGTTTCGTCTCGTGATCGAAGACCGGAGCGGATAAAAGACGCTCCGCATCCGCCGCGCGGATCTGGTCCGCGGTCGGGGAAGAGGCCCAGGTCGCATCGATGCCGGCCGCCTGGAACAGCCGGTCCGCCTGACGGCGACGACCGGGCGGCGTGATCAGAACACAGATTCCCTTGCGTCCCGCACGCCCGGTCCGGCCGGAACGATGCAGCAGCGTCGCCGGGCTCCCCGGCAGGCTCGCATGAATCACCAGCCCCAGCGTCGGCACGTCGATGCCACGCGCCGCCACATCGGTCGCCACGCAGACCCGCGCCTGCCCGTTGCGCAGACTCTCGATCGCCCGGCTGCGTTCGTTCTGGCCCAGCTCGCCGGAAATCGCGACTGACGCGAAGCCATGCTCCAGCAGCGCATTCTGCATCTGCCGCACGCCCTCGCGGGTATGACAGAACACGATCGCGGCCGGGCTTTCGATCAGACGCAGCGTGTTGATGGCAGCGCCGATGGTATCACCCTGATCCGCCAGAATGGCCCGGTATTCAATGTCCGCATGCGGCTCGTTGCCGCCAAGCGTATCGACCCGGAGCGCGTCATGCTGGTAGCGCTTCGCGAGACGCGCGATCTCCCGCGCAATGGTCGCCGAGAACAGAAAGCTGCGACGGGTCTCAGGGGTCGCCTGCAGCAGCGTCTCCAGCTCATCGCGGAAACCGAGATCCAGCATCTCATCCGCTTCGTCGAGCACCACAACCTTCAGCGCGGACAGATCCAGATTGCCACGGGACAGATGATCGCACAGACGACCAGGCGTCCCCACAACAATCTGCGCGCCGCCGGCAAGCGCCCGCGCTTCCTTCCGCGGCTCCATGCCGCCCACGCAGGAAACAATCCGCGCGCCGGTCTGCGCATACAGCCAGGACAGCTCATTCTTAACCTGCAGCGCCAGCTCGCGCGTCGGCGCGATCACAAGCGCCATCGGTTTGACGGCCGGCAGAATCTGACCGGACGCATCGAGAAGATCGTCCGCCATCGCCAGCCCGAACGCCACGGTCTTCCCCGAACCCGTGCGCGCGGAAACAAGCAGATCCCGCTTGCGGGCAGAATCCGCCAGAACGGCGGCCTGTACAGGAGTAGGGTCGTCATAACCCCGCTCGGCCAGGGCATGGGCGAGGGTAGGAACGGTGTCCGGAAAAGGCATTGTGATGGGATGTCCATGGAACGAAGTCGGAAGCACGCAATAGAGACTATTGCCTGAAAATACCAGCACTGAACCGGAAGCGGAAAAAGAGAGGCCGGAATAACCCCCGGACTCTCCCCGCTTCCGGCCGGCAGACCGGCGCGGAACTACTGAAAGGGCAGATACCGGAAATCGAAGAAAATCTGGCTCATCGAGGTCGAGGGATCGCCCCCCACGCCCTGCCAGATCTGCCGCCGGGAATAAGCCAGCTGGGTGCCGGCTTCCACCGTGCCGAACTGCCCCTTGAAGAACCGCCACCATGCGCCGATCGTGACCTCTGTCACACCTTTGGTATTCGCCGTGCAGGGCAGGGAAGACAGCTCGATATTGCAGCCCGCATTGGAATAATTCGGGTTGCCATAGCCATAATTCTCTCCGTCCACGGAAAATGACCGCCGCCCTTCACGCTGCGTGCCGAAATAGCCGTAAACATCAAGCGTGCTGCTCGGATGCGCAATGATGCCGGCGCTGGCCTGGACAGAGGGCAGGGGAACCGGCTTTCCCTGCGCGTTCAGCGTCGCGTCCGGGAGCAGGACAGACCCGTAGCGCCCGATCCCGACACCCGCCAGCCCCGCCAGGCGGACTTCCAGCTCATGCGGAATGATCGGAATCACCATCGACCCGCCGCCGCCGCCGGCAATCACCGTGTTATTATGTCCGTAACCGACGCCGGACACGCGATCATGCGGGAAATGCAGGATACCTTCGAGCTCGTAATGGCCCCAGGACGGATCATAGGCAACCTTGGCGATCACATCAGGCGCGATCTCATTCGAGAACGGCGCCGGATTGGTCAGTCCGGTGCCGTCGGAGGAAACCGTCGCCACCTGCCCGTTCGGCAGGGACACCGTGCCGTCATTGTTCGTAAAGCCGGTCGTATCATACAGCGTCTGCGGATTTTCGATCGACAGGCCGAGCCAGAGCCTGTGATGCATCATGTCTTTGACAAAACGGGCCTGCCACTGCCGCGTCCATGTCTGTCCGGCAAGCATCGAGGACTCAATTGTTTCAGGCAGACTCTCCTGACGCGGAATGATGCCGACGCGATCCGGCGTCAGCATGCTCCAGGCCTGGCCGGCCAGAAAATGGAAATTCGATTCACTGTTGTCATAGGCAAGATAAGCCTGCCGCAGACGGAACGCGTAGCTGTTGCTCTCATATGCGTCTGTCGTCGCCGCGCCCGCGCCGAAATCCATTTCGAAGAAGCCGGAAATCGTCTCGGTCTTGCTGACATTGCCCCGCGCCATCAGGGAAATGCGGCTGTAACGCGCGCTGCCTTCAAAATTGTTGGTGTGATAGCGCGGGTCGTTCTTAAACGGCATGTCCTGCCAGTAGTTGAACGTCCCGGACGGAACATGCCGGTTCTCCAGCACGCTCGACGTGTCGACAAAACCACCCAGCGCCAGGGTGACCGGTCCCATGTGGAAAACACCGTGATCACCCACCGCGCCGGCCGCCTGCGCGCCAACCGTCTCACGCGGATGCGGCCCGACATTGTTTTCCGCCATGTGCGAAATCACGTCCTCAGCCCGACGCGCCACCACCGACTCGACCGTGGGCCGGTCCGCGCCAGGAAACACGGGCGTCACCTCCGGTCCGGTAACGTGACGCGACACACCGCGTCCGGCCGTCGTTTCCTCCTCCGGCATCTCCTCCGGCCGTTCGGCCACGGAGCCATTGGCGACGGCAATGTGCTGGCGCGTCGCACGGCTCAGGGAGGCATGAGCCGACGAAGAATGCTGCAATGTCGATTTGCGGGCGATAAGCTGCTTCTGCAGCCCGATCAGCGCATGAGTCAGCTGAGCCTGCTGTTCCTGAATGCGCGCAATCTGTTTTTCCATCAGTTCGAGTGATTCGCTCTGATCATCCGCCCGGGCGGACAGCGAAATCATCGTCGAGCCGGCAAGAAGAGCAATGACATAAGGGCGTCTGGTCCGGCGGAGAATCGTCGGGCTTTGCGGCATTTGTGGAAAAGGTCCATTATCAGAGGGGCAATTGCGACAAAACATTGCTACCTCAACGCAGTAAATAATAATTATACGAATTACATATATTCACAAAACGCATATCAGATGTGCGCATCCGCGGAAAACAGCGTTTTTTTAGCCTCAAAGCCACGTATGGTTTATAAGAGTAACATGCCGATACATTTTCATAAGATGCATGGATTAGGTAACGATTTCGTTGTCATCGACGAACGGAACGCGCTGCTCCGCCTCTCGCCAGCCCGCATCAGCGCTCTCGCCGACCGCCGCAGAGGCATTGGATGCGATCAGTTCGTGACCCTGAGCCAGGCGACGGCGCCGGGCGCGCTGGCCCTGGTCCGCTTCTTCAACCCGGACGGCAGCGAAGCCGGCGCCTGCGGCAACGCCTCCCGCTGCGTCGCCAGCCTGCTCAGCGCGGAGACCGGACAAAGCGACCTCACCATTCAGACACGCGGCGGCCTCCTGACGGCCTGCGTCCATCCGGCGAAAGAAGAGGGCAGGGCGACCGTCACCGTCGATATGGGCCTCCCCCGCACCGGCTGGCAGGATGTCCCGCTCGCATACGCAGCCGACACCCTCCGCCTGCCGCTCGACGGCGAACCCGCCGCGCTCTCCATGGGCAACCCCCACGCCACCTTCTTCGTGCAGGATCTCGCCGAGGCCGAACGCGGCCCCGCCCTGGAAATGGACCCGCTCTTTCCCGACCGCGCCAATATCGGTTTCGCCCGGATCGACGCTCCGGACCGCATGCGCCTGCGCGTCTGGGAACGCGGCGCCGGCTTCACCCTGGCCTGCGGCTCCGGCGCCTGCGCAGCCGTCGTCAACGCCGCCAGAAGAGGATTCGCCGACCGCCGCATGACGGTTGAGGTTGACGGCGGGGAGATGCTTATCGCATGGGATGACAACGATCACGTCCAGATGACCGGCCCGGCGCAGCTCGCGTTCGAAGGCACGGTCGATCCCGAGGCCTACCCAAAATGACCAGTACAGATGCCGACGCCCCGACAGAAGGCGGCGGCGTGGACATCCTGACCTTCGGCTGCCGTCTCAACACGTACGAGAGCGAAGTCATGCGCGGTCATGCCGCCGCGCTGGATGATGTCATCATCGTCAATACCTGCGCCGTCACCGGCGAGGCCGAGCGGCAGGCGCGTCAGGCCATCCGCCGCGCGCACCGCCAGCGCCCCGGCGCCCGGATCGTCGTCACCGGCTGCGCCGCGCAGATCGACCCCGATCGCTGGGCCGCCATCCCTGGCGTCTCCCGCGTGCTCGGCAATGAAGACAAGCTCAAGGCCGAAAGCTGGTCGGCAAAGGCCCTCACCGAAGGCCACGCCGTCTCCGACATCATGGCCGCGAAAGAAACCGCCGCCCATCTCGTCACCGACTTCGCCGGCCGCACCCGCGCCTTCGTCCAGGTCCAGCAGGGCTGCGATCACCGCTGCACCTTCTGCATCATCCCCTTCGGTCGCGGCCCCTCCCGCTCCGTCCCGGTCGGGGCCGTCGTCGAACAGGTCCGCGCCCTCGTCGGCGCAGGCTACCGGGAAGTCGTGCTCACCGGCGTCGATATCACCTCCTGGGGCGGCGACCTTCCCGGCACGCCCCGCCTCGGCCAGCTCTGCCGCCGCGTCCTCGCCCTCGTCCCGGAACTGGAACGCCTGCGCCTCTCCTCCGTCGATCCCGTCGAAATCGATGAGGACATCTGGCGTCTGCTCGAAGCCGAAGACCGCTTCATGCCCTATCTGCACCTGTCGCTGCAGGCCGGCTCGGACATGATCCTCAAGCGCATGAAGCGCCGTCACCTCGTTGCGGATGCCGCCGCCGTCATCGACCGCGCCCGTTCGATCCGGCCGGAAATCGGTATCGGCGCCGACCTCATCGCCGGCTTCCCGACAGAAGACGAAACCCTGTTCGGAGAAACCCTCTCCTTCCTGGAACAGGCGGCCCTGCCTTACCTGCACGTTTTTCCGTACAGCGCCCGCCCGGACACACCCGCCGCCCGGATGCCCGCCATCCCCGTCGTGGAACGCAAGGCCCGCGCCGCCCGCATCCGCGCCATCGGCGACCAGGCCGCACAGGCCTATTACCGCAGCCTTCTCGGACGTGATCTCAAAGTCCTGATGGAAACCCCCGAAAGCGGTCACAGCGCCGAATTCGCCCCCGTGCGCCTGGCCGGCGGTCAGTCCGAAGCCGGCCGCATCGAGGTTCTGCGCGCCACAGCAGTTGACGAAGGCGGCCTCGTGGCCGAGATCGTGTAATCATGGCACTCGGATTTTTCTCCCGTCTCAAACAGGGGCTGTCACGCTCCACCCAGAAACTCAGCGCCGTCTTCACAAAGCGCAAGCTCGACGAAGCCGCTCTTGAGGAACTGGAAGACCAGCTCATCGCCGCCGATCTCGGCCCGGCGGTCGCCGAACGCGTGATCGAATCCTTCCGCGCGAACCGCTTCGGCACCGAAGTCACCGACGAGGAAATCCGCACCGCCCTCGCCGACGAAATCGCTCGCGTGCTCGAACCCGTCGCCATCCCCTTCGAGCCCAACCCCGAGCTGAAACCGCACGTCGTCCTCATGGTCGGCGTGAACGGCACCGGCAAGACCACCACCATCGGCAAGATGGCCCGCTATTTCGGCGAGCAGGGCAAAAAAGTCATCATGGTTGCGGGCGACACCTTCCGCGCAGCCGCCGTCGAGCAGCTTCAGGTCTGGGGAGAGCGCACCGGAACCCAGGTCATCGCCGGCAAGCCCGGAGGCGACGCCGCCGGCCTCGCTTTCGAAGGCCTCAAGCGTGGCAAGGCAGAAGGCGCCGACCTCGTCCTGATCGACACCGCCGGTCGCCTGCACAACAAGGGCGCGCTGATGGAGGAACTCGCGAAGATCATCCGCGTGATGAAGAAATTCGACGAGACCGCTCCCCATTCCGTCATCCTGGTCCTCGACGCCACCACCGGCCAGAACGCCATCGAACAGGTCCGCGTCTTCCGCGAACTGGTCAACGTCACCGGCCTGATCGTCACCAAACTCGACGGCTCCGCCCGCGGCGGCATCGTCGTCGCCCTGGCCGACGCGTTCAAACTCCCCGTCCACGCCGTCGGCGTCGGCGAAAAGGCCGAAGACCTCCGCCCGTTCTCCGCCCAGGAATTCGCCCGAGGCCTCGTCGGCAAAACCTCCCTCTCCGACAACACAGCCGAAGAGACCGAAGAAAAACCCGCCGGCTGATTCCAGACCCGGCAGGACAGAGGCGTCACGGAAAGACGCCGTATGAAACGGCAAAACCGACGGATGCCGCAGTCATCCGCATCATACCCATCCGGGATAACGGCGAGGCAAAGCCGGCGACCTGCCCCGATTAAAATCCGGCCTTTCACGAGTGCGTCTCCGGCCTCATGCCGGGCGACTGCCAGAGACGCGCCTGCTCAGCCATCTCAGGGCAAGACCCGCCGCGAAACCCTCCTCCGCAGCCCGCCCGTGTCGCCCGAAAGGACTGACCGGAGCAGAGGCCACCCGTCTTGTCCGGGCCCCCGATGCGAAAAACACTGGCGTCCGGAACAGAATATGAAGCATCGTCCCGTCCGGGCCTTCCGGAACCAGACAGGCGACGCCGACCGGAGAAGCCTTTTCGCCATACAACAAGGATAAGAAACAATGGCCGACATCTCAGGGAAAACCGCCCTCGTCACCGGAGCGGGGCAGGGGATCGGGCGCGGCATCGCCCTCCGCCTCGCCAGAGACGGCGCAAACGTGGCCCTCATCGACATCAATGATGACGGCATCAGCAAAGTCGCCGGGGAAATCGAAGCTCTCGGGCGCAGGGCCACTACCTTCGTCGCCGATGTCGGAGACCGCAGCGCCGTGGCCGCCGCCATCGATCACACGGAGAAAACCCTCGGCGGCTTCGATATCATCGTCAACAACGCCGGGATCGCTCAGGTCAGAGCCATCGCCGATGTCACGCCGGAAGAAGTAGCGCGCATTTACCGTATCAATTTCGAAGGCACTCTCTGGGGCGTTCAGCTCGCCGCCGCGAAATTCATCGAGCGGAAGCAGAAGGGCAAGATCATCAACGCCTGCTCCATCGCCGGTCACGAAGGCTACGCGATGCTGGGCATCTACTCCTCGACCAAATTCGCCGTCCGCGCGCTCACCCAGGCCGCCGCGAAGGAATATGCCTCGCAGGGGATCACCGTGAACGCCTACTGCCCCGGCGTCGTCGGGACGGGAATGTGGGAACTCATCGACAGCGAATTCTCCAAACTCACCGGCGCGCCAAAAGGCGAAACCTATAACAAATTCGTGAACGGCATCGCCCTTGGCCGGGCCGAAACCCCCGACGACGTCGCCTGCCTCGTCTCCTGGTTCGCCGGCCCTGATTCCGATTATGTTACAGGCCAGTCGATCCTCATTGATGGCGGCATCGTTTATCGCTGATCCTCCCGTCCTGCATTCCGCGAAGTCGTCGCTCTCCCGGCTTCGCGGAATGCACGCAGAGAAACACAGACAGACCGGGAGCGGCGCCCGCTCCGTCTTTCCAATCTCATGATCGGAATCTACAAACGGAAGGCGGTCATGTCGTTTTAAAACGATATAGAAACGGAAACAAACTTTTCCGTCTCCCATAGGACCGGAACGCAGCCGGGAACAGCGGGGAAAAGGACGGATGGCGAGACTGAGACATTATGTCACCGGAATCGCTCTCGTTTTCGCCACTTTCGGAACAGCCCCGCAGCCCGCCCGCGCCGCCGTCTCCCTCTTCGCCCCGGCTCCCGGCGCCGATGCTTTCGAGCAATGGTGGCGCGGCATCACCATCGGCGGCCATATCGACGGCGGCATCACCGCCAACCCCGCCCGCCCCGATAACGGCATCAATTTCGGCAATTTCATCGGCGATCACGCCAACCAGGCCCAGCTCAACCAGTTCGACCTGAACGTCATCCGCCCCGTCGATCCGGATGCCAGAGGCTACAGCTTCGGTTTCACCCTGGAAGCGAATTACGGCTCGGATTCCCGCTACTACCACCTGCTCGGAATCTCCGATCAGGCCTTCAACGCCCGCTACCAGATCATCCCCGCCCAGGCCCATGTGGACGCCCATCTGCCCTGGTTCACAAAACGCGGCGTCGAGATGCAGGCCGGCATCCTCCAGGCCCCCATGGGACCGGAAGCCTTCGACCCGAACGCCCGCCCTTTCTATACTTTCAGCTATACCGGCGAATATTCCGTCCCGTTCGAGCATGTCGGCATGATGGCCACCATCCACGTAACCCCGATGATCGACGTCCTCACCGGCATCGACACCGGCAACCAGACCACCTTCGGCCGCAACGACAACAACGCCGAACCCGCCGGTTACGCGGGCATCAATCTCAACAATCTCGCCCACGGCAAACTCACCATCACCGAACTCAGCCGCTTCGGCCCGGAGGATTCCCGCTACGCCCTCGGCGCCCGGCAGGCCAACGGCGCCATGCGCTTCTGGAACGATCTGCTGGCGACATACCACGTCAGCGACACGCTGACCCTCATGGGAGAATTCAACTACCTGCACGATAACGGCCTCCGCGCCGACGCCGAAAGCGTCGTCACCTACCTCTCCTGGCATTTCGCGAAAAACCTGACTTTCAACTATCGCGGCGAAATCTACCGCGACAATACCGGCCTGCTCGTCAGCAGCTTCCTCAGCGACGAGGCCTATATGCGCGGCATCGCGGGCACCACACCGGCCCCCGCCGAAAGCGCCCCGCCCACGACCTACGGAGCCCTGACCCTCGGCGTCACCTGGCGAAAGCCGCTGACGGAGAAAGCCGGCTATTTCGCCATCCGCCCGGAAATCCGCTTCGACCGCTCCCTGAACGGCACCTCGCCATTCAATGACGGCCGCAACACCGGCATGTTCACCTTCGGCGGCGACATGATGCTCGGGTTCTGACACACGGCCCCGCCCGCCCGGCCGCTTCATTCCCCGCCATTCACGCCTCTCCCGGACCCACACACCTGACCCGCTCCCGGCCCTGCCAGACGCCCGCCACCTGATCCCACGCAAGTCCATTTTCAGCCGGCATCCCTCGTCGCGACGCCCGGCCTTTCGTCGCTCTGGCATACGCCACGAGAGAAAATTTCTTACACGGAAATCAGAAATCCTTTCCCCGCAACGGGTCGCCGCCCGTTCTCCGGCATCGAATCTCATTGCCAATACGAATTATATCGGATAACAAAATATCTAACGTATCGTAATATCTGAAAATCGAATAAGAGGGACATATGGTCCGTCAGAAAAGTGCCCGCCCCGATCAGACCCGCAGACTCCCTCTGATGGTGTCGGCTCTCGGCATCACGCTGACAGCAGGCGCGTCCCTTCCGGCAGCCAGCGCGGCCGATACCGCCCATCATACGAAGAACGGAAACCATGCCGCCGCCCGGCAGGTGAAACCGCGTCAGCACGCCGCCCCGAAAGGGCGCGTCAGCAGTGAAGACGAGGTCGTCACGGTCAGTTCCTCCCGTCAGGCTTTCCGTTTTTCCAAAGCGCAGCACGAGGCGAATTCCTCGACCCATATTTCGGCCGACACCCTGCTCAACAGGGGCGTGTTCGATGTCAAAGGGCTCCAGCGCGTCGCCCCGAACGTCACGATCCAGAGCATGAACGGAACGGGGACAACAAACTTCTTCATCCGTGGCATCGGTTTTAACGATTTCACGCAGAACAACATGTCATCCGTGATGACCTATCTCGATGACGTCGCCTTTCCGCTGAACACGATGATGAGCGGCCAGATGTTCGACGTGTCGACCGTCGATGTCACCCCCGGACCCGTCGGCTTCACGCACGGCATGGCGGATTCAGGCGGCGAGGTCTCCATCCATACAAACGATCCGACCCCGGACTGGCACGGCGGCGTTTCGGAAGATATCGCGAGTTACGCAAGATCGAGAACAGATCTGTTTATTTCCGGACCGATTGCGAAAAATCTGTCGTTCCGCATCGCCGGACAGACCGTTCACGGCGGCGGCTGGCAGTATGACCCGCAGAATCACACCCATCTCGGCAACGCGAATGACGGCTCACTGCGCGCCAAACTCCGGTGGACCCCGGACGCGCATACAACCATCACGCTGACCGGCCACTGGACCCAGGATGACGATCAGGTCGTCGTCGGCCGCCCCGCGCTTGGCCTGGTCGCGTCCCAGCCCATTCCGTCTCTGGGATACCAGCAGGCCGAATGGAGCCTGCGCCCGCAGTTCGCCCGGCTCATCGGACGCTCCTCAAGCCTGATGCCGAGCGAACACAACACGCTCTGGGGCGCGGACCTCAACATGTCACACGATTTCGGGAAAGTGACGCTCTCATCCATCAGCGCCTATGAAACCGAACGGGTCGGCGAATATACGGATCAGGACGCAACATCCCTGTCCACCGGCGACACCTACCGCAACATCGTGGCCAATGTCTTCTCGCAGGAAGTCCGCCTGCACAACTCCAGCCCCTCCGACCGGCTGCAATGGGATGTCGGTGCTTTCTATAACCGCACGCGTATGCTGCAGAATTACTATTTCGACTTCACCGATTACCTGCCCCAGCGCGGCTACCTCAGCGAAACCGCCTTCCGCTCGACCCAGCAGAGCATCTCCGAATACGGCCACGTCAGCTACAGACTGCCCTGGAACGTCACCGTGTTCGGCGGTCTGAACCATACGCTGGATCAGCGCGCGCTTGTCGGCCTCAGCACACAGCATTTCGGCATCAACAACCTTCAGTTCAATAACGAATCGACTTTGTCCGCGCAGGTCTCGGGCGTGCTCGGCGTGCAGTGGCAGGCCACGAAAGGAACGCTGCTCTACTTCAAGACCAGCAAAGGCTATAAACCCGGAGGCTTCACCGCCAACAATACCGTTTCACAGGCCCAGCTCGCCCCCTTCAAACCCGAAACCGTCCTCACCTTCGAAGCCGGTTTCAAAAGCGACCTCATTCCGGGACGTCTGCGCCTGAACGCTGCTGCATTCTACGACGATTATCATGATCAGCAGGTGGTCGGCACGTTCCTCGTTCCGAATTACGGCCCGCTGTCACAGATCATCAATGCGCCGAAATCGGAGATCTGGGGTTTCGAAACCTCCATCGAGGCTCACCCGCTTCCGCATGTCTACCTGACGCAGAATCTCGGCTGGGAGCGCGGCACCTATCAGATCTTCGACAATATCGATCGCGGCCAGACCAACGCCTACTTCACAAAAACCGGCGTCTGGAAAGGCATTTACGACAGTTTCGCCGGCGTCGACAGCGGCATCCCCAAACTGACCCTCAACGGCGAGGCCGATTACCGCCGGGATATCTTCCGCCGCTACAATGTCGAAGGCGGCGTGGACTGGATGTATCGCGACAGCCAGGCCATCACCCCCGGCGGCGTCGGCGTCTATCGTCTGCCGACCTATTTCCTGCTCGGCGCCCATATCACATTCCGGCCAAAGAACGGTCCATGGTCCGTTACCGCCTATGCAAGTAACATCCTTAACCGGCAATATGCCGAAACCGCCGGAAACGCCTCAACCACCTATTTCTATATCCCCGGACCACCCCGTTTCATCGGCGGCCGCATGTCCCTGACATATTAAGGCCGGACCCCATGACCCCGACATCCGCCGCGGCCCGACGCAATATCGTCGGCGCCGCCATCGGCAACGCTTTCGAACTGTTCGACTTCACGGCCTACGCGACATTCGCGACCGTGATCTCGTACACCTTCTTCCCCGCGGGCCACAGCGACGCCGCGCTCCTGATGACGCTCGCCACATTCGGGATTGGCTTCCTCGTCCGCCCGCTGGGCGCCTTCATCATCGGCGCCTACGCGGACCGTCACGGCCGCCGCGCCGCCATGACACTCACCGTCTGGGTCATGGCCGCCGGAAGCGCCATCATCGCCTTTCTCCCCGGCTACGCGCGGATCGGTCTCCTCGCACCGCTCGCCCTCGTGATCGCCAGGCTGCTGCAGGGATTCGCCGCCGGCGGCGAACTCGGAGCGGCCACCTCGATCCTCGTCGAAAACGCACGGGAAAATCGCATCGGCCTCGCCGGAAGCTGGCAGACGACAGGACAGCATCTCGGCGCCCTCATGTCGGGCCTGCTCGGGCTGATCCTCTTCCTCAGCTTCGATGAACACACAATCCGCGACTGGGCCTGGAGACTGCCCTTCGTGTTCGGAACCCTCATCGCGCCCGTCGGAATCTATCTCCGGAAAACCCTGAAGGAAACCGCTCCGACCGCCGAGGAAAGGCCCTCCTTCGCCGACTTCATGCGGCAGTTCCGCAATCACGCGTTCAGCCGCCTGCCCATCGGCATCGTCTACGAGGCCGGCAGCACCATCCAGCAATATTTCTTCCAGTTCGCCGTGACTTATGCCGTCCACACGCTGCATATGCCCGTCCGCAAGGCCCTGCTGATCAATATCAGCAACGGAATCGTGGGGTTCGCCGGCTCCCTCTCGGGCGGCCTGCTCGCCGACCGCTACGGCGCCCGCCCGGTCATCATCGTCTCCCGCCTGATCAACGCCGTGCTCTATCTGCCGGTCTTCTGGCTCATGCTCCAGGCGCCCTCCCTCCTGAATCTGACACTCGCCTGCGCGGTCCTCATGGTCGGCAACGCCGTGTCCGGAGGCGCCGGAATGGCCTTTCTCGCCTCCCTGTTCCCCAAGGAACAGCGTGCCTTCGGCATCGGCCTGTCCTATTCCATCGGCGTGACCCTGTTCGGGTCCACCGCGCAGCTCGTCTTCGCCGGGATCATCAGTCTCACAGGCAGCAAACTGTCCTGGATCGGATACGTCATCACCATATGCGCCCTGTCGGCCGTGATCCTCATGGCCTGCCGGAACACGCCCCGGAATACGCTCCGGAACACAACACCGGCCACACGCATCACAGACAAGAAGAAAGCGCGTCCTGCATGATCCCGTTTCTCACACGTCCCGAACTGAAGGGTTCATTTGGCGCCGTCGCCACAACACACTGGCTGGCCAGCAGCGTCGGACAGGCCGTGCTGGAAAGAGGCGGCAACGCGTTCGACGCCGCCGTCGCCGCCGGCTTCACACTGTGGCTCGCGGAACCCCATCTCAACGGCCCCGCAGGCGACGCGCCGATCATCATCAGCCACGCGAAAACCGGAAAACAACACGTCATCTGCGGACAGGGCGTCTCGCCCGCCGCCGCCAGCATCGCCGCCTTCCGGGCTCTCGGCCTCGATCACATCCCCGGAACCGGCCACCTCGCCGCCGTCGTGCCGGGAGCGTTCGGCGCCTGGTGCCTGATGCTGCGCGAATTCGGAACCTGGGACTTCGCCGATGTCATCGACTACGCGATTTTCTACGCCGTGGAAGGCGTGCCCGTCATGCCGCAGATGGTCGCCACCATCGCCAGCGTGGAAACGCTGTTCAGGGAATACTGGCCGGAGAACGCCCGAACATTCATGCCCGACGGCAAGGTGCCCGCCGCCGGCTCGCTTCTTCGCCGTCCCGTTCTGGAGCAGACGCTCAGACGCCTGAAAGCCGCCGCCACCGGCGCAACCCGCGAAGACCGCATCGATGCCGTCCGCAACGCCTGGTACAAAGGATTCGTCGCCGAAGCCATCGACCGCTTCTGCAGAATCCCGATGATGGACAGCAGCGGAAAACCCCATGCCGGCTTCCTGAACGCAGCGGATCTGGCCGCCTGGAGCGCCACATTCGAAGAGCCCGTCTCCCTGCGCGACGGCCGCCACACCGTCCTGAAATGCGGCCCCTGGAGCCAGGGACCGGTCTTCCTCCAGCAACTGGCGCTCCTGCAGGGCTTCGACCTCTCAGCCATGCCCCCCTGCGGCGCGGATTTCGTGCACACCGTCACCGAATGCGCGAAACTGGCCTACGCCGACCGGGAGGCGTTCTACGGCGACACCCCCGACGTCCCGCTCGAGACCCTGCTGTCGGCCGCTTACAACGACGCCAGACGCGCGCTCGTCACCGACCGGGCGTCGCTGGAACTCCGCCCCGGCCATCCGGACGGCAGAATCCCGGAAGCCGGCTTCACGCCCGCCACCGGAGCCGGCAGCGAGGCTGCGAGCGGTGTCGGTGAGCCCACCGTATCCAATATGGGCACGACCACAGGCGACACCTGCCATATCGATATCGTGGACTCTGCCGGCAACATGGTCAGCGCGACCCCGTCCGGCGGCTGGCTCCAGTCCGCGCCGGTCATCCCGGAACTCGGCTTCTGCCTCGGCTCACGGGCGCAGATGTTCTCGGTCCGTCCCGATCACCCCAATGCCCTGGCGCCGCGCAAACGCCCCAGAACGACCCTGACACCCAGCTTCGCCCTCAGAGACGGCAAACCCTGGATGGCGTTCGGAACCCCGGGCGGCGACCAGCAGGATCAGTGGTCGGTCATTTTCTACCTGCGCATGACCCGTCACGGCATGAACATTCAGGAAGCCATCGACGCCCCGAGCTTCCACTGCGAACACTGGCCCGGCAGCTTCTGGCCCCACACCGCCCGCCCCGGCAGAATCGTCGTCGAGGGCCGCTTCAGCCCCGATGTCGTGGAAGATCTGCGGAAGCGCGGTCATGATGTCGTGGTCGGCGGAGACTGGAGCGAGGGCCGCCTGTCCGCCGTCCGGCGGGAAGAGGGCGGACGTCTTTACGCCGGGGCCAACCCCCGTGGCATGCAGGGTTACGCCGTCGCCCGCTGAACAGGAATAAGCGCCGCCGGAATTTCGCTCCCGCGCGGCGCGACCCGTGAGACATTCTCCATGAGCGTGCGCATCAGCGCCTTCACGGCGCGGGTCGAGCGCCCCGGCACCAGCAGAAACTCCATCTCCGGCAGGGGAGGCAGAACCGGCGTCTCCACCGGAACGATGCTGTCGTCGGTAAGCAGCGAAGACTGCATGAACACGCCATAACCGGCCCGGACCCCCGCGATCAGCGCGCTGAGATGGTCGCTGACGAAGGAAAGCTGCCACGCCAGCCCGGCATGATTCAGCGCCTCGATCGAACGCCGCCGGTTCAGGCCTTCCTTTTCATAAGCAACCAGCGGCACCGGCCCCGTCTCCGGAAGCGACAGCCCCCGCGCTCCCAGCCACCGGAGCTGCTCGCGCCACAGCACGCACTCGCCCTCGAACACCTCACTCGAAGGCAGAAACCGCTTCGTGCAGGCCACATCCAGCTCGCCCGAATGCAGACGCCGGTTCAGCTCCGAACTCAGCCCGACCACCAGCGAAACATGCACGCTCGGATACATGGTGCGGAATTCCCGCAGGACCTCGGGAAGATGGGACAGAACCAGATCGTCCGAAACCCCGAAGCGGATATGACCCGACAGGAAATCAGGCTCGAATTCGTCAAACGCCGCATCGCAGGCCGCCAGAATCTGCTTGGCATGAGGAACAAGGAGCTGCCCGTCTTCCGTCAGACGGGTATCCCGCGTGCTTCTTACGAGAAGAGAGCGGTCGAGAAACTTTTCCAGTTTGCTGATGTGCTGGCTGATCGTGGACTGACTGACCCCGCGTGCATGGGCCGCCGTCGTGAAATGCAGCGTATCCGCCACAGCCAGAAAGGACCGCAGCAACTGTGGATCGAGATCATGGTCACGGGGCATAAACAGCCGTCTTTCAGCTTACAGGCTCTCCGTCATCCGGAGCGCGGTCTGGTAACACACCTGCGGGCCGTCCGGGACTGAAGGCATCAGTCACAGCCAGCCCGACAGAAAAGACTGTCAGCCCGAAATGCTCCGGCGGAAACACCCGACACACAGGAACTCTCTGGCGGAAATACTCTGACAGCAACACTACGACAGAAACGATCCGGCAGAAACACTTTGACAGAAACCCCCTGACAGAGATGCTCTGGCAGAAACGGCCGGCAGATGCCCCGGCCGGCAGAATGGCAGCAGCAGAACGGCAGCGGCAGAACAGCCGCGAAAGAGGCACGGGCAGGAGCGCCGTTACCGCGCCCTCACACGCTCACCTCAACGCCCGCCTCCCGCAGCGCCGCCTGCTGCCGCTCCGCCAGCGCCTCCTCGCTGAAATCTGCAATCAGCTCCTGGAACATCCGGTGCCAGTTCAGCTTCGCCCCGAGCCGCATGAACACCGAGCCCAGCCCGATCGCCGAGCGGTCCACCAGCACGAACTCACGCGGCGGCTTCACCCCGCCCGTGCGCTGCAGCCCCGTATGCACCCGCGCGGCAATGTCCCGCCCGAAAATCGTCTCCTGATCCTCGTTGATCGTCCGCACCCGGTCCTGCATCAGCGGCTCATAAAGGAAACTCGCCCACTCGTTGAGAACCGTCATCGTCTCGCGTGACAGCCCCTTAAAGCCCCACATTTCATAGGCATGAGCCGCCCGGTCCTCGTCCCCGACCCGCAGCGCCTCGCACAGATCGATGATCCCGTGGATAAACTGCGGGCGAAACACCCGGATGGCCCCGAAATCGAGCAGATTGAACCCGCCATCCTCCCGCACGGTGAAATTGCCCATATGCGGGTCGCCATGAATCACGCCGTAGCGATAAAGCGGCACATACCACGCCTCGAACAGCGCCTTCGCCATCCGGTTGCGCTCTTCCTGGCTCGGGTTGGTGTCGAGAACCGCCTGCAGCCCGCGCCCCGTCACCCACTCCATCGTCAGCAGCCGCCGCGTGGACAGCGCATCGACCGGCTTCGGAATGGTCACCGAAGCCGAATCCTTCAGCATCACCCCGTAGAGCCGCATATTCGCCGCCTCGCGACGGTAATCCAGCTCCTCGCGCAGCCGCTCCGTCAGCTCCTCGATGACGTCTTCCTGACGGATCGCATTGTCGAGACGATGATACACCCCCATCGCCATGCGAAACTGTTTCAGATCCGCCTCAACCGTCGTCGCCATGTCCGGATACTGCAGCTTGCAGGCCACCACCTCGCCGTTCAGCAGCACCGCCCGGTGAACCTGCCCCAGACTCGCCGCCGCCGCCGCCTCACGCCCGAACTCGCGAAAATGCTTCTGCCAGTCCGGCCCCAGCTCCGCCGCCATCCGCCGCCGGACAAAACTCCAGCCCATCGGCGGCGCATTCGCCTGCAGCTGCGCCATCTCCGTGGCATACTCGTCCGGCAACGCGCCGGGGATCGTCGCCAGAAGCTGCGCCGCCTTCATCAGCGGCCCCTTCAGCCCGCCCAGAACCGACTTCAGATCCTCCGCGTGCGCCGCGTCATTGCCACGAAAGCCGATCCTGTTGCCTGCAATCCGCGCCGCAATGCCGCCGACCGTTCCGGTCGTGCGGATCATCCGCCCCAGTTCGCCAAACAGGCCCGTGCTGTCGAGATCTCTTTCCGCCATGGCTCAGCCCACCTCAAGCTGGTCGATAAAGCCGGAAATGACATCCAGCCCCCGCCGCCAGAACCCCGGATCGCCCGCATCCAGGCCAAACGGCGCCAGCATCTCCCGATGCCGCTTCGTCCCGCCCGCCGCCAGCATCGCCAGATATTTGTCCTGAAAACCAGGAGCCCCTTCCTGATAGACACCATAAAGCGCGTTTACCAGGCAATCACCGAAAGCATAGGCATAAACATAGAACGGCGAGTGAATGAAATGCGGCACATAGGTCCAGTATGCGTCGTATTCCGGTGTGAAGTGGAAAGCCGGCCCCAGACTCTCCGTCTGTACCTGACGCCAGATCTCGCCGATCCGCTCCGGCAGAAGCTCGCCATTGCGCCGCTCGCCATGCACCAGACTCTCAAAACGGTAAAACGCAATCTGCCGCACCACCGTGTTGAGCATGTCCTCAACCTTGGCCGCCAGCATCAGCCGCTTCTGCGCCGGATCGGTCTCGTTCTCCAGCAGATGCTGAAACGTCAGCATCTCCCCGAACACGCTCGCCGTCTCCGCCAGCGTCAGCGGCGTGGAGGACATGAAATATCCCTGTTTCCCCGCCAGAATCTGATGCGCTCCATGCCCCAGCTCATGCGCCAGCGTCATCACGTCCCGCGTGCGCCCGCGATAATTCATCAGCACATAAGGATGTACGGAGGGCGCCACCGGATGCGCGAACGCCCCCGGCGATTTCCCCGGAACCGGCGCGGCATCGATCCATGGCCTGTCCAGAAACTCCCCGACCAGGCTGCCCAGACGCGGATCGAATTCGTCATAGGACTGCCGGACAATCGCCTTCGCCTCGCTCCACGGGATGTTCTGCTCGCGCATTCCCGGCAGCGGCGCATTGCGGTCCCAGTGCTCCAGCTTCTCCAGCCCGAGCCACTTCGCCTTCAGCGCGTAGTAACGATGCGACAGCCGCGGATAATCCGTCACCACCGCCGAGACCAGCGCGTCCACCACCTCGTCCTCGACCATATTCGAGATGTTGCGGAACGATTCCGGACGCGGATATTTCCGCAGCTTGTCCGAGACCGCCTTATCCTTGGCCAGCGTGTTGGTGATCAGCGACCAGAGCTGCAGATTGCCCTGCAATGTCGCGCCCACCGCACGCCCCGCCTTCTCCCGCACCGCCCGGTCCGGATCGGACTGCAGATTCAGCGCCTCGCCCAGCGTCAGCTCTTTCCCGTCCAGCGAAACCCGGACCGCGCTCATCTGCTCATCGAACAGCCGGCACCACGCCGAAGCCCCCGTGACGGATTTTTCCAGCAGCACCTGCTCGATCTCATCCGGAAGCTGATGCGCCCGGAACATCCGCAGATCCCGCAGGAACGGCCGCCAGTGCGCCAGCGCCGGATCGGCGAGCTTCGCCTCCAGATCCGCATCGTCGATCAGATTGATCTCAAGCGTGAAAAACAGCAGATCCGTCGAGATATCCGACAGCGTCTCCCGGACCGACTGGCTGAACCGGCCCGTCTCCGGGCTGGTCATGTCCGCCGAGAAGGAGAGGGAAGCGAACGCCCCGATCCGCCCCATCGCCTCGTCGATCGCCTGATAGGTGTCGATCGCCGCCGCCAGCTCCGCGCCGGACAGCGTCGCCACCTTCCCGCGATACCGCTCCGCGAACGCCTTCGCCTCTTCGGCAATCCGCTCCCGGTCCGCCGTCAGCACAGGCGAATCGGCCGACGCATACAGATCCGACAGATCCCACCGTGGCGGGGTATCCTGAGCTTCCGGCGCGGCCGCCTGCCCACCGTCAGGACTCATCGCCAGCCCCGACAGCGACCGGGATAATGGCCCGGATAGCGATCCGGACAGTGGCCGGGACAACGGCCCGCAAAACGGGGCGGCATGAGGGAAAAGCAGGCGAGGGAAGGGCGCTTGATCAACCATGTCCCGACTGTAGCGCGGCTCCACGCGGGAGGCGAGAGCATGATCCGCCCGCTTCCGGCGTAATCGCCCGTTTTCGATAGCTGACTTTTACTGTTTTATCCCTTATGGGACGCGCATGACCGACACGCCCCTCGACCTGATCCGTAACTTCTCGATCATCGCCCATATCGACCACGGCAAGTCCACCCTTGCCGACCGGCTGATCCAGGCGTGCGGCGCCCTCACGGCCCGCGAGATGACAAACCAGGTGCTCGATAACATGGATATCGAGCGCGAGCGCGGCATCACCATCAAGGCGCAGACCGTCCGCCTGACCTATCCGGCCAAAGACGGGAAAATGTACGTCCTCAACCTGATGGACACGCCGGGCCACGTCGACTTCGCCTATGAAGTCAGCCGCTCGCTCGCCGCCTGTGAAGGCTCGCTGCTCGTCGTCGACGCCTCCCAGGGCGTCGAGGCGCAGACCCTCGCCAACGTCTATCAGGCGATCGACGCCAATCACGAAATCGTCCCGATCCTCAACAAGATCGACCTGCCCGCCGCCGAGCCAGAGCGCGTCAAAGCCCAGATCGAGGAAGTCATCGGCATCGACGCCGAAGACGCCGTCGAAATCTCCGCCAAGACCGGCATCAATATCGAAGGCGTGCTGGAAGCCATCGTCACCCGCCTGCCGCCCCCGACCGGCGACGCCGACAAGCCGCTCAAGGCCATGCTGGTCGACAGCTGGTACGACGCCTATCTCGGCGTCATCATCCTCGTCCGCATCAAGGAAGGCCGCCTGAAAAAAGGCGCCCGCATCCGCATGATGTCCTCCGGCGCCACCCATCTCGTCGACCAGGTCGGCGTGTTCTCGCCCCGCATGGTCCCCGTGGACGATCTCGGTCCGGGCGAGATGGGCTACATCAACGCCGCCATCAAAACCGTCGCGGACTGCAATGTCGGCGACACCATCACCGATGACCGCAAACCCGCCGCCGAGGCGCTGCCCGGCTTCAAGCCTTCCATCCCCGTCGTCTGGTGCGGCCTCTTCCCGATCAATGCCGACGATTTCGAAAAGCTGCGTGACAGCCTCTCCAAGCTGCGCCTGAACGACGCCTCCTTCCACTACGAGGCCGAAACCTCAGCCGCCCTCGGTTTCGGTTTCCGCTGCGGCTTCCTCGGCCTGCTGCACCTGGAAATCATTCAGGAGCGCCTCTCCCGCGAGTTCGATCTCGACCTGATCGCCACCGCCCCGTCCGTCGTCTATCACCTCAAAATGAACAGCGGCGAGACCGAGGACCTCCACAACCCCGCCGACATGCCCGATCCGTCCCTGATCGAGTCCATCGAGGAACCGTGGATCAAAGCCACCATCATGGTTCCCGACGAGTATCTGGGCGCCGTCCTCACCCTCTGCACCGAGCGTCGCGGCATCCAGGCCGATCTCACCTATGTCGGCAACCGTGCCATGGCCGTCTACCGCCTGCCGCTCAACGAGGTGGTGTTCGATTTCTACGACCGGCTGAAATCCCTGACCCGCGGCTACGCCAGCTTCGACTACCAGATGGACGGCTACGAAGAGAGCGACCTCGTCCGCATCTCCATCCTGGTCAACCAGGAACCCGTCGACGCCCTGGCCTTCATCGCCCACCGCTCCGCCGCCGAAAGCCGCGGCCGGGCAATCTGCGCCCGTCTGAAAGAGCTGATCCCCCGTCAGCTCTTCAAGATCGCCATCCAGGCCGCCATCGGCTCGCGCGTCATCGCCCGCGAAACCATCGGCGCGCTCTCAAAGGACGTCACCGCCAAATGCTACGGCGGCGACATCTCCCGTAAGCGCAAGCTGCTCGACAAGCAGAAAGAAGGCAAAAAGCGCATGAGGCAGTTCGGCAAAGTCGAAATCCCCCAGAGCGCCTTCCTCGCGGCCCTGAAAATGGACTGAGAAACTGTTTCAAAAGCCTCAAATACGCAAAACTCTCATAACACACTGACAATGTTATGGTTTTTCGAGTCCCGCCCCCTGTTCACTTCAGCCGGGAAAGGGACTTAAAGGTAAGTTTTTGAATAAAAGTTTTTGGTGAAGATTTTTTCAAAAAGCTTCAGAAGACACCGCCTTTTTGAAAAAAGGCGGCACCCAAAAACTCTTTATAATTGACCGAAGGTTTCACAGACAGGCTTTTGAACAGTCCCCGAGAAACCACCGCCCCGTAACGGCCTGGCACCATCACGGGCCGCAACGGAAATCAGCCGCTCTTCGCGAAGACCACACTCTTCTCGCGGTCATGCAGAACGCAGCAGTTCCGTCCCTTCGCTTTCGCTTCGTACAGCGCTGAATCCGCCTCGCGGATCAGATGCTCATAGTCCGGATGACCATCGAACTGCGCCACGCCGGTCGACGCCGTAACCGTCGTATCCGCAGATCGCAGCTCCGAGCAGACAGCGCGGCGGATTCGTTCGGCGACCTCCAGACCATCCGTGCCGGACGTCTCCGGAAGCGCGATCAGGAACTCCTCGCCCCCATACCGGAACACGAAATCGCTGGGTCTGCACTGCGCGGAAATGATTTCAGAGACTTTTCGCAGCACAGCGTCTCCATGCGTATGCCCGAACCTGTCATTGACCGTCTTGAAATGATCGACATCCAGCAGCAGCAGACAGAAAGGAGACTCACGCCGCAACGCCAGCGTAATCTCACGCGACAGAATCGTCGGCAGGAAACGACGGCTCAGAGCCCCCGTAAGCGGGTCCCGTCCCCCTTCGAGCAAGGCGCTCTCCGCGAACATATCGTCCATGAGAAAGCGGATTTCCCCAGTCAGCTCCTGAAGCTCATGAATCTTCGCCGGAAGAACGGGCGTCTCACTCATCAGCGCCGGCAGGACTTCATGATCGATCCTGTCGACGATCTCCCTGACGGTCTGCAATCCGGGAAGTCCGGGGAACAGAAGGCTGGCTTTGTGATTCAGCCAGAGCCCGAAAACAGATTTCTCCAGAAGAGGCAGCGGAGGAGGGGTGGAGCAGCAGATGGCCAGCAGAATTCTGTGCCCCCAGTCGAGAAGCGCCGCGCGCTGCGCCTCCTTCTCGACAGCGATATCCTGCCCGAGCGTGACAAGTCTGCAGGCTTCGTCGGTCTCAATCTCTTTCCTGATATCGTTCGCGAATTCCTGAGCCATCACCTCCACGGCGATGTCGGTCATCGTCATCACGTAAGACAGCATCGCCAGCAGCCCGTCGCGCGGCCTGTCGGACGCAAACGCGCGGACACGCAGCTCATGTCTCAGCGCCCGCATACCCTGCAGAATCAGATTCATGGGAATCCGCATGCGCGCATGCGCCTGACCGACCCGTTCCTGAAGGGCCATCAGCCCGTCGACATCGGGCGCCTCTTCCGGAAACAGACGGAGCAGCCAGTCCGTCAGCGCGCCATGCAGCCGCTCATGAACGATTGCGGAGGAGAGGAAAATCGCCGCCTCGGGATTACTCAGCAGCGTGTCATAAAAGGCATGCGCGCACTCACCGGCATGACGGGCGACAAACCGCGACACGTCGAGACGTACGCCGCGACCGGCGCCGCGGATGACGGCACTCCACTCTTCCCTGCTGCGCTGACGCATCCCGCTCTCTGGCGAGACAGACGGATGATCCATCCAAACCTTCCGAAAATACCCGGTTTCTGTTTAATCGTGGCCGCCGGTCAGCGCTCCGCCGGCCATCCATGTTCTGTATAACTCGTTAAAGAAACCTTGAAGTCCGCGACATCAGCGGTCTTTCCGGGACATCAGCCTCCCCGGATGTGACCATTCCGACACCGCCACACAACCGACCCTGCACGGTCTCTGCCTCGACGGAGATCCGGCCGCCTGCCGCCCCCATCCGGCACAGGCAGAAATAACCACGCCGGACCAGGGCGCTCCACCAGCCCCTCGCCAGTACAGGCCACCCCCGGACCAAAGCCGGATGCCCGGACCATACAGAAACCAGATCAGGAACGGTCCCGCAGAACAGCCGCACCAGATGCCGTCGCCCGATACCGCCTCCGAAGAAAGCGCCAACCACGCCGCTCCGGCCCGCGGACGATAGCACCGTGCCGGCTGAAAGCCAGCGCAAAAGCAGCACGGACAGCCCCCGGCCGCCCCGTCAGCCCGAAAAACCGACCCGGCGAACAGTTTGCGGTGACCACCCTCTCAATTCCGTGTATGGGCTGAGCGCATATCAGCAAACCATATTCGTCAGGAGCGCACTCCGCCCGTGAATCCGAACGGCCTCGTCATAATCCTCATCCATCATCCTGTCACCGGCCGGGCAGGGCAGGGGGAGGCGTCCGCCCCCGCCGCGCGTCACCCGGCCCCGCATCCGCCGGTCCCGCATCCCCGGGTCATGCGTCTCCGGACAGCCGCCTGCCTCCCGATCCTGCTCGGCGCGCTGATCGCCGCACCAGGAGCCGGTGCGCACGCCGCGCCAGTGGCCGCCCCGGTCGCCGCCACAGCCAGGGACATCCATACGCACCGGCCCCGGACAGCGCCGCCCGCGCCGCCGCGAAAACACGCGCGCGCCACGACAGCCGCGCCTGAATCCGTCGAGGTCACCGCCCGCCGCCGCGATTTCTCCTACGCCGAAGCCCAGCACACCCCCGACGCCTCAACCCGCGTCACCGCCGAACGCCTCACCGAACGCGGCGTCGTCACCCTGCGCGGCCTCGAACGCATCGCCCCGAACCTCACCATCCAGAGCATCAACGGCACAGCCTCGAACAATTTCTACCTGCGCGGCGTCGGCTTCAACGACTTCACCCAGAACAACATGAACCCCGTCCTCACCTATTTCGATGACGTGCCTTTCATCTATTCCGCCATGGCCGACGGCATGATGTTCGACCTCGCCGGCGCCACCGTCACCCCCGGCCCCGTCGGCACCACCCACGGCCTCTCCGATACCGGCGGCGAAGTCCTCCTCCGCACCGCCGATCCCACCGAGGACTGGCATTTCGGCGCAAAACAGGACATCGCCTCCTACGCCCGCAGCCGCTCCGAAGCCTATGTCTCCGGCCCTCTCGCCCAGGGCCTGACCTTCCGCCTCGCCGGACAGACGCAGCACGGCGGCGGCTGGCAGACCGACCCGCTCAACGGCGCCCATCTCGGCGACGCCGACCTGTGGGCGCTCCGCGGCAAGCTGCAATACAAACCCGACGACCGAACCACCCTCACTCTGTCCGGTCACTTCACCCAGGATGACAGCCAGGTCGTCGCCGCCGTTCCCATTCACCGTCTGATCGGCACCCAGGCCCTGCCGGACCTCGCCCCGCAGCAGGCCGAATGGGATCTCCGTCCGCAATTCGCGAAGCTCATCGGCCGCAGCGCCAGCCTCAAACCAGGCGAACACAACCAGTTCTGGGGCGCGGACATCCATTTCAGCCACGATTTCGGCCCCGCGACCCTCACCTCCATCAGCGCCTACAATGTCGGCCGTCGCGCCGAATACACCGATCAGGACGCCACCGCCCTCGCCCAGGCCGACGCATACCGCACCATCGTCAGCAACGTCTTCACCCAGGAACTGCGCCTGTCCTCGTCACACCCGTCAGACCGCCTGCAATGGACCGTCGGCGCGATCTACGAGCGCAGCCGCATGAACCAGAATTTCTATTTCGACTACACCGATTACCTCCCCGCCCGAGGCTATCTCGCCTCGTCCACTTTCGGACTCAATCAGGAAAGCACATCGGAGTTCGGAAATATCAGCTACCGCCTGCCCCATAACATCACCATCTGGGCCGGCCTGCTCCACCAGCTCGACGACCGTAACATCACCGGCCTGCGATCCGTCATCTACGGCGGCTCAACCCTGAACTTCCACGGCGAAAGCACCGCCGCAAACCAGTTCGCCGGTCAGGCCGGCATCTCCTGGCAGATGACGAAAAACGCCATGCTCTATTACAAGATGAGCAAAGGCTTCAAAGCCGGCGGCTTCAGCGCCAACACGACCCAGGTCCAGGGCCAGCTCGATCCGTTCCGGCCCGAAACCGTCCTGACCTACGAACTCGGCTTCAAATCCGACCCGATCCCCAACCGTCTCCGCATCAACGGCGCCGCCTTCTATAACGATTACCACAACCAGCAGATCCTCGGCACCGACCTCATCGCCGGGTACGGCCCGGTCAGCGAAATCACCAACGCCCCCAAATCCGAAAGCTGGGGCTTCGAGGGCACCATCGAAGTCCGCCCCGTCGAACGCCTCTTCGTCACCCAGAATCTCGGCTGGCAGCGCGGCACCTTCCAGAACTTCCCGACCGTCAACCGCGCCGCGACCAATGCCTATTACGCCGCTCACGGCGTCTGGAAAGCCATCAACGACAATTTCAGCGGCGTCGATATGGGACAGCCCAAGCTGACCCTCAACGGTTCAGCCGAATGGCGCCAGCCCGTCACTCAGCGCTACAGCCTCGATTTCGGACCCGACTGGCTCTATCGCGGCAGCCAGGCCATGACCCCCGGCGGCACCGGCTTCTACCGCCTCCCGCCCTATTTCCTCCTCGGCGCGCATGTCAGCTTCCGCCCCGCCTCCAGCCACTGGCAGGCCACGATCTACGCGCAGAACATCCTCAACCGCCACTATTTCGAAAGCGGCGGCCAGGCCACCACCGTCTATATGTACATTCCCGGCACGCCGCGCTTCATCGGCGGCCGCATCTCATGCGATTTCTGAAGACGGCAGCATCGTTTTTCTGATCCCGTTCAAAAAGAGCGAGACGGCCCCGCACCCCTCGCCGCACGCGGGGCCGTCTCCCGTCAGTCCTCCGCCCGCAAGCCAGATAACCCCCCGATGCTCCACCTGCCCATCCAGCTGACAGACCTCGATATCGCCGGAACCGCCGTGTTCGCCATCTCCGGCGCCCTCGTCGCCGCCAGAGCCCGGCAGAACCTCGTCACCTTCTGCTTCTTCGCCGCCATCACCGGCGTCGGCGGCGGCACCGTGCGCGACCTGCTGATCGGCGCCCCCGTGTTCTGGATGCACAACTCCACCTCCGTCGCCGTCTGCCTCATCATGGCCCTGCTGGTCTGGTTCACCCCGCATAAATTCTGGTCCGACCGCACCATCGACTGGTTCGACGGCATCGGCCTCGCCGCCTACGCCGTCTACGGCGCCGCCAAAGCCGAAGCCCACGGCATCCCCTGGCTCCCCGCCGCCATCATGGGCGTCGTCACCGCCTGCATGGGCGGCATCTTCCGCGACGTCCTCGCCGGCGTCCCCAGCATCATCATCCGTCCGGAACTCTACGTCACCGCCGCCGCCCTCGCCGCCGGAACCTTCGTCACCCTCATTGCCTGCGGCGTCTCCGCCACCCCGGCCATCGCCACAGGCTTCATCCTCGGCGCGGCCCTGCGCAGTCTTGCAATCTGGAAGGGACTGACGCTGCCGAGCTACGGGAGGTGAGGATATGGAATGGAAATAAAGAAAAATCTATTATTTAAAAATCATAAAAGTCTCTGACTGACTTTTTTATGGCACTTCTTCGTTCGTGGGAAGAGTTACGGTTCTCTGTAGCAGGTTTTCATGTTTATCTGGCACCAAAATTCTACTATTATTATTGATAATAATAGTTATTTTATAAAGAGTAATTTCAGATATTTAAGTTTATATATCTTGGAATTTTCCTTCAATTTGCCAAACGGTAGATTGATGAGATTCGAAACTGCCACCAATTCCTAGGCCAGCCCCCTGGACTGAGGCTGCCAATTTTGCATCAATGCCATAGTCATCGCGGTAACTAACGTTAATTTTGAAGGCATTGAGACCATATTTGAGTCGACCTGTAGCGATGCTTTGCCATGTCGCTTCGTGGTGATACCAAATAAGGTGTTCTGGCAATTGTGGAGTATGTTTGGTTTCCAATGTAGCTTCAAATAACATTGAATTATTTTTTTGAGCGGTTCTGCTGGCGTCAGCGGACACCGATGTTGCTTTAGATAGTAGACCGTCAGTTGTCAGATTCGCAGCAAAATCAGAAGACCAGCCAGAAACCCGCTCGACCCGAAAATGATTGGCGCCTAAAGCCATCAAAAGCGTCATAGCCTCAGCGAATTTCCCTTCAAAAGCTATCCGATGAAAATCAGCCAATGGGTAATATGTAGTCGGATTAGCTGGGTGACATGCATAAACCGTATCAAGACGCGGGTGACCCGGAGGGAAGGTCAGGCATGCGGCAGAGTTAAGAGAAACTACTTGTATAGGAAGTCCTTTATCCCAAGCTTTTTTGAGACTTTTATATGCTTCTATTGAAGCTACTCCAATAATTTTACCAACGGATATCTCCCACCCTGCTGCAATATTCACTGCACCGAGAGCGATATCAAACCAGCTTGAACTTTTTTCGTTATCTTTTTTTGTTTCCTGATCTGCTTTATTAGCTGCTTCAATAGCGTTTTTTTCTGAAACTACAATCAGTTGACGCTCAGCGAAAGATTTCCTTAACAAACTCTCTGCTGAACCAAATTCATTTTCAAGCATATGACATTTCTTTTAAACTGAGATAAAATCTACATCTCATATGCCTAATATATTACAAATATAGAATTTTGAATTAGAGTTATTCATTCTCTGTAATGGAAAATATCTGCGTGTTTATCTGAAACATTAAAGTAAACAATGTAATTATTAAGGATTGGTAACGTCCTCCTTGCGGCCCTCGTCATCCCCGATAAACTTCGCCCTCCGGCAACAGCTTCCCGGGATTGAGAATCCCCCGCGGGTCCATCGTCTGCTTCAGCGCCCGCATCACCCCGAGCGCCCCCGCGCCATGCTCCGTCTCCAGAAACTCCTGCTTGCCCAGACCAACCCCATGCTCACCCGAGCACGAGCCCCCCATGGCCAGCGCCCGCCCGACAATCTTCCGGTCCAGATCCAGAATCCGACGCCGTCCTTCCGCGCTGTCTTCCGCCAGGATCAGCGTGTGGAAATTCCCGTCCCCCACATGCCCCACCATCGCCGCCCGCATCCCCGACGCCGCAATATCCTCGCGAACCCCTTCGATCAGCTCAGCCAGTTTCGAAATCGGCACAATGCAGTCCGTTGAAATCACCAGTGCTCCTGGCTCCAGCGCCCGCGCCGCCCAGTACGCATCATGCCGCGCCTTCCACAGCCGCGACCGCTCCTCCGGCGTGTCCGCCCAGGCAAAGCCCAGCCCGCCATTCTCAGCCGCAATCGCCTCCGTCGCCTCAACCTGCTCCCGAACCGCTCCCGGCCCGCCGGCGAACTCAAAGAACAGTGTCGGCAACGCCCGAAGCTCATCCAGATGCGAATAGCGAATGCACGCCTCCATCTGCATCTCATCCGCCAGCTCCACACGCGCCACCGGAATGCCATACTGGATCACCTCGACCGCCGTCCGGACCGCCGCATCCACCGTCTCAAACTGACACACCGCCGCCGCCACACTTTCGGGCAGCCCGTAAAGCCGCAGCTGAACCTCGGTAATCACCCCGAGCGTCCCTTCGGACCCGATAAACAGCGACGTCAGATCATACCCCGTCGAGGACTTCCGGACCCGTCCCCCCGTGCGGATCACCTCGCCCGTCGCCAGCACCACCGTCAGACCGAGAACATTCTCCCTGATCGTCCCATACCGCACCGCCGCCGTCCCGGAAGCCCGCGTCGCGCACATTCCGCCCAGCGTCGCCTCGCCACCCGGATCAACCGGAAAGAACAGGCCGGAATCCCGGATCTGCGCGTTCAGCCCCTGCCGCGTCAGCCCCGCCTGCACCCGGCAGTCCAGATCCTCAGGATTGAACTGCACGATCGCCGTCATCCGCGACAGATCCAGACTGATCGCATGCTCCGGCGGCGTCACATGCCCCTCAACCGACGTCCCCGCGCCAAACGCCACCACCGGCACCCGATGCTCATGGCACAGCGTCAGAACCGCCGAGACGTCCTCCGTGCTCTCCGCGAACACCACCGCCTCAGGCATCCGCGACGCATCCAGCGCCTCGCCATGACTGTGCTCCTCCCGCACGGACCCGACCGTGCTGACCTGCGCCCCCATCCGCTCCTGAAGCGCGGAGAGAACAAGCCGGATGCGGGACGCCGCGATATCGGAACCGTCAGCCATGAAAAACAACCCTGCCAGATGAGATCACAAACGCTTATCGTAGCAGCGATGCCGGATGGCCGTCACCCGCCCGGATGCATGTCTGAACCGGCGCAGGTAATCAGGGATAGGCAATCAGGGACGGATCAGATCTCGTACCGACATTCATCACCCGTAAGTCCCGGCTCGTCCTGTGACTGCCACATAGTCTCATCGCAACAGATGATGGTCCGGTCAGGAAGTTCCGCCTTCAGCGCCCGCGCGATTTCCAGCCCCGCCGCCGTGAACCCCCCCAGGTCAAACGGCGCCCGCCGCTCTTTCGGTAAAAAATCCCCGAAATCGGCGGCCCATATCTTCCATTCCCGAAGCCGCGCCAGCAATGTCCCGGTAATGGGCAGAGCCTCAGGAAAAACCAGACCGTCTTTGCTGGTCCACAGGCAGTTCGTCAGATCGCCACCCATGACGAGACATTTGTCAGCAGGCAGATTCAGTTCGTCAGTCATACCCTGCGCCCTCGCTTCGGCTTCGGTGCAGCGACAAGCCCTGGGCGGATGCGCTCAGGCATAACACTGGCAGGCTCGTCATACGGGTCCTGCGGAACAGCTTCGTCCCGGAAAGCTTTGGCCAGAAGAGAACATTCACCATGCCGGACAACAATGTCCCTGGCCCTCAGTTCCGCGAACTGTCGTGCCCTGATGAGTGATGCCGGCGGGTCGAAAAGAAAGAAATGCTCAGCGAGCTACCCCTGCCTGGCCAGTTCCGGGGCGTCTTTTGCCAGGAAAACAAAATTTTCCATCATCCGTCAGCCTTCAGTGCTCTCCCGACAGAAAAAAATAACTTCATTCACGCAGATGCCGACGTCAGACTGGCCCCCTGCCAGCCGCACCCGAAAACCATTCCGAGCCCGAACCGTAAACGTCCATAACCTTCCGGAATCCCCACCTGTCCCCACCGCCCGTCAATACTCCCGACCAGAATAAACCACCCCACATCCCCCGCAGAGACAGGCTTCATGACCAGTCACCGACATCAGGAGCCCAGCCAATGCCATCCCGCCCCGCTCCTCACACCGGCCAGATCCGCACCCGACGCCTCCCGCCACCTAAACCCCTCGTCCCATCCAGCGGAAACAATCCGTGATCCACCGGAAAAAATACCCCCACCCATCTGGAAAACTTTCCCCGGAAAGAAGCGCCGGTCCCCGGCAAAACCGCCTCCGGACTTGACAGAACAGACCCCGACCGGCTTCCTCCGACCCCACTTTAAAGTGCCGCGCAAAACCCGTCCCGACGGACCCCGCAGCGGCCACACCAACTGACCGGACAGGACCAGACCATGCATCCGTATCGCACCCACAGCTGCGCCGCCCTCCGCGCCGGAGACGCCGGGAAAACCGTGCGCCTCTCCGGCTGGGTGCACAGCAAACGCGATCACGGCGGCCTCCTGTTCATCGACCTCCGCGACAATACCGGCCTCACTCAGATCGTCATCCCGGCAGGTTCCGCCGTCATGGAGACCGCCGAACACACCCGTGTCGAGAGCGTCGTCACCGTCACGGGCGAAGTCGTTCTCCGCGAAGAGTCCACCCGCAACCCCAACCTGCCGACCGGCGATATTGAGGTCCGCGCTCAGGACTTCACCGTCCAGTCCGCAGCCGCTGTCCTGCCGCTTCAGGTCGCCGGCAACGAAAACTACCCCGAGGATCTGCGCCTCAAATACCGCTATATCGACCTGCGCCGCGAGAAAGTCCGCCGCAACATGATGCTGCGCGCACAGGTCATCGCCAGCCTCCGCCGCCGCATGATCGAACAGGGCTTCACCGAGTTCCAGACCCCGATCCTCACTGCCTCCTCACCGGAAGGAGCGCGCGACTTCCTTGTCCCGGCCCGGATGCATCCCGGCAAGTTTTATGCCCTGCCGCAGGCTCCGCAGCAGTTCAAACAGCTCGCCATGGTCGCCGGCTTCGACCGCTACTTCCAGATCGCCCCCTGCTTCCGTGACGAAGCCGCCCGCGCCGACCGCAGCCCTGGCGAGTTCTACCAGCTCGATTTCGAGATGGCCTTCGCCACCCAGGATGAAGTCTTCGCCACGCTCGAACCCGTCATGGAAGGCGTGTTCCGTGAGTTCGGCGGCGGCCGCACCGTCAGCGCCGCTCCTTTCGAGCGCATCCCATACGCCGACGCCATGGCCATTTACGGTTCCGATAAGCCCGATCTGCGCAACCCGCTGAAGATCACGAACGTCACTAACGACTTCGCTGAGTCAGGCTTTGGCCTCTTCGCTAAAATCGCCGCAGACGGTGGCGAAATCCGCGCCATTCCGGCGCCGGGAGCCGGCGATCGTCCCCGTGCCTTCTTCGACAAGCTCAACGCCTGGGCCCGCGAGAACGGCGCCGGTGGCCTTGGTTACATCATCTTCAGCGAAGAAGGCGGCAAAGGCCCCATCGCCAAAAACCTCGAAGCCGACCGCGTTGAGACCATCCGGCAGAAAACCGGTCTGAAAGCTGGCGACGCCGTGTTCTTCGCGGCAGGGAAGGGCGATGAGGTCGCTAAATTCTCCGGTCTCGTCCGCACCCGCATCGGCACCGAACTGGACCTGATCGAGCAGAACTCATTCCGCTTCTGCTGGATCGTGGATTTCCCGATGTACGAACTGAACGAAGAGACGAAGCAGATCGACTTCTCGCACAATCCGTTCTCCATGCCCCAGGGCGGCCTTGAAGCTCTCAACACCCAGGACCCGCTGACGATCAAAGCCTACCAGTACGACATCGTCTGCAACGGTATCGAGCTTTCCTCCGGCGCCATCCGGAACCATCTGCCAGACGTGATGATCCGCGCCTTCGAAATCGCCGGCTATCCGGAAAGCGAAGTCGAAGCCCGCTTCGGCGGCATGCTCAATGCTTTCCGCTACGGCGCCCCGCCGCATGGTGGCTCCGCGCCGGGTGTGGACCGCATCGTCATGCTCCTCGCCGACGAGCCTAACATCCGCGAAGTCATTCTCTTCCCGCTGAACCAGCAGGGCGAAGACCTGATGATGGGCGCCCCGGCTCCCGTTGAGCCTGCCCGGCTGAAAGAGCTGTCCATCGCGCTCGATCTGCCGAAACCAAAGCCAGGCGTAAAGACCGAGCCGAAAGCCTGATTAAGGCTTTCTTTATCGAAAGGACCGGTCTCCTGCGCCTCGTTCAGCCGAGGTATCGATACGATTGTGCAGGTTCTGGCAGACCTATCCTGCCGCATCGGCCCCCGGTCCTTTCGCGCCTGTCCCGTCCATTCCGGCTTGCGTCCGGCTGAAGGATAACGTCATCTCTGCTCATGACAGCGTCCTGGCCGGCACTTCTCCGTTTCACGCGTTCCCTGTGCTGCCCTGCTGCGCTTTCTGCCCTGCTGCTCTCCCTTCAGGCTGTCGCGGCGACACCGTCCACGCTGACGGCACAGCTCCCAGTCACAATCGCCCCGCATCGTGCGATCTATGACCTGAGCCTCGCGCGCACCAGCGCCGATGGCCCGTTCATCGGAGCTTCGGGAACCATGACCTTCGTCATCTCGGACGTCTGTTCAGCCTGGTCGACCCAGCAGCATATGGAGCTCGATCTCTTCCCGCGTATCGGCGAGGTTCTTCATTCGGTCGCCGACGACAGCAGTCTGGAAAGCAGGGATGGTCGTCATTTCACCTTTGCCTCCACCACCGTGACCAACGGCCAGACAGACAGCATCATTCGCGGGGAAGCCGTACTGGCGCCGGATGGCAGCGGCGCCGCAACCTATACTCTTCCCGAAAAGAAGACCGTGCCCCTCAAAGCCGGCACACTCTTCCCGGTTGCCCAGAATATCGCGATACTTGAAGCCGCGGGAAGAGGCGAGACAGGTCTGTCCCGACCGGTCTTTGACGGCACAACGCCCGATGGCGCGGAGGACAGTTACGCCACACTCCTCGGTCAGGCTGTCCCGGGAACTCCACCGCCTTTCGCACCTCTGTCCGGTCTCCCCGCAACCCGTTTCCACCTGGCGACCTACGCCGCCGGCTCCGACGACAGATCCCCGGATTTCGAACTCGCTGCCCGGATGTTCACAAACGGCGTCTCGGATGAGATCGGAATGACCTTCAGCGGCACCCGCGTGCAGGCGACACTGCGTAGTCTGGAAATGCGTCCGGCCGCAGCACACTGCGCCCGCCGGCCCTGATCCTCGCGAACGCAATGACTCATGCTCCCGGAGAGGCCCCGGATGGCGTGTCCTGCCCGTCATCTCCCTCAAGATGCCGTGCGACAACCTCCAGCGCCGCCCGGCTCTGTACCGACGGCGCCGCCGGTGCGGCCGGCTTCGCATCGCCCGGCAACAGCGCGGACAGACGTGGCATATCCGCCGCCTCCATCTGCAGTTCCTGCTCCTGCAGATCGAGCTGACGGCTGACGGCCCGCTCAGTCACATCGTTGATGATCCGGTCAGAAAGCAGACTTCTGAGAACCTGCCGCTGTAACCGCAGAATGCGGAGCCGCAGCGCGATCTCCTCGCGCTTCTGCCGCACACTCGCGGCCCGCTTGCCGTCGGGATCTGCCGTCTGCGTATCCAGTCGTCGCAGCCGGTCGGTATATTCGCTGAGCAGCAGCGCTACGGCATCCGTGCCCGTCGTAACACCCGGCGCTTTACGTGTCTGCTCTGCCTGCAGCGCCGCGATCGCCGACCGGGTGAGCGCAATGCGTGTTTCGGTCAGCTCCCGCTGAGCCGGTGTTTCCCCCTCGTTCTGAGGCAGCAGATGCAGCACGCGCGGCAGTCCGAAAGCGGCGCTGACAAGAGAAGTGACAATCACTCCCGCCGCCAGCACTACCAGAACCGTCCGTCCCGGCAGATCGGCCTCGGAGGGCAGGGAGATGATCGCCGCCAGCGTCACCGCGCCCCGTGTGCCGGCGAGGGTCAGCACCAGCACGCCGCGCCATGACGGCATGACCTCCCGCCGGTGCCGCAGTCTGGCTGCCAGACACCGGAACGCCCCGGTCAGTGTGATCCAGAAAGCGCGCAGAATACTCAGCGCAAACTGAATCCCGAGGACCGCCAGCGGCAACACCCAGGGGGAAAGACCCTGAGAACGGACAACATGGCTGGCTTCCGTGACAAGCTGCGGCAGCTGAAGCCCCAGCACCACGAAGACCAGCCCGTTAAATGTCGACCCGATCATATCCCACAGCACGGTCGCCTTCACACGGGTCTCGATCTGGGTGTCGCTCATCACTCCGCTCAGCCGTACGGTGATTCCGCCGGCAACAGCTGCAAGAATGCCGGAACAGCTGATGCTCTCGGCCGTGAGGCTGATGACATAGGGCAGCATGAGCGACAGCAGGATGTGACTCGGCGGGTCATCATAACCGCGCCGGAGCAGCCAGATTTCCAGCCGGCAGAACAGCCACGCAATCGCCGCGCCGAGAAGAACGCCACCAAAGGAGACATAAACGAAATTGCTGGAGGCCGCCTTCAGTGAAAACAGGCCCGTGGTTGCCGCCGCCACCGCGAATTTGAAGCAGACGAGGCCGGAGGCGTCGTTGAGCAGCGCTTCTCCGCTGAGAATCTGTACGACCCGTGCCGGCGTGCGGCCTCCCGAGAGCATGCTGCTGACGGAAACCGCGTCGGTCGGCGAGAGCGCCGATGCCAGCGCGATCGCCGCCGCGACCGGGATCGCCGGCATGATCCAGTGAATAAAATACCCGCCGCCAACAGCGCTGAAAACCACGAGACCCAGCGCAAGTGAAAGAATGATGCCTCGTAATTCACCGGCCTCCCGCATCGGAATCCGGTAGGCGTCGAGAAACAGCAGCGGCGGTATCAGCAACAGCAGAAACAGCTCGGAGGACAGCGGCAAACTGAAACCGGCCAGACTGGCCAGCGTGCCGGCAGTAATCTGCAGAAGAGGCAGGGGAATCGTCAGAGGAAGAAGCCGCGCCAGAGCGCCCGTGAGTCCGGTTACGAGAAGCAGGGTAATGGCAATAAGAGTCGGGATCATACACTTCTCGCAACATGAGGCGGTTTCTCTCTGCCCTGACCCGGCCGGCTTTTCCATCCTCCCTCGCCGGGAGACTGAAAACTCCGGGAAATTCCGACCTGACCGATCCTCTCACCGGGAAACTCTGCGCGGGTTTCATTTCACCCCTGCCATTGACCCGGCGGTGTGGCGTTCCCATTATTTTTAGAAACGGAATGTAAACCAGACCCGTCAGGCAATCCGACGCTCGGTGGGACTGGTTATCGGTCTTCAGGGTTCACCTCATGCAGGGAGCCCCGGGTAGCCGGCGGATACATACCTGCGGTCAGACCGCAGAGAGGAACTGGAGCAGATTTATGGCGCTCGGAAAGGCGGCGGAATTTCTGGAGCCGCGGCTGAATGCACTGGTGGCGGATGCCGAAAAGAACGGGATCTCCGCGGATGTGGCGGTCGCCGTGCTGATTGATCTGCTCGACACAGAGAGTTTTGGTATCAAAACACCGCCAGAAGGAGGGGAGTGAGTGAGCGCAGGCGATCCATATCAGACACTGGGTGTCGCGCGAACCGCGACCCAGGACGAGATCCGCAAGGCCTACCGCGCGCTGGCCAAGAAATATCATCCGGATCTTAATCCGGGCGATAAAGAGGCGGAAGAAAAATTCAAAGCCATCAGCCGCGCCAATGATCTGCTCTCGGACGAGACGCAGCGTGGCCGGTATGATCGCGGAGAGATCGACGCTACAGGACAGGAACGCGCTCCGCCTGGTTATGGCGCCAATGGTGGCTACCGTGATTTCGCCGAGGGCGCGCAGGGTTTTCGTTATGGCGGCGGCGCAGGCGGTGGCTTCTCCCAGGATGATCTTGGCGACATTTTCGGCAGCATGTTCGGCGGTCGCAGCGGCTTCAGCCAGCGCCCGTCCGGCCCGCAGCGCGGGCAGGACCGCTCCTATGCGCTGACCGTGAGCTTTATCGATTCCGTTCTGGGAGCGACCTCACGTGTCTCCCTGCCGAACGGCTCGACGCTGGACGTCAAAATTCCGCCCGGAATTGAGGACGGCCAGGTGCTGCGTCTGCGCGGTAAAGGTGATGAAGGCAGCAAGGGCGCACCCGCCGGAGATGCCCTGATTACGATCAGCATCACACCGGATACCCGCTATACCCGTGACGGACGCGATCTGCGCGAACGTCTGCCCGTCGACGTTCGCACCGCTGTTCTTGGCGGCCCGATCACTGTGCCAACGCCGTCAGGTTCCGTCAGGATGAATGTCCCGGCCGGTTCGGATACCGGCACCGTCATGCGCTTGCGCGGGCGGGGCGTGAAGGCGCACGGTAAGCAGGAAGCCGGGAATCTTTACGTGACCCTCGAGGTGCATATCGGCAAGGCCGACGATAAGTTCAGGGAGTTCCTGAAGAGCCAGGCGCCATCGCCTGATCTCGCGGAGGCATCGCAGGGAGACAGCAAATGATCACGATCGAGACGCTTGCTGTCCGCCTCGGAAGGATCAGCACCGGGGAGATCGCGACCTGGGTGGAACGGGACTGGCTCCGCGCCGATGGTGCCCCCGGACATTACCTGTTTCAGGAAATGGACGAAGTCAGAGCGAAGCTGATCCTTGAACTCCGGGACGATCTTGGTGTCGATGAGGACGCTCTCCCTGTCGTGCTCTCTCTTCTGGATCAGCTCTATGCCGCACGGCGGCAGATGCGTCTCCTTGCAAACGCTCTGACGGGGGGTAACCCGGAAGATGCGACAGCGGAATCCGTCAGCGAACTGAGAGCTGTTCTGGTGCAGGCAGTGAAAAATATCCCGGACGAATGTAAAAACTGAGCACAAAAGCGCGAGAGTATAGATTTTCCCTGAATTTTCAGCGGAACTGTGGCAGTCGACTTGCCGGACCCGGCCTGTTATGGCGACACGCGACATGAAAGGCATTTCTGTGGAGCGTCTTGCGATATCGTGACTTTTAAAATCGATCTCCCATCAGAAGTAGTCGCTGTGCGTGAGATTCCGGGTGTGGCCACCGTACTGGATGCTGTGTGCCGGACGACCGGCGTCTCCTTCTCTGCGATTGCCCACGTCACCGCAACACGCTGGGTCGCATGTGCCGTTGATGATCGTGCGGAGTTCGGGCTGGCGCCCGGGGATCTGCTGCCTGTTGAGCAGACGCTGTGCCGGGATGTGAGGTCGGCGCAGACCGCCGTTGTAATCGCCGACGTGCAGCCGGAAACCGGTGGATATCAGCATAAAATTTTGTCTGAATACGGGATCAGAAGCTACATCTCCGTGCCCATCCTGCTGCCGGACGGCCAGTTTTTCGGCACACTCTGCGGTTTCAGCCGAAATCTCTGTGATGTCGGTTCCGAGAAGACGCGTGACATTTTCCGCCTTTTCGCGGAACTAATTGGCTTTAATCTGCAGTCACTCGGGCAGCTCCGCCGCAGTGAAGTCGCGCTTGAGCAGGAACAGGAAAATGGAACCCAGCGCGAAAAATTCATTGCGGTGCTTATTCATGAACTGCGTAATCCGCTGACTGCCATTGAGTCCGGTCTGCGTCTGCTCGAACGCCGTCCCGAGCGGCTGGCCGAACTCGTTCCGCAGATCAGGCGCGTTCTGAGCCGCATGGACGGTCTTATCCGTACCACGCTGGACTTTACAGAAATCCGGTTCGGTGACGGTCTTGTGCTCGAACGTGAGACCTGCCCGGATCCAGGCGAAGTTCTGACGCAGATTATCGACGAGGTCCGCACAGCGGCTCCGGGGGCCGTCATCAGGGCAGAGTTCGATTGCAGTACGCCGGTTTCATGCGACCCGGGCAGGCTCGCGCAGCTCGTCACCAATCTTCTCCGGAATGCCGTGTCCTACGGCACACCCGGCACGCCCGTCATCCTCCGGGCAGCAAGCGGCCCGTCCGGCTTTGAACTGTCTGTCATTAATGAGGGCGAACCGGTTTCGTCCGACATTATTCGCAGAATGTTCAGCCCGTTCAGCCGGGGTCAGTCCGCCGATAAAAATCAGGGTCTCGGACTTGGCCTGTTCATCGCGTCCGAAGTCGCGCAGGCGCATGGCGGCAGCCTTGTGGTCGAGACAGAAGGCAGACTGATCAAATTCATCTTCCGGATGCCCGCTGCGCCCGTTACCGCACTATCGGCCAAAGCGCCATAAGGCTTCGGTCAGCCGGAAGTCAGTGATCGTACGGGACTCACTCCGTCCGGTTATCGGTCGGGACCCGCGGATTTAATCAGGACGACGGGAAGGCCAGCGCAGCACAGGTTCAGTGCGCTCTCCTGAAGGCCGGCCATCATCAGTTCCGCGACCATCAGTTCCACGGCCACCAGTTCCACGTGTGCTGATATTTTCGTCCGGCGGCTCGTGCCAGGGCATACGGCGACCCTGTTGCGGCTTATCGCGGTCCGGGCGTGTATTTTCTTCGCGCGTGGCCCTGTTCTGACGTGAAGCGCGAAGTTCAGGCAGAATATTCTGCTCCGGTTCGTAAGCGTCAGACACTCTGGGCACCGTCGAGAATCCATAAGTCACGCGCGCTGACAGATCGTCGCCAGACCGTGCAACATTACCGGAGTCCACCTTTTCCGCTGTGTGACGATCGGCAGCCGGCCGGTCCGGCGAAATACCCTGAGATTTTTCGGTCTCCGGCTTCTCTGTCTTTGCCGATGGCGGAAAAAAATATCCATCCTCATCCCGGTCATCGGAACGCGACGCGGCGGCGGGCGCATCAGCCCGGAGAATAGAAGGCGACTGGTTCTGCTGTGTTTCTGTCTGCCGCTTCGCTACCGGTCGGAACTGCGGTTCCGCAGCCATCGATTCCGGCTTTGCCGAAGGAACCCATTCTTCCGGAGTTACGGAAACGGCAGCCGCCACTGCGTTCCGGCCTGCGGGTTCCGGGGCCACCGATCCCAGCCGCATGGCAATCACTCGGAGATCGGCACGGACATCGGCAAGCTGAAGTTCGATCTCGGACAGTCGTCCTTTCAGCCCGAACACCGCAAACGGCATCAGGAGAAATGCCACACCGGAGACCGCCAGAACCGTGAGGAGCAGCATCTGTCCCCAGAGGGGCAGCCAGTCAGGAATTACAGGTGACATTGTCAGACGAACGCTCCGTAAGGACGTTCCGGCATCCGGCAAAAGACCGGATACCAGACAACGCGATCATCGCGCAGTTGCGGAAAATGCGCCATGACGGATCACACGAAACATCTGTAACGGAGCTTTACATGCTCCCTTACATACCCAGTGCACGACGGTAGATGTCGAGCAGAGTCTCCTGCTCCTCAACCTCAGCCGGCTCCTGCTTGCGGATACGAATGATCTGCCGGATCACCTTCACGTCGAAACCGGCTGATTTCGCTTCGGAGAAAATGTCCTTGATGTCACCGGCCAGCGCCTTGCGCTCTTCTTCCAGACGCTCGACACGCTCGATGATGCTGCGGAGCCGGTCGGCCGCGATGCCACCAACCGCGGCATCATCGCCGTTTGACATCACATCGCTATCCATAATCCGCGCTCTCCTCGTTCAGATGATCCCCGGACGGGGACAGGTCGAAGCGCGGCATTATCCCGCTGAGGCCCTGCCGGTCAATTCGGGAATGCGGGTGCGCCCGCGTTACGGAACCCTCCGCGGACGGCTCCGTTTTCCAGATAAGCATAAACACGACCGCGCCTCTTGCCGCGCGTGACCCGGATATGCGAGGCGTGAGGCCGCATTCGTGAGTCAACGCCAGATCCATGGCAAAATTCACCCGGAAGGGAAATCGCAGATGGCTGAAAACGCCGGTCAGGACACAACTGCGCACGCAGCGATCAGCAGGGTAACGGACGAATCGCACTCCCTGTCCTTCGACTACGTGATTATCGGCGCGACCGGTGATCTCACGATGCGTAAGCTGCTTCCGGCGTTTTATGAGCGTTTTCGTCTGGGAGAAATTGCCCCGGACACGCGAATCATCGGCGTGGCCCGTTCCACGCTGTCGACTGAGACCTATCGCGAACGCGCCAGAGAAGCGCTTGTCGAGTTCGCGTTTTCCGCTTCACAGGACAGAGACGGTGTAACGACGTTTCTGGATCTTGTTCATTATGTCTCCCTGGATGCCAGTGACAGGGCCGCATCCGGCTGGAGTCCCCTTGAGGCACTGCTCGCCACGCATGCGGATCGCGTCCGGGTTTTCTATGTTGCAACGGCACCGAAGCTTTATGTGCTGACGGCGGACGCTATTGCCGCTCATGGTCTGATCACGGAAGCAACCCGGATCGTTCTGGAAAAACCGATCGGCACCGATCTTGCCTCGGCTAAGGCCATCAATGACGGGGTCGGAAGGCATTTCCGGGAAGAGCAGATTTTCCGTATCGATCACTATCTGGGCAAGCAGACAGTCCAGAATATTCTGGCGCTGAGATTCGCGAACCCGATCCTTGAAAGAGTCTGGAACGCTGATTCCATCGCTCAGGTCCAGATTACAGCCGCCGAGACGGTCGGCGTTGGCAAGCGTGGCCCCTATTACGATACGGCCGGCGCATTGCGGGATATGGTGCAGAACCATCTTCTGCAGATCCTCAGCCTGGTGGCCATGGAGCCGCCGACCGCACTGTCCGCCACCGATCTCCGCGACGAGAAACTCAAAATTCTGCGTGCCCTGAAGCCAATGGACCCGGACACCATCGCCCGCGACACCGTCCGTGCTCAGTACGTGGCTGGTGAGATCGGCGGGAAGCCGGTCGACGGATACCTGGACGATCTCGGCGCCGCTACCAGCAACACGGAGACATTTCTTGCCATTCGTGCGGAAGTCCGCACAACGCGATGGGCCGGCGTGCCGTTCTATCTGAGGACCGGTAAGCGGATGGCGCGCAAGGAGTCCGAAGTTGTCATCGAATTCAGACCGCAGCCCTGGGCAATCTTCAGCGAACCGCCGAAACCGGACCGCCTGGTGATCCGTATACAGCCCGATGAAGGGGTATCGCTGTCTCTGGCAAGCAAGGATCCGCGCGCCGCGGGCTTCGGACTGCATGAGGCGGTTCTGGATGTGTCCTATGCGAAAGCATTCGGCACGCGGTATCCCGACTCTTATGAGGATTTGCTCATGGCCGTTGTCCGGGGCGATCAGGTTCTGTTCATCCGCCGCGATGAGGTGCAGGCGTCATGGCGCTGGATCGAACCCATTCTGGATGGCTGGGCAGACAATATCCGGCCCATGGAGACATATCCCGCCGGGAGTTGCGGTCCCTCTTCATCAGATGATCTGCTCCGGGATGATGGCTTCTCGTGGAAGGAGAAAATCTGATGGCGGCTCCGGTTACACCCAAAAACCTCAAAGAACCGCGGCGCTTCACCAGCGGGCCGTTTAAAGGCAGGACCCTGCGCCAGCATATTGTGAGGCGGCTGATTCTCGTTCTTCCGATCACGGTGCTCATGATCATCCTGGCGAAGTCCGGTCTGATGGACCGGCTTGTCGATCAGTATACTTTCAAACCGGTAAGCTGGTTCGATGACACAGCGCTCGTGCAGCATCTGAGGCTGACGGTTACCCGCAACGGGATGACCGGTGACCGGCCGGAATGTCTTCTGTTCGTCGTCAATGGCAATTCTCCGCCGACAGCCACCATGATCGACGTTATGGAGAAACATTCCGGCAAATGTCCCAATCCGGATATGTCCCTGCCGAAGCTGTTTACCCTGAGAGTCGACCGTCCCGCTCAGCATGTCGATACGGATCAGGGTACACCCGGCAGCTTCCATCCGATTCCCTGAATGCGCTTTGGCCCTTGCGCGGCAACGGCCTGTAACGCTAGCAGAACAGACATGATCGGCTCCCCGTCCGCCACAGATCCGTCTCCTGAAGACGGGCCGGCAAGCCCGCCTCGCCGGGATATTCTCACTCTTGTAACCGGTGCGACGGTGGCCGCCGGCGCCTGTGCGCTTGCCTGGCCATTTCTGGACAGTCTCATTCCACCCGAAAACGCCGCCGCGCATGCCCCGGTCGATGTCGATCTTTCCCCCATCGCACCAGGCCAGCAGATTGTCGTTGTCTGGCGGGGCAGTCCCGTTTTCATCACGCGGCGGACACCGGAATCCCTGGAACGCCTGAAATCGCCGGCGCTGACCAGCAGACTGCGTGACCCTGAGTCAAAAATTCTTCAGCAGCCTCCCTATGCCACGAACTGGCACCGGTCTCTGGTTCCCGAATACGGGCTCCTGGTCGGGGTCTGCACCCATCTCGGCTGTGTTCCGACTTACGGTGCCGGAAGCGCCGATCCGGCGCAGCGCGGATATGCCTGTCCCTGTCACGGGTCGAAATTTGATCTCGCCGGGCGTGTTTTTGCCGGTGTACCGGCACCATATAACCTGCCGGTGCCCCCGCACCGTATGCTCACGCCAGATCGTGTCCGCATCGGCGAGAACCCGGCCGGTCAGTCATTCGACTTCGGCAATATCGTGCAGATCTGAACTCCGTAATGCGGGCTGGACGATACGGTTTGTCTCCGGCACATCAGAAACCCGGCCGGCGGTCCGGGGCCGGCCCTTTACAGACCGGCGATCCCTCTCCGGTCGTCAGGCAAAGGATGTCTCTCATGAATAAGACCCTCGCTGCAGCCCTGTTCCTCACGGTTGCCAGCCTGAGCGCGCTGCCCGCGAACGCGGCCGATCCTGCCGCCAGTCCGGCTGCCGGCAAGGAGACGATCTATCCGGCTCCGGCCATCGCCGGTAAATGGATGTCCATGGGCATGCCGCCGGTCATGATCGCCGCCAACCGGGCAGCCGGGCCGGCAAGTCGGCTGCTCGTGCATCTTCCGAAGAACCTGCAGAAAAGCAGTACTGCCGATTTCGCGCTGAGTCACACGACGGATAACACCTGGGTAGGGAAAGACGACAAAGTGACCGTCTCATTCTCCCTGACATCCGAGAATTTCGGCGTGCTGAAAATAATCGGTGACACACCGGATCATCGTCTCGAAATGCCACTTTCAAGGTTCTGAAACAAACTCTCCGGACAGACTCATGTCTGGCTCCGTTTCGGGGCGGCCTGATATCCCGACAGACCCGGGTGCTGTCGGGAGCAAATATCGCTGCGAATATCCGGATATCTCAGCGACTTCCTTTTCAGTCGCTTCCGAAACGCCGCGGCGCGCCGGAATCGGTGAACGGATGGTGCTGAACGAGGAGAGGCCATGCTGCGAAACTCAGTTCTCTGTGCCGTCGCGGTCCGCTTCGCATTTGTCGTGACTGCTGCCGTCGCGGCGACAGATCACTTTCCCTCCGATACGACCTCCGGATATGTCGATGTCCGGGATTTCGGCGCAAAAGGCAGCGCTTTCGTTCGCAGCCTCATCGCGGAGGCTCCGGCCGGGACACATCGTCTGACAGTGCAGACCCCGGACGGCCTGGCTTCTGGTATGCGCATCCAGGCTGACGGGATTCCCGCAGGCAGCACGATCTCGGAGATTTCCGGTCGGGATGTCACCTTTTCCAGCTCAGCTGGTCAGGGACTGACCAGACCCCTGCATCCGACGGATCTGGTCGATTTCGTGCCGGATGATGATACGGATGCGTTCCGGGCGGCCTATAAGACCGCATGCGAGCATAACGAAACTGTCATCGTTCCGGCCGGCCGCTATTACATTTCCGGTAATGTGACAGCCTGCGCGGTGCCGACTCTCCTGCTTGGCGCAACGCAGACCACTGGTTCATCCGGTTTCCCCAACGTGACGGATCAGAGTCAGATCATGGGAGGTGTGGGCGCCGGCCTGTCTTACCGGTTCACTGCGGCGCGAGGAGAGGAGGCGGCTGTCATTTTCGGTGACTTCGAAAGCTCCGGCGGCCGGCAGGACTACCAGAAAAACGCGGAATCGATCCGAATCACCAACAATGACCGTTACCAGAAATGGATCGATGCAGAAGGCGCCTCACACACGGCATCTCACGACGCGGTTGGTCAGTTTATTCTTGCACAGCAGCCTTCCACCAATAATTTCGGTCATACCTGGGCATGGAATCATGTGCTGCAGATCGATGATGGTTCGAACGGAAGTTCAGTCATAGGCGAAGCTCAGATCATTAACATGCGCTCCTATGACGGAGATGATTTCGACGGTGGCAATACTGTCGCAGGGTATGACGAAATTTATAATTGTAAGCACGAATGCCTGTACGCTCATTATTTTCAGGGTGGTCTGAATGGCCATTACGGTCTTTTGGACGGTCTGGTCTTTCGTCACGGAACTGTTCACAACATCATTCTCGGACAACTGACTCCCGGTGAACGGGACGCCGATCTCCGTGTCTCCGCGGCCCAGCATCTCACGGATTTTGCACTGTATGCGAATGGTCTGGCTTTTTTTCAGTCACTTCATATCGGAGGTGGCCCGGCGAAAGGCGACCAGGTGCCGGAAGCCGGTCTGACGGTGGAGTCGTCAGGGGCGCTGAGCGCACCCTCCATCGCCGCGCCGGTTGCCCGTTTTCCTGGCGTCTCAATTGGCCCGGAGGACAGCGGCACACTCACACTGGGCTCTGATCACGGAGACCTGGCGCCTCGCATCGTGTTCAGGGGCGGAAAGCAGGGTGACTGCACTCTTGCCGGCGAACAGGGCAAACTGGCTGTTGCCTGTTCCGGCGCCACCACGGAAGTTCATGACGGAAGCGGCACCCGGTTTCTCGCTCCGGTCCGCTCCGTTGCGCCATTGCCTGTCAGCAGCAACGACGACAGGCTCGCCACCACCGCTTGGACGAATATGGCAATCGCGCATGGAGCCCATATCACCGCACGCCGGTTCATGGAGCTCCCGGCGACACCCGCCGACTGGTCTGACTATGTCTGCACCGACTGTCGTATCAACGGCGGTGTTGCCGGTGTTCGCGTCATGTGGAATCCGCAGATCCGTCGCTGGACCGGACTGTCCGGAGAAAGCGTGACGCATCTGCGGCCATAAGCTGTCCGGAGGAGGCCATAATCCCGGAAGCGGACCTGTCCTCTGGCTGTATTATCCGGACGTTTGTATGCTTTGCAAATACAGACGTGGTTTTTTTTGGGCTTTGTCCCCGGTTCTTCATCCGGCAGGGGCTGCTGGCGGAGGATGGTCAGTAAAACACTCCCGGCTTTCGTGAAGCACTCACGTTCAGCATCAGTATCATCAATATAGGCGGCAGAATGCAGCGATCCTAAGCCACATGATCAGAGAAGTGGTCGCCGGTCAGAGTCATGCAATCCGGATGATTCAATGCCAGGATCGTTCCCGGAACCGGACAGACACCTTTCACGTAAGACAATTACTGCTGTGAGGACGCGGGATTTTTCCATTTCAGCTTTTTTTTACGGATCATCCGGTGGCAAAGCAGAATCGTATCGGACCTTTCCCTGGAAAAACCGGCAACCAGGACCCGAATAAGTTCTGCGATGCCTTTCTGTGGCGCTATCATGGCGCGGGCAGAAGCAGGAGAGATGATTGTGAAACGGGCCGAACTCACCGAAAAAATAGCAGATATCAAACGCGAACGCGGCTGGAGCTGGCGGTATATCGCCGGTGAAATCGGAGGGATGTCAGAAATTCTGATTGTCGGCGCCCTGCTCGGTCAGATGAAGCTGACGAAACCTCAGTGCGAGCGCGCAGCCGCTCTTCTGGGACTCACGGAGCAGGAAAAACGCCTGCTGAACGAAGTGCCCGCGCGAGGCAGTCCGATGCCGCCGGCAGATCCGCTGATCTACAGATTCTATGAACTGGTCATGATCAATGGCCCCGCATGGAAGGCGCTGATTGAAGAGGAATTCGGCGACGGCATCATGTCCGCCATCGATTTCGACATGGAACTGGAACGTCAGCCGGACCCGAAAGGTGACCGGGTCAGACTTACCATGACCGGAAAATTTCTGCCTTATCGCTATTACGGGGCGACCGGTAACGACCAGCCTCTCGGCTACAAGGAAGACTGAATTTTCCTGAATGTCGGGCGCATGTCGCGCCTGACCCGATCATCCTGGCGTCAGAAACACATTATCCAGAAGCCGCGTCTTCCCGATATGCACGGCAAGGGACGCAACAGACCGGTCCGTGACCCGCTCAAGCTCCCGCAGATCATCAGGGTCCGCTATGCTGATATAGTCGACCGACAGGCCGGGCTCTCCCGTCAGCATATCGCCGATCAGGGCTTTCAGAACATTCGCGTTCCGCTCACCCAGTTCGACCCTCGTCCGGGCCGCCTGCAATGCCCGGTGAAGGACCGTCGCCTGAGCCTGTTCCGTCTCGCTCAGATAGGCGTTACGGCTCGACAGCGCGAGCCCTTCAGTATTTCTGACAGTGCCGCCAATTACAATCTCAACGGGCATGTTCAGATCCGCCACCAGTCGCCGGATCACGGCGCATTGCTGAATATCCTTCTGTCCGAAATAGGCCCGGGCCGGCTGCACAATATTGAGCAGCTTACATACCACTGTCGCCACCCCGGAAAAATGCCCCGGTCGCACCGCGCCTTCCAGCGGTTGGGCAACAGGCCCGACATCAATGGCTGTAGCAAACCCCGGCGGATACATTTCGTCGGGATTCGGTGTGAAAACGAGCGCCACGCCGGCCTCGCGCAGGAGAGCAAGGTCCCGCTCCATATCGCGCGGATAACGGGAGAAATCTTCGGCCGGACCGAACTGCGTCGGATTGACGAAAATGCTGACCACGACGTCGCCACATTCCTCAATGGCACGCCTGATGAGGCTGAGATGTCCGTCATGCAGAAACCCCATTGTCGGCACAAATCCAGGCTGATCCAGGTTTTTACGCGCTTCCCGGATTTCAGCTATTGTCGGGAGAACCTGCATGTTCAGCCCCGGTCTTTCGCACTGACAGCATCCAGCGCCGCGGCGAGTTCAGCTTCATCCATAACCGTGCTCTGCGCTGCCGAGGGGAACGATCCCGCCCGTACATCCGCGACGTAAGCCCGCACCGCATTTTCCATAGCTGTTCCGATACTGGCATAGCGCCGGGCATGGCGCGGCGTCTTTTCTTCGAACAGACCCAGCAGATCGTGCCAGACCTGCACCTGTCCATCGCAGCCCGCGCCGGCACCGATCCCGATCACCGGAATACTGACACGCTTTGAGACCGCCTCCGCCAGTGGCGCCGGAACGAGTTCCAGAACCAGTGCGAATGCTCCGGCAGTCTCCAGAGCCAGCGCATCTTCCAGCAAACGCCGTGCTTCAGCGGCCCGTTTCGCCTGCACCCGCAGGCCGATCTGATGCTGGGATTGCGGAGTCAGTCCCAGATGTCCCATCACCGGTACGCCGAGCTCCACCAGACGGCGGAACTGAGGCAGGATCGCAGCCCCTCCCTCAAGTTTCAGCGCCTGAACCCCGCCTTCCTGCATCATCCGCCGGGCGGAGGTGACGGCGTCCTGCGTCGTCGCATAGGTCATGAACGGAAGGTCACCGACCACAAGAGCCTCGCGGCTTACACGCGTTACCGCGGCGGCATGTCGCACCATGTCGTCAAGCGTCACCGGCAGAGTGGTATCGTAGCCCAGCATCACCATGCCGAGAGAGTCCCCGACAAGCAGCATCGGAACTCCGGCGCGTTCAGCGATCAGAGCGGAGGCGCAGTCGTAGACCGTCAGCATGGAGATACGCTCACCCATGCGCTTCATTTTCTGTACGTCAGCAATTGTCCTGCGCATAACCATCCCCGCTGGCCGACACAACTGTGGCCGCGAGTTGTGACTCACTCATGCCTGGAGAGCAACTTGCAGCGGATCGCCTGCCGGGCAGCTTCGCGGGCATACACGGCGTTTTCGGCGGTCAGAAGCGAGGGTCACAGAATTTTGTAGCCGGTCTGCATGCCCGGCATAAAGGCAATCTGCCGGCGCTTCCTGGAGCGGCCTGCGGTATGTGAGAGAAAATCAGATCCGTAACGGCACAGTTCGGATAACAGGTCAGGCAACAAAAAAAGATTTGTAAAGTTTGCAAATACAGATGAGCTTCCTATTCAGGGCTTTGCCCCGAACCCCACAAAGGGACACAGTCCCTTTGATCCCGGTTGGTTAAACATAAAGGGCGAGGAGGCTGTCATGCGGAGCACGCCCTCGCATGACGCCCTTTCCAGGGATGGCAGAACCCTGCTTTTCGTTTTTCGGAAGTTGAAGAGATATTCCGCGGGAAGGTTCGTCAGAACGATGCGTTGACACGACCGTAGTAATAGCCGCCCGTCATCGGAATCTGGGACGATGCCTCGTCGTAAATCTCGGCTCCAAGATAGTTTGCAATTTCGTTCACGCGGCGCGGACGCACATTGAAGACGTTGTTAACACCCACAGCGACATGCCAGATCTTGTTGAAGCGATAGCCAACCTCAATATCTGTCAGCCAGTGAGGTGTGTTGTTGAACTGATAGAACTGTTTCAGGTTGTACTGCAGGGCTGCCGGAGCCCAGTCTTCATACTGCAGCATGTTCGTGGTCTGGCCGTAACGGGTCTGACGAATGTTAACATCCCAGTTCCGGTAGGTGTAATACGCGTTCAGAATGATCTTGCTGCGCGGATAGGCTGTCGTGATGTAGCCGATATTTTCCGCGTTCAGCAGAGGACCGTTCGGACCGACACCGTTGTGGTGCAGACGCGTCCGGTTAAGGCTGATCTGCATGCTCAGCAGCAGGTTGCCGTACTGATGAAGATGGAAGGCATAATCAGCCTTGATATCCACACCCTGCGTGCGCGTGCTGGCGCCGTTCGTCAGTGAATAGGCCTGAATGTTGCTGTCGGTATAGCTGTTGGCCGGAAGACTGAAGCCCATGTTTTCAATGGCGGCGATTGCCGCGGGGCCCTGAATCTGCGCTCCCTGAACGATGCGGTCACGGATGTTGATCTGATAGACATCAGCCTCAACATGGAAATCCTTTACCGGTTCAACGACGATACCGCCTGAAGCGCTGGTGGAGCGTTCCGGCTTAAGCCCGCCCTGAGAGGCTGCGGACAGCATGCCGGACGCACCCGTCGGTGAAACGTTCATGGCGCTGAAATGCTCTTCAGCCAGAGTTGGGGCACGGAAGCCCGTGCTGATCGTGCCGCGAAGGGCGATGCGCTTTGTAATATCGTAGCGGGTTGAAACCTTGCCGTTCTCGGTGTCGCCGACATCCGTGTAATGTTCGAAACGACCCGCGAAATCCACTTCCCACTTCTTGGTGAAGTGGAAATCGCCGTCCATATACCAGGCCCAGATGTCACGATACCATTTGCCCGCATTCTGCGGCGCAAGGCCCGCATAACCCTGCGTGCCGCCAAGAGTATATGACGTCGGATTGCCGGCCCAGATCTGATAGGATTCCATGCGCTGTTCCGCGCCGAAAGCCAGTGTCATAGGGACGACATGCCCGATATTGAAGTGACGGCGGAAATCGACGTTATTCGTCCATTGCGCCATGTTGTAGCTTTCAGCCCGCGCCTGCGTCGGGCTCCAGCCGCATCCGATGGCTGAATAATAAGAGCTGGAAGCATCCGTCGAACATGTCGACTGCAGCATACCCGTATTGATGGTGTTCTTGTTGCCGACCTTATCGTAATCCGCGCCGTAAGTGGACGATACATCCCACTCGAAGCCCATGAAGTTGTCGCCTTTGGCGCCGACCGTTGCGGCGTAGTCATTCTCTTCGATTGTCTCAAGCGGAGAGAAACCCCACGGCCAGTAAGATTCGGCGACACCTCCGCCTACGTTGGGAACACGATAATTCTCGTAAGCTTCAGAATGACGGTGCGCATATGTGATGTTTCCGTAAAACATCACGTCGTCATTCAGGGGCTTGCCCCAGTCGAGACCGAAATTCTCACGCGTCTCTTCCGGCGTGCTCATGATATGGTTCGACGTGCTTGGAATATTCGCTGTTGTGCTCGTATATGTTGCCGCATCCGCATAGGAAGGCTGGCTTCCGATCAGACGGTGATCGCGAACATTTTTGGGCACGAAATGATCTGTATGATACATCTGCCCGTACAGATGCAGGTAGCCGTCATCACCAAGTTTCATGCCGCCATCAGCATTGAACTGATACTGCCAGCCATCGCCATTATAGGCGTTCGCGCCGGTCTGCGCGCTGACATTCAGCCCATGATTGGTCTTTTTGGTGATAATATTAACCACACCGGCAATCGCGTCCGAGCCATACATCGCTGCGGCGCCATCTTCCAGCACCTCGATATGGTCGATCATGTTCGCCGGAAGCATGTTCAGATCGACGCCGGTCGCACCGAAGTTCGGGCCGGCATCGGCCGTAATGTTGGCCGTAGTATGCCGGCGCTTGCCATCGACCAGCACGAGGACCTGGTTAGATGTGAGACCACGCATATGAATCGATGAAACAAGCGCCGCCGCGTCGGCTCCCATTGTTTCCACGTTGATCGACGCGTAGGTGCGCGTCAGGGCATCGGCGAGATTGACCATTCCCGAACGCTGCAGAACCGCGGACGTGACAACCGTTACCGGGCTGATGCTCTGGCGGGCCCGCCGGTTCGCGCTGTGCGTGCCCGTGACAATTACGGCCTCATTCGCATCGGAGGCATACTGCGAGGGACGGGGCAGAGACCGGGCCGGCACGGCAGCCCGTTTAGCTGTCGCCGCGCCCTGACGGGAGACCGGTGTTTTGGCAGGTGTTGTGGATTTATGTGTCCGTCCATGATGGGTGGTCGGTTTTTCTGTCGAGGCGGCCTGTCCTGCAACAGAGGCACCCAGCATCGGAACTGCGAGGATTGTTGCAGTAAAAAGTCTGCGACGGGACGTCATGATAAGATGGTGCCTCCGGATGGCGTCGTAAAAACGATATTCTGCTAACGAACAGAAGCGCCGCTCATTACGCAACACGAAAATTACGTTTCCGCATCAGTGTGCTGCGCCTGTTGCTTTTCGGTGACAGTTTGTTGATGCACAGCTTAGGGAAAATTGTTTCCCATCCTGCCCTGTGGCCGTTCAGAAAAAGAATTCCAGGCTGCTGATAAAGATGTGATCCGGACAGGAGCAGACGTCTGTCAGAATGCCGGAGCACTCTTTCGTCTGGCCTGTGCAGACTGAAGATCAAACGTCCGGGCTCGTCTGTAGCCAAACCCGGTCAGACGTTCGCGCAGACGGGAATCGGTCGCCATCCGCCGGATCGCGCGGGCGAGATCACCGGGCCGGTCAGGGTCCGCGAAGAGCGCCGCATCGCCGGCCAGCGCGGCAAGTGCACCCCGGGGTGAGGTGATCAGCGCTGAGCCGCAGGCCATGGCCTCCAGAGCCGTCAGGCCAAACGGTTCGGGCCAGCGGCTGGGTACAACCGTAACAGCCGCCCGGCTCATCGCGCCGATGACCGCCTCATGGGGCAGATACCCCGTCATGGCAATGCCAGCGGCATACGCACGCGGGCGAAGAGTCGAGAGAAACGGGGTTTCCGGTGAACCGGGGCCGAAACGGTCCGCTCCGATCATCTCCGCCCGCCATCCCGGCAGTTCGGGCAGCACCTCAGCGCACGCGGCCACAAAGGCGTCAGCCCCTTTATCAGCCACAACACGTCCCGCGAAGAGAATGGTCTGCTCACGTTCCGCCACGGAGCGGGCAGGGGGAAGGGTGGAAAGATCGAGACAGTTCGGAAGAACGCACAGTTGCGCGGGGTTCAGGTTCGTTCCCTCGCAATAACGGTCGCGTATCCAGTCCGAGACACTGACAACCGCCAGTCTGCGCGCCAGTGCGTCCCGCTGAGACGGGGTTTTCGCGCAGCGCATATTTTGCGGATCATTGTGCAGGACAAGTCGCATCGGAATATGAGGAAACCATGTCCGGAGCGACCACGCCAGTTCCGGCCTGTTATGGATTTCCACAACTGACGGACCGAGGCTCCCGAGCATACGGGCGATTGCCGCAGCGTAGCGTTGTGGCCCGGAGCGCAGCCCGAACGGCGGCCAGAAAGCGTTCCGTGGCCACCGGGCGGTCAGAAAGCCTCCGTCCCGCACAGGCAGAAAGCACACGTCGGGAAAGGGTGGAGCGTGCGTCGGGGCGCCGATGACGATCTCATCCGTCGTGGCCAGACGCTGCACCAGCAGGGCAATGGCGCCGGCCTCACCGGCGGCAAAACGCTCCCTGGGCGGAAGAATGGTGACAACGGGCCCTAAAGAGGTGTCAGTCAACCGACTCATAGCGGTCCGAGAGCCATGTTTCCGGCTCCGCTGCCGCTTCGTTATACCATTCGGCGACCAGCGGATGCCTGCGCACGGCCTCGGCATAACGGCGGGCTACGGGTGAGAGCGCCACGCCATAGCTCAGAAAGCGGGTGACAACCGGTGCGAACATCGCGTCCGCGTTGCCGAACTGCGTACCGAACAGATACGCGCCATGGTCTCCGAAACTGTCGCGTGCCTCCGTCCAGAGTGCATCGATCCGGGCAATGTCGGCTGCGGCGGCGTCAGATACTCCGTTCGCGAGCGGCTGGTCATGACGTCCCAGATTCATCGGCATGGACGCACGTAATCCCTGAAAACCCGCATGCATCTCGGCTGAAACCGACCGTGCAAATCCCCGTGCGACGGGATCGGACGGCCAGAGAGACGGCTCGATCTCGGCGCAGTATTCCGCGATCGCGAGACTGTCCCACACCCGGACATTCCAGTGCTCAAGAAAGGGCACCTTTCCGCTGGGGGAGAGCGCGGCGATCCGCGTCGCCGTGTCGGGCTGCGCCAGAGGGATGACCTCTTCGACAACATCGAGCCCCGCCAGCCTGACGCACAGCCAGCCGCGCAGAGACCAGGAAGAATACCGTCTGGTTCCGATAACAAGCCGTCCGTCAGCCATTCTGCTCTCCATCACAGGCTTTCCTGCTGCAATTTACATCGGATGACACCGCTTGCCCAGAAGTGCCTGCGGAGACAGAAATATCGCGGCGACGAAACCTGACTGGGCATTATTCCGCGCAGTGCGTCCGCATTCCCCGCCCCGTCTTCTTTCAACAAATCTGTTGCTGTGTCGTGTCCGGCTTCATATCATTATCACAATGAAAACAGTCGTCCTCCGTACACGAGCCTGTAGTGGTGTGAAGTCGCCGTATCTACCGGCCTCAGTCCGGGCAGCGACCCGGCCATCCGTTCCTGACCGACCGCATCAGGGTCGCCGGGGTGGTAAAAAGCCCCGTCCGGTTGTCGGCAGCCCCGGGAGTGCCGCGCAATGGCCTCAGTCCCTCAGCCGCAGATCCGGGACGCCCTGGAGTTCTTTTACTGAAATGACCGGTCGCATGGAGTTCCGGCCCGGATGAATCGCCGGGACCGGGAGACGGTGAATCAGCTTCCGGGGGCGGCGCCAGCAATATCCCGTCGTGATTTTGTCAGCGGTGTTCTGGTCTCATCCGCGGTTGCGGGCTGTTCATCCATGCCTGCCGGAGCCGCGGCGGCCGACGAACATGACGTACCACCCCCATGGCGCACGGGACTGCGTGGCAGTCATCCGGGCTCCTTTGAGGCCGCTCACGCGCTTCGGGACGGGGCAATCCCTGCACACAGGATCGGGGAAACAGGGGAGATCTATGATCTCGTTGTTGTCGGCGGTGGGCTGAGCGGCCTTGCCGCCGCACATTTTTTCAGAAAATACGCTGGCGCAGACAGCACAATTCTCATCGTCGAGAACCACGACGATTTCGGAGGCCATGCGAAACGCAACGCCTTCGAGGTCGACGGACAGGAACTGGTTCTTAACGGCGGCACGCTCGAAATCGAATCTCCGCAGCGATACAATCAGTGGGCCGCGATGGTTCTCGCCGATATCGGCGTCGATCTCGCCGCATATCGACGGGAAAACAGTCCGCTTTCAGGTCTCTATGAAAAACTGGGTCTGAAATCCTCTCTGTTTCTTAACCACGAGATATGGGGGCAGGATGGTCTCGTGCGTGAGGCCCCCGATGCCACGGGGGACGGGTGGCGCTATATTTCCCGGTCTTCGCTGTCCACATCCCCCCTGACCGCGAGAGCCCGTGCGGACCTGATCCGTATCACAGCGGAACATCAGCCGGACTACCTGGCGGGCCACGACAATGCGGCAAAGAAGAAAATTCTCGCTACAATCTCGTATCCTGATTATCTGCGGCGTATCGCAAACGTCGATCCTGATGCCGTAAATATTTTCAGTAAAGCCGGAGCAGGCGTGTTCTGTGTCGGCGGTGACGCACTGCCCGCACTCTTTGCCTGGGTGATGGGATATCCCGGCTTCTCGGGCCTGGGGCTGGGTGACATTCCCGACGGCCTGCTTTCCGACCTCCAGGGCGGACAGCACGGCCGGCAAAAGCAATCAGAAGAAACCGTCCATTTTCCCGACGGAAACGCAACATTGGCCCGTCTTCTGGTGGCGCATCTCATCCCCGGTGTGACGAGAGCGCGGACTCAGGACGAAACGGGGACTGCGGAATTCCGGTATGACGCTCTCGACCTGCCCGGCCAGAACGTCCGGATCAGGCTGAGCACAATGGCTCTGCATGTCGCGCATGACGGCACACCCGATACTGCCGGGACAGTCTCCGTTTTTCTGTCCGCCGCCGGAGATGCATCACCGAAAGAATTCCGTCGCGTGCGGGGACGGCAGGTGGTGATGGCGTGCTGGAATATGGTGATCCCGTACGTGATCCCCGAACTGCCGGCTCCGCAGAAGGAGGCTCTGGCTTACGGTGTAAAAGGACCGATCGTCTACGCCAATGTCGTCCTGCGGAACTGGAAGGCTTTCCGGAAACTTGGTGTGTCGGAAATTACGTGTCCTGGAATGTATTTTGAGGAAATCGATCTGGCGGAAACGGCATCGCTCGGTGACCTGCATGCATCCACGGACCCGGACCGCGCGATCGTCGTGCGCATGATAAAGACATTCGGAATGCCCGGTCTGTCGAAACGCGATCAGCATCGGGCCGGGCGAAGTCTGCTGCTCGCCACGACGTATGAGCAGTTTGAACGGGAAATCCGCAATCAGCTTCAGCGGATACTCGGTCCGGCCGGATTTGACGAAAAAACCGATATCGCCGCCATCACCGTGAATCGCTGGCCACATGGTTATGCCTATACCTATAACAGCCTTTACGATCCGCCTGACTGGGTGTTCACCGAAACATCCGCCCGTCCCTGCGTGACGGCCCGGCAGCCTTTCGGCAGGATAGCCATCGCCTGTTCGGATGCCGGCGCAAGTCCGCACACGGATGCCGCTTTCGAACAGGCTCATCGCGCCGTCACCGAACTTCTGGAGCGCCGTACGTTTCCGTTCGTCTCCGCAACGCCCGGACCGGGCACCCTGTGAAGCGCGCGTCTGTCGTTCTTCCGGAGCGGGACCAGCCTCTGTCACCGGTCGCCGGCGCCGGACTCTCCCGGCGCCATATCACCATGATTTCCCTGGGCGGCGTCATGGGAGCAGGACTGTTTATCGGCTCGTCCGGCGCCATCCTCACCGCGGGACCCGTCGTCGTTCTGTCCTATGGGCTCGGCGGCGTGCTCGTCATGCTCGTCAATCTGATGCTTCGGGATCTGGCCCGCAAAGCACCCGGCCTCGGTTCATTCGTGTTTCAGATCCGCAACGGCCTCGGTCCGCTCGCCGGTTTTGTCGCCGGCTGGATCTACTGGGTCGTCTGGGTCACGACGCTCGGCGTCGAGGTGATCGGGTCCGCATCGCTGCTGCAGCCGTATATCCCGCTGCCTTACGCCGTCACCGAACTTCTGATTCTCGCAATCATGACAGGCGTCAACCTCATGTCGATTCGCAGCTACGGCGAATTTGAAACCTGGTTCGCCATGGTCAAGGTCGTCGCTGTCATCGTATTCATCATCATCTGCGCAGCATTGCTGATCCATGGCGGCGTGCCGGTCGCGGAGAATCTCACCGGTCATGGCGGTCTCGCGCCACATGGCGGCCTGGCGTTTCTGGCAGCCGTGCCGACCGTCGTCTTCTCGATGACCGGAACTGAAATCGCCACCATAGCCGCGCTCGAATCCGAGGACCCTGACGGCAATATCGTCCGGATCATGCGGACCGTCGCGGTCAGGCTTCTGGTGTTCTATGTCATGTCGGTCGGGATGATCGTCAGTCTGGTGCCCTGGTCAGAGATTATGCCCGGCCAGTCGCCTTTTCTGTTTGTTCTGAACCGCTACGGGGTGCCCGGCGCGACGGCAGTCATGACCATCGTCATCCTCACCGCTGTTCTCTCGACGCTGAATTCCGGCATCTACGCCGCTTCGCGCGTGTTGTCCGGCATGGCCCGTCATGGCGATGCGCCTGCTCTGCTCGCTTCCAGGAAGACAGAGGCCAGTCCGCCGCGCAGGGCCATTCTGGCCTGCGCCATGGTGACCCTTGCCGTGTCAGCTTCCGCGGTGCTGGCACCCGGAGTTGTTTTTTCATTTCTTGTGTCTATGACAGGGGCGTTCATCATCTGCTATAATGTCATGATTGTCTGCACCCGTCTGAAACTGAACTGTCCCGCCGAATGGCAGGGCTGGCTGGCACTTACGCTGCTGCTGGGGGTTCTGGGCTCCATGCTCCTGCAGCCCGGCACACGCCAGGAACTGCTTGCCGGTCTCGCCGCGCTCATGGTCATAACGCTGGCGGGATGGTTTAAAACAGGCCAGAGTAGGTGACGTCAGGAGATTCGGTGATGCCGGTGATTTTCGCAGAATACGACAGGCCGGCGCGGTCTTCCGGTAAATCTGCCCAGGAGCACGGTCTATGAGCTGTCCGCACCGTTTTCGCTTCGTAACAGTGGTGCTGGCAGCAGGACTGCTGGGTGGCATTGCTGCCGGGCGGGCGGTTGCCGAAGAACCGGTGCTGCAGGAAGAAGAAAGCGACATCGTTCGTCTTTCTCCGGTCACGCCTCACCGTGTCCTGGTCCATGACGAAGCCGGCCAGCATGCCAGAGACGGCCGCGTGTATGTCGTGGACGCCGACGCCGGCAAGCTCCTTGGCATGGTGCAGGCGGCTTATAACGCCAATGTCGTGCAGGATCCCGGTGGCAAGGCGTTTTACGTTGCGGAAACCGTGTGGTCGCGTGGCAATCGCGGTGACCGGCTTGATCTTCTGCCGGCCTATGATCCGCAGACCCTGACAATCACAAATGATGAAGTGCTGCCCGGCCGGGCTCTCGTCACACCGAAGCAGAACGACCTCGCTGTCAGCAATGACGGGAAACATGTCTATGTCTTCTCGATGGTTCCGACCAGCGCGGTTCATGTCGTTGACACTGCTGCCCACAAGGTCACGCAGACTGTCGATATTCCCGGCTGCGCTCTGATTTACCCCTGGGGCAATTCCGGATTCACGTCAGTCTGCGCGGATGGCAGCCTCGCCAACGTCTCGCTCACCGGAGACCACGCGACAGTGAGCCACACCGCACCATTTTTCGATCCGGAAAAAGATGCGGTGTTCGAGCATAGTCCGACACGGCGTCCGGACGGGAAAACCTGGTTCATTTCCTATACCGGGCTGGTCTATCCGGCCAGCCTGTCCGCCGGCACAAAAATCGAACCGGCCTGGTCCCTCCAGGAAGCCGCCGGACTGGAACGGCCGCCCGCCGGCGATGCTCCGTTCGTAAAAGCCTGGCGTCCGGGCGGCTGGCATCTGTCCGCCCTGCATTACGCAACAGGCCATCTCTTTGTCCTGATGCATCAGGGCACGTTCTGGACCCACAAACAGGCAGGCACGGAAGTATGGGAGCTTGATGTCGGCACGCATAAACTCATTCGCCGTATTCCGCTGCGCCAGCCGAGCATGATGGTCGGCGTGACGCAGGACGCCAGCCCGTTGCTGTTCACAGGCGACAAAGATGGTACGTTCTATGTATGGAACGCCACCACGGGAAAACTCCTGCGCCAGATCCATCACCTTGGCGACGATCTGTATTATACGGTGGCCCTCGGCGAATGAGCCCGCTTGTCTCCTCCTGCGTCGAAATGACCGGAACAATACTGCGGGGCGGCACAGGCGCGCTCTTTCTCGGCAGTGGCATCGCGCGTCTCTCCGATACTGAGCGGTCAGCCTCAGATATCGCCGCCTACCGCCTGCTGCCGCTCGACGCCGCGTTTTCCGCTGCCCGGCTGCTGACCGGAACGGAGCTTCTCCTGGGGGGCTGGCTGCTTTCAGGCGCCGCACCGCTTGCCGCAGGCATCGCCTCCGCAGCCCTGCTTTTGTTTTTTTCTGCCGCAATGGCGATCAACGTGCTTCGCGGCCGGACCGATCTGGCCTGCGGCTGCATTCCGGGTGTCGTCACGCGCGTCTCCTGGCTTGCCGTTTCACGTAACATCGTGCTGGCAATGCTGACGGTCCTCGCGGGCCTGGGCGGAGAGGCATCGTCAGTGCTGATCCGGGTGGAAGGCGTATTTTTCGGAGCCGCGCTGCTCTGTCTGATTCTGGCAGCGGGGCATCTTTCAGCGCCCCGGGCGCGCATCTGATGCTGACAGCCCTGACGGTCTCAACAATCCTGCTGACGGTCTGTGCACTCGGCCTGGCCGCCGCTGTTTTCGTTCTTGCGCGCCAGATCGGCGTGCTTCACGAACGGCTCGCGCCGGCAGGCGTGCAGCCCGTGCTCTCCGGGCTCAGAGCGGGACAGGCCCTGCCGCGTCTCACCACCCGTCGTCCGGACGGAACGTCGCTCCCGGTCGGTGGTGCCAGCGTCTCGGGCCGGTACACCGTACTGATGTTTGTTTCCGCCGATTGTCCGGTCTGTAAGCGGGCCTTTCCGATCGTCAGAACTCTGGCAGCGGAACGGGGCGCCGATTTCGTGCTCGCGGGAGAAGGGGACGTCGCCGCGCTTATGGCCATGGCACAGCGAACCGATCCGGGGAACGTGCCGCTTGTGACCAGCGTCGAGCTTCTCCTGCTGATGCAGCCAGACCGCCTTCCCACACTGGTCGTGCTGGACCCGCAGGGCACGATTCTTGCCCGGGACGTGGCAGGAACACGAGCGGAAATTGAAACTCTGATTGCCATTCTGCCGCATGTCGCGGAACCGGCCCGAACGGAGGAGACTCTTCATGTCGCAGTCTGACAGGCCCGAACCGGCAGACCGGCGCGCGGCAGGCCATCCGGGAGAGCGGGCGCCTGGTCTGATTGACCGTCTGACCGAGCGGCTGACACGCCGTATGGCAAGTCACTCCTCGCGGCGCAGTTTCGCCGGCCGCGCAGGCGTCTGGCTCACGCTCGGAAGCATGATCCCCACGCTCCCCGTCACCCGCGCGGATGCCGCGCCGGCCGCAAAGCCAGAGGGCAGGCCAAAGGCACCGACACCATTCGCCGCCAGCGCGCAGACGACGGACCCGACCACCTGTAATTACTGGCGATACTGCGCAATCGACGGGTTTCTCTGCGCCGCCTGCGGGGGCGGCGTGCACAGCTGCCCGCCGGGAACCAGCCCTTCTCCGACTTCGTGGATCGGTACCTGCTTCAATCCCGCCGATGGTCGTTCTTACCTCGTGGCCTACCGCGACTGTTGCGGTCAGGACGCCTGCAGCCAGCCGCCCTGCCTCGGAACCGAGGGAGATCAGCCGAGCTACCGGCCTCAGGCCAATAATGACATCATCTGGTGCTTTGGTACCGGTGCGTTAATCTATAACTGTTCGACATCTGTAATTGTTGGGAATGCCTCATGATCAGGAAAGTTTCTTTCCTTCTTGCCGCTCTCGCCGGGACTGCGCCGTTTTATACGATATCCGCCGCCAGGGCCGCCGACGGACTGGCTCTGTACAAAGCGAACTGCTCGGTCTGTCATCAGGCAGAAGGCGCGGGCATGGCCGGGCAGTTCCCGACCCTGAAAGGCCGGGTGGACAAAATCGCCTCATCGCCTGAAGGAAAAACCTATCTGACGGATGTGGTTCTGAGCGGACTGCACGGTCCCATAACCGCTGGCGGGGCATCTTACGCAGGCTTCATGCCGTCCCTGAAAGCGCAGTCTGACGATGACCTCGCCGCGATCCTGACCTATGTCGCGTCCCTCGGCGACACGAAGCCCCCCCCGGTTTTCAGCGCGGCTGACCTCGCCGCGGCGCGCAAGGCGCCAAAGAAAAACGCCGAAATACTGGCGGAGCGGAATGCCCTGAATGCGGCTCACCCTGTCCCGTAAGAACCGGACAGGACGTTTCGCCTCACTGCGCTGGCATGCCCTGAAAGGCATGTCAGCGGCATTTCTGGTGATGACCGGAACAGTCTCGCACTCTCCGGCCGCGACATTCGACCGGGCGACGACGAATTACCTGACACATTGCGGCGGCTGCCATGGGATTGAGGGAATTGCCGCCCGCACATTCGTCCCGCAACTGCGGGACAGGGTCGGTGTTTTCACCTGCTCGGCGGAAGGTCGCGCTTATCTGGGGCGCGTTCCCGGCGTATCCATGTCACTGATCCGCGGCGATCAGGACCTTGCGGATGTCCTGAATTTTGTCCTGTTCCGCATGGGGGGCACGAGCACCTCGGCCGGAACGCAGCCATATTCCGCAGCGGAAGTTCATAACCTGCGGGCCAATCCGATCGAAACGACGAATTTCATGGAAACCCGCGCCATGATTCTGCGGCGCGCCCTTGCGCTCTGTCCCCGGTCCGGAAAATAACGCGCTGTGCTCTCCGGTCTCAGGAGGGAAGCGCGTGAGGATGGGCCGCAAGGAAAGACTGGATGGATGCATAACCGGTTTCCGTCGCTGTCAGCAGACTTTCCAGATGCTCGCGGCTGTTCACCAGCCCGCGCGCTTCCACATCGCCGTCACGCCCCAGCAGCACGGCAAACGGCACCCGGTCCACGCCGAGAAGACGCCCGGTCTCCGTATCGCTGACAAACCGTGAGCCATCGATCCGCAGCGCCTGCGCGGCCGCACGCTGCTCTTCCACGGTCTCATCCCCCATAAAGATCAGATCGAGATTCTCCCGTTCACAGAAATTCACCGTAACCGGAACCATCTTTTTTGAAACGGGGCATGATCCGGAGACAAACAGCAGAAGCTGACGTCGCCCGTCGTCACGCACACCGCCTGCTGTAAGGTCGGTTCCGGTGATCGTCACGAAACCGGTTCGCGGCAGTCGCATAACGGACGGTACGGACGGAACAAGTGCCCCCAGAGGCGCGACACGCCGGTAAAGCCCGCGCAGCCGCCGGAGCAGCAGCAGCACGGTTGCCGCGATGGCCGCCAGAACGAGCCAGAGGGTTTCCTGGGTGACAATCAGAGCTGTCATCGTTTGCATCTCATCTGTTTTGCCTGATTATCACAAACCAGACAGCATCGGTCGATGGCGTATCAGCGGAGCGGAAAATTGCCTCTCATGTCACATGCATTGCAGTTCTATATCAATGGCGGCTGGACAGCGCCTCTCGGCACACGGACTCTGGACGTCATCGATCCGGCTACTGAAAAACCATGCGCCACAATCGCCGTGGGAACCGCGCGGGATGTGGATCGCGCCGTGGCCGCCGCGCGCGGGGCTTTTCCCGTCTGGTCAGCAACGTCGCGTGAGCAGCGGCTGGCTGTGCTGGAAAAAATCCTCACCATTTATCGTCGCCGGTCGGAAGACATGGCGCAGGCCATCTCCCGTGAAATGGGATCGCCCATCGTCCGTGCGCGCGACAGTCAGACCTGGGCCGGCCTGGCGCATTTTGAGGAAATGATCGCAGCCCTGAAACGTTTCCCGTTTGAGGAATCCAGAGGAGATATCCTCATCACCCGCGAGGCTGCCGGCGTCGCAGGGCTGATCACGCCCTGGAACTGGCCGATGAACCAGATTGTCTGCAAGGTGGCACCAGCCCTCGCCGCCGGCTGTACCATGGTGCTCAAACCCAGCGAAGTGGCGCCTCTCAGCGCGCTCATCTTCAGCGAGATCATGGATGAAGCCGGCCTCCCACCCGGAGTTTACAACATGGTGAATGGCGACGGTCCAGAGGTTGGCGAAGCCATCGCACGGCACCCTGATGTCGATGTCGTGTCCATCACAGGCTCGACCCGTGCCGGAGCCGCCGTCGCATGCCTGGCGGCGGACAGCATCAAGCGGGTTCTTCAGGAACTCGGTGGAAAATCAGCCAACATCATCCTGGCCGATGCTGATTTCTCCGACGCTGTCACTCGTGGTGTGAAAGGCTGCTTCAGTAATTCCGGTCAGTCCTGCGATGCCCCGACCCGGATGCTCGTCCCCCGTGCCCGGATGGATGAGGCAATGACGATTGCCGCAGCGACAGCAAACGCCTTCAGGCTCGGCCCGCCAGAAGACGAGGCAACACAGCTCGGTCCGGTTGTGAGCGCCACACAATATGGCCGTATCCAGGAACTGATCGAAAAAGGCATCGCTGAAGGCGCGACGCTCGCCGCAGGCGGTCCCGGAAAACCAGACTGGCTGACGACCGGATATTATGTAAAGCCTACCGTTTTTGGAAACGTCACCTCCGATATGACGATTGCCCGTGAAGAGATTTTCGGACCGGTGTTGTCGATCCTCGCCTATGACGATGAAGCCCACGCCGTTGCGCTTGCAAACGACACGCCTTACGGCCTTGCCGCCTATGTGCAGTCCGGAAGCCTTGAACACGCCCGTGCCATAGCCCGGAAACTGCGCGCCGGAAACGTCAACATCAACGGCGCCGCATGGACCGTCGCAGCGCCGTTCGGCGGGTATGGACAATCCGGAAATGGCCGGGAATGCAGCGATTTCGGCCTTGCCGATTTCCTCGAGATCAAGGCGATCATTGGCTATGGCAAATCATCCTGAGCACTCCGGGTCATAGATGACACCGTTGGCGCACAGAAGCCGGATTGTCATTCGGAAAGACAGCTGGAAATGACGGTGGAAGTGAAACAGGATTCATGGAAAATGCAGAAATTGGAAAGAATGATACCGATCTCCTGATCCGGTTTTGCATCCATATAATCGCCGGAGAATGATGTGACCTATGCTGTAATCTCGGTCTGTTCAGGAGAAATGAAATGAGCCGGGCAGTTATTGCTGGCAGAATGCTCGATGCCCCGGCTCCGGGTAAAACGGATCTGGAAGAGACAGCTCTGCTGATCGATCAGAGCGGGACCATCATTGAACGGGCCGGCAGGGGCACGCCGCAGTTCGACATGCTTCTTCGCTCTCCCGATATCAGAAAACTCGACGCACGATCGCTCCTGATTCCCGGTCTGGTCGATCTCCATATTCACGCGCCGCAATGGCCCCAGATCGGAACCGCGCTCGATCTCCCGCTGGAGCGATGGCTTGGAGAATATACGTTTCCTCTGGAAGCACGTTACGAAGACATTGCTTTTGCTGAATCAGTTTACGATGACCTGGTTCCGGCGCTGCTGGCTCAGGGCACCACGACGGCGCTCTATTTCGCGACCATTCATGAAGATGCAAGCCTCGCACTGGCACGATCCTGCCTGAAATATGGCCAGCGCGGTTTCGTCGGTCTTGTCGCCATGGACAATGCCGCGCTGTGTCCGGCAACATACCGGCATGCCAGTCCCGAAGCAGCCATTGACGCGACACGGCGATTTATCGAGGCCGTGAGAAAATTGCCCGGAAATGAGACCGGTCTCGTGCAGCCCGTCATTACGCCACGTTTCATTCCGGCCTGTTCCGATGCGCTGCTGCGGGGACTGGGTGAACTCGCGCGGAAGACAGGGGTGCGCGTTCAGACCCATGCGTCTGAGAGTGACTGGGAGCATGAATGCGTCAGAACCCGTTTCGGATGCACCGATGTCGAGGCGCTCGACACATTCGGACTGCTGCGTCAGCATACGGTGCTGGCTCATGCCGGCTTTACGAATGCCGACGACCGGGAGCGGATTCGAAAGCGCCAGTCTGCCATTGCGCATTGTCCGATTTCGAATGCATTTTTTGCCGGTGCGGTGCTTCCCGTGCGTCACCTTATTGATGAGGAGACAGCGTGCGGCCTGGGTACGGATATCTCCGGCGGTTATTCATCATCGATCTTCGAAAATGCCCGTCAGGCCGTCATCGCGGCCCGGATGCTGACAAGCGGCGTCAATCCGGACACCGCCCCCGAAAAACGTGGTTCTCCGGGGCTTGAGATAGACTTCGCCGAAGCGTTCTGGCTGGCAACGCGCGGAGGTGCGGAAGCTCTCGGTGTTCCGGCCGGTCTGCTGCGTCCCGGTATGAAACTGGATGCTCTCGAACTGCGGATGGATATCGGCATGTCATTTCCGGAAGGGCCGGATTGCGCAGCGAATGCTGTCCAGAAAATCGTTTGTCATGCAGGTCTGCATTCTGTCGCCCGCGTGTGGGTAGACGGTAAAATCGTGGATGTTCATGGCAGAGGTAAACAGCCGTAATCTGATTTTTCAAAAGGGCGATCATTCCGAAATGGCTGCATTCTGCGGGGGAGATCAGCCGACGGTCATATCGTGTGATATAGCTTCGAAATTGTCTTATTCTGTCAGGAGTTTATCCGATGCGGGTGCTGTATCTGCAGCGGGTCATATCACGGTAAAACAGGGACTTCATGATCGTGCTCCGGAAAGTAACGGCTTCGGGCAAGCATATCGGCCATCCGTCTGTGTAATCCCGTTGTTACCGCAAGCGTTGTCAGAATAGGCGGCGCGGATCGCCTTGCCTGCCAGAAGATTGTTATGGCCTGCCCATATCGGAACGATGTCGCATTCTCTTTTTTTGACATTTATGTATTTTGCAGATCGGGGCTATGCCCTGCACCCGGAAGAAGTCGTCACGCGCAGATGTGCTGCGCACTTAACAAACCGGGATCAAAGGGACCGCGTCCCTTTGTGGGGTTCGGGGCAAAGCCCCCATGCCCGTATCTGCAAAATATACAAACATTCTTCTTTTGCATCTCGTCCGTCGGGCGCGCGGATAGTAAGGCTGAAGACCCGATACGGAACATTCCGGCCGATTTTCAGGAAACTGAATGCCCGCGTGGCATCAGTCTATGTCGGATCGGTGAATAATAAACAGCCAGTTATCAGAACTCATCAGGTCTGAACAAAAAACGGGACCAGGAGAACTGTCCTGCGGTGTCTTATATGCGCCGCTACCACTCCTGGTTCCGGGCACGTATCCGGTCTCATGTGTCCGTGCGGAATTTTTCTGCACATACCGGAAGGGGACATATTTAATCACATTCGATCCGTCATGTGTGACGGTGTTCCAGCCGGGGACTGACTGATGGCAGCGAAAAACAAGAGTACAGCCAGATATATGACGGTAAAAGCAGTATGTGACAATTACGGTATTGGCCGGACGTATTGCTATAAGCTTCTGTCAGAAGGACAGATATCAGCTATAAAGCTTGGCGGAAAGACATTAATTACCGCTTCGTCGATTGATAAATATTTTTCGTCTCTGCCTGCATATGAACCAGGCAACGTGGCATAAGAGGCAGATATGGATCGGGTTATCGTCTATCCAGGACAAGTCGTTGCGGATACGGACACGCTGATTGCACAGCGTAATACGGAACTGGCCATCGGCAACACTCTCAGTCTGACAATGGGCTCAACAGGACCATATGCAAGCGGACTGGCAGCCACCTGTACCGGCCAGGACATGGTGGTGAGCGTCGCGGCGGGCCAGATCGTTGCCGCCGCTCAGACTGATCCAACCGCCTATGGTACGCTTGGAACCAGCACCGTTCCCGTCATGCGCCAGTATGCCGCCGCCGCTACATCCTTCACGATAGCGACCTCGGCATCTGCCAGAGTTCTTTATATTTCCGCCACATTGTCGCTCAGCGACACCGGTGCCGCCTTGCTCCGCTACGCAGACGCCACGGATGCAACCAGAACATTGTCGGGTGTGTCGAATGACGGAGCAAGTCAGCCGACACTGCGTGCCGCCGTTGCTACGCTGACCATTTCAGCGACCGCGCCTGCTTCCGGTGCAGTACCCCTATGGTGCATCACCATTCCGGCCGGCGCGACGGCGATCACTCAGGCTATGATTTCTCTGAATAACCAGAGTCTTTTCTATCCCCCGATTCCGGCTCTCGCACCACTGGCGTCACCGGTTTTTACCGGGACGCCACAGGCTCCGACGCCCCCGTCCACCGACAGCAGTACGCGGCTTGCAACAACCGCTTTTGTGACCGGATGGTCCGCGGGAAACCTTCTCTCTCAGTACAGTGACTCAGGGCCGGCCGCGACGACCGGCGGCAGCAAAAGCACCTCGATCACCTTTGACTCTCGCTGCAAGATCGCTGTCATCGAACTTTGCGCGGGCGGCGGCGGCGGCGGCGGGGCGGCAACGGCAGGGTCCACTGTTGCAGGCATCGGCGGCGGTGGCGGCGCAGGTGCTTACGCGCGCATCATCGTTTACCCGGCCACAGTCGGGACATCTCTGCCGGTTGTGCTTGGCTGTGGTGGCCGGGGTGGTCAGGCCGCCTCCGGTGCCATGAGCGGAAATAACGGTGGCAACTCATCCATTGGCAGCTTTCTGACACTGGGTGGCGGAATAGGCGGAATATCGATTCTTGCCGGAGGCCCGGCAATCATCGCCGGCGCGGGGAACGGCGGATCGGCGCAGATCGTCACCCAGGCAGGCGTCGGCGTAACGATTATTTCGGACGGTGAAGGTGGCAGCAGCGGTCACGCGACAGGAATGTCATCGAATTATTTTTTCGGTTTCGGAGGTAAGGGCGGCAGTGCTCTTGGTTTTGCCGGGGGCTGGGAGTCCGGCTCCGGACTGACGGGAAAAGGCGGTTCGTCAGGAGCCGGTGGCTCAGGGGCGTGTGTTGCTCCGGGCCAGCCCTATCAGAATGGCGGCGATGGCGGCCCCGGCTGGATGATCGTTACACAATACGGATGATAATACACAATAAGGGGCACTGACCATCTGAGACATACGCTGTCGTCAGTATCCCGCGCGGAGTAATCAGCAACAGAATGCGTCAGCGATCGACTTCTGCGCGGGCGCAGTCAGTGTGCGCTGGTTATTTGAGAATCATATGGCAGGCAGATTAGGGATACGCATCTGTCAAAGACCAGATTACTGACACACCGGAGGCGGAAATAAGCTATGCTAAAACTCACTGACCTAGACACTGAAGAAGATAGACACGAACATCACAACTGTTGAAAGAAAGTGTAATCGTCAGGAAGATGATCTGGTCGTTTTACGTATTTCAGCCGGGTGCCGGATGGTATGATCTCCCATTCACCCGCACAATGGATATTGTTTATCCTGCCACAGCCCCGGTGATATCGCTTAGAAACGGTTTCAAAAGCTTCAAAGGGATAAAATCGTTCATAATAAACTGATGATGTTATGTTTTGTGCGTCCTGCTCATCTGCCAGCCTCAAAAACCACTGAGCGATAAATCTCTAATAAAAACAATAAAAGTTTTTGGATGCCGCCTTTTTTCAAAAAGGCGGTGTCTTCTGAAGCTTTCTGAAAAAGACCAATATAAAATTTCTTTATAATTTATCATAATATTTCACTATAAGTCTGCTTGAGGCAGTCGCTCAGTTTTTTTCGGTCTGCCCGCTCGCGGAACCCTGATGAAGCGCTGCCTCGACAGTCAGTGCGATCTGAAGCAGCCGGGCGTCATCACCGATCCGGGCGCAGAGTTCCACACCGACCGGCACGTTGTCTTCGGTTCTGAGTGGCAGCGTCACGGCCGGCATTCCTGCGGAACTAACCGGTGTAGTGTTGCGAATATACGCCTCAAACAGGCGCAGCTTCTCGCCGGCAAGCTCTGTTTCATCCGGCATATATTCATTTACAGCCCAGGGTTTCAGCGCAATCGTCGGATAGAGCAGGATGTCCGCACACACGTCGTCCATTTCCTCCGCAAAAAGCTGCGTCATCGCCGGGCTATGGACCTGCAGGGCCGCCCGGTAACGGTCATCTGCATGGCTTATGAGCGTATCGGCAAAAAGAGCTCTGGCGCAGGGATCGGCAATCTCATCGTAAAGCTTCTCCAGCGAGGGAGCATCACAGCCATTTTCCGCAAAATACGTCCTGATGGCCCATACGGGATCATAAATATTGATCACCGGTGACACGCGCCTGTTCAGCGCGAAAAGTTCCGGCAAACGCACAGGGACGAACCGGTGTCCCCGTGCTTCCAGTGCTGTGATGAGCTTTTCAATGACGCAGGCAATCTCCGGTTCGACACCTCGCCAGAACGGTTCGGGCAGCCCGATCCGTAAAGAGCCGGTCTCCGGTTTCAGCGGTTCAGCCGGCAGACCGGCAAGAATACGATCCAGCAGCACCAGATCCCGGACCGACCGCGCCATTGGCCCCGGCGTGTCATGACGGGGGCTGACCGGAAACAGTCCCTCTCTGCTGTAGCGGACCGAACCTGACGGAACATGGCAGCTCGGCCTGAATCCATAGACGCCGCAGCAGGCAGCAGGGATTCGCAATGAACCACCTGTGTCCGTCCCCAGACCAAAGGGAACGATGCCGCCGGCGATCGCAGCAGCAGTCCCCGATGACGAGCCTCCCGCCATCAGGGAAGGGGTACAGGGATTAATAATATTCCGGGCGGGCGCGTCCGGATAAACAGACGTTACCCCCGAAGCAAGCTCATGCAGACCGGCCTTGCCGATCAGGATCGCACCTGCTTCCAGAAGCTTCCGGACAACAGGAGCGGTGCGCGTCGGCATGAACCCACGCATACTGTCGGTGCAGCAGGTCGTGCTCCAGCCGAGGCAGTCTATATTGTCCTTGACGACAAACGGGACACCCAGCAAAGGAAGTGTGCTCTCCTGGCTGCGTATCCTGTTGTCCGCATGAGCGGCGGATTGTCGCGCTGAATCAGCGTCAACCGAAACAAGAATATTGCTGCGGTCCTGAATTCCGGCCCGCGCCAGTGCCGCCTCAATGACCTCAGATACAGAAATCTCTCCTGCCGCCAGGGCGTTCCTCAGGCCGGTTGTATCAGGGGAAAGATTGTCCGAAGGCACTGTTAATTCCTGTGATCAGAAAAAAAATCAGAACTGCGCGGCCGATACGGGCCCCATCTCTCTGGCGAGACGCACCATTTCCGGAAGCAGATCGCAGAAACGGATGACCTGGTCTTCAGGCACGGAGATGCTGACTTTGATAAAACGGTGCCCGAACGCTGCGCTGTGATAGGTGCCCTGGCGGATCATAATGCCTTTCTGCCGGTAGCACTCCACCAGAGCTTCAGGAGAGACGCCGGCATCAATGGTCTCGATTACAAGAAAGTTGCCGTGTGAGGGATAAACCGGGAGATGCATGCCCGGAATCTGTTCAACGGCTGTTCTGATATGCTCCTGGTTGGTGCGGCAGATCGTCAGCACGATTTTCATCCAGTCCGGCTTGACCACCAGTCCGGCCTGCGCCGCACGCTGGGCGATGACACTCGTTCCAAGAACCCCGGGCGCACAGGCCGCGCATTCGGCCATCAGTTGCGGCTCAGCAACAAGAGCGCCGACACGTAATCCCGCAAGTCCGAGCCATTTCGAGAAACTGCTTGTGACGATAACATTTTTCACAGACACGGTCAGAGCGGGTGTATGTGACATGGCAAAATCACGATAAGTGCAGTCATGCACGAACACGGCCCCGACAGATTCGGCAATCGTGATAAAAGCGGCGATCTCGTCACGTGTATACGTAACACCCAGGGGATTGTTCGGGTCCACGAGGTAAATCATGGCTGTATTCTGATCGACCGTTCCGGCCAGCTGATCCGCCGTCAGTTTATAATGACAGGCCGGGTCATAGATCGGAATCTGGCGAACCTCGGCGCCGGCCTGCTGTGCAAACAGACACGGCCATTTCCACGTCGGATCAGTGGTTACCATATTGGTGCCCGGTCGGCAGCGCGCTCTGCAGACCATTGCCAGGGCTGAAACGCCTCCTTCTGTCACCAGAGCCGACACGCCAGGCACACCGAGATCTTCGACGATGGCCGTCCGGAGAGCCTCAAATCCAAGTGGCGGCGCATAAGCGGAAAACTCTCCCGCGTCGATCGAGGCTTTCATAGCCGCCACGACCGACGGATGTGGGGGAATATGATTCGTGTTCTGGCCCAGCCATAAAAGACCGGGCGTGGAAAACAGTTCGTCGAAATAACGGTTTCTGTCCTCTATGGACATAATATCCTCCGGATGGGCGCATCATGCGCCCCGATGTCATCGACTTCAGATAACCGATCCCCTGGCGGCGATACCGCCATCCAGGGTCACAACAGCGCCCGTCGTATATCCGGAGAGGGGTGACGCCAGGAACGCGGTCAGATCGGCCACTTCTTCAGGCGTTGCCGCACGGCCTGCGGGATAGTGAGAATAAAGTTCTTCCCACCGGCTTTCGTCCCCCAGAATATCGACCGCCTTCCTGCGCATGATTTTCAGCATTCTGTCGGTGTCAACAGGACCGGGATTGATTCCAACCACCCGGATACCGTCATTCAGACTGCGACCGCCAAGCGCCTTCGTGAACGCCATCAGCGACGCATTGGCCGTGCTGCCCGCGATATAGGCCGCGTCCCAGTTCTCTCCGGAATTGCCGATGATATTGACAATGACACCGCCCGACGCCGCCTTCATGCTGGCGTAATAAAGCCGCGACAGCATGATATACCCGAAAACTTTCAGATCGAAGCCACGACGCCAGTCCGCTTCCGTCAGTGTATCAATCGGACCGGCCGGCACATCACCCGCGTTATTGATAAGAATATCCACCGGTCCGGCCGCCTCCGCCAGAACGTCCATGTTGCCAGGCGTTCCGAGATCCATGGCATGCACATGCACATCAACATCCCAGGCGGCTTCCAGCTCCTGTTTCGCTTTCATCATGGCGGCTTCATTCCGTGCAGCCAGATGCAGGCGACTGCATCCTTCGGCAGCGAGAACCTGTGCGACTGACAGGCCAATCCCTTTGGAGGCGCCGGTAATCAACGCTGACTTACCCGCTAGCTTCAGATCCATAACGTAGCAAACCTCATGATTGTATTTATTATGATCAACATTGCATACAATGTGGGAGGTGCATAGTGTATTCTGATATCGTTATAAAGTTCTGGCTGCGGATATCTGCATGATTCATCGAAGCAGCGTCATTTGCTCCGCTGAGCTGAGCACATGCTCAGATCTGTCTCACATGATTCGCAGGAAGCGCATCCGGGAAATTATTGTCAGTTTACCGGGAGGAGCACGTCTGGCTCCTGTCTGCTCCTCACGTTGCCATAAAATATTTCGTATGCAAATCTATATGAGGTGAATACACTCATATAGCTGATCCTCTCTCACGATGGCGGACCCGTCCGTTCCATCAGACAAGGAGTGCTCCGTTGCCTGTCGCCCCGCCGATCTCCATGGAACGGATGCCCGTGCATAAAATAGCAAATCCCGGCAATCACGCTGAAGCACGCGCCCGCTTCTATAATTCCGGGAATGGCTTCAACACAGAACTTCCGGCGGTTCCCGCGGCAGATTTCACAAAAGAAGCGCATGAGGCTCTCTCCGCCCGATCCTCCGACGGCACAGCAAGCCGTTTCATCAACTGTGACAGTTCAGCCGCGCTCGGATGTGCTTTTCCGGCGACCTCTCCGTTTATTCTCGCTCGTTATGCGGTGGTTTTCCCGGATGAAAGCCTGCCCTGTGACGATGCGGAGCAATATATCGTCTACGTTATAAAAGGGACCGGGAAATCAATCCTTTCAACGGGAGACGAATTCATCCTGAAAACCGGGGACATTCTCGTCGCCTGCGATATTACAGGCTTCGAGGCTTACGATCGTGAAATGGTTTTGTGGTGTGTCAGCCGTTCACCCCTGAACCGCTGTCTGGCAGTTTCGGAAAACCATCGTGATCCGCGTTTTCTGCCGGTATTCTATCCCGCCTCAGTAACAGAGGAAGAACTCAGTATCGTGCTGGCGGCTCCACGATCGCCCGGAACATCGGGCAGAGCTCTGCTTTTCAGTTCAGTCCCGGAAGAGCATCTGCATGCTGTAACGCCCGCATTGACCCTCTCGCTCAATACACTTTTCCCGGGTGAAAGGCAGCGTTCTCATCGCCACAATGCCACAGCTGTGACGCTCGTTATCGCAGGTCATGAATGCAGCACGGAAATTGATGGTGTGCCGGTCCCGTGGTCACCATGGACAACGCTTGTTACGCCCCCCGGCAGTCTGCATGGTCACATAAATAACGGCGATGAACTGGCTCGTTTCCTGATCGTGCAGGACGGTGCGCTTCATTACTGCGCAAGAACGATGGACCTGCGTCATGGAGAATGATGCGCTGGTCACGGCAGATGACTCTTTCCACGATGATACCCGTGCCGCTCACGCGCATGGCTATCACCTGCCGTCTGCTCATATCGAACACGCAGGCATTGAACCGATCCCGGCTGACCAGAAAAATGTCGGATTTATTGATCAGTTTTGCGTTTTTGTTAATTTTCTTCTCAATCCCAGTGTCATGCTGCATGGCGGGGCAGCCGTTGCGATGGGCCTGTCCTTTCAGGCGGCCTGTCTTGCCGTTGGGCTTGGCACCCTGTCCGCTCTGATTCCTTATACGATGATTACGCGGATTGGCGTGGATTATGGCATTCCGGGACAGGTGGCGGCCCGGATGTCGTACGGCATAAGGGGAGCGCAGCTGATTCCTTCAGTCGCCCGTGCTGTCTGCTCAGTTTATTTCTTTGCCCTGAATACGATTATCGGAACAATCGCCGTTCACGCATTGCTTTTTCAGGTTACCGGCCTGGATCTGTCTCTGCCTCTGATCGGAATTCTGTTTGGATTTCTCCAGATCATTTTCGCAGTGCTTGGTTATGACTGGCTCAAAAAGATGTCCAGACTGGTTCTGCCGGTCAAACTCTTTATTATTGCCTATTTTATGGTGCTTCTGACGCATCATGCAGATCCATCGTTTCGGCCCCTCGCAGTCTGGCATTATCAGGGAGCACATGCATGGTCATGGGCCATTATCGCGATCTGGTTTAATACAGGGTGTTCATCATGGTTAAGTATGATCACTGATGCTGCCGATTTCTGTCGTTACTCCAGGAACAGACGCACTACTTACTGGGGTGTTGGTCTTGCATCAGTCTGTGGAACAGGGATCGCCACAGTATTTGGCGCTTATGCCGCAGCGTCAGTTGGCGGTACAAATGGCAACGTATTTACAATTCTCAGCACATATTACCCTGACCACCTGTCTCTTTTACTGATATTCATTTTATTGCTGTTCGATAATATCTCGATAAACTCACTTAATATCTATACAGGCGGCCTTTCCCTCGAGAATATTTTTCCTGCCGTGAAAAGAACAACTGCGACAGCTGTCATCAGTCTTCTTGGTATAGCCCTCTCAGCGTCTCAGGACGTAGTCAATAATCTTGTCGGATATGTTGATGCTATAGGCAGCATGTTCGCGCCCATTACCGGAATCATCATTGCCGATGTAATCTGGCTCCGTCATGGACGCCTCAATGTGAAAGATCTCTTCGATCGAAATGGTCCTTACTGGTTCAGTCATGGTTTCAATGTGTGCGCGCTGATATCGACCGCTGGCGGCGTTTTGCTTTATTATATGATACCGGCATATTTTTTGAGGCCACTTTTAGTATTCTTCATATCCGGTGCGTTTTATATCGTAATGGAAAAAGTCCTGACGGTCCGGTCGCACCTGGCGAAACAGGGGTAATGTGGCCGTCATGTGAGTGAACGGTCGGAAAAGCCCCGCTGCCGCATGTCATGGACAGAAGCCGGGAGCGACATTCTTCAGCGCGAGACATGGGGAGGCAAGAAGATGCAGTCTTCGTACTGTTTCTGAAGACCATCCATAAATGTGAGTTAAGTTTTCAGAAGAGTTGTCAAAGAAGGGATCGTTCAGCAATCCACCGAAGGAAAAACAGCAGAAAATCTTCTTTTCTGCCTGCTACAATCCTGATCAGCCAATGCGACTTCAATAGAGCAGCCTGTCACTTCCTGGTCGTTCCCGACAGGAAGAGCCGTGTCTGTACTACAGTCCTGTCCCGCAACTGGTGTTACATTCAGGGCCGACAGGTTGCCCAAAGCATCGACGGCGACATGTCTCTTGCTGACCTGCTTCTTTCTCTGCGCGCCGTCATATCAGCGCTTTCCGATGCAGATCGACATGTCTTGCTGTGACCGGTGACCATACCGGAAAATTCGCTCAGCGATCCCGCTTTAACACCGGCAGCGCAGTCGCTTCCGAAGGTTCTTTCAGTTTTCATGAGAGGGCTGAAAGCCGGACGAGGCCAGATCTGATCCGCTTTCCGTCTGATTCCTTCAGGGGAGAAGCTTCCGGGAGGCACTCAATGATTTCTGCCTTCCCCGGCTGTTCAGCATCCGTATAATAATGTCCCTGCGGAAATCTTTACATACACCGGTCGCCGGGCCGCCGATGTCCAGGCGGACATAATTAAGTCCGGCTTCCCAGCATCAGACTTTGCATACCGTCAGCGGTCCCGCTTCCATGTGGAAGGCCTGATATCCAGGCTGTGACACACTGCCAGAGACTCAGCAATCCAAGGCTGCGGTAGCTATTTGATTTTTCAGGTTTTTCTGGCGGAGAAGGTGGGATTCGAACCCACGGTACCCATAAGGCACAACGGTTTTCGAGACCGCCCCAATCGACCACTCTGGCACCTCTCCGCACGCCTTCCGGCGTCTGAAGCGGCTTTTAGGGAAATCCGGCTCCCGGCACAAGAGAGATTTTTATCGCAGAACCGATTCTGGTTGACTGTGCGGCAGACTGCCGCGTAAAAGCGCCACTCCGCCGGCAACAGGCGGGGCAGGCTGCGTGTGCGGCCAACGAGAAAAAGCGACTGGACCTTACGCCTGCGCCGGAGCGCCGCGAGGGGCCGACAGATCGGAAAGACAGTATGTTCGCAGTTATCCGCACCGGCGGCAAACAGTATCGTGTGACGCCCAACTCCGTGCTCAAGGTCGAGAAGCTCGAAGGTGAAGCCGGTTCGACGATCACCTTCTCTGAAGTACTCGCTGTTGGCGGCGAGGGAAGTACGACAATCGGCGCTCCGCTGGTTTCCGGCGCGACCGTGACAGCGACAGTCGTCGCTCAGGACCGCCTCCCGAAGGTCATCATCTTCAAGAAGCGTCGTCGTCAGAACAGCCGCCGCAAGAATGGTCATCGCCAGCCGGTTACCGTCCTGCGCATCAGCGAGATCAGGGCTGCCTGATCTCTTCTGACAGGAAGATCGATCACAGCCAGTTAATCCAGGAGCAAATCTCATGGCACAAAAGAAAGCAGGCGGTTCATCCCGTAACGGACGCGACAGCGCCGGCCGTCGCCTCGGTGTAAAGAAGTTCGGTGGCGAAGCCGTCATCGCCGGTAACATCATCGTTCGTCAGCGCGGCACGAAGATGCTGGCCGGCGCGAATGTCGGCGTCGGTCGTGACCACACCCTGTTCGCTCTGGCCGATGGCAGCGTCCGCTTCCAGCGTCGTGGCGACAATCGCGTCCACGTCTCTGTCGACGCACTGCCAGTCGCCGCCGAGTAAGCGGCCCGGCGCGGAATTATTCCGCGTTCAGAGTATCAGACAGGGGCCGGTCCATCAGGATCGGCCCCTTTTTGTATCCCCGGCTCAACCCTGCCTGGACGGATACCGGAAAGCGACGATGAAATTTCTCGACCAGGCTAAGATTTATGTGCGCTCGGGTGACGGCGGTGACGGCGTCACGGCTTTCCGTCGCGAGAAATACATCGAGTTCGGTGGCCCTGACGGCGGTAACGGTGGCAGAGGCGGAGACATCATTTTTGAGGCTGTCCCGAATCTGAACACGCTGATCGATTTCCGCTACACGCAGCATTTCCGCGCCCGGAAGGGCGGCAATGGCGCCGGATCGGATCGGACCGGTGCAGCGGCAGATCCTGTAGTGATTCAGGTGCCGATCGGCACGCAGATCATGGATGACGATCGGGAGACGCTGCTGGCCGATCTCGACAAAGAGGGGATGCGCGTCACGCTCTGCCGGGGTGGTGATGGCGGGCATGGCAACGCGCATTTCAAAACCAGCACAAACAGGGCCCCGCGCCGCTCCGATAAGGGCTGGCCGGGAGAGGAGCGCTGGGTCTGGCTGCGGCTGAAACTCATCGCAGATGTGGGGCTCGTCGGTCTGCCGAATGCCGGGAAATCGACCTTCCTGTCCGTTGTATCGGCGGCGCGCCCGAAGATCGCGGATTATCCGTTTACGACGCTGCATCCGCAGCTCGGTGTCGTGCGGCTGTCGGTCACCGAGGATTTCGTGATTGCGGATATTCCAGGGCTGATCGAGGGTGCGCATGAGGGCACAGGGCTCGGAACACGGTTCCTAGGGCATGTCGAGCGATGCGCGGTTCTGCTGCATCTGATCGACGGTTCGGCCGGGGATGTCGTGGAAGCCTGGCGGACAATCCGTCATGAACTGGCGGAGTATGGCGGCGGCCTTGCGGACAAGCCGGAGATCGTTGTCCTGAACAAGGCAGACGCGATGTCGCCGCAGCAGATTTCCGGGCGTAAACGCGCTCTGGAGAAGGCATCCGGAGCGCCGGTTATGGTCATTTCCGCAGTGGCGCGGCAGGGCGTGACCGAAGTGTTGCGGGCTCTGTTCGAACATGTGGTCGAAGCGCGCGCGGAGCGTGCGGCGGAAACGCAGCAGGCTGACGACGAGGCATGACGGGCGTGATTCCGGATCTCGCCTCGGCGCGTCGGGTCGTCGTGAAAATCGGCAGCGCGCTACTGGTCGATCCGGAGCGCGCGGTGCCCCGCGAGGCCTGGCTTGCCGGGGTGGCGGACGATATCGCCGCGTTACGGGCGGCCGGAACAGAGGTCGTTCTGGTCTCGTCCGGGGCGATTGCGCTGGCACGGCATTCTCTGGGGCTGACGCGGCGGGCGCTGCGACTGGAAGAAAAACAGGCCGCCGCCGCCGTAGGGCAGATCCGGCTGGCACAGGCCTGGAGCGCGGTTCTGTCCGAGCGCGGACTGACGGCAGCGCAGCTACTGCTGACGCCGGACGACACGGAGGATCGCAGGCGGTATCTCAACGCGCGGGCGACGCTGGATACGTTGCTGGGGCTGGGGTGTATTCCGGTCATCAACGAAAATGACACCGTGGCGACGACAGAGATCCGGTTCGGCGACAATGACCGTCTGGCTGCCCGCGTCGCGCAGATGATTGACGCGGATCAGCTGATCCTGCTCTCGGATATTGACGGCCTGTATACGGCCGATCCGCGGACGGACCCGGAGGCGGCGCATATCCCGATGGTGGAGACGCTGACGGCTGAGATCGATGCGATGGGCGGGGCGCCTCCGCCGGGATATTCCTCGGGCGGGATGCGGACAAAACTTGTGGCGGCGCATATCGCAACCGGGTCGGGTTGCGCCATGGCGATCGCGCTCGGCAAGCGCGAGCATCCGCTGGCGGCTTTGCGGGACGGGGCGCGATGCACGTGGTTCCTGCCGGGGGCAGACAGCCGTTCGGCGCGCAAGCGGTGGATCGCCGGAGGACTGACACCGGCCGGCGAGATCATCGTTGATGCCGGAGCGGCGCGGGCCCTGGCACAGGGAGGCTCACTGCTGGCAGCCGGCGTCGTCGGGGTGACGGGGGAGTTCGAGCGCGGCGATCTGGTGCGGGTCATCGACCGGGACGGCGAGGAACTGGGACGCGGGCTGTGCGGCTACGCGGCTGACGAGGCCCGCCGGATTGCCGGGCGGCGCTCGGAAGAGTTCGAGGCAGTCCTTGGCTGGCACGGGCGCGACGAACTGATCCATCGGGACGATCTGGTGCTTCTCTGAAGGCAGCGCTGTCGTCGGGAAATGTACCGGGCCTGACGGAGTTTTCCGAAGAGGCGGGGGTAGAACGAAATGCCGGTGGCAATCTGTTCGTGCAGGCGAACAGGCGATGGACTGATGGTGATCGGTCCGGTGCCGGCGGCGGTGTTCAGCGGATGGGATTTACACCCTTCCGGTGTCTTTACGAAATCAGCAAAGATTTTCGGAAGATGCGGGCGTAAGTAAGCCTGTTCAGGCTGCCTCTCGCTGCTGTCGGAGAAGACGGTTGATTTCATCGACGCGGGTGGCGTCCGCCTTGCCAGGAGCGGGACGTCTGATGAGATATCCCTGGATCTCGCTGCAGCCTTCTTCGGTCACTCTGGCGAGATGTTCGGCAGTCTCCACGCCCTCCGCGACTGTGGTGACACCGAGGCGACGTCCCAGATCGGCGACGGCCTTGACGACGGCGGCACAGTCCGGGCGCGTCACGGCATCGCGGACGAAGGTTCCGTCGATTTTGATCTTGTCGAACGGATAGGCGCGCAGATGTGCCAGCGAGGAATAGCCGGTGCCGAAATCGTCAAGGGCAATACGGACACCGAGTTTTCGCAGCCGCCCGAAATCACCGATGACATCGTGCTCTCCCGAGAGCAGGGCGGTCTCCGTGACCTCGATTTCGAGCCGGTCAGGCTGAAGACCCGTTTCCGTGAGCGCCTCGCGAACGTTTTCAGTCAGCATCCCGTTGCCAAACTGGGCGGCGGAAACATTGACGGCGACGCGGGCGCCGTCTTCCCATTTTGCGGCGTCGGCGCAGGCGCGGTGCAGCACGAAGCGGCCGAGCGGTTCGATCAGGCCGCTTTCTTCCGCCACGGGAATGAACTCGGCCGGTGAGATCCAGCCCCGATCCGGGTGGTACCAGCGTAGCAGGGCTTCCCGCGCGGTCACTTTCCGTGTCCGGATATCGACGATCGGCTGATAGAAAACAAACAGATCGTCCATGGTCTGAAGCGCGGCGCGGAGATCGGCTTTCAGATACTCACGGTCGCGGATGCGTTCACCCATAACAGGTTCGAACACGACATATTTCCCCTTGCCGGCCGCCTTTGCGACATAGAGGGCGATGTCCGCGCGGGACAGAAGCTGTTCGACAGTGTTTCCGTGAGAGGGGGAGTAAGCAATGCCGATCGAAGTTCCGATCTGCATATTGGCGTGGTCGCCGAAACTGTATGGCGCGCCGAGTGAGGCGACCAGCTCCGCGGCAAGGCTTTCGGCCTGATACGGATCGTCGCCGGACAGCAGAACGGCGAATTCGTCGCCACCGATCCGGCCGATTTTTGCATCCGCCGGGCCACAGACCGTTCGCAACCGGTCGGCTACGGTTCTGAGAACCGCGTCGCCGACGCTATGTCCTCTTGTATCGTTGATGGTTTTGAAACCATCGAGATCGAGGAAAAATATCGTCATTGGCTGCCCCGCGTGTTCCAGGCCGGCCTCGATCCATTCCTGGAAGGTGTTGCGGTTCGCAAGGCCTGTCAGCGTATCGTACTGCGCGAGACGGAGGATGCGTTCTTCAGCGGCGACTTCACGGGTGACGATCGCCCAGGTCAGCATTGGTCCCAGGAAGCTGCCGTCATCGGCTGTGATGGCGGTGACATTGAGGTCCAGGGCCTCCGGACCGAGCCGGATGCGGGCATTGTGGGGCAGGTTCGCGGGATCGGAGATCAGGCGGCGCTGATGTTCGGGATGTCTGTGGAAAACGTCGATCGACGAGCCGACGAGGTTATCGGCTTTGAGAGGAAGAAGATGCTCGATCTGACGGATCAGATTCTTCGATGTCTCATTGGCATAGGTGATCGTGAAGTTTTCCGGGTCCACGGTCATCACGGCGACCGGCATGTTGTCGATCATCCGCAGCAGACGGGAGACGTCACGCGCTTCCATTAACGGGTTACCCTGGAGATCGTATGACGGATCACGGCACGAGGCCCTGACCGGAGAGTCTGTCGGGACTGCTGACGCTGGCGGGACGTCCTGGACCAGAGGGGGCGGTTTTCGAAGTGCGGCTGTGTCTGCATATCGGGTCCCGGTTGCTCCGCTTCGATCTCGCATGACGGATCGATACCGAAACAGAGTCCCGGTCTGTCCTGCCTGCCTTCTGGTATGGCAAACCGGCCTTTCTTATTGATTAACGGAAGGTGGCAGATCCTGTCGGATGGCGCCGGGACGCGCGACTGGTGGCTGCGCATATCCGGTCAGGAACCTGGCAGGCGTCTGTGGCCGCCGGCATGCCGGTGACTGACGGGCTCGCCGGATTGTCTCCCGGAGCGGATTCCGGGACGGGTTTTTTGTGTTGATGTATTATGCAGACAAGAGACAAAACAGGGCTCTGCCCCGTAATCGCAAGGGATCGCCCCCATCATCCATTTAATTTAACAAACCGGGATCAAAGGGACTGCGTTTCTTTGCGGAGTTCGGGACAGCGCCCCGAAATGAGCCCGGGACTGTGACCGCCCGGGCTCCGGCATATTCAGCCGTGGATTTTCTTTTTCAGAATCTCGTTGACCATGGCCGGATTGGCCTTGCCCTGCGTGGCTTTCATAACCTGACCAACGAAGAAGCCAAAGAGCTTGTCCTTGCCGCCGAGATACTGCTCAAGTTTGTCGGCGTTCTTTGCAAGGACCTCGTCGGCGGCTTTTTCGATGGCGCCGGTGTCGGTGACCTGACGCAGACCCTTGCGCTCGACGATCTCCAGCGGAGCCTCGCCGGTCTCGAACATCGTTTCCAGCACCTCCTTAGCGATTTTGCCGTTGATGGTGCCGTCAGCGATCAGGTCGAGCATGGCGCCCAGCTTATCGGCACCGACCGGACTTTCCTCAATGGATTTGCCGGTGCGGTTGAGGGCGGCGAAGAAGTCCCCGGTCATCCAGGCGGCGGCGGATTTACCGTCACGGCCTTTAGCCACAGTTTCATAGAAATCCGCGATGGCCTGTTCAGCGACGAGGACGCCGGCATCGTAAGCGGTGATGCCGTATTCCTTCTGCAGTCGGGCACGTTTCTCGTCTGGCAACTCGGGAAGGCATGCTTTGAGCTGATCGACCCAGCTCTGCTCAATGACCAGCGGAAGCAGGTCGGGGTCGGGGAAGTAGCGGTAATCGTGCGCGTCTTCTTTGGAGCGGAGCGAGCGGGTTTCACCACGGCCGGGATCGAATAGGCGGGTTTCCTGATCGACCTCGCCGCCGGATTCCCAGATTTCGACCTGACGCGCCGCTTCAATTTCGATGGCCTGGGTGACGAAGCGGATGGAGTTGACGTTCTTGATCTCGCAGCGGGTGCGGAACGGCTCGCCGGCCTTACGGACGGAGACGTTGACGTCGGCGCGCATGGAGCCTTCATCCATGTTGCCGTCGCAGGTGCCGAGATAACGCAGGATCTGACGCAGTTTTCGCAGATAGGCGCCGGCTTCCTCGGGGGTGCGGATGTCAGGTTCGCTGACGATTTCCATCAGGGCCACGCCGGCGCGGTTGAGGTCCACGAAGGAGCGCTTCGGGTCCTGATCGTGCATCAGCTTGCCGGCGTCCTGTTCAAGATGCAGGCGAGTGATGCCGATTTCGCGGGTGCTGCCGTCGGAGAGTTCGATCTCGATTTTGCCTTCCCCGATAATGGGATGGGCGAACTGGCTGATCTGATAGCCCTGCGGCAGATCGGCGTAGAAATAGTTCTTCCGGTCGAAACGGCTTTCCAGATTGATGCGGGCCTTCAGGCCAAGACCCGTGCGCACGGCCTGGGCGACACATTCCCTGTTGATGACTGGCAGCATGCCGGGAAAGCCGGCGTCGATGAGGCTGACATGCGTGTTCGGTTCGCCGCCGAACAGAGTGGACGCGCCGGAGAACAGCTTGGATTTGCTGATGACCTGAGCATGGACCTCAAGCCCGACGACAATTTCCCATGGGCCGGTGCTGCCTTCGATTACGTAGCTCATGCGGCTGCTCCTGCGCGCAGATCGGGCCGGGCGGAGAAGGCGGCGGCTTTCTCCAGCGCGGCGCCGGCGGCGATGAGGGTTTCTTCGTCGAAATGGCGGCCGATCAGCTGGAGACCAAGCGGCAGTCCGCGGCTGTCGAGCGCGACAGGCACGGACATGGCGGGCTGCCCGGCCATGCTGGCCGGAACAGTGAAGATGTCGTTAAGATACATCTGCACCGGGTCTTCAGGTTTTTCGTCGCGTCCAAAGGTGGCGGTGGGGGCTGTCGGGGTGAGCAGCACGTCCACTTTTTCGAAGGCGCTGGTGAAGTCACGCCGGATCAGAGTGCGGACCTTCTGAGCTTTCAGATAATAGGCGTCATAATAGCCGGCCGAGAGGACATAGGTCCCGACGAGGATACGACGACGAACTTCCTCACCGAAGCCGTCATGACGGGTCTTTTCGTAAAGATCGTCAAGGCTGGTGGCCCCTTCGGCGCGGACGCCGAAACGGACGCCATCATAGCGGGCGAGGTTGGAGGAACATTCAGCCGGAGCGATGATATAATAGGTCGCGAGGCCGTATTTCGTGTGGGGCAAGGAGACATCGACAATTTCGCAGCCGGCGTCGCGGAGCATGTCGATGCCCTTCTGCCAGACGGCAAGAAGTTCCGCAGACATGCCTTCCGGGCGGTATTCGGCCGGGATGCCGACGCGCAGGCCCTTAAGGCTGCGGGTTGTGGCGGCGCGGTAATCCGGAACGGCGAGATCGGCGCTGGTGCTGTCTTTCGGGTCATGGCCAGCCATGGCCTGCAGCATGATGGCGGCATCCTCGACGGTGCGGGTCATCGGTCCCGCCTGGTCGAGCGAACTGGCGAAAGCAATGGTGCCCCACCGGCTGCAGCGGCCGTAAGTGGGTTTCAGACCGACGATGCCGCAATACGCGGCGGGCTGACGGATGGAACCGCCGGTGTCAGTGCCGGTCGCGCCCATGGCGATATGGGCGGCGACGGCGGCGGCCGACCCGCCGGAGGAGCCACCGGGGACGAGAACGGACGCATCGCCGGTGCGATGCCAGGGGTTTTCGACTTCACCAAAGGCAGAGGTGAGGTTGGCCGAGCCCATGGCGAATTCGTCGAGATTGGTTTTGCCGAGGAATACAGCGCCGTTTTTCAGCAGATTTGCCGTGACAGTGCTCTCATAGGGCGGGATGAAATTGCCGAGAATACGGCTGGCGGCGGTGGTTTTCACGCCTTCCGTGCAGAACAGATCCTTGATGCCGAGCGGAATACCGGTCAGCGTCGGGGCATCACCGGCGGCAAGGGCTTTGTCAGCCTGTGTGGCTGCGGCTTCGGCCTTATCGGCAGTGACGGTGATATAGGCGTTCAGGCGCTCATTGAGCTGACCGATGGCACCGGTATGCGCTTTCGTCAGTTCAGCGGCGGAGAAGTCGCGCCTGCGGAGGCCTTCGGCGGCCTGGGCGATTGTCAGATCTGTCAGCATCACTCGACCACCTTCGGGACGGTAAAGAAAGGACCGGCGCGGTCGGGCGCGTTCGACAGCACTTTTTCCTGACAGTCGCCGTCCGTTACGATGTCCTCGCGTTGCGGGAGGGCGGCGTGCATGGTGGTGCCGACCATGGGAGGCACACCTTCGACATCGACCTCATTGAGGATTTCGATCCAGCCGAGGATGCCGCCGAGCTGGGTGCGGACGGCTTCCGTTTCCTGGTCATCGAGCCCGATCCGGGCCAGTCTGGCGATGCGTCTCGTGGTCGCGGGATCGAGCGACATGAAGCAAAATCTCTCAGGTCAGAGGAAAAAAAGAGCTGGCGTTGCCACCGGCGGCGCAACATACCCTCAGGCCATGGCACTGTTCAACATAGCGGAGCTGATGGCTGACCTGGGTCCGGGTCAGCGGCTGCTCGGAATCGATCCCGGCGCGAAGAGCGTCGGACTGGCTCTCTCGGATGTCATGCGGATGGTGGCATCTCCGTACGGCGTTCTGAAACGGGAAAAACTTTCGGTGATGGCGGTGAAGATCAACGCGATCATCCGGGAGCATGGCGTCGCCGGACTTGTAGTGGGGCTGCCGCTGTCGCTTGACGGGCAGTTCGGACCTGCGGCGCAGGCTGCGCGGGACTGGGCGGTATCGCTGTCGGAAATGATACAGGTGCCGGTGACGATGTGGGACGAACGGCTGTCCTCGTCCGCCGTCAACCGGGCGTTAATCGGGGAGGCCGATCTGTCCCGGAAGAAGCGGGCGGATGTAGTCGACAAAATGGCCGCAGCCTACATGCTGCAGGGAGCGCTGGACCGGTTCGCAATCTCTTCCTCACCGTCCTGGTTCAGCGAGGAAGAGTAGGGGCCCCGCTGCTCATCCTGAATTGTATATTTTGTGAAGACGGATGGGGCGGGTTTTCGGGGCCTTGTCCCGAGCCCACAAAGGGACGCAGTCCCTTTGATCCCGGTTTGTTAAGCAATGGAGGGTGAAGGGCAGACTCCTGTCCAGACACCCTTAAATTTGCGGAGGAGCGCGTCAGGCGGCGACGGCCAGGCATTTATCGCGCAGGAAATCCAGCTGCCAGTTCATCTCGCGCGGAGTGAGGGCGTATTCACCGTCCGGGGCTGGCAGGATGGCGCGGGTCGGCGGGATGAGCGCCAGGTGAATCTGCAGCGCCGATGTCAGGGGCGCGGGCAGGCCGAGCTTCCAGCCGAGGGCTGTGATGGCGCGTGCATTGCGTCCGGTGATGGCTTCCCTGGCGAGAGTGGCGGAACAGCCCGGCAGGCGCGACAGGATGCCGATCATGGCTTCGACGTCGTTATCGTGCAGGGCGCGTTTCGCAGCCTCGACATTGTCATCGGAGGCCTCGGGAGAAACAGCCAGGTCTTTCGGAGTTGCTGTTGTGACCTCGGACGCGGCTGACAGCTCGAAAGACAGCTCTTTCTCGATTTTCATCCGCACGGGTGGCACGAGGCTGGCGCAGCGTTCTCTGACGAGGGCTTTCACTGTCACGGTGCAGGCGTAATCAAGTACGCCGGGGTGCGCAGGCTGGCGTTCCATTTCGTCGAGAGCCGGTTCAATCCGGGTGATTTCGCGGGTCGAGAGCGTTGCCAGCATGGCTTCCGAGCAGGAACTGACCGGCACAGGAGACATTCTGGCGCCTTCCTCACGGCGGTGCAGTTCGTCGCTGAGCATGGCATCATCGATTTCGGTCATCAGCCGCGTGACGACCGCCGGAGATTCCGAGAGTGATCCGACGATGGCGATGGCCAGCGCTTCCCCGGCCGCATCTGCGATGACGCGCTGGGTGCGTTGCCAGTTTTCCGTCAGCAGCCGTTCGAGGGTTCCCTGAAGGGATGTGAAAAGAGCATTGATCCGCGAGGTGCTGAGATCAGGTCTTCGGTCGCGGATACGCTCTTTCAGCGGCTCCCATGCGGAAGAGGAGACCTGACCCGGAAGCGTGGATTTTCTGACGCGGGTTCTGATGCGGACGGGCTCTCCCGGCGTGGCGGGCACGGAGGACAGTGAACGGGTGGGGAGAACCTGAAAGAATTTGGGATTGGCTGAGGATGTCATGGTGAGGACTCTTCCAGGGAGGTGTGCCAGCGCGCGCCTCCGGCAAGTTTCACGCTGCGCATGGCGAGGCTTGCGCGGTCGATGAGGGATTCGACTCCTTCTCCGGTTTCCCAGTTGCGGGCCGCGAGACCGACCGAGAATGTCAGGGTGACGGGCTCGGAGAGGAAAATGGCGGCGCCCTGCTGACAGAAAGTTTCGGCGCGTTCGGCGGCGACAAAATGGTCCGCGCCGTCGAGCCAGAGACCGAATATGTCTCCGCCCAGCCGACCGGCGAGATCGGTCGGGCGGATGGCATCGCGAAGATAGGTCGCGACCTGCTGGAGCGCGCTGTCACCGGCTTCGAAACCAAAGCGGGCGTTGATGTCCGAGAACCGGTCGAGACCGATGACGAGCAGCGTTCCGGAGAGGCGCTCGCGGTCGAGCCGGGGCAGGCGCCGGGTGATCTCGGTGATCATGCCGTTGCGGTTCAGCATTCCGGTCAGCGGATCGAAGCGGGCGTTGCGGGCAAGCGCCCGGTTGAGCGCGCCCAGTTCGAGCGCGGAGGCGAAGGTGGCCAGAGCGGCGTCGGCGAGACTGGCGTCATCCTGGCTCCAGACACCGAGGCCGGCGCGCCACAGGGCCATGGAGGCCGGAGCGTTGTAGCGCACGCGGCTGCGGCAGATGATCACGTCATGCCCGTCGATCTGCATGAACCGGGGCTCGAAGGCCGTGCCGTCATCAGGCTCGCGCAGCCGCGCTTCGATTTCCGCTTCGAACGGAGTGATCTCGCCTTCGATACGATGGACGAGATCTCCCTCGTCTTCTTCGGAAAACTCTGTTTCGCCTTCGGGCGTCTCGGAGATCAGAATCCCGCCGGCGGCACCGAGCAGGGCCGCGAGTTCCTCGAAGGCGGGAGGAATGCCGAGCCGGGACAGAGCGCGGGAACGCATCGTGGTGGTGATGCGCCGGATGATTTCGCTGTGGAGGCGTGCGACGGACAGATCCGCGTTCGTGTTCGCCTCGTCCGATACGTCGATTCCAAGGCCGCGCACGCCGGCGTGCTGGCCAGTGGGGGACTGCAGCGGTGTCGCGTAGATGAGCAGACAGGCGAAGCTTCCGTTAGCCCGTTTGATCCAGCAGCGGCGGCCACGCATGACAGTATGGGTGCGGAACGGGCTGGGACCGGGAGCGGCGTCCACGAAGGGGAGGAGGCGGTTGCTGTTTTCGCCGATCAGCTCATGATCGGGCCAGCCGAGCGCGGAGCCGGCCTCGAAGAAGGTGAATTCCCCTTCGGCATCGGTTTCGAAGATGAGATCCGCGACCAGCTGCGTCAGGCTTTTCCACCGTTTGCGGCTGGCCAGAAGGGCGTCCATGAGTTCGCCACCACTCTCGGGTGGATTCGAATCCGGAACGGAGGAGGATGGCATCGTGTTCATGTCGGAGCCATTTCACCCCTGAATGGTTTCCGTCCCGTTAAAAACCTCTGCCCTGTTAAAGTCCTCTGCGTTGACAGGAGGGGACACGATCAGCATGGTCCCGCAGCAACGATGTGTCCGCGGACCTGGCGGGGCGGCATGACACAGCCAGTTTGGGTAACCGGTCCGGGCAGCCAGCCTGGCAGACAGTTTTGAATGTGGAAGACGATGAGCGAAGATAAACTTCAGTCCCGGATCGAGGCGCTCTGGGAGGCGCGGGCTTCTGTTTCGCCGGCCACGTCGGGCGAGGACCGCGCCGCGATCGGGGCCGCTCTTGAGGCTCTCGATTCCGGCAGGCTGCGCGTGGCGGAGCCGTCCGGGTCCGGCTGGCATGTGCATGAATGGCTGAAGAAGGCCGTCCTGCTCTCGTTCCGTCTGTTCGACAACGGGGTGATGGAGGCCGGGGCCGCAGGTGCGCCGGCCTTTGATAAGGTTCCGCTGAAATTTGCCGGCTGGGATGCGGCGCGGTTCGCCTCTGCCGGGTTCCGGGCAGTTCCGGGCGCGGTGGTGCGTCGTTCGGCATTTATTGCGCCTGGCGTGGTGCTGATGCCGAGCTTTGTGAATGTCGGCGCGCGCGTGGACAGCGGCACGATGATCGACACCTGGTCGACGGTCGGCAGCTGCGCGCAGATCGGGAAGAACTGCCATATCAGCGGGGGGGTCGGGATTGGCGGCGTGCTGGAGCCGTTGCAGGCGGCGCCGGTGATCATCGAGGACAACTGCTTTATCGGGGCACGGTCCGAGGTGGCTGAGGGCGTGGTTGTCGAGACCGGAGCCGTGCTGTCGATGGGCGTGTTTCTGGGAGCTTCGACGAAGATCGTGGACCGGACGACGGGTGAGATTCATGTCGGGCGTGTGCCGGCATATTCGGTGGTCGTGCCGGGAACGCTGCCGCCGAAGACACCGGTGAACGAACACGGGCAGCCGAACCCGTCCCTGTCCTGCGCGGTGATCGTCAAGCGTGTTGATGAGCGCACCCGCTCGAAGACCTCTATCAACGATCTGCTGCGCGACTGATCGCCATCTGATGTCCGGTCCGCTCAATGTTACCGATCTTGCCGCCGATCTGATCCGTCACCCGTCGGTGAGTCCGGACCCCGGTGAGTCCCAGCTTGCTCTGGGCGCCGTACTGAGCGCGATGGGCTTTACCGTGACGCATCTTCCGTTCGGGGAGGGAGAGGAGCGTACGCCGAATCTGTTTGCACGGCTGGGCACGGGTGCACCGCATCTCTGTTTTGCCGGGCATACGGATGTGGTGCCGCCGGGCAGCGCCGGCTGGACGCACGGGCCTTATGCCGGGGAGGTGGCGGACGGCCGGCTCTACGGGCGCGGGGCCTGCGACATGAAAGGCGGTATCGCCGCTTTCGTCGCGGCGGTGTCGGCTTTTCTGGCGGATCATCCGGAGCCGCGCGGGTCGATCAGCCTGCTCATCACCGGTGACGAGGAGGGGCCTGCCCGGTTCGGCACGCTGAAGGTGCTGGAGTGGATGCGGGCGCATGACCAGATCCCGGATTTCTGCGTGGTGGGTGAGCCTACCAATCCGACGCAAATGGGTGAGGTCATCAAGATCGGGCGGCGTGGCAGCATCAATGCCCGGATCACGGTGAACGGGCGGCAGGGGCATGTCGCCTATCTACATCGGGCCGATAATCCGGTACACCGGCTGCTGCGGATTCTGAATGCGCTCACCACGGAGCCGCTCGACAGCGGATCGGAGTGGTTCGAGCCGTCGAGTCTGCAGGTGACGAGCATTGATGTCGGAAACCCCGCCACCAATGTCATTCCGGCGCGGGCTTCAGCCGCGCTGAACATCCGGTTTAACGAACTGCATACGGGAGCGGCGCTGGCGGGGTGGATCAGCACGATCTGCCAGCGTTATGCGCCGGGCGCTGTTGTGGAGACGCAGATCAGCGGCGAATCCTTTGTCACGAAGCCGGGGCCGGAAGTCGATGCGCTGGCGACGGCGGTCCGGACGGTGACCGGGCGTGAGCCACGTCTGGACACAGGCGGCGGCACGTCCGATGCGCGGTTTATTGCCCTGTACTGCCCCGTGGCCGAGTTCGGACTGGTGGGGACGAGCATGCATCAGGTGGACGAACATGTATCTGTCGATGATCTGCGGGCGCTGACCCTGGTTTATGAAGACCTGCTGAAAAGGATGGTGGCGTGAGCAGCACCCGGCCGGACGAAACACCGGATCCGAAATCCATTGTTCAGGGAATGGCGTTGCTGGCCTGCGGACGGGCGGAAGGGATCAGCCGGTTTCGCGGAACGGTAAACGCCTTTCTCGCGGCTCTGGCGCCAGGGATTGCCTATAATGTCGTCATTTTCTTTCTGGCGCTGCTGCAGAAGGACACCATTGTCGGCCTGATCCGGGTTGAGCTGTCGCTCTGTGCGTTTCTGGCGCTGCCGGTGATTTCGTATGCCTTCGCGAAGCGGTGGAACCGGGAGGAGCGGTGGCTGCGCTATGCGACAGCATCGGCCTGGAGCCAGTGGACGTCGCTGTTCGTGTTTGTGATGGTCATGGCGATCAGTGCGCTTGCACTTCCGGGGCTGGCCAATCGTCCGGGGTTTGACCGGGCGGTGATGATGGCCTCGCAGCTTTATGATCTGTGGCTCGGCATGTTCATCGCGCGCTGCGGTCTGGAGATCAGCCGGTGGCGGGCGGCGCTGCTTTATGGTTCGACGGCGCTGTTCGTGCTGATCTGCTACACGGTGGCGACCTTGCTGCCGCCGCATCATTCCTATCTCTCGGAGATTCTTCTGGCGGATTTCGGCGCCCACGACAGGATGTCCGGCTGAGGCAGATTTCCCGTGACCGGGCGGCGAATCCGACGAGAGGACCAGAGTCCTGCCTGAACAGGCGTGATGCGGCGGGCGATAAGGGCGGGCCGCCGGTCTGCGCCCGGTCTGGCTCCATTCCGTTCAGGCTGAGTCTGGTCCCGGTGACGGTTCAGGGTGACTGAGGAACGATGCTGATCATCTCGTCCGGTGCGGGCTCTTTTACAGGCGGAAAGTCGCGGGCCTGGGAGAGTTCAGGACGTTTCCTGCGTGCAGCCGGAGGCAGGATCTGTTCCTGACCGGTCGCGAGGGCGCGTTCGATGGCTTCCAGGACACGCATGTCCATCAGCCCTTCCTCGCCATCCGGTTCCGGGTCTGTGTTGTTCAGGATGCAGTCGCTGAAATACCCGATTTCGCCGCCGAACTGTTCCGTCGGCTTATGAGAGAAGGTTCTGGTGCCCTCTTTCGTGGTGACGGTGTAACTGATGCCGGTATCCGGGCCGAACATGAAGCAGGGCGAGGCACGGACGGAAGCCCGGGTGCCCGCGAGACGAATTTCCTCGACCGGCGCGCAGGTATAGCTGACGGTGAAGCTGGCGAGGCCGTGCCCTTCAAAACGAAGAGTGACGGCGACGGTGTCGTCAAAACTGAAGCCGCGTCCGGGCGTTCTGAAACCATGCGCTGACACGCCGACGGGTTCGCGTCCCATGAGATTGCGCAGGGCGTTCAGCGGATAGGTGCCGAGGTCGGGAACGGGGCCGGACCAGTAGCCTGAGTGGCCGCGATGGTTGGCCTCGGCGAAGTTCTGGCCAAAGGAGGCGCTGAAAAACAGGATGTCGCCGAACTCGCCTTTCCGGCTGCGGTCGATCATCTCCAGCGTGCCGGGCTCGCAGTGGAGGCGGTAGGCGATCATCAGTTTGCCACCACCTTTCTTCTGTGCCGCAATGATGGCCTCGGCGTCTTTCACGCTTCCTGCCATGGCTTTTTCCAGAAGCAGATTTTTGCCGCCTTCGAGGATGGGGATGGCATGCTTCGGATGCAGCGCGTTCGGGGTTGCGAGATAGAAGGCGTCGATCTCGTCTGAAGCGATCAGGCGAGGCAGATCATCGTAATGATACGCGGGGATGCTGTACTGTGCGGCGAGCCTGTCGGCTTTCACGGGATCGCCCGTGACGAGCGCGGCGAGAGTGGCGTTTTTCGCGCGGGAGATGCCGGGCATGAAGGCCTGCTGTGAGATCTGGCCGCCGCCTACGACAGCGAAACGAATTTTCCTGTCAGTCATGCTTTCTCTCCACTGTTGCTCCAAAGGTAACGGCGGAGTGTGCGATCCGTTTCAGAAAAAGGACTTTTCCCGACCGGTTCGGTGGAAAGACTGAAGGCTCTGCGCGGGGTTTTTGTGACGGAGCAGGGATGGTTCGAAATTCCGGCACGGCATCATGAGGTCAATCTTCCGGTTTTTCATGAATGATCCTGACAGAGGAATAACATTTTCGGAGTGTCGTAACAGATGCCGGGGGTGACATTCGTTTATGGGCGGTCTGGTCAGGGAGTTCCGTTTGTGTGGAAGGTGTTGTGAGCGGGACGGACTGATCTGTCTGGTCACGGCTCTGTCTTTTGTATGGCGTCGGGACGCGGAGCCGGGCCACGCAGCCGATAGCCCAAGGGCCACCGCCTGTGACCATGAGTCCCTCTCTCCATCCCATAAGGAGCCGGTCGGCCAGGATGAGAAGGACGGCTCTGGAGGCGCACCAGAAGGGCAGCAGCGTAGCTCAGATCAGAAAGACAGCGAGGAGGGCCGGCCGCACAGGACCCGAAGACCGCGCTGCCGGTCGCTGATTCGATCGGCAAAGGGGGGCAGTGTGGTGAGAGACCGAGCGCCTATGATCCGATCGGTTGGCGACGCATTTCTGAAATGCGGTTTCTGCTTTTTCGTGCCCGACGCGGAGTAAGGGGAAGATTTTCCTTTTATATATTCTGGACAAAGAGCGCAGGGCTCCATCCTTCATATTCAATTTAACAGATCGGGGTCAAAGGGGCTGCGTCTCTTTGCCGGGTTCGGGCAGATATCCCGGAACTCTGCTCCGCATATTTGCAAAGTATACAAACAGCTTTTCAGAGCTTTGCCTGGATATCGCAACGAGACGAGATCTCGCTCGTTCCGTTTAACGGTGTGAAGAGGTCCATACCCCCTGCCGGATACGGGGCGGAGATTAAAAAAATCCTGTCCTGCGCCGCGTATTTTCGAGCAAATCCGTAGTTTCTCTGAGGACGGCTTTTTCGCTGAAGCGTTGCAGAGCCATGATGCGGCCCTGTTTTCCCATGGCATGGCGCAGGGCACAGTCAGCAACGAGGCGGGAAAGAGCTTCGGCGAGGGGTGCCGCCTGACCTGGCGGGACGAGCAGACCGGTTTTGCCGGGGACGACCTGTTCGCGGGGACCCCTGATGCTGGTCGCCACGACAGGAAGACCGGTCAGCATCGCTTCGATGATCGACATAGGCAGACCTTCGAAATGGCTGGGCAGGGTAAAAATATCCGCGGCGGCAAGAAGAGCGGGGATGTCGGTGCGGTAGCCGGTCAGGCGGAGACGGGAGCCGAGCCGAGCGGCCGCACGATCGAAAGCGGGGCGCAGCGATTCTCCGTGATCGCTGGCCAGGCGTTCCCCCACGATCCAGAGCTCCGCACCGGGAACCGATTCCATGGCCTCAAGCAATTCAGGGTAGCCTTTATGGCGCACCAGGCGCGAGACGGCGATGACGACGACGCGGTCCCCGGACACGCCCATCGCCGCCCGGATACGGGCCCGGGCGGCGGGATCGGGAGCGAAAATACCCGGATCACGGCCGTTGCCGACGGGATGCGGGTGGCGATGGATATGCAGGCGCCCGGCATCCTGCGCCTCCTCGCGGGAGACAGTGAGATAGGTGTCGGTGATGCGTCCGGCGGCGCGTTCCAGCATCAGCGCAACGGTGCGGCGCAGGCGGGAGCCGGGCTGGTTGAACAGGAAGCCGTGGCAGGTATAGGCGATGCGGGGCACGCCGCAGAGCTTTGCGGCGAAGCGCGCCAGCAGCCCGCTGATTGGCATATGGGCGTGGACGAGATCGGGCCGTTCGCGGCGGATCAGGCGTATGAGGGCGATGAAGGCCCGGAACTGGGCGACGGGGGAAAGCGAGCGGGCCATGGGGACGGTGACGATGCGGAAGCCTTCCTCGCGGACATCGTCGAGAAGCGGGCCGTCCGCGCAGACGCCGGTGACTTCGTGGCCACGTTCGCGCAGTTCGCGCATGAGGGGCAGCAGAAAATGGCGCAGCGAGAAATCGACGTTGGTGACTTCGAGAATCTTCACGCTACTGCTCTGAGTGCGAACTTTCTGATCGCCAGCTTTTCAGGTGCCGGCATGCTGCCTGCTGCCTCTCTAAGCACCAGAACTCCGGGTAATGCTGTTTTCGTTATCAGCAGCCTGACAGCGTGACACATGGAATCACCCGTCGAGGCGGGTGAAGGCCCAGCGGATAGCACTGGCGAGCACGGGTGGAGCGACGGGGCGGGTGGGTTCGGAGGGCGCAGTCTGCTCCTCACCTGCATGCGTCCCGGCGACATGATCCGTGTCGGACTGTGGGTCACGCTCCTGTGTCCCGCTCACTGCGGACTCATCGGCGGATTCGTCCGAAGGATGTGCCGACGCTTCTTCCGGGTCAGATCGGGCGTGAAGTTCAGCAGCACGGTTTTCGGCGCTGTCCCGCGCCTCGCCTTCCGGGCCGGACCCATGCTGTGTGCCGCCCGATGCCCCGGCGGTATTCTCTCCGGAGAATCCGTCGGAGTGGGTTTCGGTTTCCGGTTCCGCGGACTCCTGCTCCTTAGCAGTTTCCGGCGCCGGGGCCATTTCGTCCAGGACAGGCTCATCCGAAGGAAGTTCGGCGGGGCGGACCAGGATCTGGAGTGTCGGCACAGGTTTCGGGCCGCCGAAATACACGCTTTCCTCGATCGACGAATATCCGTCGCTGCGGAAACACCACATTTCCTCCGGCGTGCGCAGAAGGATGTCGGTGTCTTCCAGCTCGACTTTCACATCCGGATGCAGATGGAACCGGAGCACGAAGTCCGGGGTTGCTCCGGCGCTGTCCAGCCGGTCCTCGCCCCTGAGATCCGTGCCTTCCTGTCCGAGATACAGGCGGCGGTGCCAGGTTCCCGCGCCCGAGGGACGGTAGCAGTCCGAACTGAGCTCGATCAGATGATCGGCGCCGAGCACCTCATGCCGGCTGTTCACGGCCGGATGGTTTTCGACATGGCCGTCTCCGCGCCACAGCACCGGGGGGCAGGACGGAAGAGACAGCACGGAATGGGCCGGCGCGTCACGCAGGGCGTTCCGCCAGGCAGGCAGAGGACTGGCGCCGCAGTTGACGACGATCTGGCACCGTCCGGATGACAGCTCAATCGACATGAGGCCGCCATAGGCCAGCGCATCGAAGGCGGGCTGAGGCGGGGGGCCGGCATCCGTGAACAGCACGGTGTTTCCGGAGGCGGCGCGGATGAAACGGCCGTCCGGCATGCCGCGCGCCATGACGTGTCCGCGCGGAAGAGCGCGGGCGATGACGAGGTCGATCATGGCCGGATCGTGCGGGCCGGTGCCGTTGAACAGGGCGAGACGACCGTCTCCGTGCCGGAAGGCCCGCAGCACTGGCGCCATCCGGTCGAGCGCGGCGGCGAGAGTGGTGGGCATCGGGATCTGTGCCGTCTGCAGCATCAGGCGCATTTCGGCCAGTTCGCGCAGAACAAGAAACTGGGCTTCCGGGCTGCGGGAAGCATGACAGCCATCCGCGAGGACCTGACATTCCAGTTCCGGGTCGATGAGCTTCATGTAGCGCGAGAGAAAGGCGCTCTGGCCGGGCAGGGCGATGGCGGCGGCGAGCAGGCCTTTCAGGGCGCGCAGCGATGTCCAGTCATGCCGGCCTGTCGGGAGCAGCGCCATGATTGTCCGCGCCTCGAGCACGATCCGCGACATGAGCCCATGACGGAAAGTGTCGTCGGCTGAGGCGGCGAAGAAATCGTATTGCGAGAGCCAGGAGGCGATGCGCCCACCGGTGACCGCAGGGTCCTGGAGGGCGGTGTCGCTCATGGGCTGGCCGATCCAGGTGGCGACCATGGCGCGCGCTTTGGCACGGGCGGATTCCGAACCCAGTTCACGCAGATCGCGCAGCCATTCGAAGCTCTGGAACCAGTCGCGGAACCGGTCCGGCCAGTCGGGACCTGTCCAGCGGGCATAGGTCAGGACGCGGGTGACGCCGTCATGGGAGGCCGAGCCCTGCACCAGCAGTTCGCCATTGACCGGATTTCCGGGCCAGGGGTCCCGCACGGTCTGGGCCGGGACGGAAGGGATCGATCGCATCCCGCCAAGAGGACCGAGAAGGGCCATGGACAGCCGCATGTCGCGCAGCCAGCGGTTCAGACCCATTCCGGGACGCCTCGCTTTGCAGATCGGTGATGAAGGAGAGTCACGATGCCGGACAGGCTCCGCGCAGGCCGCGGATGGCCGCGGCATAATCGCCGGCTCCGTAAATCGCGCTGCCTGCGACCAGCACATCCGCGCCGGCCGTCGTGGCGAGCGGGGCGGTCTCGGCGTCGATGCCGCCATCGACGGCCAGTCTTATGTCGCGTCCGGTGGCGTCGATCATGGCCCGCAAGGCTTCAATTTTCGGAAGCTGGCTGGTCAGGAATTTCTGGCCGCCGAAGCCTGGATTGACGGTCATCACCAGAATGATGTCGACCATATCGAGAATTTCCGAAAGCTGTCCGGGCGGTGTCGCCGGGCAGAGGGAGACGCCCGCCTTCACACCAAGGGCGCGGATGCGCTGGAGCGAGCGGTGAAGATGGGGACCGGCTTCGGCATGCACGGTGATATGGTCGGCGCCGGCCTGGGCGAAAGCTTCCAGATACGGATCGCAGGGGTCGATCATCAGGTGGGCGTCGAAGGGCAGGGTGGAATGACCGCGCAGGGCTTTGATGACGGCGGGACCGAAAGAAATGTTGGGCACGAAATGGCCGTCCATCACATCGAGATGGATCCAGTTCGCGCCGGCTTTTTCGATGGCGGCCACTTCCTCTCCGAGCCGGGCGAAGTCGGCAGCCAGGATGCTTGGCGCGATGATAAGAGAAGAGGGATTCGTCATTTCTTCGTTATCCGGAATCATCACGCTACGCGCAACTGCTGGCTGAAACTCTTTTTTACGCAAGGACCTGACCGGAGTTCAGGCCACAGGCCGGACCAGAGGTCACGCCGGCGCCAGGCCGGGCGGCCGGATCGCGTGATCGGCCCGGATGTCAGCCGGCAGTTCGGAGCGATTTCCGGCCGGTCCGACAGGAGCGACCCTGTCGTCCGCACGAAACTGTTACCCGAGCCGGAAGACCACCTGACCGGAGGCGGTGAGCGGAAAGGCAGGTGAAGAACCGGAGCCGTCGGTTTCCACTTGGGAAAGGCGGGCCGCGATCTCCGCCAGAGAAGCGGGCAGCCCGCTGATCCGGACGGGAGCCGCATAGCGCGGAAGGGCTGCGATCTCGTGAATCAGCGGGAGCAGGGTATCGGGTGCGATAGCCGGGTCGTACACGGCGATGGCGCTGGTGACAGCCTGTGGCGGGGCAGGAAATGCGTTCAGGGCGTCGGGCGGGAGCGGCGCGGCTTCGCGGGCGCCGAAGAGGAGCGTGGCATTGAGACCGGGGGCCAGAATGGCGTCGATCGAATGGCTTTTGTCGCCGGCTGTCTCCGTGCCCACCGGTCTGGTGCCTGCCGGCCTGCCATCTGTGGATCGGATGCCGGTCAGCTGTGTATCGCTCAGGCCCGTGCTGGCCAGGAGAAGGCCGGGGATGTCGGGAAGACGGAAAATGGTGGCGTGTGCGCCGGCAAGGCGGGCTTCTCCCGAATGAATCATGCGTCCGGTGACAGGAGACGGGACGCGGAAGAAACGGCGTTCAAAGAGTTCCTGCTGGTACCAGGGCAGATGACGTCCGGCTGTCCGGGTCTGCAGCAGGGCGATGTAGCGGATCAGCGTTTCAAGCTGCGGCGCATGGTCCAGCATGTCGCGCCAGATCCGGCGTCCCTCAGGGGTGTCGATATGTGCGGTGTGCTGCTCCGGAGGTGCCGCGCCGTTCCCTGAGAAATCTGAGCCGGAAATGCCCTGTTGCAAAGAGTCCGCCTGCGAGGTGTTTATCCGGGATTCATCGCCCGTGGTCATGGGCTGCCTTTCAGCCTGCTTTCACGAAGCGGGCGGCGAAGAAGCCGTCCATGCCGCCCCGTTCCGGCCACATGCCGGGATGGGTCCGCAGCCAGCCTTCGGGGGTGAGGGCCTCAGGCAGGTCCGCAAGTTCTTCCGGCCGGATCGGATCGGGTTTCAGACCGTAACGTTCGGCAGCGCGGGCGCGGTCCGGTCCTTCTTCCTGCTGAAGGGAGCAGACGGCGTAAACCAGCCTGCCGCCAGGTTTCAGCATACGGGCGGCGGCGGCGAGCAGGGAGTCCTGGGCCTCCGTCAGGGCCGCGAGATCGCGGGGACGTTTGATCCAGAGCGCGTCCGGATGCCGCCTGGCGGTTCCGGTGGCCGAGCAGGGGGCGTCGAGAAGGATGGCGTCAAGCGGCGCTTCTGGCTGCCATGCGGCGGCGTCCGCGCAGACAGTGGTGACGGTCAGCTTCAGCCGTTCCATGTTCTGTGTCAGGCGTTCGAGCCGTCCGGGGTCGCGCTCCAGGGCGGTGACATGCGCGCCGGTGAGGGCGAGCTGTGCCGTCTTGCCGCCCGGTGCGGCGCAGAGATCGGCCACCTGTTCACCGGGGCGGGCGGCCAGCATCCGGGCCGGCAGGGCGGCGGCGGCGTCCTGGACCCAGAAGGCGCCGTCCCCGAAGCCGGGCAGTTCGGTCACTTTCGTTCCGGCGGGCAGGCGGACGGAGCCGGTCGGGAGCAGGTCGCCACCTTCCGGGACTTCGGCTCCGGGGCGCAGGGTCAGGTCCAGCGGGGCTTCGTGTTCCAGACCCCGGGCGATGGCGCGGGCGACGCCGGGACCGAGGGTCTTCCAGGAGGACCAGAGCCAGGACGGAACGTCGAGCCGGTCCTGGTCGAGGCCTTCCAGGAGCGCGGGACCGCCATTCGCGACTTTGCGCAGCACGGCGTTGGCGAGACCGGCGAAGGGGGCCAGACCACGCCGGCGCATGAGGTCGACAGTGGTGCCGACGGCGGCGTGCGGCGGCGTTTCGAGGAAAAGGAGCTGCGCGGAGCCGAGCAGCAGGGCCGCGCGCACGGGTTCCGGCGGCTCCTTGCGGAGAAACGGCTCCAGGACGGCGGACAGGGTGCCCATATGCCGCAGGGCGGAGGCGGCGAGGCGGTGTGCGGCGGCGCGGTCGCGCGCATCCGCGACTTTCGCGTCCGGGGAGCGGGACAGGGTGGTCTCGAGCATCCGGCGATTCTCGATCACGCCACGGACGATATCGAAGGCGATGTCGCGTGTCGGATCGGCGTTCCGTGGCGTGCCGGTGGATGTGCTGCCATCGGACGTGCCATTGGACGTGCCGGGGGCCTGACCTTTCCGGCTGCGGCTTTTCGACGATCCTGGCGCGCGTCCACGAGGGGGACGCTTCGGCTTCTGTGCATCGCTTGACGGAATGTTCATCGTTCCCGGGTCTGAATGGTCTCCGGCGAGGACATGACACGTCATCCGCCGCGGTGCCAGCCCGTTTTTCCGCATGATCCCTTTCAATCCGCATACGCAGGACAGCGCATAAACCTATGGAGAGCGTTCTCGAATCGCAAATGGCGCCCGTCGCGTCGATCGCTCCGGGGCTTTCCATCTTCCTTCCGACCACCAGCCCGCTCTCCGGCGGACTGATGCTGCGCGTTCATCCGCAGCGGCCCGCGGAACTCATTTTGCCGAACCCGTTTGGCGCCGGTGTGCTGGTCGCGCCGCCGGATCGTCTGGATGATTTCGGCTTTTCGCCTTCCGCTTTCGACCGTGTTCTGATCCGCCGGATCATTGCCATGAAGCCCGTGACGGTGCGGGATGTCCGGGACAGCGCCCGGGCGACGGCGCTCTCGGGTTTTGCCGGCCGGGAGGCGCAGGTTCTCGCGCGTCGGGTGGCCGATGTGGCGGCCCGCCGTCAGCGGGTGCTGCGCGACCAGCTCGTTTCCATGTTCATCCCGCGCGGAGCATCGCCCGATCTGCCGGACTGGCTGGCCGGTGTGCTTCTCCAGACCGGGATCGCCCCGTCCGACCTGTCTTCCATACTCAGGCCTGCCACGTCTTCCCGTTCCGGTCCGTTTCGTCCCACCTCTTCCGTTTCCGGGGCTCCCCCTCCGGTGAGGCAGCCATTCAGGCCCCGCTTTTCGCCTCAGCGGCCGGAGCGAAGCGGTGCACCCGACAAGGGAGGCGTGCCGGAGGCACGGGTTCCGCCCCGGCTGGCGCTGATGCGCGAGGTGATCGGTGGTCTGTCCGACATTCTGCCACCGGATTATAACGGCACCAGCGCGGGGCGGTGTCTGCGTCTGGCTGAAGACGCCCTGACCCGGATCGAGGCGCTTTATACCAGTCTGGCGGAGCTTCTGGTCATGCCGGATCGCCTTGCCGCGCTGGTCCCGGCGCGTAATCCGTTTGCGGCTGATCTCGGTCTGCTTGCCGGCTGGAACCGCTTCTGCCTGATGGCGCGGGAAGTGGCGCGCGCACCCTGCCGGGCGCATGCAGTGGCGGATATTGCGGCGCTTGCCCAGGTGCTGGGTCACCGGAACAGTGCCGGAACGCAGGACATGCCGGGCGCGAACACGCCCCGGCCCGGACTCTCCGGCTGGCCGCAGGAAATCGATCATGCCGTCTGGCTTTCGGAGCGCAATGAGCGGCTGCTCCGCGCCGAAATCGCACTCGATGCGGGGAGGGCGTGAAAATGGGACTGTCCGCGACGAGCCGTGCGTCGTTCCTTTCCCGGTCCGCCGGCGACGAGGAAGCGGAAGTCTCCGTTGCCGGTCCGGGCATCATGCCGTTCGATCTGCTGTTCCGGCCGCTCTGGCCGCTGGTCGTGCCGTCCGCGCAGTGGCGCCGGTCCCTGAAGGAATCGACGACCCGCATTCCGGATACGCTGCTCGAACCCCTGCGGATCTGGATGTTCGACTGTTACCCCGAGGCCGATCTGGTTCTGCGGCTGATTGAATCGGGAGACGGGAGCAGGCTGCCGGCGCGTGATCCGCTGGAGGAGCCGGAATGGGCCGACCCGGTACAGCGTGCGTCCGAACTGCTCTGGGCGCGGGCGGCGGCGGTGCTGTCGCGTCCTGTGCCGCCGACCGTGCTTGACGAGATGGCGGTGACGGCCGGGCTGAAGACCACCGACATTACCGGTCTGCTGCCATCGCTTGCAGTCCTGTTCGCCGAGGCGCCACTGCTGTTTCCGCACGGGAGCAGCCCTGTGCCGGCCGTGGCGGACCGGTCCGGACTGCTGGCCGCGCTGACCCGTGTCGCCGGCACAGGGATACTGGCCTGGACGTTCGCGATGCCGCTGCTTCTCGCGGCGCGCAATGAGATCGACATCGTGCTCCCGGCAGCCCGGACCGTTGCGCTGTCCTTCGCGCATAAGGGCCGTTATGTCGCCGCCTGCGATGAGGCTCTGGCGGAGATTTTCCCGCTTTTTGAGGCGCGCTGCACGAAAGTTCTGCAAGACCTGAAAGGGGTAAAAGCCGTGGCGCGGGAGGGGCGTCGCGTGACATTGTGGCTGGAGGTGCCGGACCTGGCCACCGTTCTGTCTCTGATCCGCTTTGCGAATCGCTGTTCGGTGCACGTGCTTCCCGCCGCGCAGCTCAGGAGCGTGGCGGCGCGTGCATGCCGGCTGCAGTTCGATCTGCTGGTGGCGGAAGATCTGCTGATTCACTGGCCGCGGGCATCCTGGCCTGACTCCCTGATGATTGCGTTCGAGCGCGGCAACCGGCGTCTGCGGAATCTGGCGTCGATCGGCGGAGGTCTGTCGCGTCCGGCGGATTACCGGGACTCGCTCGAACGTCTGGCGAAGCGCGTGCTGGATGACGTTCATCTTGGCCTGTCCATCGTTGAACGGATGCGGACGGCGGAATCGCTGATCGATCTTCGCAGGCCGTCCGCGCTGCTTGCGGATTATCTCGCCCTGCTGCCGCCGCCCGCGGATGAGCGGCCGTCGGTCCGGCGCGTGCAGAAGGAGACGGTTCGTGGTCTGCAACCCTGGAACGAGCTCTGAGAGGAATCCTTTTCGGCTCGTGGTGGCCGCCGCCGATGACTGGCGGCCAGTGATCCGGTGAGCCTCCGGATGCGGATTTCCAGGTTCCGCTGTGTGGGACACATGACCGCTCTGTTTTGTGGGTGATCCACCGGGACAACAGGCCGGACGCTGATCCCGGTGACGGATTTTCGTTCGCCGGACGATCTTCCGGCGCAACACCTGAGTTATGTTCATCAGATATAACACCCCGGGCGGCGACGCCCGGAGCCGGCGGCCTTGCCGGTCAGAGGTCTGCGGACCGGCCTGTCCGGTGAGATATGCGGAACGGTTTCTTGACAGAAACAGATCCGGGCAGAGATAAGGCCGCGACGGTGCCCCGCTGATCCGGGGTCAAAAGGGAATGCAGTGCGGATGGAGACGTCCAAAGCTGCGGCTGTCCCCGCAACTGTAAGCGGTATGACTGCGCTGTAACCGGACAGTCTGGTCCGGGCCACTGGGAAGGTCTCTCCCGGGAAGGTTGCGCAGGGAACAACGCCGCGAGCCAGGAAACCTGCCGTCATCATTGGTTGCGACCGGGAAACGCTGGACGGGGTGTTCTGGCGGGCGATATCGCTGACTGTCTTATGACGTGGTCTGGCGATAATGCGTTCTCGTGGCAGCTAACGTGACCGCGAGACCTGTAAAACGCCATGTCTGTTTTCCGTAGTTTTCTGATTGCCTCCACCATTCTGCCCGCCCTTGTTCTGCATGAAGCTCGCGCCGATACACCGGCCCGGCAGAACACCGGAAAGAAACAGACGTCCGGAGCTCCCGTAACGGGTGAGGCAAAAATCCCGGCAAAACCGAAGACAGTGGTGAACACAGGCCTGCCGGAACAGATTACAGTCAGCGCCGCGCGCCGGCCGACCCCGGCCGATGAGATCGGCACCAGTATGACGATCATCACGGAAGAACAGATCCAGACCCAGCAGCGTCGCGGATTGTCGGATATTCTCGCCCGTCAGGTGGGCATGAATGTGGTCCAGTCCGGCGGCCCCGGCGCCACGTCATCGATTTTCATGCGCGGGGGGAATGCGAACCAGGTAAAGGTTCGCCTGGACGGCATGGACATCAACGATGGCAGCACGCCCGCAGGTTCATTCGATCCCGCCCAGTTCACGACGGACGGCATGGGACGGATCGAGGTTCTGCGCGGACCGCAGAGCGGCCTTTACGGCGCGGACGCCATGGCCGGCGTGATCGATATCACGACCGCGCAGGGGCAGGGGCGGTTTAAGCCGTTCGTCCGCATCGAAGGCGGCGCTTACGGCACGTTCAATCAGGCATTCGGGGCGCGGGGCAGCGCCGGCCGCTTCCATTACAATATCGATCTGTCACACTACCGCATGGATGGATTCAACAGCATCCCGGCCTATGCGGAGCGGGCCTATGGCGCCGACTGGCGGCAGCGGCATGAGGGCAACCGGAATGACAACAGAAGCGCGAATATCCGTCTCGGTTACGATGTCACGGATAATTTCGATGTCGGTCTGACATCGCGGCTGGTACAGAGCAATTATCACTCCTATTCCCTCTACGATCTGCAGAGCGAGAATGAATACGGTTATTCCGGCCTCAGAGAGCAAAACAACAGCAATGAGGCCGTGGTCCGCGGCACGGCGCATCTCGTATCCGGCGGCGGTTTTTTCGATCAGGTGATCGGGCTGGGCTACATGACCAACCGCAATCGCTGGACGGAGACGGGAACCTATTATGGCAGCCCGGCTAATCCGGACCCGGATTATTACCGCTCGTCACGCCTGAAAATTGACTGGCACGGCACATTCAATCTCAGACAGTATGGTTCTCTGCTGATCGGCGCGGAGCATTTTCACGACACGTTCAACACCAGCCACACCCCGGCCAGCGAATGGGACAGCGGGTACAACAACTCGGCCAGCATGGATACAACCGCCGGATACGGACAGTATCAGGGCAACTGGAATAAGATTCTCTATGGTGCCGCCAACATCCGTTACGATGCGAACTCCCGCTATGGCAACCATGTGACATGGCGCGTGGCCCCCGCAATTCATGTTCCCGGAACAGGCACGATCATCAAGGCCAGCGCCGGCTCGGGTTTTCACGGCCCGTCACTGTATCAGCTCTTCGCCAGTCAGGTCGGTGCAGGCTACGCGGAAGTCGGAAATCCGAAACTCCGGGCCGAGAAGCTGATCGGCTACGATGCCGGCGTCGAGCAGAAACTTCTGAACAATCATCTGAATTTCGGCGCGACCTGGTATGACAACCGCGTGCAGAATCTGATCCAGTCCTCACTCGCGATCGATTCGGGAAATTACATTTACTCTTACGCCAATGTCGCGAAAGCGCGGATGTACGGCGTCGAGGCGTTCCTGAACTGGAAAGCGCTCGAAAGTCTGGCGTTCAGTCTGAACTACACCTGGACGCACACGCGGGATGAGTCGACAGGTGGTGAACTTCAGCGCCGTCCGCAGCATAAATTCAATTTCAACACGACATGGACACCCGTCCGGAATCTGACGTTCTCCGGCAACATCCTCTACACCAGCGGCTGGCGCGATCTTCCGGTGATCGGTTATGCAACCTGCGCCACCTGCGCGAAAGGACACGGCTATTTCACGATCGATATCGCCGCGAACTATAAGATCAACCGTTATGTCACCGTATTTGCCCGCGCGGATAATCTGCTGAACCGGCAGTATGAACCCTCACTGGGGTATCTGCAGCCGGGACGCGGCGGCTATGCCGGTTTTACACTGAGCTACTGAGATGCGGCGCGCGGTCCGGAACAGTGTCGTGGCCGCGCTTTCCGGACTGCTCGCGTTCGGGACATCGTTTGTCGGCGGGGCTCAGGGAAAAGCGCCGTCCCGCGTTATTTCTCTGAATCTCTGCACGGACCAGCTGCTGATGCTGCTGGCGCGACCGGAGCAGATCGCGGGGCTGACGGTGCTGTCGCGGGACTGTGCCAGTGCGATGCTTTGTGATCAGGCGCGGCACTTTCCGGTGATTCGGCCGGATGCCGAAGTCCTGCTGGCTCAGAAACCCGATCTCGTTCTCGGCGGAACGTTCACGACTGAAACCGCGCTGCTTGCCGCCCGGTCGGTGGGCGCGCGGGTGGAGACGTTCGCGCCGGTCAGCAGTCTGGCCGAAATCCCTGAACAGATCCGGCGTATGGCGGGATTGCTGAGCGCGCCGGAGCGGGGCGAGGCGCTGATCCGGGCGTTCGGCGCGCGCCTGTCGCGTCTTTCCACGTCACCCGGTGCCGGCGCGCCAGTCGCGGCGATCTACACGGCGAATGGCTGGCTGACGGGGCTGGATTCCCTGCCGGACGACGTGCTGCGTCACGCGGGATTCGTCAATTTCACGGCGACACATGGTGACGGATACACGCAGACCCTGCCGATGGAAGTTCTGATCGCCGGCCGGCCTGACCTGCTGATCCCCGACCCTTCCGACAGCGGTGTTTCACTGGCCGGAGCGATGCTGAACAGTCCGGCGCTGCGGAGCGCGTTTTCTGGTCCGCACCGGCTCGTCGTTCCCGCGTCGCGCTGGCTTTGTGGCCTGCCGGGGACGCTCGATGCGCTTGAGGCGCTGGTTAAAGGCCGCCAGGCACTGGAGGCCAGCCGATGACGGATCGCCACCCCGATCGTTTTCTGATCGCCGGCCTCTCAGCCGGGCTTGTCATCCTGTTCGTCTGCGCCCTCCTGTGGGGAGAAACATCCCTTGATATTACAGATGCTTTTCGTGATCTTCTCGCGGGGCGACACAGTATCGGCGCGATCATTCTCGGGCAGCTCCGGCTGCCGCGCGCACTGCTTGCGGTGCTGATCGGCGGAACGCTGGGGCTTTCGGGAGCGGTTCTGCAGGGATATCTTCGCAATCCGCTTGCCGATCCGGGTCTGCTTGGCGTTTCCGGCGGCGCGGCGCTCGGGGCGGTGATGACGTTTTATACCGGACTCTCGGCCCGTGTCGCGCTGGCTCTGCCCGCAGGGGGGCTGGCCGGGGCGCTTTTCGCTGTCGCGGCGCTCATCGGGCTGGTGGGGCAGGGTGGCACAATGGCCCTGCTTCTGGCCGGGGCGGCGCTGACCAGTTTTTTTGCGGCGATGACGTCTCTGACGCTCAATCTCATGCCGAGTCCATATGCGTCTTTTGAAATCATGCACTGGCTGATGGGCTCTCTCGCTGACCGGACGATGACTCATGTGTGGCTGTGTCTGCCTGGAATTGTCGCGGGCTGCGCGCTCATGTTTTCGGTGCGGCGTACGCTGGATGCGCTGACGCTCGGAGAGGATGTTGCCGAAAGTCTCGGATTTCGCAGCAGCGGCCTGTTCGGAGCGCAGATGCGGATCGTCGTCGGCGCGGCGCTCGCCGTCGGGTCCTGCGTGGCGGTGTCGGGCGCGATCGGGTTTGTCGGGCTGGTCGTGCCACATCTGCTGCGGCCTCTGACGGGACATCGTCCGGGGCGGCTGCTGGTCCCGTCCTTTCTGGGCGGGGCAATACTGCTTCTCTTCGCTGACGGGCTGGCGCGGGTAATTCCGACAAGTTCGGAGCTTCATGTCGGGGTGCTGACGGCGCTTGCCGGAGCACCGCTGTTTTTCTGGCGGGTGATCCGTCTGAAACGGACCGGAACATGATCGGGACGGCCGGGGTGTCGGAAGGGCTGTGTGCCGGGCGTATCAGCCTGTCGCTCGGCGGTATGACCGTTCTGAATGATGTGTCTCTGACGGCGCGCCGGAGAGAGGTGCTGGGGCTGATCGGCCCGAACGGGGCAGGCAAGAGCAGCCTGCTGCGTGTCCTGGCCGGCCTGCGGCGACCCGATGCCGGCAGCGTCGTTCTGGATGGCGAGCCGCTTGCGATGATGTCGTCCCGCCGTCGTGCAACGCAGATTGCGTTCATGCCGCAGAATGGCGGGGAGCCGCCGCCTATGGCGGTGCATGATCTGGTGTCTCTCGGACGGCTGCCGTTCGGGGGCGACGCGGCGGATCAGGATGCGATCATCCGGGCGATGGAGGAAACAGGCACGATATCGTTGCGGGAGCGACCGGCTTCGGCGCTGTCCGGGGGCGAACTGGCCCGCGTGCTGCTGGCGCGGGCTCTGGCGGTGGAAGCGCCATATCTCCTTGCGGATGAACCGATTGCGGCGCTGGATCCGGCGCATGCGCTTTCCGTGATGGCGCTTTTCCGGTCACTGGCGCGAAAAGGCACGAGCGTGACGGTCGTTCTTCATGACCTGACGCTCGCGGCACGTTTCTGCGACCGGGTGGCGCTTCTTCAGGAAGGACGGCTTGCGGGCTGCGGACGACCGGAAGATGTCATGACGGATGCCGCCATGCGGGATGTTTATAAGGTCGATGTGCGGCGTCTGGATGGCGCGGTCGTTCCGTGGGACCTGGTCTCGGCGGCCTCAGAAAGGACTGAACAGGCCAGGTGAGGCTGGTCCGGGATATTACCGGGAACGGAATATTTTTTCCGACACATGAAGGGCGTACCCGGCCGGAAAAGCGGCGCGATCCGCCTGAGATCCTCGCCAGCTGACAGTGCCGGACAAATATCGCCGGGCCTGTCAGTGTGCCGGAGAAAAGCGCGGGGCGCAGAAGCCGGGCAAGGCGGTCGCCCCGGTCAGGCGCCGGAGTGCCGGCATCCGGGTCAGGCGACTTGATCAGGCATATGTGTCGAGCGAGCCGTCATCGGAACTGGCCGACTGGCTTGCCGAGCCTTCGGTGGTTTTCGAGACGACGTTGCCCGAGGCGTCTGTCACGGTGATGGTGATGGTGCCGTCGCTGTTCACGGTTTCCGTCGTCGTGTCGGACGAAGAAGATGATGTGGAGGAGGAACTGCCGGCCGACGAGGACGAACTGGCCGATGATGTGTCGTACAGGCTGGTGAGGGACGTGCCGGAAACGCCGGAGATGGAAGAGGACATGAACTGAACTCCTGTTACGGGAACAGCTCCATTCTCTTCCGTCAGGCGTTGAGAAGGTATTAAGGCACACGTAACGAATGGCAACATCCTGTGACGGATGGACCCGTTTCATTACCCGGTGATAGTCTGCTCTCCGACGGCCGCGATCAGCGCCGGTATGACGGCGGGGTCCGCGAGAGCGGAGAGATCACCGAGATTTTCCGTTTCGCCGGATGCGATTTTTCGCAGCAGGCGACGGACGATCTTTCCGGACCGGGTTTTGGGCATGTCCTTTACGAGATAGATGCGTTCCGGCGCCGCATAGCGGCCGACCCGTTCACAGATGACGCGGGACAGTTCATCGACCGGCGGGGCGACTTTCGCGGATCGCGCCACGACGAAGACGACGATACCCTGGCCTTTCAGGTCATGATTTATCCCGACAGCGGCAGCCTCCGAGACGGAGTGACAGGTCGCCAGCGCGTCCTCGATCTCAGCCGTGCCGATACGGTGACCGGACACATTGATCACGTCATCCATGCGCCCGGTGATCATGTAATAACCGTTCTCGTCCCGCCGGGCGCCGTCCCCGGCGAAGTATTTACCGGGGCTGAAGGTGAAATAGGTTTCGCGGAAGCGTTTATGGTCGCCCCAGATCGTCCTTGCCTGACCGGGCCAGGACTGCGTGAAACAGAGAGCGCCTTCGGTGGCGCCTTCGATGATCTCGCCTTTTTCGTTCGTCAGAACAGCGGACAGGCCGGGCAGGGGGGTCGTGGCCCAGCCGGGCTTCATGGGCTGCGCGCCGGGAATGACGCAGAGCATCCCGCCGCCGGTCTCCGTCTGCCACCACATATCGGCGACCGGACAGCGCTGCTGGCCGATCACGGTGTAGAACCATTCCCAGGCGTCCGGGCTGATCGGCTCACCGGCGCAGGCCAGCCGTTCCAGCGAGGCGAGGGAGTATTCGCGGGGAACGTCGTCGCCGTCGCGCATCAGGGCGCGGATGGCGGTCGGCGCGGTGTAAAGGCAGGAGACCTGATAGCGGTCCACGATGTCCCACCAGCGCCCGGGCTGCGGCCAGCCGAGCAGCCCTTCATAAATCAGCGTCGTGGTACCGCTCAGCAGCGGACCATAAACCACATAGGTATGCCCGGTGATCCATGCGATATCGGCTGTGCACCAGTGGATTTTTCCAGGCTGAGGAGACAGCGTCCAGTCGGTCGTGCAGGCGGCCCAGACCATGTAGCCGCCTGTGGCATGCACCATGGCTTTCGGTTTTCCGGTGCTGCCGGAGGTGTAAAGCAGGAAAAGAACATCTTCCGCCCGCATGATTTCCGGCGCGCATTCCGGTTCCTGCGGCGAGACGAGGGTGGTGTAGTCGTGGTCGCGGCCTTCCGTCATGGGAACAGCGTCGCCGGTGACCTGCACGACAATGACGTTCTTCACCGCGCCGATGGTTCCGGCGTGGGCGAGAGCGGCGTCGACGGTTGTTTTGTGCGGGATGCGTTTGGCGCCGCGACGGCTGAAATCGCAGGTAATGACCGCGACGGCGCCGCTGTCAATCAGGCGCTCGCCGATGCCCTCGGGCGAAAAACCACCGAACAGCACAACATGAATCGCACCGATGCGGGCGCAGGCAAGCATGGCGGCAACGCCTTCGACGACCATCGGCAGATGGATCGCGACACGGTCACCGCGTTTTACACCGAGGCCGCGCAGGGCGTTGGCAAGGCGGCAGACTTCGGCGTGCAACTCACGGAATGTCAGGGTGCGGGAGACAGCCGCATCGTCGGCCTGCCAGATCAGGGCAGGCTGGTCGCCGCGTGTCTCCAGATGCCGGTCGAGACAGCTGACGGAGGCGTTGAGGGTTCCGTTCTCATACCAGCGGATCGAGACGTCGCCGCCGAAGGATGCGGCCGAGGCGGCGGTCGGGAAGGTCGCCCAGTCGATCCGCTGCGCCTGTTCAAGCCAGAACGCTTCTGGATCGGACAGGGCATGGGCGCGCAGGGCGGCAACCTGCTGTGCTCTGACCGGATCGACGTCAGCGAGGTTGCGGATTACCGGGCGGTCCGAAATGTCGGTCACCTGTTTCTTCTCCTGACGCATCAGGGCGGGTTCGCCTCTGTTTTTCTTATCGCGGGACGCGGCGCCGATGGGATGTCCGGCGACACGTTCCGTGTGCGTCAGTTAGAGCATTGTTTGCGGGACGAGGGAAGAATTGTCTTGACGGGGCGGTGCCCGGACTTCGCCGCGCGCCCCGTAAAGGTTCTGATCGCATTAACCGGAAAGGCTCGTCGCGCAAAGCTACGACGACCTTTTTCGCTACGAGGCAGATCCGCCGCACCGGCCGGCAAACTCAGCCCGGCCCGTTCTGTGCCGTAACCTGAGCGATCAGAGCGGGAACGACAGATGAATCAGCGAGAGAAGACAGATCGCCCAGACTCTCTGTTTCGCCGGACGCGATTTTTCGCAGCAGGCGACGAACGATTTTCCCCGAACGGGTCTTGGGCAGTTCGTTCACCAGATAAACACGCTCCGGCGCCGCATAGCGTCCCACGCGTTCGCTGATGATCCGGGCAAGATCCCCGACAGGCGGCGCAACTTTCTCCGAACGGGCCACGACGAAAACGACAATGCCCTGACCCTTCAGATCGTGACTGATCCCGACAGCCGCCGCTTCCGCGATGGAATGATCGGTCGCGACCGCATCCTCGATCTCGGCCGTGCCGATGCGATGCCCGGAGACATTGATCACATCGTCCATGCGGCCGGTAATCATCAGATTGCCGTATTCATCGCGGCGCGCGCCGTCACCGGAGAAATAACGGCCGGGGCTGAAGGTGAAATAGGTTTCGCGAAATCTTTTGTGATCGCCCCAGATTGTCCGCGCCTGTCCCGGCCAGGAGCTGTCGAAGCACAGACAGCCTTCCGCCTCACCTTCCGGGGTCACAACCTCGCCTTTTTCATTCGTGATCGAGGCGAAAAGACCGGGGATTGGTGTCGTGGCCCAGCCGGGCTTCAGAGGCTGCGCCCCGGCAATGGCGCTCAGCATGGGGCCTGCGGTTTCGGTCTGCCACCACATATCGATGACCGGGCAGCGTTTCTGACCGATTTCCTCATAAAACCACAGCCAGGCGTCGGCGCTGATCGGTTCGCCCGCCGACGCCAGACGGCGCAGGGAGGCGAGGGAGTAACGACGCGGCAGATCGTCGCCATCCCGCATCAGGGAACGGATGGCGGTCGGCGCGGTGAAAAAACTCGAGACGTTGTAACGGTCGATGATATCCCACCAGCGGCCGGCCTGAGGCCAGCCGGGCAGACCTTCGTAAATAAGGGTTGTGGTGCCGTTCGAAAGCGGACCGTAAACGACGAAGGTATGTCCGGTGATCCACGCGACGTCAGCCGTGCACCAGTGCGTGGTGTCCGGTTCGGAAGGGAAGGTGACGTCAACGGTGTAGGTGGCCCAGACCATGTAGCCACCGGTGGTATGGACGATAGCTTTCGGTTTTCCTGTGCTGCCGGATGTATAAAGCAGGAAAAGCGGATCTTCGGCCCGCATGATTTCCGGAGCGCACTCAGGAGAAGCCTGTGCGACAAGCGCCGTGTAATCGTGATCCCGGCCCTCCTTCATCGGCACATCATCGCCGGTAACGCGGACGACGATGACATTCCGGACAGCGCCGATCGTGCCGGCATGTTTCAGGGCAGCGTCAATCGTCTCCTTGTGCGGCACGCGTTTTGCGCCGCGCCGCGCGGTGTCGCAGGTGACAACGGCCACCGCGCCGCTGTCGATCAGACGTTCTCCGATCCCCTCAGGCGAGAACCCGCCGAACAGTACGACATGAACCGCACCAATGCGGGCGCAGGCCAGCATGGCGACGACCCCTTCCGTGACCATGGGCAGATGAATAGCCACACGGTCACCACGTCTGACGCCGAGACCGCACAGAACATTGGCGAAGCGGCAGACTTCCGAGTGCAGTTCACGAAATGTCAGTTTCCGGGAGATGGCGGCGTCATCCCCCTGCCAGATCAGCGCGGTCTGATCGCCACGCGTGGCCAGATGCCGGTCGAGACAGCTGACGGAGGCATTCAGAGTCCCGTCCTCATACCAGCGGATGGAGACATCGCCATCGAAACTGGTGTTGCAGGCGACAGTGGGAAACGTGTCCCATGCGATGCGTTTCGCCTGATCCAGCCAGAAACGATCCGGATCTGTGGCGACCTGTCTTCGCATGGCGGCAACCGCACGGGCCTTATCCGGGTCAACGCCTGTGATGTCCCAGAGTGTGGTGCGCTCCATCGTGTCGGACACTGGTCTGTTCTCCTGAAAACGGTCCGCGCGGCCTGTGAGGCCGCGCGGTGATCTGTACGGGTTTTTCCGGACTTTGCTGTTCTTATGTGTTTTCCGGAAAGACGCTGTTTTTATCTGTCGATCGTGGGCAGGACGGTTTCGACAATGCCGCGATCCAGCGCCTCGTATTCATGGTAGCGAAGCGTGCGGTAAAGCTCCTCCCGCGTCTGCATGCGGTCCACCATGCCTTCCGTGCTGTCATAGCGTTTCAGCGTGGCATAAAGCTCAGCCTGAGCCTTGTTGGCAACACGCAGGGAACTGACAGGCCAGATCACCATGCTGTAGCCCATGGACTCGAACTCACTGGCAGTGAAGAACGGCGTGCGTCCGAATTCGGTCATGTTGGCGAGCAGTTTCACGCCAGGCATGCGGCGGCCAAATTCGCGGAACATGTCCGCCGTGGTCAGAGCCTCGGGAAAAATCGCATCCGCCCCGGCTGCAACATAGGCTTTCGCGCGGGCGACAGCGCCGTCAATCCCTTCGCTCGCCGCGGCATCGGTCCGGGCGATGATGACGATATCGCGGGAAGCACGCCGCGCGGCATCGACCTTCATCGCCATGTCATGAGCCGAAGCAAGCTTCTTGTCGTTCAGATGGCCGCATTTCTTAGGCAGAAGCTGGTCTTCGAGATGAACCGCACCGGCGCCCGCATCCTCGAAAACGCGAACCATGTTCATGACATTCAGGATTTCTCCATATCCCGTATCGCCATCCACGAGCAGAGGCAGACCCGTCGCATGCACGATCTGCCGGATGAAGAACGCCACCTGATCAATGGTGATGATCCCGAGATCCGGCAGACCCATGCTGGCCGTCATGGCCGCACCCGACAGATAAAGCGCCTCGAACCCGGCATCTTTCGCCTGCAGACCGGCCTGACCATTATGGGCGCCGGGCAGCCGGAGAATGCCCGGCCGTTCAAGAAGCGCTCTGAACCGCTGACCAGCGGGAAGATTCGGGCAGTCAGCCCCGACGAGATAGGTCATGCTGCTTCCTCCAGAGCGCTGCCGCGCTGATGCATGGGAACAAAGGCCCGGTCTTCGGGGCCGGTATATTCGGCTGACGGACGAATGATTTTTCCGTTTTCGCGCTGTTCGATGACATGCGCGCACCAGCCGGCGCTGCGGGCGATGACGAAAACCGGCGTGAACATCGCTGTCGGAATTCGCATCAGGTTGTAAGAAACGGCGCTGAACCAGTCGAGATTGGGAAACATCTTCTTGGTGTCGGCCATGACGGTTTCAAGACGGGCGGCGACGTTATAAAGCCGCATCGAGCCGGCACGGCGCGACAGCGCATGTGCGGTGCGTTTGATGATCTCGTTGCGCGGATCAGCAATGGTGTAGACCGGATGCCCAAACCCGATGATGACCTCGCGGTTTTCGATACGACGACGGATATCCGCCTCCGCCGCATCCGGGGTGAGGTAACGCTGCTGAATTTCCAGCGCCACCTCGTTCGCGCCGCCATGTTTCGGGCCGCGCAGAGCGCCGATGCCGGCGCAGAGAGCGGAATACATGTCCGACCCGGTTCCGGCGACGACACGACAGGCGAAGGTGGACGCGTTGAACTCATGTTCCGCGTAAAGGATCAGGGAGACATGCATTGCCCGGACCCATTCATCCGGCGGAGCCTCTCCGTGCAGCAGGTGGAGGAAATGCCCGCCGATGCTGTCATCATCGGTTTCCACGTTGATGCGTTTGCCGTTGGTCGCGAAATGATACCAGTACAGCAGGATCGATCCGAGAGAAGCGATGCTGCGATCAGCGATTTCCCGCGCGCCCACCGGGGTCATGTCACGGCGTTCGGGCAGAATGCAGCCAAAGGCGGACATGGCGGTGCGCATCACATCCATGGGATGAGCGGCGGCGGGAATATCCTCCAGCACACGCTTCACACCCTCCGGCAGACCGCGCAGGGAACGGAGATGGGCCTTGTACGCCGCAAGCTCCGCCGCGTCGGGCAGATGGCCGTGGATGAGAAGATGCGCCACCTCCTCATACTCGCAGTGTTCTGCAAGATCTTTGATGTCATAGCCACGATAGTGCAGGTCGTTTCCGCTGTGGCCGACCGTGCACAGTTCCGTGGTGCCCGCCGCCACGCCGGAGAGCGCGACGGACTTCTTCGGGCGTTTGTCGTGAGAGGTATATGTCATCTGACGGCTCCTCTTTCTCGTTCTTCTGTCTCAGGATTCCGCCCTGACCCCGCGAGAGGGTGCGGCCCCTTCGATCCCGGTCTGGTCAATAAACCGAGGTGCAGAAGGCGCGCCTTCTGCCGGAGGATGGGGCAGAGCCCCGTTGCTGTGGCGGCTCTGAACGCTGTGCTTACTGTCCGTATCCGAAGATTCCGGTATTGGGATTTTTCTTCAGTTCACCGGCAGGAAGCGCGATTTCAAGCCCGCATAGTTCCTCCGCCGTCAGCTCAGGCAGACGCTGGACAAGGGCAAGGAAGCGATCGGCCTCTTTCGGATCGATGATCCCTTCCGTCAGCGTGCGGAACTTTCTGATATAATCCGGGCGTGTCCAGGACGTTGCGCCAAGTGGATGAGCATTCGCGACAGCGAGTTCATCGGCGATGACGGAACCATCGTTCATCGTGATGGTGATGCGACCGCCAAAGGCTTTCACAGCCGGATCGGTCGCATGATAACGCTCCGTCCAGGCCGGGTCCTCGATCGTGTGGATTTTCTTCCACAGACGAACGGTGTCCGCGCGATGCGCTCTTTCAGGCGCATAGGATTTCACATGGTGCCAGGAGCCGTCCTGCAGAGCGACCGCGACAATATACATGATCGAGTGATCCAGCGTCTCGCGCGAGGCGTCCGGATCGAATTTCTGCGGATCGTTCGAGCCGGTGCCGATGACGTAATGCGTGTGATGGCTGGTCTCGATCAGAACATCCTTCACGTCGTCCCAGTTTTTCACCTGTTTACCCAGCCGGAAAGCCAGATCGATCAGAGCCTGGCTCTGATATTCCGCCGAATGCTCTTTCGTGTAGCTGTCCAGAATGGCGCGCTTCGGCTCACCGGCTTCCGGAAGACGGACGAAATAGCGCGCGTCTTTCCCATCCAGCATCCATGCGATGACGCCGTCCTCACCTTCATAGATCGGCGCAGGCGACGTTTCGCCGAGCATGGCGCGGTCCACCGCCTCGACCGCCAGCTTGCCCGCATGCGCCGGCGCATACGCTTTCCAGGAGGAAATCTCGCCTTTGCGGCTCTGGCGCGTCGCCGTCGTCACATGCAGCGCATGCTGAATGGACTGCAGGATCGTCTCCGCCGGCAGATCAAGCAGCGTGCCGATCCCGGCGGCGACGGACGGGCCGAGATGAGCGACATGGTCGATCTTGTGGGCATGCAGGCAGATGCCGCGCACAAGGTCGATCTGAATCTCATAGCCCGTGGCGATGCCCCGGATGAGATCTTTTCCGGATCGTCTGCACTGCTGGGCCACCGCGAGGATGGCGGGAATGTTATCGCCGGGATGCGAGTATTCCGCCGCAAGAAAGGTATCGTGGAAATCCAGTTCGCGCACGGCGGTTCCGTTGGCCCAGGCGGCCCATTCGGCATGAACGCGGATATCCGGACCGCAGCCGAAAAGCGTGGCGCCGCCGGGGCGGGCATGGGCAATGGCTTCGGCGCGGGCGGTGGTGACGGTGTGGCGGTTGACGGAGGCGATGGCGACGGAGGCGTTGTCGATGATCCGGTTGATGATCATCTCTGTGACAGCGGGTTCGACGGCGACGGGATCGGCGGCGACCTCCGCGATATGCCAGGCGAGCTGCTTCTCGCGGGGCAGGCGGTCTTTTTCCGGATGAACCCTGATTTCGTAAGTCTGCATAGCGATGACGCCCTGTTCCTGAATACAGACCGGAGTATGACGGAGTTTGCGGCGCGGACTATGGTCAGTCGGGCGAATTCGAGCGAGTATAACGGCTGTTTTTGCGAAGGTTGCGAAGATGTCGAAACGTGCGGGAAAGGTGTTTGCAGGCTCCCGGATTCGCGAGCTTCGCAGTCGTGGCGGCCAGACACAGCAGGCGCTGGCGGCTGAGCTTGGACTGTCTCCGAGCTATCTCAATCAGATCGAAAATGACCAGCGGCCCGTTCCGGCGCCGTTAATGGTAAAACTTTGCAATCTGTTCGGTGTCTCCGCCGCCTGGTTCGGCGACAGCGATGAAATCCGTCAGATTCAGGCGCTTCGCGAGATTCTTGGCGATCCGCTTTTTCGTTCGGCCTCCCTGCGTCCGACGGATCTGCAGGCGGCGATCCGTGCGGCCCCGGCGCTCGCGGAATGTTTCGCGACGCTCTACCATGCGTATCGTGCCGCCCGTCATACCGGACAGTCCGGGGCAGAGAGTCACGTTTTCTCAGAAGCAGCGCGGGGAGCGGCGGGATTGCCTCCGGAAGAGCGGCCGGGTGCGGGACAGGTGCCGGTCGCGCCCTATGATGCCGTGGGCGACTGGGTTCAGCGGGAGAATAACTATTTCGATGAAATCGACCGCTGTGCGGAGGAACTTTACGAATCCGAGATGTTGCGCGAGGGAATTCTGGCCGCCAGTCTGGTGCGGTATCTGAGCGACCGGCATGGCATCCGCGTCGTGACCGATCCGGATCTGGACAGCCGGGCGGTGATCTGGCGTTTCGACCGCCGGGGCCGGCGGCTGCTGATGGCCGACGGCGTTCCGTCCGAAAGCAGCGTGTTCTGCATGGGGCAGGTGATCGGGCGCCTCGACTATGCACGTCAGCTGGACCGGGCGGTCAGGCGCTCCGGGCTGGCGACGGCGGATGCGCGCGATCTGGCGCGTGTGGGGATGGGAAACTACTTTGCCGGCGCGCTTCTGCTGCCCTATCGCCGTTTCCGGCAGGCCGCCCGTGACCGGAAGCACGATCTCGATCAGCTTCAGCGCCAGTTCGGCGTGAGTTTCGAGCAGGTCTGTCACCGTCTTTCAACCATGCAGCGACCGGGCGAGGAAGGCATCCCGTTCTATTTCATCAAAACGGATATTGCGGGAAATATTCTCAAAAGTCACAGCGCGACACGGTTCAGCCTGCCGCGCTTCGGCGGATTATGTTCGCTGTGGAATGTGTTCCGGGCATTTTCCGCCCCAGGACAGCTCCACGTGCAGGTGTCGCGCACGACGGATGACGCGGTGTTCCTGAACGTCGCCCGCACGGTCGGCCATGCCGGTGTGTCGTATTTCGATCGTCCCCGCAGTGTCGCTGTCGTTCTGGGCTGCTCGGTCGCGCACGCGCCGGAACTGGTTTATTCAGCCGGGCTGGATCTGTCCGATGAGCGGATGATCATCCCGATCGGGCCAGGCTGCCGGGCCTGTATCCGGACAGACTGCCGCCACCGCGCGATCCCGGCGGCCGGATTTCAGATCGATGCCGGCGGCGAGGAGCGCGGTGTTGTGCCTTACCATATGGCACCCGCGCCGGGCTGACGGATGATGGCCCGAAAGACGACAGAACGTGGAGGCCAGGAGCGGGATGGTTGCCGTAAAGTCACACTGTGCCGGAGAAGGTGCGAATGTTCTCACTTCGGATTGATACGAAACCGGACGTTGTGTAGTTTTTGAGCCGTTGTGTTTCAGACTCCCGGGTATTTCTGAGGGGGGACGCCCGGGATGAAGAGGCACGGGTATTCGGGCATTTCTGCTCCTGGGGGGGTCATGGCTGCTGTAAATTCGGTTCGTCGCCGGCGCATTCGTATGCGCTCGCTGCTCAGATGTTCGACGGGGCTTGCCTGTGCGGCCAGTCTCGTGTGGGCGGCTTCTTCTGCCTCCGCCGCCACGAAACCGGACACCTCGAAGCAGCCGCATCGTGTCGGCCATCGTCCGGCGCAGGCATCCGGTAAGAATGTCCCGATGAAAGGGGCGCCTTCCGCCGTCCGGCACCATCCTGACCATGTCGAATCGCAGGGCTCCGAGGATGTGACCGTCAGCATTTCCCGCCATGCACGGGAAGGTGGCGGCGGTATGATGCGGGTGGAAACGGCGCCGCACAACGTCCAGACGATCTCGAAAGCCTATATCAACATGCAGAGCCCGACGAGCACTGTGCTCGATCTGGCGAAGCTTTCGCCCAGCATGAACGCCATCAACGCCGACAGCTCCGGAATGCAGGGCGGCGCGATCGAAATCCGCAGCCTGACGGATCTCGACATGGGCCTGATGCTCAACGGCGCGCCGACGACGAACGCCAATTACATCAACGAGACGGCCGATTCCGAGGATGTCGAGAGCGTCACGGTCACGCCGGGCAGTTCCTCGGTCGATCTGCCGACAACCTCCGCCGCCGCCGGTGTGATGGACGAGCGGACCCATACGCCGGACGCAAAGGCCGGCGGGATGATGGATTTCTCGTACGGAAGCAACAATCTGTCCCGCGAATTCGTCCGGCTTGAGAGCGGCGAGATCGGCAATACGGGTGTCCGGAACTATCTGTCCTATTCCCACACGCATGCGCGTTCGTGGATGGGGGCGGGCAGCAACGAACGTCACCATATAGATTACGGACTGCAGAAGAACTGGGATAACGGATCTCAGAACAACTTCTTCATGTCCTGGAACTACGAAGACTTCACGATCGACAATTACCCGACAGCGGCCGAGTTCTACGATTACAAGCATACCGGTAATGGTTACGGCCGCAGTGCCGAGCCCTCGAACAGCAATTACTGGAAGAACAATATCGATCACTGGAACCAGCTGTTCATTTCCGCGCCGCAGCATATCGTCATCTCGCGGCGCGTGACCTTCGACCTGACACCCTATTTCAACCTCGGTCGCGGCTGGGATGGCAGTCCGGCCGGTACGTCCACCGCCGCGGACGGCTATGTCAATTATCAGGGGAATGCGGTTGCCGCGGGCACGCCGCTGACATCCTATTACCAGCAGAATGCCGACACCATCGTCGGCGCGACAGCCAAACTTGGCGTCGATATCGACCGGCATAACCATTTCTTCCTTGGTTACTGGTATGAAAACAACGATTCCACCTTCAGCCTTCCGACCAGCCTGACCATGGCGAACGGAGCGAACCCGAGCCCGAACGCGCAGGCCTATCGCCTCTTCACGGTCGGCGCGAACGGATCGCTTCTGCCGGCGAACACCACAATTGACGGTGGTTATGAAATCCACTCCCTGTTCATCGGCGATACGGCGAAATACCTGAACGACAAACTGGTCGTCGACGCCGGCTTCAAATACGCGATGACGAATTACTGGGAAAAGACGAACTTCAACTCCGGAAGCGGCGGCGTCAGCGGTAAGAGCCGTCTCAGCGAAAACAGCACGGCGCCTCTGCCGCATCTGTCGATCGCGTACCGGTTCAATGACCAGCACCAGATCTACGTGAACGCGGAGGGCGATTTCCGCCAGCCCGATCCGACGAGCCTTGTCGGCAACAGCTCCGGACAGCTGCAGAAGAACCAGTATTCCATCAAGGAAGAAATCGGCTACCGGTATAACGGACCGATCGTGATCGCCGATCTGTCGTTCTTCAACTACGCCATCACCAACCGCCTGCTGACCACCTATGTCGGCGCGAACCAGACCGGCCTGATCAATGCCGGTAACCAGACGGCGCGTGGTTTCGATCTCCAGTTCAGCACGCATCCGTGGCATCACTGGGCGCCGTTCTTCGGCTTCGAGTATCTCGATGCGCATATGGACTCGAACGTCCCGTATTCCTACGAAAACGCAGCCGGCCAGACGGTCAACACCTACATGCACACCAAAGGCAAGCAGGCCGTCATGGCGCCGAAAGTGTCCGCGTCGTTCAACCTTGCCTACGATGACAGCCATTTCTTCGGCAATGTCGGCATCAAGTATATCGGTCCGCAGTCGGTCACCATGGTCGGTGACGAGCGGATGCCCGGCTTCGTGTCGGACAGCATCGCAATCGGCTATCACTTCAGACCGTTCGGCTTCCTCAAATCCCCGACCTTCCGCCTGAACTTCAACAACATCACAGGCTCGATCGTGCGGACCCTGCCGAAAGGCATCGCCACCAACCTGAATCCGACAATGCTGCTTGACGGCACCATGTCAGCGGCAGGAAGCGGCGCGCAGTTCTATGTGATGCCACGCTTCAACATGACGGGCACTGTCTCGACATCGTTCTGACACTCATGAAGGCGGGAGAGCGCCAGCCCTGCTCTCCCGTTCCATCAGACTGAACAGATTATCCACGATCACCGATGATTTTCCTGCCGCCGCCGCCAGTCCAAGGCTGGCCAGCGGTGCCGGAGGCCGGATCGGGCGGTAAACCACACCAGCCAGATGCAGCTGCGTGATGGATTCCGGCACGACCGAAACACCAAGTCCTGCCGCGACCAGATTCACCACCGAAGAGATCTGCGGCGCTTCCTGCACGACCGCCGGTTCAAAACCGGCTTGCCGGCAGGCGGAAAGAATAGCATCGAACAGGCTCAGCCCGACGGCGCGTTCAAACAGGACAAATGGTTCCTTTGCGAGCAATGCCAGGGGAATACTGTCCCGGCTGTCAGCGCCCCTCACGAGGGGATGACCGGCGGGAAGCACGGCGCGCATCGGCTCGCCGGGAAGGCGCAGCAGACGTGTCTCATGCGGGTCGGCTGGCCCGGGGCGAATGAAAACGGCGTCCGCCCGGTCCTCGTGCAGGCGGCCGATCAGTTCCCGCGAGTTTCCCTCGTCGATCTGCAGGACCACCTCGGGCCAGAGGCGCCGAAAGCGCCGGATGGTGTCGCTGACCAGCGGATGCAGCGCGACGGAGGAAGCGTAGCCGAGGCGCAGGCGCCCGATCTGTCCCTGCTGAGCGAGCACGGCATTCATGCGGGCGCGTTGCGCGGTTTCCAGGACGGAGCGGGCCTCACTGAGAAAGACGATGCCGGCGGGCGTGAGTTCGGCGCCCTGAGGCCGTCTGAGGAAGAGGGTGACGCCAAGTTCACGCTCCAGATCGCGGATCTGCTGGCTCAGCGGCGGCTGACCGATACCCAGCCGGGCGGCGGCGCGGGTGAAGTTCCGCTCTTCAGCCACGGCGACAAAGTAACGGAGATGCCGCAGTTCCATATCTGGTATCTCCGGAAGATATCGCAACGGGATATATTATATATTGGACAGATAGTCTCCGACAGAGCTAGCTCCGCGTTATGCGTATCAGCGCCGCCCTTGCAAACCGGAAGCCGGCCCGTCCGGTGAGTTCTCCTGTGCCGTCTCACGGGACACCGCGCATGACGCGGGCCATGCCGGAATATCGTCGCGCCAGCCTGGCGCTCTTTCTGTCCGGATTTGCGACATTCTCGCTGCTTTACTGCGTGCAGCCGCTTCTGCCCGTGTTCTCGGACGCGTTCGGGATCACACCCGCCTCCAGTTCGCTGTCCCTGTCGGTTTCGACGATCAGCCTTGCCACCGCCATTCTGTTCGCGGCGCCGCTGGCGGAACGGTTCGGGCGACGCGAGCTGATATTCGCGGCACTGCTGGCGTCTTCCGTGCTCAATATCGCAGCCGGAATCGCGCCGGACTGGACGGTGATGCTGGTGCTGCGTGCGCTGGAGGGAGCCACGCTGGGCGGCGTTCCGGCAGTGGCCATGACCTATCTCGCGGAAGAGATCGAACCGGCGGAACTCGCGGCGGCGATGGGACTCTACATCGCCGGCAACGCGCTGGGCGGCATGATCGGGCGGATCGGCTGCGGGGTTCTGACCGAGTATGTCGGCTGGCGGGCCGCAATGGGCCTGATGGGCGCGGTGGATCTGGCTGCGGCGGTGGCGTTCATTGTGCTGCTGCCCCGTTCCCGGCATTTCCTGCCACGCGGGAGGCTGGGCGCGCGCTATCATATGACGGCCTGGGCGAACCACCTGTTCCGCTCGGCGCTGCCGGCGGTGTATCTGACCGGCGCGCTGCTGATGGGAGCGTTTGTCACTGTCTTCAATTACGCGGGATACCGGCTGACCGCGCCACCGTTTGATTTCAGCCAGACGCAGCAGGGACTTCTGTTTTCGGTCTATGTTTTCGGAGTCGGGGCATCGTCACTGGCGGGAATTCTGTCGGACAGGATCGGACGGCAGCGTGTGCTTCCGGCCGGGATCGTCACGATGATGACCGGGATTCTACTGACCATGACCGCCTCCGTGCCGGTGATCGTCATCGGGATCTCGCTGCTGACGATCGGGTTTTTCGCGTCTCATGCCGTCGCCAGCGGCTGGGTCGGACGTCTGGCGAAGACGGATCGCGGACACGCCTCGTCGCTTTATCTGCTCTGTTATTACATGGGGGCGGGCATCGCGGGTTCAGCGGGTGGCTGGTTCTGGAGCTCATGGCGCTGGCCGGGAATTACAGGCTTCACGCTGGCGATGCTGACGGTTGCGATGGGTGCCGCTTTGTGGCTTGCAGAGCGGGTGCGACGGGCGGCGTAAGATTCGTCTCACAGGCCTGGGAAATATAACGAAACAGGCTGTTTTCTCAGGTGATTTAGTAGTTGCGGGGCAGGAGACTGAGCAGGGCGCTGCCCTGCACCCGGAAGGGGGCGCGGCCTCCTTCACCCCTTTTGCTTAAAAAAACCGGGATCAAAGGGACCCGTCCCTTTGTGGGGCTCGGGGCAAAACCCCGAAACCAGCTTCACACCCGCCCCGGAAGACGGAATCAGAGCCTGTCTGACCGGTCCGCATCAGGCTTCAGAGCGGCCGGGCCACGGTCGACAGCCGGGACCAGGTCCGGATGCCGCGCTGCTCCGGAAGGCGCTGCCATCTCAGGGATGTTACGCCCCGATACGACCTTTCCGCAGCGATCCGCGCTTCCGGTCGCGGATACGTGGACGACCGGCGCGGCATTGCCGTTTTGCGACTGCGTGACGGTCTGCGCGCAGGTTGCGCCGTTACCGCTCCAGCTGATCATGGTGACGGACTGATAAACGCTGCCACCCGGAGCGGCACGGCCATGCACTGAATTCACGTCAACGGCATGCGTCGCGGCAGCCTGATTCACTGATCCCTGATTCATCAGGGCGATCATTTGCTTCTGCTCTTCTTCCATAGCAGCCATCTGACGCGCCATCATGCGGTCAAGCGCCTCAAAACCCGCCATAGGAGAGGCGAAGCCGGATGGAAGAGCCGCAACACCCGGCGTTTTCAGCAGAACACCGACAGGACGGCCCTGACTGTCGACCACCTGAATGACGGCCTGTGCCCGCGCCGGAGCAGGCAGTGCGGCGCCGCCGGCCAGAGCGGCCGTCAGAAGGCCTGCCGCGATGGCGCCTGATTTAAGAGGCAATGCCGCTTTCACGATCTTTCCGAAGAAACGCATCTTCCTAATCCTCCGTCAGGAAAATCTGTCTTTACGCGTCGTAAACCAACACTGGTTGCCAATGTGTTTATTCATCGCCGGTTACGCAAGCGTCTTTTACGTGTGTCCGGGCGTGGAACCCTCTATATCTGTAACACGTTGTATCTTCGTATAACGGCAAACAGGAGAAGGGGTGATGTCCGGCGTTATCACGTATTTCCAGCTTATGGCCTGGCAACAGCATCTCGGGCGGGATCTTATGCCACCGTCAGGTCGTGATGATCCGGACAGACCTGCTCAAAGGCGCCTGTCATCCAGGGATGTCGTGGTTCCCCTCCGGTCGGGTATTGTCGTTCCCCTTTCCGCCGCCCCCCTGACCGGAAGCGAGCAGGTCAGACCCGGCCCGTTCAGACGGTTTTTCGCACGGCTGATCGGTTTTTCCGGACCCGGCGAACTTCCGGTCTGACATAACCGGCGCTCTGATATAACGGGGCGTTCCGCCGTTCCTACTGATGCGCTAGACTTCGCGCATGATAACGATTTCACAGTGTGGCGCATCATGAGCCGTGTTTCCGTAGAACTCGTCGCCCGCGACGAGGAGACGATCCGGCGCGAAGCCACCGAACTGCGTGACTGCCTGCCCGCCGTCAGCATGATCAATATCCCTGATATTATACGTTTCGATCTGCGTAGCTGGGAGGCCGCGCGAATGGTCGCCGGTCAGTTCAGTTCCGTCGTTCCGCATATCCGCGCCATCGATATTGACCCGAACGGACCGCTTCCGGGCCTCGATGTGCCGGGGCTGACCGAAATTCTCGTGATTCAGGGCGACCCCCCGGCGGATCTGGGACACCGCACCTGGCCAAACACCTCGGAAAGTGTGATCCGGCGCTATCGGCGGGAAGCACCGCATCTGGCGGTTTACGCGGCTTTCGATCCCTATCGGCGGGCGCCCTACAGGGAGCTTGAGGACGTGGCGCGAAAGAAGGATGCGGGAGCCTGCGGATTTTTCACGCAGCCCGTCTTCGACAGCCGGATGCTGGATCTCTGCCGGGACTGGCTTCGGGACGAGACAGTTTTCTGGGGGTTCTCGCCGGTGATCGGCCCGAAGTCACGCTCGTACTGGGAGACAACCAATCACATCGTTTTTCCACGTGATTTTGAGCCGACCCTGGACGCCAATATCTCATTCGCCGAGCGGGCTGTCCGCGAGATCCGTGACGAGGGCGGAAATGTCTATCTGATGCCGGTGCGGATCAGGCTGGCGAGTTATCTTGCACCGCTGGCCGGGGTGCTGGGCCAAAAAGCATAACAGGCGGTCAGATGGACGCCTCTGGATGAAAAACTAAGTAAATCATCAGAAATATCCAGAGCATTTCGCCATCCGGATTCACCGGAACGCACCCCGCGTCTTTCCGAAAAATCCGCTTAACGCCCCTTCTGCTCGGAGGCATTTCCCCGAAACAGCCGCATCAGCCCCGCTTCCAGAGAAATCGGCGTCACGCCGAGAGTTTCCACCATCGGAGTAATGCTGAACGCCTTGTCCTCCAGCAGCCGGCGAATTTCCGCCGGACCGATATCGGGCAGACCGGGAATGACCCGGGTGAGCGTGGCTGCCGCGATCAGCGGCGCGACAGGAACGGACATGACGGGACGGATCGCAAGGCCGGCGGCCCGTGCAACCAGATGGACGAAATCCCGGTAGGCGACAGGTGTGGCGCCGGCAATGACGAGGCTGTGCGGGCCGTCCCAGGGTTTGCCGATCGCGGCAAGAAGGCTGGCTGTCACGTCGCTCTGATGGATCGGCTGGACGAGCGCGCGGCCCCCGCCGGGCAGGGGAATAACCGGCAGCCGGCGCAGGAGCGCGGCAAGGCGCCGTACATTGTTTTCGCCCTCGGCGCCGTAAATCATCGTCGGATGCAGGATGACGCCATTGCACCCCGATGACAGCAAAGCATGTTCGCCGTGAAGCACGCCGTTTCCATGCGCGTCCGGCCAGCGGGTGAATTTGCGGGTGCTGCCCAGCGCGATCAGGGTCGCACGGGCTGGAGCCGCGGCCAGCACCGCGGGAATATTGCGCGCATGAGCCGTGCAGACGACGACAGAGGCGTCTTCAAGCGCGGCGCGCAGTCTGGACGCCGGCCCCGTAAGGTCCGCGAGACGTGGTTCGGCGAGAGCACCGTTCTCTGGCGCCTGCCCGCCAGAAACGAGACCACCAGAGGCAAGACCCGCCCGGGCGAGACCCGCCTGGTAACGGCCGCGATCGCGGATGACGGACACGACATTCCTGCCGCTGGCCAGCAGAGCGCGGCAGAGCGCCGCGCCCGACCGTCCGCCGGCGCCGATGACATGAACGGTCGCTGTCACGGGTGCGAAGGGCCCGGTGCAGGTGACGGAGCAGGCGTCGGAACGGGCGCCGTGGTGGAAGGTTTGTCAGGCGCAGGAGAGGAAGGCTGCGCGGGAGACGCGCCGGGCAGAGGCTGGTTCGGAGGTGGGGCCTTGAGGATATCGGGATCGACCGGCTCGTCCGTCGTCATGTCGGGATCAGGCGCGGGCCCCGGTGTTCCGGCCGCCGCCCCCGGAGCGCGCAGGGTCAGACCGATCACTCCGGCGAAGCCCTGGCGGGTCGCCATCGACAGAAGCGAAATGACCGCTGGCAGCGGCATGGGCTGCGGAGGAGCGATCGTGGCTATGAGCGGGCCGGAATCCGGACTGACGATATAATTGCCGAGCTGGGCGCCGACGCTGTCCGGCGGCGTGCCCGGCGGCGCGAAGGAGCGCTGCAGGAGCGGGACATAGGCGTCCGGATCGACCCCCTGGGCGATGGCTGAGTTCTTCAGGATGCGGCCGACGAGACCACCATCCCGCCAGGTGATATCCAGATGGGTGACGTTCGGGGGCGGCGCGCTTCCGGTCAGCACGTCTTCAGTCGAGCCCGGAACATTGACGAGATCGCCGGACAGATCGAGACGACCGAAACCCGGAGCGTTGAGGTCGAACTGCGACACATGCATGGCGCCGGCGCTGCGATCCATCAGGCCGGTCAGCACGACGGAGGAGTCGAACCGGCTGTAGCCCAGCGTCTGGAGGATCTGCAGCTGCGGGCCGGAGGGCCAAATGCGGAAATGTGTGAGGCTGACGGCAAGCTGGCTTTTCTGATCTGAGATGTTGCTGAAGCTCGTCAGGCGCTCGACGCCGAAAATGGGAACGACCGGGCTGCCGGGATTGCCGACCACGCCGCTGAGCGAGAATTTATCGAGCCGGATATTCTCCGTGCCGTCCCGCTCGGGTACGGCCTCGCCATGCAGACGCCCGAGGATGCGGGAAGCGAGGTCACTGCCGTCCAGAGAGAAGCGGTCGGCAGCGACGGTGCGGGCCGGGTGGGCGTCACCTTTCAGAGCGAACTGCTGCACGACCAGCCGGGAAGGGCGACCGATCCCGTACTGATCCAGCGTCGCGGAACCGGCCGTGAGGGTAACCTGCATCTGTGGCGCATGAGCAGAGAGGCCGGCGAGTTCCCCGTGATCGATCGCCAGATCGGCGATCTGGCTGGAATCGCCAGGCAGGGTGAGGCCATCCAGAGCCAGACGCCGGATATCGACGTCGCCTGACGCGACAGTCACATGCAGCGTGTGGGCAAGCACGTGATCGAACTGAAGCAGAGGCCTGCCCGGATGATCCGCGGCTGCGGCTTTCTGATGGGCGCCGACGAGTTCCAGGGCGGCCGCCGTGATGGTGCCCGTCGGCTGCTTAAGCGTCACATCCATCAGCCGCGCGCCATGACTGACCGGCATGGCGACGGCGCGACGCCAGGTGAATTCCGTGCCAGGCGGCAGCTGGCTGCGCAGCTGTGTGAGCTGCGCCGTCAGTTCGTCATCCGCTTTCCTGTGCATCCAGACCCAGCCGGCTCCTCCGAGACCAATAAGGGCCGTGGCTGACAGAAGGGCGGTGATCAGGAGTCTGGTGTTCAGGACTTTGCGGCTGGTCATATGGGTGCGGGTCTCTCGGATCGGTGATCGTCCGTCTTTCCTAACAGGAACAGGGCGGGGGAGCACCATGCCAGTGTAAGGCGCCAGTATGCGGCACAATTTTTCCCTGTGTTTTTCAGGCGTTTCGCCGAGCGCCGGGAAAGGCATTTCCGTACGGCGAAAAATTGCGGTAATATTTTACCGTGATGAAAACGACAGAAAAAACGGCAGAAAACGTCAGAACCCTGTGTTTAAGGTGCGATTGCGCTTGACGTTCCTCCCCCGGATGAGCATAAGGCGCCACCCAAACCGCTCAAGATTTCTGGACGGACTGAAGAGAAATGAAGACCACGCTCTCGCTTAAACCGGCGGAGGTGACGAAGAACTGGATCCTGATCGACGCCGAAGGCATCGTTCTTGGCCGCCTCGCCACCATCATCGCCCAGCGCCTCCGCGGCAAGCACAAGCCGCAGTTCACTCCGCATGTCGATTGCGGCGACCACGTCGTCGTCATCAACGCGGAGAAGATCAAACTGACCGGCAACAAGGTCGGCCAGAAGCTGTTCCATTACCACACCGGCTATCCGGGTGGCATCAAGGAGCGCACGATCACCCAGCGCCTCACGGGCAAGAACCCGGGCGAAGTGGTCGAGAAGGCTGTCGAGCGTATGATCACGCGCGGCCCGCTGCAGCGCGCCCAGATGCGTAACCTGCATGTCTATGCCGGCCCGGCTCACCCGCATGACGGGCAGGCTCCGGTGAAACTGGATGTCGCGGCCATGAACCGTAAAAACACCGCCATCGCGAAGAGTGGGGTCTGATAACCATGTCTGAAACCCTGGAACGCACAGGCACACTGGCTGACCTGAAAGACGTCGCCCCGGCGACTCTGGCTCCGGAAGCGCCTGTCTATGAAGTAAAGCGCGACGCGCAGGGCCGCTCCTATGCGACAGGCCGTCGTAAGGAATCGGTCGCCCGCGTGTGGATCAAGCCCGGCAAAGGCGACATCAGCGTGAACGGCCGTCCGGTCGGCACCTATTTCGCCCGCCCGGTTCTGCGCATGCTGCTGACCCAGCCGTTCCTCGTGGCTGACCGTTACAACCAGTTCGACGTCGTCTGCACGGTGACGGGCGGCGGTCTGTCCGGTCAGGCCGGTGCGGTTCGTCACGGCATCAGCCGCGCGCTGACGCATTACGAGCCGGGCCTGCGCAGCATCCTGAAGGCAGCCGGGTTCCTGACCCGTGACTCGCGTCAGGTCGAGCGTAAGAAATACGGTAAGGCAAAAGCCCGTCGTTCGTTCCAGTTCAGCAAGCGCTGATTCCGGAACGCCTGCTCCCTGCAGAGCCGGGTTTTGCAAAAAAAGCCGCCAGCCTCCGGGCCGGCGGCTTTTTTTTGCGATCATATCCTGCGCGGAGACGGCTGCTTTTCCGGAAGCAAACCACCCTAACATTCCGAAACGACCGGCAGGAAGACGCATCTTTACCCAAAGCCTGCTACGGCGCATCAGACGTTCTGTAACCAGAACATCTGCCCGACAGGAGCCCCATGGTCAGAGTCAGCGTGTCAGCCATTCAGACCCATCCACGCGGACTTCGCTATCTGTTTCTGACGGAAGCATGGGAGAGATTCAGCTATTACGGCATGACCTCGCTCGTCATGCTCTACATGGTCAGGCGCATACTCCTTCCCGGAAACATTGATGCCGTGACCGGCATGTACGGCATGCGTGCCGCGCTGGAACTGCTGACCGGACCGTTGACGCCCAGGGCGCTCGCCTCGCAGATCTTCGGGCTTTACACCGCCTTCGTCTATTTCACGCCCGTGCTGGGTGGTCTTCTCGCCGATCGCGTGCTGGGCGTCCGGCGCACCGTCCTGCTGGGCGGACTGCTGCTGGCGGCAGGTCACTTCGCCATGGCGTTCGACACCAGTTTCCTGATCGCTCTTCTGCTGCTGGTCTGCGGTACCGGCTGCCTCAAAGGCAACATCTCCGCCCAGGTCGGCACCCTCTACCCGCCTGAGGACGAGGAACGACGCACCCGCGGCTATGTCATCTTCTATACCGGCATCAATGTCGGCGCGACGCTTGGCCCGCTTGTCTGCGGCGCGCTGGCGCAGTTTTACGGATGGCACGCCGGCTTTGCTCTGTCGGGCGCCCTTATGCTGCTAAGCATCGGCTGCTATCTCGCCGGTTTCCGGTATTTCTCTGCCGATCCGCCGGTGCGCCGCAATCGCACCACCCTCCCGCCCGTATCGCCGGCGTCGCGCGCCGCGCTGCGGGCGCTGGCGCCTATCGTGCTGATCACCATCTTTCAGACCATCGCCTATTATCAGTGCTTCGCGGCTGGCCAGATCTGGATCAGCGAACGGGTGCGACTCACGACCCCGTTCGGCCACATCCCGGCGCCATGGTTCAACTCGGTCGATGCGCTGATCAGCGTGCTGTCCGTCCCGCCGCTGCTCGCCTTCTGGCGGTGGCAGGCGGCGCGGGGCAGGGAGCCGGACGCAGTCGGCAAGATCCGGACCGGCGCAGGCCTCGCCACGGCCTGTTCGCTGCTGCTGTGTCTGGGCGACGTCACGGCGGGCTCCGCGCTCGTCAGCCCGCTCGTCCCGCTGACAGCCATCGCAGGCTTCGGCATCGCGCTGAATTTCTACTGGCCACCCACCCTGGCGCTGGTCTCACGGGCCTCCCCGCTCAGGCTTCGCTCAACTGCCATGGGCGTCGCCTATATGAGCTATTTCGTCGCCAATCTGTGCAAGGGATGGCTGGGCACCCTGTATGAGCCCCTGGGGCCGGCCCGCTTCTGGCTGCTCAACACCGGTGTCGCAGCAACTGGATTTGTTTTGCTGCTCTGTTTCGGCCGTTTACTCAGCAACCGTATAGAGCGCGCGATCCTTGCGGCGACAGAACAGCCCGACACCATCCGTAAACTGAAATGATGGCGAATAGCTGGCCCGTTGCGCAGACCACCGGAACGGTAAAGCGGTCGCCTGACTGCCTTCCCATGGCATAATAGATGCTGGCAGACCGGGGATATGATGCTGACTGGTTCAGAGATGCCCTAGAGGAAAAGGGATCAGCCCCTGCATTCCACGCCGGAAATCCCACCAGATATGACAAGCGAAAATACAAACGATGCAACCGTATCGAAATCATGCCCAGAAGGATGGGGGACTGACGGCGTGTCGCCACACACTATGACAGATGCCTGACTGCCTTCCCGGCCATCGACCTCGCCGCAACCGGCATTTTCCGGCTATCAGCCCTGAGTTTGAGCCTGAGACGAGCTCGTACGATCCTGAACACTGCTTACAAACTGTTCGGTAATAGCAAGGAACTCTTTCGGTTTCTGCGCATGCAGCCAATGGCTGGCTCCCGGTATCACCTCAAGCCGGTAATGCGGGAAAAGCCGGCGCATTTCAGGATAGTTTTCCGGCTGGATGTAACGGGACTCACCGCCGGCGACGAAGAGGGTCGGACCATCATAATGCGTGCCCTGCGGAAGTGCCGGCCAGCCGACAATCGTGTCCAGCGCATCGCGGATTTCCCGCAGGCCGATCCGCCAGCGCGGATGCTCTCCAAGCTGCAGATTCTGAATCATAAGGTCGCGCACGGCCTTGTCTCTGACGACGGGCGCCATCCAGGCGGCCGCGCCTGACAGATCGAGAGACGCGGGCATCGGCAGGGCCACGAGGCCCTGGGCGATGTCCTGGGTATGCGCGAGGCCGCCTTCTCCCGGAGCGATATCGGCGACCATGAGAGCTACGACATCCGCGGGAGCGGTAAGGGCGAGCATCATCGCCGTTTTGCCGCCCATCGAATGACCGATTACGATGGCGGGCAGGGCGTTGTGAGCGGCGAGCGTTTCGCGGACGTCGGCGGCGAGTGTCGGATAGTCCATCGGCCCATGCGGGCTGTCGCCGTGATTGCGCAGATCCAGGGCGAGCGTGCGGTATGTGGCGGAAAGGCTGCGCTGGAAAAATCCAAAATTACGCCCTCGTCCGAACAGACCGTGCAAAAACACAACGGGAGGACGGCCACTGGCGGACCCTTCCGGGCCACGTTCAATCACATTCAGAAGCACGGTGCCTGGAAACCTCTCAGATCTGACAGCGATGGCGGAAATCATATCGCCGGATGGCCGCGCGGTCCGCATCATAATGCCGGGAGCAGGGTCTTATTCGTGTCCTTATGGGGACGTGGCGCGCGGTTTCAGGAAGCGCGCTTCCTGAAACTGTTTCAAAAGCCCTGAAGCACAAAATTTCATAACAAACTGAAAGTGTTATGTTTTTTTAACTTCCGGCCTTTTGTCCACCTCACCCGGCCTCAAAGAGCATCTCGCGACAACTCTTTGAAAAAACAATAAAAGTTTTTGGGCGCCGCCTTTTTTCAAAAAGGCGGCATTCCCCGAAGCTGTCCGAACAAAACTTCATCAGAAACATCTCTGTAATTTAAACGAAATTTTATAAACAGACGTTTGAAACAGCCTCTCTCCCGGCACTCCGCTCCGCCAGTCATAACGGACGTGCCGATGTCGCCGCGACGAGAAGGTCCACGAGCCAGTCCGCGAAAACCTGGAGACGCGCGGAAAGATGGCGGCGGTGCGGGTAAAGCAGCGTGATCGGCAGCGGTTCGGCACGGTAAGCCGGAAGAATCCGGATCAGCGTACCGGCATCGAGATGCGGTCTCACATCATAGGCGGGAATCTGGATCAGCCCCGTTCCGGCGAGGGCGCAGGCAATCAGAGCTTCCGCGCTGGTGACCGTCACGCGGCCGGGCACAGGCAGCGTATGGAGCTGCCCGCCTTCCACCCACTCCCACTCTTCCACGCGACCAGTGGACGGGGAGGCGTAGCGAACCGCCAGATGCCGGGCCAGATCTTCGGGCGAGGCCGGTGTCCCATATTCCGCGAGATAAGCGGGGCTGGCGACACTGATCAGCTCCAGCATGCCGATCTTTCGCGCGATCAGACTGGAATCCGGGAGCGGCCCGACACGGATGACGCAGTCCACGCCATCCTCGATAAGATTTACCGCGCGGTCGGTCACGCCGAGTTCAATATCGATTTCCGGATAGCGCGACAGAAACTCCGGCAGCGCCGGGGCCACGATCAGCCTGCCGATACGGCCAGGCATATCGACACGCAACGTTCCGCGAGGCGACGCACGATCCCGCCGGAAGAGAGATTCCGCTTCCTCGACATCGGCGATCAGACGGCTGGCGTGATCGTAGAACGCCCGTCCGTCCGGCGTCGGCGCGACGGACCGGGTGGTGCGGGCCAGCAGGCGCGTACCGAGGCGGGATTCCAGCTCCTGCACGGCGGTGGAAACCGAGGATCGCGGCATGCTCAGCGAGGCGGCGGCGCGCGAGAAGCTGGCGGTGTCAACAACACGAACGAAAATCCGGAACAGATCGATACGGTCCACGCTGCGTTCCTGTCAGTGATGGCTCTGTTCAGCGGCGCTCCTGTCGGACTGTTCGTAAAATCTGACAGGTGTTGTCTGACAATAGCGGATTTATTGGCAAATAACGAACGATAATGTGGCAGGATCAAAGGGTGGCCGGATGCCGCCCGGAACCCGGAGGGAGGCAGACATGGCCGATCACAGTCTCAAAGGAAAAACGGCGCTGATCACAGGCGGCGCGAAGAATCTTGGTGCGCTGATTGCGCACGATCTTGCCGATAACGGTGTTGCCGCAATCGCCATCCACCATCACGGCGACGAAACGAAAGCGGAAGCCGGAAAAGTTGTGGCGGCGCTCACGGAGAAAGGGGTAAAAGCCGTGGCCCTGCAGGGCGATCTCACCACGGCGTCCGCGAATACGAAACTGTTCGCGGACGCGATCGCGGCTGTCGGCAAACCTGACATCGCCATCAACACGGTGGGCAAAGTGCTGAAAAAACCGATCCTCGAGACGACGGAGGACGAGTTCGACAGCATGTTCGCCATCAACACGAAGGCGGCCTATTTCTTTATCAAGGAGGCTGGTAAACATCTGAACGATAACGGTAAGCTCGTCACCGTCGTGACCTCCCTGCTGGGAGCCTACACGCCGTTCTATTCAACCTATGCCGGCTCGAAATCACCCGTGGAACATTTTACCCGCGCGGCCTCGAAGGAATTTGGCGAGCGGGGCATTTCGGTGAACGCCATCGGACCGGGACCGATGGACACGCCGTTTTTCTACGGTCAGGAAGGCGCGGACGCGGTGGCCTATCACAAATCGGCGGCGGCGCTTTCGCCATTCAGCCGGACCGGCCTGACCGATATCGAGGATATCGCGCCCTATATCCGGTTCATGGTCTCCGAAGGCTGGTGGATGACGGGCCAGACCATTCTTGTGAATGGCGGCTATACGACGAAGTAAGAGACTGTTCAAAAGCCTTGAATGTCCATAACAAACTAATGATGTTATGTTTTTTTGAGTTCAGGCTCTCTGCCTGCCTCAGAGAGCACTCCACGATAAATCTTTGAAAAACAATAAAAGTTTTTTGGGTGCCGCCTTTTTGAAAGAAGGCGGCGTTCCCTGAAGCTTTCCGGAAAAAGCGTCACCAGAAACGTCTTCATAATTGTCCGGCAGTTTCACGAGCAGGCTTTTGAAACAGTCCCTAAGCCTGTTCCGCCCGGCTTTTATGTATTTCGCAAACAGGAGACAAAGCAGGGCTCCGCCCTTCACCCGTTTATTTCAACAAACCGGGATCAAAGGGTCTGCATTCCTTTGCAGAGTTCGGGGTCAGGTCGCCTCGCCTGTCTCTGCAAAGTATACAAACGCCTTTTGTTTCATCCGGTGGCGGGTGGAGGACGCAGAATTTGCTATAAGTCCTGAGATCTGGCCCGCGATCGTTGCGGGCCGTTTTTATGCGCCTTTCGCGATTTTCTCTGGCCGGAGTTTTCATGAGCACGAATGTCGTCGGGTTTCATCCACTGCTGCGCAGACGGGAAGGCCGGCACGCGCCGGTCACGAACGAAGAGCTTTTCTTTGACCTGGTCTACGTGTTCGCCATCACGCAGATCAGTCACGGCCTGCTGCATCACCTGACGCCAATCGGCGCCCTGCAGACGGCCATACTCTGGTTCGCGGCCTGGCTCGGCTGGCAATATGCGGCCTGGGTGACGAACTGGTTCGACCCCCGCACACCGGCGATCCGCGGACTGATTTTCGCAACGATGGCGCTGGCCCTGCTGGTGGGAGCCTCCGCTCCCGAAGCCTGGGCGGAGCGCGGTCTCGAATTCGCGCTGTGTTATGCCGGGATGCAGGTCGGCCGGGCGGCGTTCATCGTCTTCCAGCTTCCGGCCTCTCATCCGCTGGCGCCGAATTACCGCCGTATCCTCGGATGGATGTGCATTGCCGCCTGCTTCTGGATCGCAGGCGGCGTGGCAGCGCCGGCCTGGCGACTGCCATTGTGGAGCATCGCCGTGCTTTGCGAGTATGTCTCGCCGATGTTCGGCTTTCCGCTGCCCGGACTGGGCCGGTCGCGGACGCGGGACTGGACGATCGACGGCGGACATCTGGTGGAACGCTGCCAGCTTTTCACGATCGTGGCGCTGGGCGAGACGATCATGGCCTCCGGGCTGTCGATGGCGGAGGCGAAGACCTGGTCCCTTCCGGTCCTTGGCGCATTCGCCGTGAGTTTTCTCTGCACGATCGCCATGTGGTGGCTGTATTTCGGCACGTCCGTCGAGGACGCAGAGCATGCCATCACGCGTTCGGACGATCCGGGCCGCATCGGCGCGTATTTCCACTACATCCATGCCGTTCTGATCAGCGGCATTATCGTCACGGCCGTCGGCACCGATCTGCTGCTTGAAAATCCGATGGAGCCGGCGGAAGGATCGCATACCGTCGTCATGATCGCGGGGCCGGCGATCTACCTTCTGGCCAGTGCCGTCTACAAACGCGTAGCCTGCGGACGTTTTCCGCGTTCGCATTTTCTCGGAACCGCGCTTCTCGCGATTCCGGCTCTGGCCGGCCCGCATCTTTCGATGCTGGCCGTCGCCGCGCTGGTGACGCTTGTTCTGCTGAGTGTGGGAGCCGGAGAAAAGGCGGGACGAGAGCGCAGTCTGCTGTGACGGGACGCTCTGTCCGGATCAGCCGTTTTCAAAAGTATTTGTATATTTTGCGGATACGGGCACGGTGTCTTTTCGGGGCTTTGCCCCGAACCCCACAAAGGGACGCGGTCCCTTTGATCCCGGTTTGTTAAGAGACTGCTTCAAAAGCGGCAAAGGGACAAAATCTTTCATAAAAAACAATAAAGAGTTTTTGGGTGCCGCCTTTTTTCAAAAAGGCGGCGTCTTCCGAAGCTTTCCTGAAAAATATTCACCAGAAACATCCTGACATTTAAAGCAGACTTCACAAGAATTCTTTTGAGCCAGTCCCGAAAATAAACAGGCGTCGTACGCAGCACGCTTCGCGTAAAGACCTCGTTCCCAGGGCAGAGCAAAATCCTGCTCTGTCCCCGGTTTGCAACATATAAAAAGCGACACGAACAGCCCGGACTGTGGCCCTCCGTCAGCCAGCCGGTCTGAACGTGAAACGGATCAGAGGATCGTCATCCCGATGTCATGATCCGGAGCTTTCAGAAATAAGCCGTGCAAGAAAGGCCTGCATCGCCGGCACCTTGTCATGTTTCGCCGGCCAGAAATGGACAAACCCGCTGCCCTGAACCGGCATGTCCGGAGCCCAGACCCGTGTGCAGCGCGTGACCGGATCTTCCGTGAACAGATCGAAACGGCGCAGCACATAGTTGAAAATACTCTGATCGCTGAACGGAATGCTCTCACGTCCGCTCGTGCCCAGATATGTCCGGAGAGCCTCATGCATGGCCTGAAAAACTGGCCGGAACCGGCGTGCTGACGGCACGGTAAACAGACCGGAACAGAAACCGTGCACGTCTTCTCCGACCGGAAAAGGAACTTCCTCATAAAGCGTGCCGCCGACCGAATAATCCCGCCGGAATGCCGTGTGCAGTTCAAGCTGTGCGCTGACCCCATGTGAGCGACGCGCCTCGACAAGAATATCGCCGACCGGCCGGTCGAAGATCACATCGGCATCGGCGTAGAGAACAGGAGCGAACTCATCCAGCATACCGGAAGAGAGGGCATAGAACCGGGCGGCGACGCAGTCTGTCGCGTCCACGGCGCCCATCTGAAGGAAGCGGACGTTTCTGATCCCGCATTCCTGACAGAGACGGTTCATGAACTGCAGATCGTTATTGGTCATGACGACGACAGTTCCGTCATACTGGTCGCCGTACTGGCCAGATTGTCTCAGGCTGGTCAGCGAGGCGCGGAACTGATCCAGTACATTGCCCTGCCAGAAGACGACAAAGAATATGGCGGGACTGAACACCACGGCCCGGTTCGGAAGCCAGCCGTCGAAGAAGATAAACTCCTCCGGCAGATTTCCCGGCATATCCCAGGGCAGCTCATCAGACGAGGCCAGGATATCGTCGATCGGGATATCGTAATGACCGAAGCGGAGTTTTCTGTTCCCTGAGCCACCGGTCGAAAAACGGGACTGGGTTGTCTCGTTGTTGATCAGCAGAGCCTGACGGGACAGCGTCACCAGGGTCCGGAGCGCCGCCGGAGCAAGCCGCCGAAGGATTCCGCTTTCATCGCCGGGCTCCAGGATGCTGAAAGCCGGACTGCCTCCGGCCAGCGATCCGGGCGGGACGTGAAGTGTTTCGCCGGAGATACTCAGACGCAGAAAGTCGCGGTCTTTTTCCTGCGTCACGGTGATGGCGCCGCAGGGCAGGGTCCGCCCGAACCCATGGGTCGCGGGATCAAAGATCAGCCGGGCCGATGCGCCGACCATGAGGTCGGTACGGTTCCCGGTCTCATGCAGGGTGATCAGCCGCCTTGGGTCACTGGCCTCCTGCAGAGGAATCTGGATCAGCCCGCGATCGGAAACGGCGAGAATGTGTCCCGGAGCGGTCATCAGGTAGCTGAAATCTTCCGGCTTCCAGGTCCCGTGGACTGTCATCTTCGCTCCGGTCTGTCTGCAAGGCGGTTACGCCGGGATGGCTCCGGGATGGAGACGGAACCTGCGCCGCCGCAGGAATGGGCGGACAGTGCTTTCTGTAGCATGTCACCTTTTTCCGTTAACCAGGCGTTGCCGGACGGTCCGCGAAACCCTGCCAGACCCGAAGATCAGACCCGGGACGGTTCAGGAGCCTGTCACACCATCCACCAGAACCATCGGGTCTCCTTCGGGGCTGCGCTCCACGCGGGCCTTTACGCCGAACGCGGTAGCGAGGATTGCCGGAGTGACAACATCTCCGACCGGACCGGAGCCGATCATGCGCCCGTCATGAAGCATCACAGCGGAATCCGCGCGGCGCAGAGCCATTCCGAGATCGTGCAGCACCAGGACTGTCACCATGCCGCGTGTCTCGGTTTCCCGGCGGAGAAAAGCCATCACCTCGAACTGATGCCGCAGATCCAGGGCGCTGAGCGGTTCGTCGAGCAGCAGCAGGGCAGGGGAGCGGGCCAGCGCCTGGGCGAGTCCGACGAGCTGGCGCTGGCCACCGGACAACTCATCGAGAAACCGCAGTGCCAGATCGGCGATCCCGAGCCGCTCCAGCACGCCGAGAGCGGTGCCGATGGCCTCGTCGCCGCCAAAACGGGCGCCGGCGGACCCGCCTCCGGCCCGCATCGAGACCATCACGGTCTCAATAGCTTGCATGTGGATCGGGGGCGGCAGGGTCTGCGGCATATAGGCACAGTAGCGGGCGCGTTCCGGCGCGCGCATGGCGGCGAGATCGTGCGGGCCGAGCCAGACCGGTCCATCGACAGGAAAAAGACCGGCCAAAGCACGGAGCAGAGTCGATTTGCCGCTGCCATTCGCGCCTAGCAGCGCGGTGATCGTGCCGGCGGCGAGCGGGCCGGGTTCGACACGATCCAGCACGATCCGCCTGCCACGCCGGCCCGTCAGCGGCCCGGCCCGCAACGCCATCGCATCGTCTCGCTGGCCGCGCTCCAGACTCATGGCAGCCGACTCACGGCAGCCTGCTCTGGCGAAGGACGATGATCAGAAAGAACGGGATGCCGACAAGAGCCGTAACGATCCCAACCGGCAGCACCGCGCCCGTGACGAGATTTTTAGCCGCGATGGAGGCAGCGGACATGATCAGCCCGCCGGTCAGCGCGCTTCCGGGCAGGAAGACGCGGTGATCTTCTCCGAGCAGACGACGCGCGATATGGGGCGCGACCAGTCCGACAAAGGCGATCGTGCCGGAAAAAGCCACGGCCAGGGCGGCGAGAATGCTGACACGCAGAAGGGAAGCGAGGCGCACGCGGGGCACATCGACCCCGAGACTGGCGGCCCGGTCCTCGCCCATCCGCAGCGCGGTCAGCGCCCAGGCCGAGCGCAGAGACCAGGGCAGGATCACGGCGCAGGCCATCGCCAGCACCGCGACCTTCGGCCAGGAAGCGCGGGTGACGCTGCCCATGGTCCAGAAGACGAGTTCCTGCAGGGCGTCCTCCGTCGCGACGAACTGGAGCAGCGCGACGAGTGCCTGGAAAGTAAAAACCAGCGCGATCCCGAACAGCACCACCGTGCCGGTCGCCGCACCGCGCCAGCGCGCCACGAGGTCGAGCAGCAGAGCGGCCCCGATGGCAAAGACGAAGGCGTTGACCGCGACGATCCATTCATTACCGGAATACGGGCCGAAAAATGAGACCGGGAAATGCCAGCCGAGCACGATCGCCAGGGAGGCGCCGAAGGCAGACGCGGCGGAAAGCCCGAGCGTGAAAGGGCTGGCCAGCGGATTGTCGAGAACGGTCTGCATTTCCGCTCCGGCCAGTCCGAGCGCTACTCCGGTCAGAATGGCCATCACCGCGAAGGGCAGGCGCAGATTCCACATCACGATGGAGGCCGGGCTGCCGTCATTGCCGCTGAGCATGGTGTGAATCATAACGGAGAATGACAGATGCGCCGGGCCGAGCGAGAGATCGATCAGAAAGCCCGTGAGCAGCAGGGCGGCGAGCCCGGCCAGAACGCAGATGCGTTGCCACGTCAGCGCGGCATAGGCGCGGCGTGCTTCCGCGAGACCGGGCGGGCTGATCTGCTGCATGGACGTTACCGGCCGCAGAGTCTGCATCTGCATCTGCCGCGGGAGCGGAGCCGCGTCATCGCCGCGCGCCCGAGCGCCGGCGCAGCAGGACGCGAACCGCGCCGCGATTGGCGTCATGCGCATGGGTGACGGCGAGAACCAGCCGGCGCAGATCGTCCCGGCCGAGCCAGAACGGCAGTTCGCGACGCAGAATTCCGCCTTCCGGACCGGAACCGAGGCCCGTCACGATCTCGACGCAGCGCACGCCTTCGCGATACGACGCAGTAAGAAATTCGCGCAGCCGCAGGAAGGCGGCCTGGGCTGTCATGCCATGCAGATCGAGGCGGCGTTCTACCTGGGTCTGGCCGCGTGACAGACGCTTCCAGCTTCCGGTGTCGAGCCCGGCCTGCGGCGATCCGATCTGCAACGCCTCCGATGGTGACGCTTTACGCCTGCGCTGCACCGCCCGTTTCCGGAGATGCGCGGCAACGGCGATTTCGCCGGCAGTCAGACCGGCAGTCAGAAAAGACATGGTACCGCCAGAGAGCGCGACAGGCGCGGACTGCTGCCGGTCCGCGCGACGTTCAGGAACACGTGCCGCCGGCGCAAAGTCCGATGCGGAAACCGGCCCGGAAATCAGCCCTGAATCCGGCGGAACCGCCGCGTCCTGCCGCGCAGGAGGTGTAGTTGTCGCGGGAGGAATCTTCGGCGCGCCCGCCTGCACGAGCGGCTTCACACTGCGGGCAAACCGCGCCCACAGTTCCCGCTCTTCCTCGCGCATGGTTCTGCGCCGCACAGGCCAGTCCCCTCATCATTCCGCTGCCGGCCCGAACCTGTGCGTGCCTGTAGCGCCATGATGCGTCGGTCAGCCATGTGCCCGCAAGCTCTTCATCCGGTTCATGTGTCGCCAACGGATCTGATGCCGGAACACATCAGGTCCGGGATGGCCCGGCAGGCGCTCTGACAGGAGTTTTCATTCGTAAGACATTCGCGGGCCGGATCGAAACCGGCGAGCACCCGGGTTCCGGCTGATGCTGCCCGGATTTACAGGCGGCGCAGCAACTTCAGGAAAAGCCGGCAGCTTTCTGTATGGCGCAATGTGCAACGATTATATTGATTACGGGCAGGGCTCTGTACCCGGAATGGGACGTCACGCGAAGGCGTGCTGCACACGACAACCCCTTCACCCCTTTTGATTTAACAAACCGGGATCAAAGGGACGGCGTCCCTTTGTGGGGTTCGGGGCAAAGCCCCGAATAATCCCGCTTTCACATCCGCCCGACTGACGACCCGCCCTAAAAATCCAGATTTCCGTAATAACTCGGCGGATTGATGCCGGGCACACGGTCGTTCAGCAGCGCCCGGAAGCAGGGGCGCGATTTGATCCGGGCATACCAGTCGCGGGCAGCCGGGGATTTGCTCCAGTCGATCTCGCCAAGGAAGTCCAGGCAGGAAAGATGAGCGGCGGCGGCGAAATCCGCGAGAGACAGAAAGCCACCGGCCAGCCAGGTTCTGGCTTCGGCAAGCTGACCGATATAGTCCAGATGCGGGCGGATATTGGCGTAGCCGACGCGGAGCGCATTGCCGTCCGGATTGCCGCGCCCGCTCAGCCGCTTGAAGACTTTCTCGCCGAGAATGTTGCTGGTGACGTCGCGGGCGAATTTATGGTCGAACCAGGCTTCCAGACGCCGGACCTCGACGCGCTCGGCCAGGGTGCGGCCCAGCAGGCAGGGGTCCGCATAGGCTTCCTCAAGATACTCGCAGATGACGTTCGAGTCCGGGATCGTCAGACCGTTATCCTCGACCAGAACAGGCACCTCGCGCGCCGGATTGATCCGCGCGAATTCGGGCCGCTGCTCCCAGAACCGCTCCGTCAGCGGCTCATAGGGCAGGCGCTTCTCGCCCAGTGTCAGCCGGACTTTGCGACAATAAGGGGAAAGAGGAAAATGATGGAGTATCCGCATGAGTACCGATTTAAGCGATCCGCAGAGTATGCGCCAGCCCGTATGAAGGAGCGCATGCGTACCATAATCGCGATCAGGATTAATGTACCGTAAGGATGATGCTCGACAGCCGGTTTTCCCCGGTATACGACCGTAACGGAGCAACGATGTCCGTCTCCGGCGGCGTCGCAAACGTGATGAAAGAGCGTCCGAACCGTGAGTGCCCCGACAGCGAACTCGTCCTCTGCAACCGCGGATCCGGGGACCCTGCCAAGAATCAGGGCAGGGGGGCGTTCATTTCTCGCCCTGGTCCTGACCCCCGAGGCTCCGCTGGATGTCTGGCTGGAAGCGCTGGATGTCCAGGTCAGCCGCTCGGCCGGCTTTTTTGCCGGCAAGCCCATCATCCTCGACCTCAGCCTCGTCGCGCCCGACACGGAGGGGCTGGCGGATTTCCTGCCGGCGCTGACGGGCCGGGGCATTCATGTCATCGGCATCGAAGGGGCGGACCGGGAGGAACCGGTCTTCGCATCCTGGGACTGGCCGGAGGGTTTCGCCGGAGGGCGGATCTCACCGGAGGCCGATATTCCCGATGATTCCGTTGAGCCGCCACCACTGGCGCCCGGATCGCTGGTCATCGAGGAGCCGGTCCGTTCCGGCCAGCAGATCGTCTGGGCGGAGGGAGATGTCATCGTGCTGGGCTCAGTCGCCTCCGGCGCGGAAGTCTCGGCGGGCGGGTCGATCCATGTTTACGGCACGCTGCGGGGACGGGCGATCGCGGGGATCGTCGGCCGGCCGGATGCGCGGATCTTTGCCCGCGTGATGGAGCCCGAACTGCTGGCGATTGACGGGTTTTATGCGATCGCCGAGGAAATGCCCGCGGCGCTGACCGGCAAACCGGCCCAGGCCATGCTGGTCGACGAGACGCTGACCCTCCGGCCCCTGACATGAAGAACGTTCCGTGAATAACTTTCTGTAAGGTCTTCGGTTTTACATTGCCGGAGGCCTGAGGTCACATTACACAGCCAGATCAATTGCTCTCGCCGGGCGTACATTGAAAAAAGCATAAGGACGAATGATTTATGGCGCAGGTTCTCGTCGTTACATCGGGTAAGGGCGGTGTGGGAAAGACAACCACGACTGCGGCACTCGGTGCGGCACTGGCCAAAACCGGCAAGTCCGTCGTCGTTGTCGATTTCGATGTCGGTCTGCGGAACCTCGACCTTGTCATGGGCGCCGAACGGCGGGTTGTCTTCGATCTGGTCAATGTCATTCAGGGTGACGCGAAACTCGCCCAGGCGCTGATCAAGGACAAACGGCTCGAAAATCTGTCCCTGCTTCCGGCTTCCCAGACCCGCGACAAGGACGCGCTCACAGCGGAAGGCGTGGCGAAAGTCATGGCCGAGCTGAAAGAGAAGTTCGACTGGGTGGTCTGTGACAGCCCGGCCGGCATCGAGCGCGGTGCGCAGCTCGCCATGGCGCATGCCGACCAGGCCGTGATCGTCACCAACCCGGAAGTCTCCTCCGTGCGTGACAGCGACCGCATCATCGGCATGCTCGACAGCACCACAGAGAAGGCGAAGGCCGGCGAGAAGATGCCCAAGCATCTGCTGCTGACCCGTTATGATCCGGCCCGCGCCGCACGCGGCGAGATGCTCAGCGTCGATGACGTGCTGGAGATCCTCTCCATTCCGCTGATCGGCATCATTCCGGAAAGCCAGGAAGTCCTCAGCGCCTCGAATGTCGGCGCGCCGGTCACGCTTGCGGCTCCTGACAGCGCCCCGGCCCGTGCCTATATGGAAGCAGCGCGGCGTCTGATCGGCGAAAAAATCGACGTCACGGTCCCGACGGAAAAGAAGGGCCTGTTTGACTGGCTCTTCAAAAGAGGTGCGGCATGAGCTTCCTCTCCAGCCTTTTTCAGAAGAAATCATCGGCTCCGGTCGCGCGCGACCGGCTGCAGATCCTGCTCGCGCATGAGCGTACCAGCGTTGGTGAAGGCAAGTCGGACCTTCTGCTCCAGCTCCAGAAGGAGATCATGGAGGTTATCCGCAAACACGTCTCGGTCGATCAGGACAAGGTCCAGGTCAAACTGGATCGCGGCGCAAGCTGCTCAATGCTCGAAATCGACATTGAAGTGCCAGGACTGACGGACGGCAAACCGGAAAAAGCCTGATCCGCGCTGTCTCGCAGACGCAGAAAAACCGGCCGGACGCGCAGCCCGGCCGGAGACAGCCCCCGGATCATGAACGCAGCTTTTCCCGTTCCCCATGAACCCGGAAGAGGCATCAGCCGAAGAAAAAACCATCCGCTGAACAGGCGGGAGCGGCACTGACTCCGGGCATCGCGGCAGACATCAGCATTACACCCGTCGGCGTGTCAGATCTCTTCGGCAATCGGAATGCAAAGAATCTGAACGTCCATCCGGCGGAACAGACGTCCGCACAGGAAATCACCGACGAACGACCGGTGCCGGAAAAGACAACCGGTCAAACAGGCTCACCTGAAAAGGCCGCTGGCGCTTCACACCGCTCTGCCAGCGGTCTTTTCACCCGCCGGCAGAGCCACAGGCATCAGCTTTCGAGCTGTAGCGCCGCAGTCGTCTCTTCGTGGATTTTCGCGCAGAAAGCCGGATTATCCGCGAGCTTAGTCCCATAGGACGGGACCATCTCCTTCAGCTTCGCTTCCCAGCCCGGAAGCTGCTGCGGGAAGCATTTCTTCAGAACCGTCAGCATGATCGGCGCTGCTGTCGAAGCCCCCGGCGACGCGCCGAGCAGAGCGGCGACACTGCCGTCGGCGGAGCTGATAACTTCCGTTCCAAACTGCAGCACGCCGCCCTTCTTCGGATCGGCCTTGATGACCTGCACACGCTGGCCGGCGACAATCAGTTCCCAGTCCTCATCACGCGCATCCGGCACGAAATCGCGCAGCGCCCGCATACGGTCAGCGTTGCTCTGCATGACCTGCTGGATCAGATATTTCGTCAGCGCCCAGTTGCTGCGGGCCACGGCCATGATGGCCCCGATATTGTTGCCACGGATGGAGAGTGGCAGATCGAACAGCGATCCTTTCTTGAGGAAGCGTGTGGAGAAACCGGCGTACGGGCCGAACAGCAGCGACGCCTGACCGTTGATCACGCGGGTATCGAGATGCGGGACCGACATCGGCGGCGCGCCCACGGAGGCTTTGCCGTAAACCTTGGCGCGGTGAGCCGCGATAACGTCCGGGTTCTTGCAGCGCAGGAACTGGCCGCTGACCGGGAAGCCGCCAACACCATGCGATTCAGGGATGCCGGTTTTCTGAAGAAGCGGGAGAGCCGCGCCGCCGGCGCCGATAAAGACAAAACGCGTACTGATCGTCCGGCTCTGGCCGGTGCTCAGCGTTTTGACCTTAATCTCCCAGCGCCCGTCCGGGCCGCGTCTGATGTCCTCAACCTCGTGGCCGGTATGCAGAGCGATGCCGGGCTTTTTCTTCAGGGAACCGAACAGAATGTGGGTGAGGGCACCGAAATTGACGTCCGAACCCGAAGGAATCCACGTCGCGGCCAGCTTCTGACCGGGAATCCGGTCCCGCATCACCAGCGGCATCCACTGCTTCAGCTGCTCCGGATCTTCCGAGTAACGCATGCCGGCGAAAAGCGGATGGTCTTTCAGGGCTTCGTAGCGGCGGCGCAGGAAATCGACATTCGCATTGCCCCAGACGAAGCTCATATGCGGAACCGGGGTGATGAAATCGCGCGGATTGGGGATTTCGCCACTTTTTACCAGAAAGGACCAGAACTGGCGGGAAACCTGGAACTGCTCGTTGACGTTGACGGCCTTGCTGATGTCGATGCTGCCGTCTTTGTTCTCGGTGGTGTAGTTCAGCTCGCACAGGGCGGAATGGCCTGTTCCGGCGTTGTTCCACGCATTCGAACTTTCCTGTGCCACGTCGTCCAGGCGCTCGAACATGTCGATTGTCCAGTCCGGCTGCAGCGTGTTGAGGAAGGTGCCGAGCGTGGCACTCATCACTCCTCCGCCGATCAGGACAACGTCCGTCGAGGAACGGACTTCGGTCGTGGCAGCACTCATGAGACTCTCCGGACAGGTAAGGCGCGACAGGCTGTGGAGCAAAACCCCGCAGGACCGGATAATGGACCGGCAGGGGCGACCGGAACAGGCATGCCGGACACGGAGATCCCTCGTCGCACACCGGCCGGGCCGGGCGACGGGCATGTTCCGCGAGGCAGGCATGAACCGTGCATGGGCTCCGGTATGCACGCGAATGCCATTTTTCACGACATCATCTCTTTGCGAGCGGACCGCAGGCAGACCCGTGCGCGAGGGCTGCCTTTCGCTCTCGTCAGATCTGCGCCGGCAACCCCGGCCCCCTTGCCGGCGTTTCATCCCGAGGCCAGAAATCAACAGAGACAGGAATTCCGGAGACCATAATTCCGGCTGTTCCGGTTACTGACAGGAGAACGGACCATGACCATCAAAAAATTCGGCACCGCGCACTGGGAAGGCACCATCAAAGAAGGAAAGGGCCTGATCTCGACCGAGAGCGGCGCCCTGAAAGACCAGCCCTACGGATTCAACACGCGGTTCGAAGGCAAACCGGGCTCCAATCCGGAGGAACTGATCGGAGCCGCCCATGCCGCCTGCTTCACGATGGCGCTTTCGCTGATTCTGGGCGAGGCCGGTCTTACGGCCACCGCGCTCGACACAAAGGCGACGGTTTCCCTGGAAAAGCAGGAAGGTGGATTTGCCATCCCGGCGATCCATCTGGCGCTGACGGGAACGGTTCCGGGCGCGACCCAGGAGAAATTCGCCGAACTGGCGGCAAAGGCCAAAGCCGGTTGCCCGGTTTCAAAACTGTTTAAAGCAGAGATCACACTGGACGCGACGCTGAACGCGTAAGCGTCACCCCGGTCCAGGCCTGCAACGCCTGGACCGGGCCAGCGCAGAACCGGACGGGCGCGCGGACCCCATCACCCCTTTTGATTTAACAAACGGGGATCAAAGGGACCGCGTCCCTTTGTGGGGTCCGGGGCAAAGCCCCGAAAAACCACAGCGCCTCATTTGTAAAATATACAAACGCCTTGCCTTAAAAACGATCGGAACGTCCGGCCTGACCGGTCTCAGCCCGGCTCTGACACACGGGCGATGACCACATGCGAACCGGCCCGCTCACCAGCGGCAGGCTCAGGAAGCCCGAAGCGCCGGTTCATCGCCGTCTTGTCGAGATCCTGCATAATGGTGAGCCCGTGCCGGGCAAGCAGCGCCCGTATGTCATCGGGAGAGAACCGGCTGACCCATGCCTCGCCGCGCTCCGCCACACTGCGCGCCCGCTCTTCGACATTGCGCCGTGTCGCATCGGAAAAACTCTCCAGCGGGACGCCGTAATCGAAGACGATTTCGCTGCCAGGAATGTTCGCCACGCAGGCAAGCGTGGCGTCGATCGCAGCCTGATCAAGATAGATCATCACCCCGAGCCAGATGAAAAACACCGGCTGCGTAAGATCCACACCGCCAGCCCCCAGCGTGTCCCGCAGCGTTCCGAGCGTGAAATCCGTGGCGATGAACCTGAGCATCTCCGGCTCGTCCAGCCCGGCGGTGGCGATCCGGTCCCGTTTGAAGCCCTGCATTTCCGCCCGGTCAACCTCAAAGACCCGGACCTCCGGAAAGGGATTGCGCAGGCCGAACGTGTCCAGCCCCGCGCCGAGAATGACGACCTGACGCACTCCTCGCTGCACGGCGGCGGCCAGCGCGTCCTCGGCGATCCGGCTGCGCGCGGCGATGAACAGGCGAAAAGGGGTCACGCGTTCCGGATGCTCACGCGCACTCCGCTCATACTGCGCGGCCTGATGCCCGAGGATGCGCAAAGCCAGCGGGTCCTGAAAGATCGCGCCACCATCCACAACCTGATGCAGCGCACGCAGCCGCGCCACACCGGCCGCCGTCGATGACCACAGAGGCGACTGTTCTGCTGTGACCTGCCGCATCGTCCTCTCCACGGTTCCCCCGTCGTAACGGAGTTTTGTCGCAAACAGCGTCGGGCAGCGTCCAGCCTGACGGGGATCGCAGCAGCATTGCACCGGATGAAAGAAGGCGCGGGCGCCAGGATAAAGCCCGACAGTCTGCCGTTGCACTCCTTCCGGACCAGAAGAAGCTTCAAAGAAAAAGAATCAGAGGGCCGCCTGTCACCCGGCCGCCCCCCTTGAATCACTCTGCTGATCGTCTGTGGCTGCGTTCAGGCGTCGCTGACAACCGTAGTGCGCATGCCCAGACTGTCGAGCAGCTTCCGGTCCCGTGTCGCGGCAGGATTGGGCGTGGTTAGCAGTCTTTCGCCATAGAAGATCGAATTGGCGCCGGCGAGGAAACAAAGGGTCTGGGTCTCGTCGTTCATGTTCTCGCGTCCGGCGGCGAGGCGCACATGGCTGGCCGGCATCGTAATACGCGCGGCGGCGATGATCCGGACAAAGTCGATCGGATCAACATCTTCCGCGTCGCTGAGCGGCGTGCCCGCGACACGCACCAGCAGATTGATTGGCACACTTTCCGGATGCTTTGGCATGGACGCCAGGGTAGCGATCATGCCCGCCCGGTCGCCTTCGCCTTCCCCCATGCCGACAATGCCGCCGCAGCACACATTGATTCCGGCATCCCGAACGTTTTCCAGCGTGTCCAGGCGGTCCTGCCAGGTGCGGGTGGAGATGATCTCACCGTAATATTCCGGCGAGGTGTCGATGTTGTGGTTGTAATAATCGAGCCCCGCATCGCGCAGACGGTGCGCCTGCCTCGTGTCCAGCATACCAAGCGTGACGCAGGTTTCGAGACCGAGACCCTTCACGCCCTCAATCATCGCGCAGACCGTCTCCAGATCGTGGTCTTTCGGCGAGCGCCAGGCCGCGCCCATGCAGAAACGGGCCGCCCCGGCGTCCTTCGCGCGCTTCGCCTCGATGAGCACACGATCGACAGCCATCAGCCGTTCCGCCTTTACGCTCTGCTCGTGACGGGAGCTCTGCGGGCAGTAGGCGCAGTCTTCCGGGCAGCCGCCGGTCTTGATCGACAGCAGGGTCGAGATCTGGACCTCGGTCGGGTCGAAATGCGCGCGGTGAGCGGTCTGCGCCCGGTAGAGCAGTTCGGGAAACGGCAGGTCCAGAAGCGCCTGCACGTCCTCACGCGTCCAGTCATGGCGCAGCGCGTCCGGCCGGGAGGCGTCCTGACGGGGAGCGCCATTCCGGTTCACGGGAGAAGGGGTGCTGAAAGGGCTGCCATCGGCCATGCAAGCATTCCTGTTGTCTGCGTGTCTCTAATCTGCGGGTCGTCGGTGTCTGGCACGGAATCGCCCTGATTCACAGCCCGATTTAAAGGGGGAGCGCCGGAAGAGGTCATACAGGGACGCCATATAAATTAAACTCTCATTATTCTCTTTTGGGCAAAGTCAGGCCGAAACGTTTTTTTGCGCGGAGACCATGGCGGCCGACGGTGAGATCAAATCGGGTACAGCCACGGACCGTAAGCTGGAGCAGCTTGCCGCGCTGGCTTTCGCCGCTGCGGACGTCCTGTTCGAGGTGGATCGTGCCTTTCGCATCCGTCACGTTGGCGGAGCGATCCAGAAACTGACCGGTCATCAGCAGAAGGCGGTGCGCGGTCTTTCCGTGTTCGATCTGCTCGTTCCGGCCGACCGGGTCTATTTCCGCCGCGCGGTCGAGGAATTCGACAACACCGGCAAAATGAACCGCATCACGGTCCGTTTCCTGCGCGGAGAAACCGAGACCACCACCGCCGTTCTCGGCATGTCCACCACACCCGGCGAACGCGTGGTCACGGCCACGATCATGGACCGGGCCTTCGTCGTCTGCCCCGAGAGCGACGGTCTGCTCGAACGCAGCGCCTTCATCGATTTTGCCCGCCGTCTGACGCCGCAGGCCGGGGACCCCTCCCGGTTCAGCATCACCATGGTATCCCTGCCGCAGCTGGTGAAATCCGCGGCCCCGCATGACAGCGTGCTCGCCCGCGCCTTTCTCGCCGAGGTGGAAGGCATCCTCAGAACGCACAGCGAGGGCGGCGCCGTCACCCGGCTCAATGACGGCGCGTTCGCCTATATCTGGGATGAAAGCAAATCGCCCGGCATCGTCGAACGCGAAATCGCCTCGGCGGCGGATTCGCTTCTCGCCTCGACCTATACCCGCTCGCTGCCGCTCGATTCGTCGCTGATGGAGCCGAAGGAGATCGAATCCGCGCTCGATTTCGCTCTCACGGCTTTCGCGAAAGACGCAACCGACACCTTCACCTTCGAAAACCTGCCGGAATGTCTCGCCGCATCGATCTCGCGTGACCGCGGCCTCGCCGCGGCCTGTCGCAACATCATCGAGGACGACACGTTCTTTCAGGTGCTGCAGCCGATCATCGCGCTCAAGACCGGCGCCATCCAGCATTATGAGGTTCTGACCCGTTTCGCGCAGGGCGTGGCGCGCGGCATCTCCAATACCGGTGAATTCATCAAAATTGCCGAGCAGATCGGCATGATCAACACATTCGATCTGCTCAACTGCATCAAGACGATCCGGCTGCTGCAGAAAATGCCGCCTGGCGTCCGCGTGGCGCTCAACATTTCCGGCCGCTCCGTGCAGTCGCCTGAGTTCGCCGACCGCCTGCTGAATCTGCTCGATGCGCCGGACGCGAAGGTCGCGCCCTCGCGGCTTCTGATCGAAATCACGGAAACACGGGGCATCACGGATTTCGAGCGTCCGGCGGCGCTGCTGCAGAAACTGTTCCGGCGAGGGCACCGGATCTGCCTCGATGATTTCGGGGCAGGGGCCATGAGCTTCGAGTATCTGCGCCGTTTCCCGGTCAATTACATCAAGATAGACGGCGATTTCTTCCGTAACTCCATGACCAGCGGGCGTGACCGGATTCTCATCCGCGCGATTGCCCGCTGCGGTTTCGAACTGGGCTGCCGCACGGTCGCCGAGATGATCGAAACCGACGTCGAGGCCGCGCTGGCGCGGGATCTCGGGATCGAATGCGGACAGGGATGGCTCTTCGGAAAACCGGTCACGACCGATGCGCTGTTCGCAGCCCTCAACCGGACCAGAGGCGCATCCGCGCCGTCTCAGAATTCCCCGGCCCAGCTTCAGGCCCGGAGCCGCGCGCGCCGGACATCACCGCCATCTGCGGCGCCCCCGCCACAGACGGCCCCGGCCGCCGCGGAGCATCCCGTGCGAAACGTGGCCCGCGTCATGACCAGCGGCAACACCTGACCACAGCGATGCGTTAGTAACCGGAAGCGGCTTTACGGGCCGGTGTGGCGCCGCGTCTTTCTTGACGCCGCGCGCATTTGGAGGCAGGCGGAGAGCCGGAATCACGCCGGGCGGCTGTCTGTCGTCCGGCCGGGCCTGTGTGCGGCCCCGGATGAAGACCACCATGATGAGCGATCATCGGGCGTGCGTGAGCGTGGTTAACGCAGGGACAAAGCGGAATGAAGCACTGGCACATCGATCAGCTGAACTGGGACGGTTTCGACCCCGCGCATGTCGACCCGGATGTGGTCGCCATCGTAAAGGCCGCTGCTGTCGTGGAACGCAACGGTGTGGACTATGCCGTCTATCTGAACCGCGTGTTCGCCGACGATGAGGCGTTTCAGGCGGCGGCCGATAACTGGGCGATCGAGGAGGTCCAGCATGGCGACGCGCTCGGCCGCTGGGCGATGCTGGCCGATCCCGCCTGGGATTACCCCGCCGCTTTCGAGCGCTACCGGTCCAGCTATCATATCGATCTGAACGCGACCGCCTCCGTCCGGGGTTCGCGCACCGGCGAACTGATCGCGCGCTGCATGGTGGAGACCGGCACCTCCTCCTTCTATTCCGCCCTCGCGGACGCAACCGAAGAACCGCTCCTGAAAGCCATCTGCAAGCAGATCGCCGCCGACGAATACCGGCATTTCAAGCTGTTCTACGACCATATGCACCGGTACCTGAAGCGTGAGCGGCTCGGCCCCTGGACCCGCGCCCGCATCGCCATCGGACGTGTCACCGAGAGCGAGGACGACGAACTCGCCTCCGCCTTTTACACGACCAATGAGTCCCCTTCGGTGCCCTATGACCGCCGCCGCTGCATCGCCGGCTACATGTCGCGCGCGCTCCGGGCCTATCGTCAGAAACATATCGACCGGGTGACCGGCATGATCCTGAAAACGATCGGTTTCCGGCCCCATGGCCGCGTCCATGCCATCGCTTCGAAAATTGTCTATGCGCTGATCCGGCAGCGGCAGAGAAGCATGGCGAAAGTCGCCATGGCCGCCGGCGTCTGAGCCGGCCCGTCCGATCGGTCCCATCTGGCCCGATTCGTCTGATTCCGGATCGTCCGGTTCCTGATATCGCTTCCTGACATCCGGCCCCGGAAGAATCTGTGCCGGCCCTCTTTGCCCCGGCAGCGACCTGACTTATGCATAACTGTAACAAATAAACGCGTGGCGGCAGCGCTGGCCGGCCACCATCATCCTGTCGGGGATATCAGCCGCATGCTATCCGGAAAATTCAGTCCTGCTGCGATGCGCCAGACGGCCTTTCGCGGCCTGATGCTGGCAACCTGTTTCTCTTCTTTTCTCTTTGTCACATCCGCACCCGCGGCCCCTCTCGCGACGGCGCAGACGCAGGGCGTCGCCATCGGGCCATGGGGTTTTGATCTTCCCGGTCGCGACACGGCCGTTCGCCCCGGCGACAATTTTTTCGAGTATGCGAACGGTAAGGCCGTCCAGGCCCTCGTCATCCCCGCCGACCGCACCTCGTTCGGAGCCTTCGACAAACTGCGCGAACTCTCGCAGCAGCGCGTCCGGGACATTCTGACCAGCCTGCCGAAACCGGCCACCGACACACCGCAGACCAGCGACGAGAAACTCGCCGCCTTCTACACGACCTTCATGGATGAAGACGCCATCGAGAAACTCGGCGCAACACCGCTCAAGGCAGATCTCGATGCCATCCGCGCCGTCCGGACCCCGGCCGACTTCGCCCGTCTTCTCGGCACCGGTCAGACAACGTTCCGGCCAACCGGCTTTGCGCTGGGCATCATGCCGGACGCAAAGGACCCGACACGTTTCGCCGTGTATGTGGATCAGGCCGGTCTCGGAATGCCTGACCGGGATTATTATCTGAAGCCGCAATTCGCCGCGAAGAAACAGGCCTATCAGGCCTATATCACGAAGATGCTCGGTCTGGCCGGCTGGCCGGACGCCGCCGCCCGCGCCGCCGATATCGTCGCGCTGGAAACCTCCATCGCCAACGTTCACTGGGCGCGCGCCGACATGCGCGACCCCGAGAAAACCTACAACGCCCGCTCGGTCGCCGAACTGGTCTCCCAGGCCCCCGGCTTCGACTGGGTCTCATGGCTTTCCGGCGCCGGCATCAGCACGCAGCAGGCCGATGCCGCGAAACTGATCGTCGGCGAGCCGTCCGCGATCATCGGACAGGCGAAGATCTTCGGCGCGGCGAAGATGCCGGTGCTGCAGGCATGGATGGCCTTCCACCTCGCGAACAGCGCCTCGACCTACCTCTCCTCGCCCTTCGTGAACGCGTCCTACGACTTCAACCGCAAAACCCTGGCCGGACAGCCGCAGCTCGCGGTCCGCTGGAAGCGCGGCGCGGACGTCACGGAAAACGCCATGGGCTGGGCGCTCGGCAAAATCTACGTCGATCGTTATTTCCCGCCCGAGAGCAAGGCGAAGATGGACGCGCTGACAAAGCAGCTGAAAGCCGCTTTCCGCATCCGTCTGGAGAACAACAGCTGGATGGAGCCCGCGACGAAACAGCACGCCATCGCCAAGCTCGACAATTTCGAAATCCAGATCGGGTATCCGAAGAAATGGCGCGGTTATGACGGGCTGACCATCCAGGCCGGCGACGCTTACGGAAACGCGGCCCGCGCCGGCGGCTTTGAGTGGACCTACTGGCTCGGCCATCTCGGAAAGCCCGTCGACCGTGACGAATGGGATATGACCCCGCAGACCGTCAACGCCTATAACAATCCGGTCTTCAACGAGGTCGTCTTCCCGGCCTCGATCCTGCAGCCGCCTTTCTTCGATCCGAATGCGGATACGGCGGTCAATTACGGCGCCATTGGCGGTGTCATCGGTCACGAAATGACCCACGGCTTCGACGACGAGGGCCGTAAATTCGACGAGCACGGCCGCCTCAGCGACTGGTGGACCAAAGCGGACGCCGAACGGTTCGAAAAACTCGGCGCCCGTTTCGGCGCCCAGTACGACGCCTTCGAGGTTCTGCCGGGCGTCCATCTGAACGGCAAACTCACCATGGGCGAGAACATCGCCGATCTGGGCGGCCTCACCCTGGCGCTCGACGCCTATCACGCCTCGCTGAACGGCAAACCGGGAGAAATCCGGAACGGGCTGACCGGCGAGCAGCGCGTCTTCCTCGGCTGGGCGCAGGTCTGGCGCATGAAAGTGCGGGAAGACCGGGCGCGTCAGCTCGCCACGATCGACCCGCATTCAGCGCCGGCGGCGCGCGTCAACCTGCCCATGCACAACATCGATGCCTGGTATAAGGCGTGGAACGTGAAACCTGGCCAGTCTCTCTACCTTGCCCCGGACGCGCGCGTAAAAATCTGGTAACGTACGGGTTTGAGCAGGACGCCGGACCGCCTCCGAACGGGGCGGGGCGGCGCGGAAAAGGACGTCCCTCGATGACAACGCTGACTCTCGCCTACAGGAACACCCCGCTGCACGCCGCTGTCGCGGCCGCCGTGGCGCGTGTTCTCGAAGCGTATGAAATCGAGCCGGATTATATCACCGGGTCCGCCGAAGACCTCGCGCGCATGCTCGCCAGCAGCGAGATCGATCTGTTCGCCACAGCCTGGCACCCGGCGGAGGACACCATTTTCGATTCTGACGCCGTCGAACCGCTGGGCAATCTCTACCGCCCGGCATTCGGCTTCTTCGTCGCCGATCGTCCGGACAGCCCGCTGGCCGGACTGCAGTCAATGGCGGATCTCGCCGGCTCCGACGCCGCCCGCCACCTGCTGACACCGGAATCCCTTATCCCCCGCGTGCGTCAGATGGTGGCGGGATATCGTCTGACCGAGGCCGGCTTCACCATCGAATCCCTGCCCGATGATGAGGCCTTCGCGGCGATCGCCGAGGCCATCGATGCCGGCGAGCCCGTTGTGGCGCCGCTTTTCACGCCAAACTATCTGATTCACCGGGTTCCGATGCGCCCGCTCGCGGACCCGCAGGGAGCGGCGGGCAGGGAACTGACCGCCCGGCTGCTGTTCAGCAAAACGGCCCGTGAAGAGGCGGATACCGACATGCTCGACGAACTCGACGAACTGACGCTTGGCAACAAAGTCGTCAGCGCGCTTGAGGACGCCGTCCGCAACGAGGGCATGACACCCGACGATGCGGCCGAGTCCTGGCAGCGCGGAAAGCTGCTGCCGCGCTGAGGCTTCGGCTTCCTGAGCGCTGACCACCGCCTGATTCATCCGCCGGAGACGCCGTTCGCATGGTGTCCCCGGCGGTCTTTAACAGCCGTCTTTATGCCGTAAACGAACCAGTCCGCAGCCCTGTCGTGCAGATGATGGCTGTCATCCGGACGATGTCGTGTCTTTCGGTTTGACACGATTATGTCCTAATGACACACGTGTGTCACAACTGCATGTGTGTGTCAGATGCTCCGTGACGAATACACCACCCAGACCCGGCAGCGCATTATCGAAAGTTTCATTGCCCTTCTTGAGGAAAGCGATGATGCCGCTGTCTCCACCGCGACTCTTGCAAAGAAGGCCGGAGTCTCGCTCAGGACCGTCTATCGGCATTTCCCGTCACGGGATGATCTTCTCAGCGCAACAGCGGACTGGCTGAACACGGAAGTGTTCGGACTCGTCGCCGGCGAAAACGCCAGGGAACTGGTGGAAGGCTTCCGGGTCGCCGCCGCGAAATTCGATACCCGGCCCAGCCTCGCCCGCATCCTGGCCGTCACACGGGTCGGACGCTCGATGCGGAGCACGTTCCGTAACCGTCTGGCGTTCCAGAGACGCAGAACCCTGTGGCTCGATGCGCCGGACGTGTCCGCCCCGGACCGGCTTCGCGCGGAGGCGGTCATCGCCTGTCTGGACAACGTTCTGTCCTGGCTCACGCTCCGGGAGGAGTTCGGGATGGACGGGAAGGAGGCCGGCAAAATCATCAGCTGGGCGATCGAAGTGATCCTGCGGGAAACCTGCAGACCGGACCCGGCCGACGACAATGAGGTGCCATGCCGGAGAGGAACTGCATTTCCGCCCCCTGAAAAGGAATAATGACAGTGAATAATGACGAGATCATCAGGAAAATTCCGAAAATCGATCTGCACTGCCACCTGGCCGGTTCAGTGCGCGCGGAAACGGTGATGTCTCTGGCGGCGAAGAACGGGGTCGTCCTGCCCGTGACGGACCCCGATGCGTTCTACAGGTTTTCGGATTTCTATGACTTCCTGTCCCGTCTGGAGGTGATCGGGGCATGCATGATCACGCGGGATGATTTCGCGCGTGTCTCACGGGAGGCTCTGGAGGACGGATACAGAAAGGGAAACCTGCGCTACGCCGAATTTTTCTTCAGTCCGGACTACCATTATCCTCACGGTGTCGATTACGCGACAATGGTCGACGGATTTATCGATGGTCTCCGTGCGGCGAAAGAGGAATTCGGAATCACCGGCCGACTGATCCCGGCTGTCAACCGCGAACTCGGACCGGATGTCGCGCTGGCGATGGTCAGGGACGTCATCGCCCATCCGCGTGACGAAGTGATCGGGATCGGGATGGACTGCGCGGAGTTCAGAGGACCGCCGGAACTGTTTCGGGAAGCCTTTGCCCTGGCCCGCTCGTCCGGGCTCCGGTGCACGGCGCATGCCTGCGAGGACAATCAGACGCCCGAACAGGCGCCGCCGCGAAATGTCGAAACCTGCCTGGATATGCTTGGCTGCGACCGGATCGATCATGGCTACAACCTTATGGCGGACCCCGCCCTTGTCTGCCGCTGCCGGGAGCGTGGCGTTCCGTTTACGGTCTGTCCGCAGACCTGCGTGCCGGAGCGTCTGGAAAAGCGGTGGACCACACTGAGAGCGATGCGGGATGCCGGACTGTTTCTGGTTCCCTGCACCGACGATCCGCCCATGTTCGGGACCGATATCGGCGCGGCTTATGTCACGATGGCCAGAGAGCTCTCGATGGGCGTGAAGGAGATCGCGGCGATGTCGCTGCGGGCGATCGACGCGACATGGCTGCCGGAGCTGGAGAAGATCAGCATGAAAGAGGATTTCCGCCAGGAGATCACCGCTCTGACGACGGCAGCGGAGTGAAGAAACCGAAGCTTCGCCCGCCTGATCCCGGACATCTGCATGATCCCGACGCTTGCATGACGTGGCCGCTGAACGCTTAACTGCGGCCCATGCAAACGCCCGCTGACCCTCTGAACCCCGCCACGATTCCCCGCCTGAACGGCACTGACGGCATCGCGCTCGCCATGGCCATGACCGCGACACATGATCTGCGACTGGAAAATGACCGGATCGTCCGGCTGCCGCCACAGGCGCGTGGCATCTTTCCGCTGATCGACGGGAAGAACACGGTCGCGGATCTGGCCGCCCGGCTTGAAACACGGGGCGTCGGCGCGGATCAGTTCCGCGCGGTCTGGCGGGAAACCGTCGAAACTCTCACGCCGACCGGCCTGCTGAGTTTCACAGCCGGACCATCGTGACGCAGCCTTTCCCGGTCATCATCTTCGGCGCGGCCCTGAACGGGGACGGAACCCCCGCGCCGGTGCTGATCAGGCGCCTTGCCGCCGCGCTTCGTTTCGGGCAACGCGGGACGGTCCGGCCGCTTTATATCCCGACAGGCGGCGTCCCGCAGGCCGGCCGCACGGAAGCCGAAATCATGACGGCGCTCCTCCGCGACGCTGGCGTTCCGGATACCGCCATTCTCCCCGAGCCTCTGGCGTCCGACACCTGCGACTCTGCCATCATCTGCACCCGCATTCTCCGCGCGCGGGGCTGGGCCGGTCCCGTCGGACTCGTGACCAGCGATTTTCACATGATGCGCTGTGTCGCCATGATGCGCGCGCTCGGCTGGTCCGTGGTGAAAATCCCGGCGCCGGCGGAGACGGGGCTGCCTGCCCCGGCGCTGCTCTGGCAATGGCTGCGCGAGGCGCCGGCGACACTCTGGGACGTGTTTCTGGTGCTTCTCTGGCGCCTGCGCCATCCGGGATGACGATTCTGCCCCCGCGACCGCACAGCGCGCGCCCGGCAGATCCCGCCCCGGACGGCTCCCGGCCGGCCTGACCAGTGCACGCACCCATGCCTGCCCCCCGTAACTCCGCACGCACCTGCCCGGCCCCTTCCAGACCCCTGCATTGACATTCCGCCGGTATTTTCTTTCATCTCGCCCGAAATCATCGCCCGGATCGCGTCTTTCGATGCGCCCGATGCCGATGCCCGCCCGACAAACGGGCCAGCCTTCCGCGACAGGCCGGAAGGCCGCATACTCAGGAGAGTCTCATGCCAGTCTACGCTTTCGTTTTCCCAGGGCAGGGAAGCCAGTTTCCCGGCATGGGGCAGGATCTCGCCGACGCCTTTCCGGCCGCGCGGGAGGTCTTTCAGGAAGTCGATGACGCTCTGGGCGAGCATCTCTCGAAAATCATCTTCGAGGGACCGGCGGACACGCTCACCAGCACGGAAAACGCCCAGCCGGCGCTGATGGCGGTCTCGCTGGCCGTCATCCGGGTTCTCGAACGGGAAGGCGGACTCGATCCCGCTCAGACGGCCACGCTGATGGCGGGACATTCACTCGGCGAATACTCCGCGCTGGCCGCCGCCCGCAGCTTCGGTGTGGCCGAAACCGCGAAACTGCTCCGCCTGCGTGGCCGCGCCATGCAGCGCGCGGTTCCGGCCGGGGAGGGCGGCATGGCGGCGCTGATCGGCGTCACACCGGAAAAAGCTGCTGAAATCTGCGAGGCCGCGGCAGTGGTGAAGACGGAGGGCGAGCCCGACCGTCGGGAAATCATCGAGCTGGCAAATGACAATGGCGGCGGCCAGATCGTCGTTTCCGGCCAGATCGGAGCGATTGACCGCGCCATCGTCATCGCAAAGGAAGCGGGCGTCAAACGGGCGGTGAAGCTGCCGGTCTCAGCCCCGTTCCACAGCTCGCTGATGCGTCCGGCAGCCGATGAAATGGCGGAAGCGCTCGACAGGGCTGATATCAGGGAGCCGGTCGTGCCGGTCGTCGCCAATGTCACAGCGGCGAAGGTGACGTCCCCGGACGCGATCCGCGATCTTCTCGTCCGCCAGATCTGCGGCACCGTTCGCTGGCGCGAGAGCGTCGCGGCGATGACGACAATGGGGATCGACAGCTTTGTCGAACTCGGCGCCGGCAAGGTTCTGACCGGGCTGATTCGCCGGATCGCACCCGATGCGAAGACGCAGGCGGTCGGCACGGTGCCGGATATCGAGACTTTTCTGCAGAGTCTCTGAAATCTCGCGACAGAAATTTTGATCGCGGATAAGGCGTGTCAGAGCATTGTTCCCGACACGCCGCCGGAGACTGTGGGTCTAAGAAAACCGTTTTTTCTCAATAGTTTATTCCTGCCGGTTCTCAGATACTCCCGCCAGAAACGGGCAGGGAGCCATGCTTCCCCCTGACCGGCCTCTGTCTGCTATACCCCGCCACACAGTTCAGCACTGACAGGATTCAACCAGCCAGAATGTTCAGCCTCACTTCCAGAGTCGCTCTCGTCACCGGTGCGACCGGCGGCATCGGCGCCGCCATTGCCCGCCAGTTCCATCAGCAGGGCGCCACCGTCGTCATCACCGGCACACGCGAATCCGTTCTGAACGAACTCGCGGCGGAACTCGGCAATGAGCGCGTGCATGCCGTCACCGCCGACCTGTCCGATCCGGCGAGCGCCGATCAGCTTATCGCACGGGCCGAGGAAGCCGCCGGCGCGCCGCTCGATATTCTGGTCAACAACGCAGGCCTCACCCGTGACATGCTGGCCATCCGGATGAAGGACGACGACTGGGACAAGGTTCTCAATGTCGACCTGTCCTCGCCCTTCCGCCTCTGCCGCGCCGCCCTGAAAGGCATGCTGCGCCGCCGCGCCGGCCGGATCATCAACATCGCCTCGGTGGTGGGGTCCACCGGCAATGCGGGTCAGGCCAATTACACGGCCGCGAAGGCCGGTCTCGTCGGCATGACCAAATCCCTGGCCCAGGAAGCCGGCCCGCGCGGCGTCACGCTGAACGTCGTGGCCCCCGGCTTCATCGCCACGCCGATGACCGACGTGCTGCCCGAGCCGCAGAAAGAAAAGCTGGTCGGCTCAATTCCGCTGGGCCGGATGGGCACACCGGAGGACGTGGCCTCCGCCGTGCTGTATCTGGCGTCGGATGAGGCCGCCTGGGTCACCGGCAGCACCCTGCACGTCAATGGCGGGATGGCGATGATCTGAGAACAGGACAGCAAATTCGTGGTTCCGCGGCCGTTTTCCGATATGATCCGGACTACCATGCGGAGCCGTTGCGTGGCAGGATTGAAACCATGTTCCGGGTGTCGCCGGAGGAGCGAAGCATCAGCGGATTATTCTATCGCCTTGGCGATGGTAAGAAAACCGTGCTAAGCGCCCCGGCAGCCTCGTTGGGCACACATGGGTTGCCGTGCCTGGCGGCCTGAACTGGCGGACAGCCAGGCAGAACGAGCGCCAGCCAATCGCCCGTATCCCCTGGGCATACAGGAAGCAGAGACAGATGAGCGAAATCGCTGACAAGGTTAAGAAAATCGTTGTCGAACACCTCGGCGTCGAAGAAAGCAAGGTTACGCCGGAAGCGTCGTTCATCGACGATCTGGGTGCCGACAGCCTCGACACCGTCGAGCTGGTGATGGCGTTTGAAGAAGCTTTCAATGTTGAGATCCCGGAAGACGCGGCTGAGAAAATCGCCACCGTCAAGGACGCGGTCGACTACATCGAGGCACAGAAGGCCGCCTGAGGCGGTCTTGTCCGAAAGGGTCCAGGCATCAGTTGCGGATCCGGATTAACGCGTGAACAGGGAGCGGGCTAGCTTGCTGCAGTCGGCTGGATCAGATTTGGGCCGGAGACGCGTCGTCGTCACCGGCATGGGGATGGTGACTCCCCTCGGGCTCGGCACCGGGAATGTCTGGAAGCGCCTCGTCGCGGGTGAGAGCGGTATCGACCGCATCCACACCTTCGATCCGAGCGATCTTGCAGCGCATGTCGCCGGTGAAGTGCCGGAAGGCCCGACGGCCGAGGGGAAGCTGACTATCTCTGACTGGATTCCGGTCAAAGACCAGAAGAAGATGGACCGCTTTATCCATCTCGGAATGATCGCGGCGGCGGAAGCCGTCGAGGATTCCGGCTGGAAACCCGAATCGGAAGAAGATCGCTGCGCCACCGGCGTGATGATCGGCTCCGGTATCGGTGGCCTCCAGACCATCTACGAGGCATCGATCACGGTCTATGAGGGCCGGGCGAAGCGTCTCTCGCCTTTCTTCATCCCGTCCGCCCTGACCAACCTCGTATCGGGCAATGTCTCGATTAAATATGGATTCAAGGGGCCGAACCATTCCGCGGTGACGGCCTGTGCCACGGGCGTTCACGCCATCGGCGACGCGGCGCGCCTCATCATGCTCGGCGACGCCGACGTCATGATCGCGGGTGGCGCGGAGGCAACGGTCTGCAAACTCGGCATCGCCGGTTTCTGCTCGGCCCGAGCGCTGTCCACCTCCTTCAATGACACGCCGCAGAAGGCCTCGCGCCCCTGGGACCGTGACCGTGACGGCTTCGTCATGGGTGAAGGCGCGGGCATCGTCGTGCTTGAGGAATACGAGCACGCCAAAGCCCGCGGTGCGAAGATTTACGGTGAGATCATTGGCTACGGCATGTCCGGTGACGCTCATCACATCACCGCTCCCGCCGAAGGGCATGAAGGTGCCTTCCGCGCCATGAACACCGCCCTGAAAAGCGCGGGCGTCACACCGGCGGATGTCGGTTACGTCAATGCGCACGGCACATCGACCATGGCGGACGACCTTGAGCTTGAGGCCGTAGAGCGCCTGTTCGGCGACGATGCCGGCAAGCTCGCCATGTCGTCCACCAAATCGGCGATCGGGCACCTGCTCGGTGCCGCGGGCGCCGTGGAGGCGATGTTCTCCATGCTCGCGATTCGCGACAAGGTCGTGCCGCCGACACTCAATCTCGACAATCCGTCGCGTGAGAGCGCAATCGACCGTGTCGCGCACGAGGCGCAGGAGCGTGACGTCAAGGTCGCGCTCTCCAACAGTTTCGGCTTTGGCGGTACCAACGCCAGCATCGTCGTCCGCGGCGTCTGAGAGACCAGAGGCCCGGTAACAGGGACCCGGCCGGCCCATATCAGCGGGCCGGCCGCTACGACATAAGGCCGGGCGGTCCGTGCTGACCGTCCGGCCCGTCCAGAAACAGGACAGGCTTTCTCATGAGCGAAACCACAACCACTCCTCCCGACCGTCTCTCCGTCGATCCCGACAGCCCGTTTTACAACGAGGCGCTGCTGGAACGCGGCATCGGCGTCCGCTTCAAGGGCGTGGAAAAAACCAATGTCGAGGAATACTGCATCAGCGAAGGCTGGGTTCGCGTCGCCGTCGGCAAGACGCTGGATCGTCGCGGCAAGCCAATGGCGATGAAGATCAAAGGACCGGTCGAGGTCTGGTTCAAAGACGCCGGATAAGACCCGCCCCTTCCCTCATTCATTAAAACAAACCAGGATCAAAAGGGGCTGCGCCCCTTTGTGGGTTTCAGGGCAAAGCCCTGAGTAGCAGCCCCTGATCCCTCTCAAAACACCACAACCAGACCGAAGCGCAGCCCCCTGCCAGGTCCCGGATGCCCTCCGGCCCGACACAGGGAACCGCCAGATCTCACCCGTGCGTCGGCATCACAAACTCCGCGCCTGACCGGATACCCTCCGGCCAGCGCGTCGTCACCGCCTTCATCCGCGTGAAGAACCGCACACCCTCCGGCCCGTGCATGTGATGATCTCCGAACAGCGAATCCTTCCAGCCGCCGAAGGAATGGAACGCCATCGGCACCGGGATCGGTACATTCACCCCGACCATGCCTGCCTGAACCCCATGCGTGAACGCCCGCGCCGTGTCGCCGTCACGCGTGAAAATCGCCGTGCCGTTGCCGAAAGGACTCTCGTTCACGAGCTTCAGCGCCGTGTTGAAATCAGGCGCGCGCATCACACACAGAACCGGCCCGAAAATCTCCTCCCGGTAAATCTGCATCTCCGGCGTCACATGATCGAACAGCGATCCGCCAATGAAAAATCCCTTTTCATGACCCGAAACAACATGATCGCGCCCGTCCACCACCAGCGTCGCACCCTGCTCGACACCGGAATCCACCAGCCCGCGCACACGCGCCAGATGCTGCCCGGTCACCAGCGGCCCCATCTCGTTACTGTTGTCGGTGCCGGCACCGATTTTCAGAGACCGCGCCCGCTCCGCCAGCCGCTTCACCAGCGGATCAGCAACCGGGCCTACCGCAACCGCCACCGAAATCGCCATGCAGCGCTCTCCGGCCGAGCCGTAAGCCGCCCCGATCAGCGCATCCACCGTCTTGTCCAGATCGCAGTCCGGCATGACGATGGCATGGTTCTTCGCGCCACCCAGCGCCTGAACCCGCTTCCCGTGCGCCGTGCCGGTGGCGTAAACATGTTTTGCGATCGGCGTGGAGCCGACAAAACTGACCGCCTGAATGGCCGGATGCTCAAGAATGGCGTTCACCATGTCCTTGTCGCCATGCACGACCTGAAACACCCCGTCCGGCAGACCTGCTTCCTTAAAAATATCCGCCAGCATCACGGACGCTGAAGGATCACGCTCCGACGGTTTGAGAATGAAACAGTTGCCCGTCGCAATCGCCATCGGCGCCATCCACAGCGGCACCATCACCGGGAAATTGAACGGCGTGATCCCCGCGGCAATCCCGAGCGGCTGACGCATCGTGTAGGCGTCGACACCCCGGCTGACCTGTTCGGTGAACTCGCCTTTCAGAATCTCCGGCGCCGCCGTTGCAAATTCCACAACCTCCAGACCCCGCGTGACCTCACCCTTCGCATCCGAATGAATCTTGCCATGCTCGGCGGAGATCATGGCGGCCAGCTCGTCCTGACGCTGTTCGATCAGATCGCGCGCCCGGAACAGAATACGGGCGCGGGTGAGGGGAGGCGTCTCCGCCCAGGCAGGGAACGCTTTCTGCGCAGCAGTAATGGCCGCTTCCAGATCGCTCTGCCCGCCAAGCGCGACCTGAGCCTGGACCTCTCCCGTGGCCGGATTGAACACATCCGACCGCCGCGCACTCTGGCCTTCGGTATGAGCGCCACCGATAACATGAGGAATAATCTTCATTGTTCTTATCCTGTTGTGAAAACTGCCAGACGGCAAAATGCCAGACGAAAAAAAGCCAGACGGGAAACCGTCAGGCGGCGGAATCCGTCTGCGGCGTAAAACCGGCTGAAGAGAGAGACACGGCCGCGCGTTCCGTGCCGGTTCCGCTCCGCATCAGCGTTTCCGGAACGAAGATGAGCGTGACGACGAAGCCCACAGCGCAAATGAGCACCGGATAGAGCAGGCCGGCGAACACATTCCCCGTCTGCGACACCAGACTCAGGCTGATGAGCGGCAGGAAGCCTCCGAAAATCCCGTTGCCAATATGGTAGGGAATGGAAATCGACGTGTAGCGAACGCGGGCCGGAAAGCTCTCGACGATAAAGGCGCCATAAGGGCCATAAATCAGGGCGGCGATGACAACGAGCGCGAAAACTGTCGCCGCGACCGCGAAGGAATCGATCCCGTCCGGATGTACGGAAGATTTCAGCACCATGAACAGCGGCAGATAAAGCAGAACCGCCGCCGCCATGCCGGTCAGCGCCAGGCGTTTTCTTCCGATGCGATCCGAAAGAGTGCCGAAAATGACGAAGAAAGGCAGCCCGCAGACCGAACCCGCCGCAACGGCGAGCGTCGCCGGCAGAAACGCGACCTTCATCACGCTTTGCAGAAAATACAGCGCGTAGAACTGGGCTGTGTAGAACGTCACCGCCTGGGCACAGGCGACGCCGAAGAGAAACATCATGATCCGTCGCGCATTGCCCGGAATGGCGAAGGTGTCGCGGACCGGCGATGCGGAAAGCTGCTGATTTTCCTGCATCTCCAGAAAAACCGGCGATTCATGCAGTCTCAGCCTGATACGGAACGAAACGGCAACCAGAACGATGGAGACGAGGAACGGCAGCCGCCAGCCCCAGGACGTGAACTGGTCCTCCCCCAGCCCGAGGCGCAGACTCAGCACGATGCCAAGAGACAGAACAAACCCACCGGACGCCATCGCCTGAATATAGCTCGCCCATTTTCCACGCTCATGCGGAGGCGCGTGCTCGGCGACATAGGTCGCCGCACCGCCATATTCCCCGCCCAGCGCCAGGCCCTGAATGATCCGCAGCGTAATCAGCAAAACCGGCGCGACATAACCGGCCGTTGCGAAGGTCGGCAGAAACCCGATCGCCGCCGTCGAGCAGCCCATGATCAGCAGCGTGGCAAGAAAGGTCACCTTCCGCCCCAGCCGGTCCCCGAGATGCCCGAACACCAGACTGCCCAGCGGACGAACAGCAAAGCCGGTCGCAAACGTCGCCACACTGATCAGCGTCGCCGCCACCCCGTCGCCGGGCGGATAGAACATATGGGCGAAAAAGATCGCCAGGCTGCCGTAGAGAAAGAAATCATACCACTCGATGATGGTGCCGACGCTGGAGGCAAAGACCAGACCATGCATGGAGCGGCCGGAAGCAGGTGTATGTGCCATCAGACAGTCCTCCGGTTTCAGGCCCAGACGCGGCGATAAAGCGCAACAACTTCTTCCGCCGTCGGAACGCGCGGATTGTTCGCCGGAGAACCGGACGCCAGCGCCTGCTCCGCCATCAGCGGTAGCAGATTGTCCCAGCGGGCGACATTCAGCCCGTAGGCCTGCGGTGTCGGCACTCCGATCTCGCGGTTCCGTTCCCGCAGCGCCTCAACCAGCGCCTCGCCCGCCGCCGCGTCGGACGCACCCTCCGCCACAACCCCCATCACGCGGGCCGCGGTCGCATAACGATCCGGCGCACCGGACAGTGACCACGCCGTAATCTCCGGCAGCAGCATCGCGTTCGACAGACCATGCGGCACATGGAAATGCGCCCCGATCGGCCGGCTCATCCCATGCACCAGCGCGACCGACGCGTTCGAGAACGCCATGCCCGCCTCGAACGCCCCCTGCATCACCGCCTCCCGCGCTGCCCGGTTGCCCGGATCGGAACAGGCCGTCGGCAGATGCGCCCATATCCGCTTCATCGCCGTCAGCGCCAGCGCATCCGTGAACGGCGACGCCTTTTTCGACACCCAGGCCTCAAGCGCATGCGTCAGCGCATCCGTCCCGGTATCCGCCGTCAGACGGGCAGGCATCGTCAGGGTCAGCTCGTAATCGACGATCGCAATGCGCGGCTGATAGGCCGCGCCCATGCAGAGCATCTTCTCATCCGACACCTCGTCGGTGATCACCGTCACCCGCGTCGCCTCAGACCCCGTGCCCGCCGTGGTCGGAATGGCGATCACCGGCAGACCCGGCTCATCCTGCACATGCGGCACCTTCAGCGCCGCCGGCGTCGTGTCATGCACGGCCAGAACCGCAACCATCTTCGCCGTATCGATCGGACTGCCGCCGCCAAGCCCGATCACACAGTCATGCCGCCCGTCGCGCAGCGCCGCCAGCGCCGCATTCACGCACGCAACCGTCGGATCGGGAACGGTCTCCGTGAATGCCCGGACATCGAAGCCGTCGTCATGCAGAAGCCCGCTGACACGCTCCAGAACCCCGGAAGCCGCCATGAACGGATCGGTAATGAGAAACGGCGCCCGCAGACCGGCCTGCCGCAGAGCAGCAGGCAGCTCGCCGAGCGCACCGCCCCCCAGACGAACAAAAGGTGGAAGAACGAGTGCTGTCATCGGATATCCCCTTTGTGGTTCCGACTCAGGGGCGGAGTTCCAGGCTCTGGCCCTGCTCCGCCTCTTTTGTTGGTATGCTTCCGGCACTAGCGCGGTGACCGGTCATCGAAAATCTGGCGTTTTCGCCCACGACATGTGCAAATATGCACAGAGCGCCTGTCTGAAACGGAGGCGCAACAAAGGCGGAGGCAGGAGGCCGGCATGACGAAACGCGGCCTGGACTGGCGCGATCTTCAGTATTTTCTGGCCGTTTCCCGCGGCGGATCACTTTCCGTCGCCGCCCGCGCCCTCGGCGTCGAGCACACAACAGTCGCCCGCCACATCCATTCTCTCGAACAGGTGACAGGCGCCACGCTGTTCGAACGCCACCCGCGCGGTTACGTCCTCACACGGCAAGGTGAACAGCTCGTCGCTACCGTGGAATCGATGGAGCGGGAAGCGCGCCGGGTTTCGGAAAGCACAGGCGGCGGTCTCTCCGGCACGGTCCGGATCAGCGCTCTCGAAGGGTTCGGAAACTTTTTTCTCGCCCCGCGCATCGGAACCCTGCTCGATTCCAACCCGGATCTCACGGTCGAAATGGTGACCATCCAGCAGATCCTGTCGCTGTCCCGCCGTCAGGCCGATCTCGCCATCAGCCTGACACCGCCCTCAGGTGATCGCCTGAGAGCCGAACCGCTGACCGATTACCGTCTGTTCATTTATGCAAGCCCGGACTATCTGGCCCGGCACGCCCCCATTACCGGGCGCGATGATCTCGCCAGCCATATCTTCGCCGGCTATGTCGACGAACTCGTCTTCACGCGCGCGCTCGATTATCTCGGAGACCTCGGCATCGACTCCCGCTCGGTCCGCATTCAGAACTCCAGCATCCAGGCGCAGAAAGCAGCGGTCGCCGCCGGACTGTGTCTCGCCGTCCTCCCCGCCTTCGTCGCCGAATCAACCCCCGGCCTCGTGCGCGTTCTGCCGGAAACCACGAATCTGCGGCGCACCTACTGGCTGATCACCCGCGCCGATGAAGGCCGCTCCTCCCGTATCCGCCACCTCTGCGAAAATCTGCACCGGGAAACCGACGCGGCCAGAGCGCTTTTTCTTCCTGAGTGAGGCCGCAGCCCGGATAAAGCCGCGCCTTTCCGTCAGGTGGTTGCCCCCGCCTGCGGATCGGCGCACCCTGCGCGCCATCGGCACAGCGTCGCCACGAGAAAGGAGATTTCCCCATGACCGAACCCGTATCCCGGCCACAGCCGGATCAGCAGTTCACCGTCCTGATCGTGGGTGGCGGCGCGGCCGGCATTTCGATCGCCGCGAAACTGCGCCGCGAACGCCCGGCGCTCTCCGTCGCCATCGTCGACCCCGCGACAACCCACGCCTACCAGCCCGGCTGGACGCTCGTCGGCGCCGGCGTCATGACCCTGAAGCAGACCCTGCGCCAGGAAGGCGGCCTCATTCCCGAAGGCGTCACCTGGTTCCGCGCCGCCGCCGCCTCGTTCCAGCCGGACGACAACATCGTCACGCTGGATAACGGAAAACGCATCGGATACCGCCGCCTCGTCGTCTGCCCCGGCCTCCAGCTCGACTGGGACAAGATCGAGGGCCTCACCGACACGTTCGGCAAAAACGGCGTCTGCAGCAACTACTCGATGCAGCACGTCGAATACACCTGGACCTGCATCCAGACACTCAACGGCGGCAAAGCCCTGTTCACCCAGCCGCCCATGCCGATCAAATGCGCGGGCGCGCCGCAGAAGATCGTATATCTGGCCTCCGATTTCTGGCGCAAGGAAGGTACGCTCAACCGCACGGATGTCGAGTTCCTGCTCGCCGGAGACGCCCTGTTTGGCGTGGGTTACTATCGCCCCTCGCTCCAGTTCGCCATCGATTATTACGGCGTGAACCTGCTCTATAAGCACAATCTCGTCGCCGTGGACGGCAGGACAAAGACAGCGACATTCGATGTCACCGCGCCTGACGGCACGACATCCCGTGAAACCCGCGCTTTCGACATGCTGCACGTCACCCCGCCCCAGAGCGCTCCGGATTTCATTAAATCAAGTCCGCTCGCCAACGCCGCCGGCTGGGTGGATGTCGATCCCTCGACACTGCGCCATGTGAAATACGACACCATCTTCGGCGCGGGTGACGTGATCGGCACCAGCAACGCCAAAACCGCCGCCGCCGCCCGCGCCCAGACCCCGGTCGTCGCGGCCAACGTCATCGCCTCCCTGGAAGGCACCCCGGTCACCGCGAGCTATGACGGCTACGGCGCCTGCCCGCTGACGGTCGCATACGGCAAAGTCGTACTCGCCGAGTTCCTCTATGGCGGAAAACCCGCTCCGAGCTTCCCTTACGACCAGCGCAAACCCAGCAGCTTCGCCTGGATGCTGAAAACGAAAGTCTTCCCGCGCGTCTACTGGGATATGATGCTGAAAGGCCGGGACATCAGCGTGCCGCATCATCCGGAATGGATCAAAGACGCCGGCTGACGGCCTGATTTTCAGCACCTGACCGGGACATTTTCCGGGGCAACCGCACGGTTCGCACCCGGAAAGCGGTGTCCGACCGTCTGAACCCGGTCCCGGCGGATATTTCAGCACCAGACCTCCGCGCCATTCCACGCCCCAAAGACCGGTTCAAATCTGCCGCTCCCGCAATGCCGGCAGGCCTGTAACCGGGTCTGCCTTCTCCCCCGGTCAGAATCACCCGGCGTCGAAATCCAGCCGACCATCCGGAGCAGTAACGTAGACTGACTGCCGCAGATCCGGTCATGCGGCGACGATAAGCAGCCGCCTGCGTCCTTCCGCTGACGTCGAACGACACCTTCATCAGAAAAAGGACCAGCGGATTACCAGAGTCAGAGATCTGTCCCCTCCGGACCGGTGGCCCCATGTCCTGTTTCACAGCAGGTCGGGAGCAGAATTCTCCCCGGCGATTACCGTAAAACCGCATATTCCGGAAAACTCCGTCAATTCCGAAATCATGAGCATAAAATCCGGAACGAGGCACGCCGGATCCGGCCGGAGACAGGAAAAAGACACATCACAGAAACGGCCCGCATTCAGAGAAAAGCGCGGCTCTCATCCGGACACAATCATCACAACTTGCAACAGGACAATCCCGCCGCCGTTTTCAGCGTTGAGACGAGACAACCACGACCGGGGGTGCCGCATGTCTGAAGATCCTGAATTTATGCGCGAAGTGGAAAATGTCATAACGGGCAGCGCCGTCTGCAGCCCGAATGAATCGCCCGAAACAGTTGCCGCGACGATGGTGCTGGCGGTCTGCCGGCATCTCGGTGTCAGCCCGGCCGACACGCCGCATGTGCTGCTGGAGGCCATCAGAGGGATGGGAGCAGGCGACGGAGAAGCAGGGTAGGGGAGGCAGGACAGGCTTCACAGCCCGGACCCGTTCCGATCTGAACGCCGCTTTCCCGTGACATGTCCTCTCCGGAAAGGCAGTCTGGCAGCTTTCGGGAAACATGAACCGCTCTCCGCAAGGGTGCTCAGCGTGCGCCGGCCGGAAATGCCGGCCCGGTCCTCGTTTCAGCCGGAGCCCCGGAAGCCAGACGCATGGAGGGCGGAGGTTGTCGGGCCGTCATGAGTGCGGCATTGCCGCCCGCCGCGGTCGTGTTCGTGCTGCAGACGCGCTCCAGAACAAGCCATTCAGATGCGTAGCTGCCATCAGCCCGCGGGACATGCAGCGAGACAATCTGCCCCTCCCGGCCTGCGAGTTTCTTTTCGAGGCCGAGGCGCTCGTCCTCATTCCCCGCGCAGAGCGCGGCATCGATAATCGAGCCGTCTCCGAAAGCATGAATCCATTGCTCCAGTTCCGGCGGCACAGGCGGCAGACCCGTCAGCAAATGCGGCGGAACCGCCACCCGGTTACCCGTCGCAAGCGCCGCTTCGATCTGCCGGATCAGGGCAACCCGGTCCGGACCGGCACACAGGACGGTGCCACGCGGGATCAGACTGTAGACATTCTCTTCCCCGACAGGGCCGGGGAGCGTCATGGTTGCACCGGCCGGCGCAACAGGCTTGCGTGTATCCGCCACGATCCCGCCCGCGCTCCGCAACCAGTTCCGGAACCGGACAGCCGGAACCGGAAGCAGATCGGCAAGCGCCGCATCCACTGGCGGACAGCTGGAAAGCAGACGACGCAGATAAAGCGGACCGCCGGCTTTGGGGCCTGTGCCGGAAAGGCCATGCCCGCCGAACGGCTGCACACCCACAACCGCCCCGATGAGATTACGATTCACGTAGATATTGCCGGCATGGGAACGCGCCACAACCCGCGCAACCGTCTCATCGATCCGGGTATGAATTCCGAATGTCAGCGCATAGCCGGTGGCGTTGATGTCGTCGATCAGACGGTCGATTTCATGTGACGAATAGCGCACCACATGCAGCACCGGTCCAAAGACCTCCTGCCGGAGCACGGCGATATCGGGGATTTCAATGAGTGTCGGCGGAACAAAACTGCCCTGATCCTGGCCCGGAGCCGGTGGTGTCTGCCAGATCCGGTATCCCCGCGCCCGCATCCTGTCGATATGGGCCGTAATGGATGCCTGTGCGTCCACGGAAATGACCGGCCCGATATCAGTCGCAGGGTCGCCGGGATTGCCGACAGACAGTTCCGCCATCGCCCCCCTGAGCATCGTGAGGACCCGGTCAGCACACTCTTCCTGAAGGCACAGGATTCTCAGCGCGCTGCAGCGCTGGCCGGCGCTGTCGAAAGCAGAGGAAATGACATCGGCGACAACCTGCTCGGCTAGAGCGGAACTGTCGACAACAAGCGCGTTCTGGCCGCCGGTTTCCGCGATCAGCGGAACCGGCGCACCATCCGGATTCAGCCGCCCCGCAAGCTGACGCCGGATCAGCCGCGCGACCTCAGTGGAGCCGGTAAACAACACGCCCCGGACACGCGCGTCACCAACCAGCCCGGCTCCGACATCGCCCGCACCCGGCAGAAGCTGAACCACGTCCGCTGGAAAGCCGGAATCATGCAGAATGCGGACAGCCTCCCTCGCGATCAGAGGCGTCTCCTCAGCGGGTTTCGCCAGAACCGTATTGCCGGCAGCGAGCGCCGCCGAGACCTGACCAAGGAAAATCGCCAGCGGGAAATTCCAGGGGCTGATGCAGACAACCGGACCAAGCGGACGGTGTGTTTCATGACTAAACGATCTGACAATTCCGGCGGCATAGTAACGCAGGAAATCGACGGCTTCGCGTATTTCAGCAACAGCATCAGCGAGCGATTTACCCGCCTCGCGCACGAGGATACCCATCAGACGCGGCCTGTCCGCTTCCAGCGCTTCGGCGGTCCGTGTCAGCAGACCAGCCCGTTCCGAAACTGAAATTTTCCGCCATTTTTCGAAAGCAGCCTGTGCACGACCGATCGCCACGTCCACCTGCTGCGGTGTCGAAAATACTATTGTCCCGACCACATCCCGATGATCGGCGGGGTTCCTGATCGTCGTTCCGGAACCGCTGCCAGATGTCGAAGACCGGGAAAGATGTCCGGCCAGACAACGCAGCGCGTTTTCATCAGACAGATCCAGGCCTGCAGAACTGAGCCGCTCCGGCTGATAAAGATTTTCAGGCAGACGGATGGCGGCCCCGGAAGGCTGCGCGTTCAGCCTGCTCACAGGATCGGCGGTCAGATCGTCAACAGAAATGGTTTTATCCTGAATCTGATTGACGAAAGAGGAAGTCGCGCCATTTTCAAGCAGGCGCCGGACCAGATAGGCAAGAAGCGTCTCATGGGTTCCGACGGGAGCGTACACACGGACCGGACGCCCATATTTCTCCGGTCCGGCAACCTCCCGGTACAGCGCCTCGCCCATGCCGTGAAGACACTGAAATTCATAGTCCTCGTCAGAAAAATCCGGCCCGGCCAGTGTAAGGATCGTCGCCAGCGTCTGTGCATTATGCGTCGCAAACTGTGGGAACACCGCATCCGGCGCGGCAAGCAGCTTTCTGGCGCAGGCAATATAAGAAATATCCGTATGGGCTTTTGTCGTAAAAACCGGAAAACCGCTCAGGCCGTCAACCTGCGCGCGCCTGATCTCGCTGTCCCAGTAAGCGCCTTTAACCAGCCGCACCATAAGGCGGCGTCCATTGCTCCGGGCCAGATCGATGAGCAGATCAAGCACAAAGGGCGCCCGCTTCTGATATGCCTGCACGACAAAGCCAAGGCCCTGCCAGCCTTTTAACGTTTCATCGGAACACAGCGCCTCGAAGAGATCGAGCGAGAGTTCCAGCCTGTCAGCCTCTTCGGCATCGATGCTGAAACCGATGTCGTAGCGGCAGGCCAGCTGCGCGAGCGCCCGGAGATGCGGCAGTAGTTCAGTCATGACACGTTCACGCTGAAGACGCGAATAACGCGGGTGCAGTGCTGACAGTTTCACCGAAATGCCCGGCCCCTGGAAGACACCCTGTCCGCCGGCTGCCTTTCCGATTGCGTGAATCGCGTGTTCATAATCGCGATAATACCGCGCGGCATCCTGAGCCGTCGCCGCAGCCTCTCCCAGCATGTCATAGGAATGTCGAAATCCCTTTTTACCGGTCCGGCGACTGTTCCTCAGCGCGATTTCAATGGTCTGACCGGTAATGAACTGGCCGCCCATCAGACGTATCGCCAGATCGGCCCCATGCCGGATCACCGGTTTTCCGCACCGCGAGACAAGATCCGCCAGACCGCCAGTCAGACGGCCTGCGGACCCGGCCGTTCTGCGCGGAGAGAGAATTCTTTCGGAAATCACCAGTCCCCGGGCCGCGGCATCGACGAAGAATGAGGAGCTTCGGCCAGCATGTCCGCGCCAGTCACCACGAGCGATCTTGTCGCGGATCAGTGCATCCCGCGTCGCCGTATCGGGAATGCGGAGCAACGCTTCGGCCAGACCCATGAGTGCAAGACCTTCCCGCGTGGAAAGATCATATTCCTGCACCAGCCCCTGAACGAGACCACTGATCCCCGCGTCACGCAGCGCCGTAATCAGGCGGGCGGCGATCTCCTGCACGCTGCGGGACAGTTCCGCCGGCAGAGTGGCCTCCCCGGCCAGGGCTTCGATGCAGACGGATTCAGGCGTGAGCGTGTTGTCAGTAATCGCCTGACGCAGGGGGGATCGTGCGGGAACGGCATCCGCAAGGGTGGCGAACGGCTGGACCATGAACGCTCTTTCCAGATGAAGATCTGATCGCCGGTGTATCTTTCCTTCAGCCGAATGAGTAACGGAACATCGTCAGACAGACCATTTTATGTTCGGATTACGGGAAGACGGAAAAATAATATTTTGCACAGGAGGGGCTGATGGATGAGACAGACCGCAGAATTCTAAGGTATTTACAACGGGATGGACGCGTAACGAATCTGGATCTGTCCCGCGCGATCCATCTCAGCCCCGCGGCGACGCTCGAAAGAGTCCGGAAGCTGGAACAGTCGGGCGTTATCAGAGGATATCTCGCCCGTCTCGATCCGGACGCTCTGCAACTGGGACTTCTCGTCTTTATCCAGATCACACTGGACCGGTCGGACCCGGGCCTGTTTGACGAATTCTCCAGAGTGATAAAGTCGATCCCGCAGGTCAGCGAATGTTATATGGTCGCGGGCGGATTTGATTATCTGATCAAGGCCCGCGTGCGGGATATGAACGCATACCGGAATTTCCTGGGCAGAACGCTCACCCGCCTGCCAGGCGTCCGGCAGACTCACACCTACACTGTCATGGAAGAAGTAAAATCCGATCCCGAACTCCCCGTCTGACACCCCCGTTTAAGCCTCTGCCCAAAGCTCCGACAGACCGCCGCAGGAGCACCCCAGGTGACGACTGACGGGCGCCTCCGGGCCGAAAAAGAACGCTTGCGCGCCCTCTGCTATATCATTATAAGCCGCCCCGTTGCCGGCGTAGCTCAGTTGGTAGAGCACGTCATTCGTAATGATGGGGTCGGGAGTTCGAATCTCTTCGCCGGCACCACGGTCTCCAGGTCGTCCCGTTCACCCCGGCCTGATCTCTGGCTTTCCCCGCCCATCAGACCAGCAAATTCCGAAATCACGAATACCCCTCCCGTCAGGCATGAGTGCCCGCACGGAAACGTGTCCGCAACATTCCCCTTCCGCCGGCAAACCGCAGGGCAGGGGGCCTTATATCGGCCAGCCCCGGCCCGCTCCGCCATATGCCGGCCCCGTAACGGATATCCGGCATGGCTGCAATATCGCTTCGGCCTGGCTGTTACAGCCCGTCCAGGATAAAACGTCCGGATGCCATCCTCGCTCCCCAATCGCCTCTATCGTGGCGCCGTCCAGCTGGCCCGACGAGGGCGGAGGCAGTCTCCCCACGTCAAAGTCATCGAAGGACTTGTGGAATGCCCGTGCTGCGGGGAGTTCCAGGTGCTGGAAGACCTGGCGCCGGGAACGGTGGCACGCTGCACACGCTGCGATCAGGCGCTCGAACGCCGGAACAAAACCGCACCGATCGCCACACCCCTGGCATTCTGCATCACCTCCGCCGCGCTCTATCTGGCCACCATCGCCTCCTCACTGATGACCCTGAACCTGTACGGCAGGGAGCGCTCGGTCGATCTGCTGACCGGCCCGATGGAACTGCTGCACGAAGGGTGGGGCGAGGTCGGCATCCTCGTCGGACTCGTCACCATCCTGGCCCCCGGCGTCGTCATCGCCATGATGGGGCTGATCCTCACCTCCGCATTCTTCGAGGAACTGCCGGACTGGGCGCCGCACCTGCTCGCCTGGTACGAAAAGCTCCGGCCCTGGTCGATGATGGAAGTGTACATCCTCGGCATCTTCGTGGCCTACACCAAGCTCGTCGATCTCGCCCATGTCGAGGTCGGCACCGCCGCCTATCTGATCGCCGCCCTGATGATCAGCATGGCCACCACTGACCAGACGCTCGATAAGGACCTGATCTGGAAGCGCCGCCGCGTGGAAGGAACCCTGGAACGGCCCGACGGCAGCCACGTCGTCGTGGACCGCGTCAGCATCCACGACATCGAAATGCCTCCGGTGGAGCACATGCTCTCCTGTCATTCCTGCGGCCTCGTGGGCGCGTTCCCCGAGCCGGTGCCGCAGACCCGGTCCGTGGGTCAGTGTCCGCGCTGCGGCCATGAAATGCAGCGCCGCAAGGCCAACAGCCTGACACGCACCACAGCACTCGTGCTCTCGGCCCTGACCTTCTATTTCCCGGCCAATCTTTTCCCGGTCATGACCGTCATCAAGGTCGGAAACGGCGGCGGCCACACCATCATCGAAGGCGTGATCGAACTCTGGCAGGACGGCATGATCCCGCTCTCCCTGCTCGTGCTTTTCGCCAGCATCACCGTGCCGGTCGCCAAGATCGTCGGCCTCGGATTCATGATCATCCAGACACGGCGGAAATCGAAAACCGGGCTGCTCTTCCGGTCGAAGCTTTTCCGGGTCATTGACGTCATCGGACGGTGGTCCATGATCGACGTCTTCATGATCTCGATTCTCGTGGCCGTCGTCCGGTTCAGCAAACTGGCCAACGTCACCGCCAATGCCGGCGTCGTCTCATTCGCCGCCGTCGTGGTCATCACCATCTTCGCGGTCCATTGTTTCGACCCCAGACTGATGTGGGATGTCGCCGGCCGGAACGGCCGTATGGCCGCGGACGAACCTCCCGAAAGGGAAGCGTTAACAGGTGTCGCGCAGACTGCCGTCGCCAGTATTCAGCACGAAATGGAGCCGGCGAGAGCGTGACTTCGGAACAGAACAACCCCGGAACTCCGGATTCTCCGCCCGCGGCGAAAGTGGCAAAAGCCCGTTTCTCGATCATCTGGGTCATCCCGATCATCTCGGTGCTGATCGCCGTCTTCCTCCTCTGGAGAAGCCTGTACAATCGCGGGCCGGAGATCATGATCACCTTCGACACCGCCGACGGCCTGACCAGCGGCCAGACGCAGGTGAAGAACAAGGCGGTGACGCTCGGCACCGTCGACGCCATCACGCTGTCGAGAGACATGCGGCACGTCGACGTCCGCGTGCAGATGAACGCCAGCGCCGCCGGCCTGCTCTCCGATAAATCCCGCTTCTGGGTCGTCCGCCCGCGCATCAACGGCGCCAGCGTAACCGGCCTCGAAACCCTGCTCTCCGGGGCCTATATCGCCTTCGATCCGGGTCCGCAGGGTGGCGGAAAAGCCACCCATTTCACCGGCCTCGAATCCCCGCCCGGCATGCAGTCCGATCAGCCCGGCCGCACCTACTCCCTCGTCACGCCCTCGATCGGCTCCATCGGTCCCGGCGCCCCCGTTTTCTTCCGCGACGTCGATGTCGGGGAAGTGCTGGGCTACACCCTGCCGCCCGGCGGGATCGGCCCCGTGCTGATCCAGTTCTTCGTGCGTGAACCCTACGATCACTACCTGCGGACCAACACCCGTTTCTGGAACGCGTCCGGCGTGAAGGTCGGCTTCGGAGCCGGCGGCCTGAAAGTCCAGATGCAGTCGATCCAGGCGCTCTTCTCAGGCGGCATCGCCTTCTCGCTGAGCAATCCGGGAACATCCGGAGAAACCGTCGAGGAAGCCCCGGCCAACACGATCTTCCAGCTCTATGACGACAAGGAAACCGCGGACGACGCCGGCTATCACGAGCGTCTCGAAACGGCGACCTATCTCTCCTCCTCCGTCTCCGGCCTCGCCGTCGGCAGCTCCGTCACGATGTTCGGCATCCAGGTCGGCTCCGTCAGAGACGTGAAACTGCAGATCGACCAGAAGACCGGACATGCCCGCGTGCGTGTCGCAATGGACATCCAGCCCGAGCGCGTGCTGGCGCGAAACGAAATCCAGCACGATTCCATGGCGTCGGTCATGCAGGCGCTGGTCGCCAACGGCCTGCGCGCCTCCGCCGCAAGCGTGAGCATGCTCACCGGCGAGACGAATATCTCGCTCGATTTTGTCAAGAAAGCGCCGCCCATGACCGCGACCATGGAAGGCGATACGCTGATCATCCCGGGTCAGGCCGGCGGAATGAGCGGCATCATGCAGTCGCTCTCCACCGTCTCGGACAAGCTCGCGGCCATGCCGTTCGAGCAGATCGGAGACAACGCCAACAACCTGCTGTCGCATGCCGATCAGAAGATCAACAGCCCGGAAGTCCGGGAATCCCTGGTCCAGCTGCGTGATTCGCTGCGCAGCCTGCACAGCCTCCTCGACAACACGAACCAGGGCATGAAACCGCTGATGAAGCGCCTGCCGGAAATGAGCGATCAGCTGGATAAAACCCTGAAAAATGCGAACAAACTGCTCGGAAGCTATGGCGGCGATACGGATTTCCACCGGAGCCTCCAGGCCATGGTGGTCCAGCTCGGTGACACGGCGCGTTCCCTGCGCTTCCTCTCCGAATTCCTGACCAACCATCCCTCAGCTCTTGTGACCGGACGTTAAGCCATGGATCTGACCCGTCTCCCCGCCCGTCATTCCGGCAGTCGTCCCGCCCGGTCACGCCGCGCCTCCTCCACCCGGACAGTCGCCGGCGCAACCGCCCGCGCGACTTCCGGCGCGGCTTCCGCAGCAACAGCGAAAGCCGGGATGAAAACCGCCACGAGAGTCGCCCTGGCCGCCTCCCTGATGACGACACTCGCCGTCAGCCTCACGGCCTGCAGCTCCTCGTCGCCCTCACTCTATACGCTCGCCCCCGTCGCCGGACCGCTGCAGCCGGTTCCCCTCGGGTTCACCACACCGAACCTGCTGCCTTCCGTGATCGAGGTCCGCAAACCCACCATCGCCGGCGCCCTGGACCGCGACCGCATCGTCCTCAGCGACAGCGGCTATAAGCTCAGAGTGTCCGCCACTGACTCCTGGTCCGGCCCGCTGATCGACCAGATCCCGCATGTGCTGGCGCAGGATCTCGCGCAGCGCCTGCCCGGCATCAGCCTGTTCGTCCAGGATGACGCCACAGCCACCACACCACAGGCCTATGTCGAACTCGTCATCACCCGTTTTGCGCGCGATGACGCGAACAATGCTGTGCTGGAAGCCCAGGTCGCCGTTCACCGTGAGGACTCTGATGCGCCGAAGATCAGCCGGACAATCCTGCTGAAAACCCCGGCTCCAGGAGATACCGGTGCCATGGTCTCCGCCCTGAGCACCCTGCTCGGACAGGCCTCCGACCAGATCGCGGCCCAGATCCGGGCGCTGCCGCCGGCCCAGAGCCAGTAAAAATCCAGGCCATAAAAATCAGGGCCAGTAAAATTTCCACCGTTCCGTCAGCCCCGCTCATGCCAGACCTGGGGCAGGCCACCGGCAAGGCCTGCGAAACCTGGGATGCGCGGATCATACGAGCAGATCGTATAAGAGACTGGTTCAAAACCCTGCCTGTGAAACCGCATGTAAATTATAAAGAAGTTTCTGGTGAAGCTTTTTTCAGGACGCTTCAGAAGACGCCGCCCTTCTGGAAAAAGGCGGCACCCAGAAACTTTTATTTTTTCACGAGATTTTTTGTGCGTTGAAGGCTTTGAAGCAGTCCCCGGGACGATTCCGTCTGTCCGGGCCGACGAAATCTTTCCTCATGTCCGTATTCGTTTTGTAATTATTTTTTTGGTACACTCTCCCGCTGAACAGTGCTTCGGAAGGTCCGGAGCGTGTCCCCGACCGGAAGCTTTATGTCTCAGGCTCAAAACGATATTCTCGCGCTTAACGGGGCCATTTCGGCGTTCGATGAACCGGGCAGACAGCCGGTCTGCTACACTGCCTCAGTCCGGTATCCGATGCCGGTGCCCGCTTTCGATGACCAGTCCACCGAATCGTTCGAACGCGGACTGGCGCTTTACGAAGCCGAAGCGGACGCCGCCGCGCGCAGCGTAAAGATGCCGGCCGTCACGCTGTCACTGTTCACCCTGGAAAATGCCCGCTTCGTGATCGACCCGGACGCGTATGGCATGATTCTGGACGCCGACAGCCGGATCGTTTTCGAACCATCCTGTTTTTCAGCAACGGATCTTCTCAGCGGGACGGCAAAGCATCTGCCGGACATGCCGGTCCGCGATGAACTCGACGAAGTCTTTATCGGGTTCGACGCCGCCTGGACCCACTATTATCACTGGCTTCTGTACGGCATTTCAAAAACCAGCATCGCGGACAGCATTCTTCCGAAATCCGTCGATCTGGTGATTCCTGATTTCAGCGTTATCGATCCGGACACCCAGCGCCCCTCCTTCACATCGGAAACATTCGAGGCCTCCCTCGATCTCGCCGGCCTGAAAAACCGCGTCCGCCGCACGGGAAACGGGATCTGGCGCGCGAAAAAGCTCCATTTTCTCTGGCACGCTCCGCAGATGCCGGAACTCTATGTCAGTTTCGCACGGCCCTGCCGCGTCTTCGACGGCATGGATATCCAGTACCGTCCGGACCTTCCGAAACGGTTTTACATCACACGGGAAGGCGGCAGCGATCCCCGCATCACACCGGAAGAACAGGCCGAAATCGAACGTGTTCTGAAGAACGAGGAGCTGGAAAAAGTCTTTCCCGAAAAGCTCGATTTTGAAACGCAGGCCGCTCTTTTCCGTCAGGCCGAATTTATCATGGCCCCTCACGGCGCCGGCCTCGCCAACCTGATCTTTGCAAAGCCCGGCACCATGGTGCTCGAACTGAACCGCCAGATCGACCAGCCGCATCTGCGGAACTGTTTTTATCTGGTCGCGTTGCAGCGTCAGCTTTACTACAGTTTTCTCGACCTGAGCATGGAAAAGCTGACGGCGCCTCTGCTCGAAGGCGCAATCGCGCGTCTCTATGAAGCCAGACTGAGACAATGGCCGAAATAAAGGTGTTTGTATGTTTTGCGAATACAGGCGCGGGGGCTTTTCAGGGCTTTGCCCCGAACCCCGCAAAGGGTTTGAGCCCGGTTTATTAAATCAAAAGGGGTGAAGGGGTCTGTGACCCCTTCCGGGTGCAGGGCAGAGCCCTGCTCTGTCTCCTGTTTGCAAAAGACACAAATACCAGAATAAACCGGTTGCCAGCGCTGCCCGGCAATCTCATCCGCCCCCTTGCGGAAGCCCGTCAGTCGCGCTCTGTCTGAGCGGCACAGATCACAACGGCCCGTCCAGTCAGCGGCCGTCCATTCAGAAAAGGGATCACCATGCGCGCTGTCGGCTATCAGAAGTCCCTGCCAGTCACGGACGAACGCTCCCTCGTCGATATCGAACTCCCGCGTCCCGAACCCGCCGGACGCGATCTGCTCGTCGAAGTGAAGGCCGTCTCGGTCAACCCCGTGGACACAAAAGTCCGCATGCGCGCCGAGCCGCTCCCCGGCGAATGGAAAGTCCTCGGCTGGGACGCCGCCGGAATCGTCACCGCGACAGGCCCCGATGTGCGGCGTTTCAAAGTCGGGGACGAGGTGTACTATGCCGGAGCCATCACCCGGCAGGGCACGAACGCCGAATTTCATCTGGTCGATGAACGGATCACCGGCCACAAACCCCGCACGCTCAGCTGGGCTCAGGCCGCCGCGGTCCCGCTGACCGCCATCACGGCATGGGAAATGCTGTTCGACCGGCTGGATATCACCCGCCCCGTTCCCGGAATGACCCCCGCCATTCTGATCATCGGCGCGGCTGGCGGCGTCGGCTCGATGGCCACCCAGATCGCCCGCCGGCCCGGCAACGTGACCGTCATCGGGACCGCCTCCCGTCCGGAAACCAGAGCCTGGGTGAAGGATCTCGGCGCGCATCACATCATCGATCACAGCCAGCCGCTTGCGCCGCAGATTGAGTCCCTCCCGACCGGAGCGCCGCCTTTCGTGTTCTCCACCACACAGACCGACAAACATTTTGACGACATCGTCAGTCTCATCGCCCCTCAGGGCCGCTTCGGCCTGATCGACGATCCGCCGTCGCTCAACGTGATGCCGTTCAAGGCGAAAAGCGTCTCCACCCATTGGGAACTGATGTACACCCGATCCACCTTCCAGACCGCGGATATGGGCCGGCAGGGTGAGATTCTCGAAGAAGTGTCCAGTCTGATCGATGCCGGCGTTCTGAAAACCACACTGACGGAAGTTCTGGGACCGATCACCGCCGCCGTTCTTCGCCGGGCACACGCGCTGCTGGAAAGCGGAACGGTAAGAGGCAAGATCGTGCTGGAAGGCTTTCGCTGAAAACCAGCCGGGTGCGCCCGGGCGATATGCGTCGTGTCCCGGCTCGGCCGCCGCGCTCAGGCCGTCATCTGCCCCGTCCGGAGCGCCTCGCACTGACTCCGCAGCGTCCGGTTTTCACGAAGCAGCGCATTCAGCATGGCGTCCCGCTCGACGCCACGCCTGAAACGGTCATAAGCGGCCTCGGTGCACCCGTAGCCGCTCCACTCGGGCCAGCATAAGGGATCGGTCAGCAGGCCGCTGAACCATCCCGGAAGCTTTCCGGAGAAATCCGGCATGGCATAGCCAAAAAGCGCATAGTCCCGGATGTAGAACCGGGCCAGACACGCGGTTATTCTCTCCGCGACATCCGGTGCCGTCCCGCTCTCGCGGCTTTCCGGCGCCTTCATGATCCTGTCGACCGCATCGAAGAAATTCTTCCCGAACCGGCAGAGCGTTCCGACCGCACGCAGATCGGCCGCCAGGCTTTCGGTTCTGACGATGAAATCCGCATACCGTTTGTTCCCGATATGCGAGAACCGGTGTTGCGGAATAAAGTGAATATAGCGGGGATCGTGACAGATTCTGGTTTCGTCGAGCCGGTCCAGAACCGCCAGCGGATCTTTCTCCCGGTGCTGCAGAAGATGCTCCCTGAGCGAACTCACCAGACGCGCCCGGGGATCGCGCACGACGGCGATGAAAGTCCAGGTGCTGAATTTCTTCCACTCCGGCATCTGCTTCAGAACGCTCAGCGGCACATGCGCCCGGTCCACCCATTCCCCCGTCGACCGGAGATAACTCCAGTCCCACTGCTCCGTCTCAGATGTCATACCCGCAAATGCTTTCCTGAGGGCTTTCCCCGCGCATTTGGGCGTGTGCAGGATGATGGTCCTGTCTTCCTCAAGAATGATCATATGTGCCACCCCTCCGGAAAAAGCCCGGACGTCATGATCCGCCACCGAAACGCCGGAAATATGAAGCATCGCTGCGCCCCGGTTCCGACTCATGACCATCAGGAACAGGAGAAACCCGGACAGCCGATCCGGAAAAGATTTGCCCGAAAAAATAATATATCACTAATGATGCAAAAAATTATGGCTGTGAAGGCTGAAGTACTCTCAAGAAAGAATAATATTTCTCAGTATCACCAGATGTAATTAAGTAACACCGTAGTATTTCATTTTTTATATATTTGTAATATGATGTTTCATCCTGTGCGGTGATCTTTATTGTGGCACTGCCATCAGCCAGGAAACACGCCAGAAAACCGGTCCCCGACTGTTCCGGGTTTTCGATACCAATCTGTATCCGGATTATATCATCTTCCCCGAAACGCCCCCCGCAGGAAAGTCGCGTTCATCCCACGCGGAAAGTGTGGTAATCCTCCGGACACCGGACCCGTCGTGGTCTTTCCCGGACCTGACAACGACATCCGGACCGGCCAGAGGCAGACGAAACAGGATGACCGTGCATTCTTCCAGCGAACCGATCCTGTTTCATCATACAATTCCCACCGGAAGCCGCCCGATGCCTTCACCCGGATCGTTTCCGGAGAGATCAGAATATACCCCGGTCAATAAAAGACATTTCCTGATTCCGGAAAAAATGTGACAGCCAGCAGGCTCATAACGGGATTTTCCCTGGCGACGGCCTCTGACCCGCGGCGTCGCGAACCGGAAATCCGCACGGCTTCACAGGAATTCCGGGAGTCCATCATCTCTCATGCCAGATAGACAGAAGACCGTCACGACAGGCCGGACAGTGCCTCTTGTCTGGTCACTCGTTATCGCTCTGAGCGCCCGGCTTCTCGTCAGTCTTGCCCTGCCAGGACCGCTTCGTCCCGACGAGATCTATCAGTATCTCGAACCGGCCTACCGTCTGGTGACCGGATACGGCGTCATGACGTGGGACTGGCATGAGGGCATCCGCTCCTGGCTGGTGCCTGGCGGCATCGCCGGACTGCTCCGGATCTCACACACACTGGGACTGGGTTTTTCCATTGCCTTCGTGCGAACCATCTTCGCCATACTCTCCCTGCCGCTCGTCATTCTCTTCGTTCAGGCCGGATGGCGGCAGGCCGGACGTCAGGGCGCATGGCTTTTCGGCCTCGCCGGCGCCCTCTGGCCGGATCTGGTCAGCGCCGGTTTCCGGACCCTGGGCGAGTGCCTCGGAGGCAACATGCTCGCCGCCGGCACCATCGCCGGCATGATCGCACTGGACCGGCAGCGGAAGGGTGAGTCACGCCGGGCTACGTTTCTCCTCCTGCTTCTCTGTGGCTTTTCGCTGGGCAGCGCGGCGGCCGTGCGCTTTCAGTTCGCGCCCGCAGTCCTCTTCGGCTGCGCCTTTCTGTTCCTGAAAGGCGGCTGGCGAACGCTGCTCCCCGTCAGCATAAGCCTCGTGCCACCGATCGCGGCTCTCGGCATCGTCGATGCTCTGACACTCGGTTATCCGTTTCAGTCGGTCTTCCATAATTATCATATGAACGCCTCCATGGGCGTGGCGAACACATTCGGCCGGCAAAGCATTCTGTACTTCCCCGCGAAATACAGCGGACTCTGGGGCGCAGCCGCAATAGCCATCCTCCTGCTCTGCATCCGGGGTGCAAAATACGCCTCATTTCCGCTGTCGATGGCGCTGGTGATCGTCGGCTATCATTCCTGTATCGCACATAAGGAAATGTCGTTCATCTATCCGGCGATTCCGCTTTTCATCCTGACAGCGGCAGCAGGGCTGGCCCATGTCGTCACCACAGAAGAAACCACCCGGCGATGGTTCCCAAAAGCCGCGATGCTGGAGGCGGCATGCTGCGGACTGGTTTTCGCCAGCACTTATCTCCCGCTGCTGACACAGAAAAGTATTCCGCTTCTGATGGAAAAAAGAGCTGTCGCACAGCCTGATTTCTGCGGCCTGGCCCTCGCCGATCCTCCGGAAGACTGGGCGCATTTCGGCGGATACAGCATACTGCCCCCCGGCAGGCCGTTCTATGTTTTCACCACACCCGCGCAGATGGAGCAGAACCGGGGCGCTTACAGTCATGTGCTCGCCGGGTCGGATTTCGATCTCGTCCATATGGATGCCCGCAAAATAAGCTGCAGCAGGGATGACAGCATCTGCCTGTACCAGGTGGCCACATCCTGCGACAAAACACCGGATTTCAACCAGTTTTCGGAAGCCGCCGCACAGATCGAACAGTATCGCCTCACACCGGGCCACGGATCATAAGATGTTATGGCTTTTAAGCCCTGACCACCGCTCGCTTCAGTCAAAGTCAGAGAGCGCCTGGCGATAAGCCTTTGAAAAATAGTAAAAGTTTTTGGGTGCCGCCTTTTTTCAAAAAGGCGGCGTCTTCTGAAGCTTTTTGAAAAAAGCTTCACCAAAAACTTCTTTTATAATTAAGCAGAGATTTCACGGCCAGACTTTTGAAACAGTCTCTTACGCAAGCCGCCCAAAAAATCCACTCCCGGAGAAAACCCGTTCTGCCCGCCCACCCCTGCCGACAATATCCAGGTTCCACAGGGCTCCGGAAACACCATTCCGGAAGATCTTCGTCACAATCAGCCGATATCAGATCGCCGCAGCAGCCGCGTCGCAGCCGGCGAGTCCATGAGAAGGGTAACAACACACGAGACAAGAATTGTCACCAGCCACCACCACATGGCCTCGCGCAGAGCCCAGGCCGCACCGTCGACCAGATCAAACCGGATACCACTCTCAAAATCCTGATTGCCCGTCAGAATACGGACGGCATGACCCCACGTCACCGACCACAGCAGACCGAGCGCCAGCGGCAACGCGGCGCGAAAACGGAGCAGCCCGGACATGCGATACAGAACAGTGAGCGCCGGCAACACAAGAATGAGATGCACCGCCCGATAGCCGATATTCTGCGCCGTAAAGAAACAGCTCAGGATCAGCAGCCCGCCGACAAGAAGAAACGAACGCTCCCGTTCAGTCAGCATCGCCAGCGCCCGCCGGCTGTCAGGACGCAGCGCCAGCATCACGCCAGTCCCGATCGCCACCAGCGACATCCCAGCGCGGATCAGCTTCGTCGCTCCCGGCGGCAGCCCGAAAAGCTGAGTCAGTGCCCCGCCGACCGTCACCGACCCGAACATGTCGCCAAAATAAAACCCGGTCGGAATCAGCGCCAGCGCCCGTGTCAGATCGTGCCAGGTCAGCACGGCGAACAGAACAGTCACAGCCGTGCTCGCCGCCGCGACGGCGAACAGCCGCGCCGGCTTCTCCCGTGTCGCAATCAGCATCAGCGTCATCGGGTAATATTTCAGAAGCCCGGCCAGAAGGGCGAGGGAATAACCGATCAGCCGCAGCCCGGCGGACCGGCAGACCAGCGTGGCGGCACAGGATGCCAGCACGAACAGCACCAGATCGTTATTGCCACGCTCTATGGCAAACAGGGTCGCACCCGAGATCACACCAGAGGCAATCAGCAGCGTATCCCGCCATGAACGTCCTGCCGGCAGAAGCAGCAGCGAAAACAGAAAAGCGATGTCCACCCCAAGCCCGATCGGCAATACCCACGCCGTCGTCATGGGAAAGACCGTCAGCACCATCCAGAGCGGCGAGTAATCATAAACCCGCCCCAGAGCATCGCAGGGATTGACGACATAAACGTCGATGCCCCTGTTCAGGCAACGCACGGCGGAAAGCACCGTGTCCGTATCGACAAACGGAAACGGAAAGGGATGGACGCCCCATATTTTAATGATCCGCTGATAGCCGGACAGATGGCCACCGCACCAGAGAATCGCCATCAGGAGAAAGAAAGCCGAACAGGCCAGAGCGGGAAAGACCCGTCTTATCGTCTGTTTTCCCGTTGCCACATCCGTTTTCCTGCCTGGTAAAATCCGCACTTCCTTAGATATACCATCGGATAATGGCAAGCCGCCATCACGGCGGAGACAGCTTCATCGTCCAGCCCTGCCGCCAGACGCGGATCTCGTGAGCGTGATTCCGGTTCCACTCCGATACCTCAGCGCGCCAGTCCGGACCGCTCACAATCTCAGCCCGCGATTTCAGAAAATGTCGTGAGCCACACACCAGAAGAAGAGCCAGAATAAAAGTACCGAAACGCCGCCGGGGCTGCCTGCCCGTCGCCACCAGAACAAGAATGGCAAGCGCGAACAGCGACTGCGCGACAAAACAGTAACGTTCCCCGGCCCCGAGACTGATCACCGTAGCCGCCCCGCCCAGAGCGCCATACATGGCGACCAGCGCATGCACACCACCTCCGAGGAAGAACCATCCGGCCGGCCGCGCACGCGGATTCCGGTAAATGCTGAGCGAAACCGGAACAAGGATCGCGGTGAACAGAAGCAGAATCAGAACATCGTAAAGCACCACGACATGACGGTGCGAGGAAATGTCCTGCAGATAAAGAGACAGATCATGCACCTGAGGACCGAAACTGAAAAACGGCCAGAGTATATAGCGGGTGAACAGCGCGAAAACGTAATCCTGAAAAAAGAACCCGAACGTTCTTTCAGAAAAAGGCTGGAAGAAGAATACAACCTGAATAACGCTGCAAATGGAAATCGTCAGACATTCTGCCAGACGGGCTCTGCTGCGATCGAAAAACAGACGCAGACCGAAAAGCGGCGCCATGATCACCCCGCCCGGACCGCTCAGAGGCGCCAGCCCCAGCAGAATACAGCGGAAAATTTCCTGACCGGATCGCCCGGTCCGCAACCCGAGAATGATGCCGCAGCACAGCGCCAGATGGTACTGGCTGTGCAGCGTATGCAGCGAGACCTCCGCTGACTCCGGCGCAACGAGCAGCAGCGCCACGCCTGTCGCTCTGACCCACAAAGGCCGGAGCCAGTCATCTTTCGCACTGACCAGAAGCACCGGAGCGCAGATCTGAAAGGCAAGCCCGATCAGCATCGTCAGCCATGGAGCGAAGGTAAGCGGCAGACACCGTTCCGCCAGCAGCGTGCCCGCATTCGTAACAAGATTCAGATAGCCGCCATAGGAATAGAACAGCGCGTCGGACCAGGAGGATTCCCAGGCCTTGCGAAAGAAGATGGTGCCTTCCTCGGCGACCAGACGTCCGTTCGGCCAGGCCGCATGAAATCTCAGGCAAAGAAGAAGCGAGAACAGAAAAACCAGAAGGAAGCCCTGGAACCGGCGATTGCCCGACAGTGGAACAGAAGGAAGCGAAGCAGAATGGCCGGTCCCGGCGTTTCCGGAAGGCATATCGCGTTCTCCTTCCGTCAGGGACGGTCCGTTTCACTGCGGAGCACCCTGGAGATGACCCGGTTCAGATGCCACACAAGCGCGAACGTCCCGGCCGCCCCCGCAATCATAAGCCCCGCATGCAGCCACGAAACACTGTCGCCATCAAGAGCCGTAATGCCCTTCGACGCCAGTGCCCCCATGGCGACATAACCAAGCAGAGCGGGCAGGGAAGCGAGCGTGCCGGTCATATAGGCGCCCGCGGACAGCGAACTCATGCCAAGAGCAAAGCTGGTGAGAGAGAAAGGCATGATCGGAGACAGACGGAACAGACAGGCAATCTTCCAGCCTTCCGCCGACAGAACGCGGTCCAGCCGGTCCAGCCGCGCACTCCTCTGCAGCAGCCGGGCAATGAACCCCCGCAGAAAAGTTCTGGACAGAACAAACGCGATCAGAGCACCGATCAGTGTCGCCGGGGCCGCCAGCAGAAACCCGTCAGTGACGCCATAGGCGGCGCCGATACCCATCGCCGTGGCCGAGGCGGGAAGAATCCCGCACAGCGCCACGACAATCTGGATCAGTTCGCACAGCATCCAGCCCCGCCAGCCACCCTCCTGACGGGCGTCCGGAATATAATTCTGCACGAGCAGCGCCAGAGCGGAATGTCTGAAAACAAAGGACACCGTCCCCAGCACAACCGCGACCATCCCAAGAACAATAATGGCGCGCAGGGCAGAATTCCGGCTCCCGGAAGTCACAGCGTAATTTTTACTCTGTCCCGAAAAAATGGTCATTTTTTAAAAATACGACTGCGAAGGAGCCCCATGCGGTTCAGCCGGAACTGAGCCGAGGTCTGCAGCACGCCCAGCCCGTATTTAACGCTGCGCCGGAAGTTGATGGACGATGCTTCGTCAAAATAGCGCGTCGGACAGGAGATTTCACCAATCCTGAACCCGGCATTGATGGCCTGCGCCAGCATCTGGTTATCGAAAACAAAATCATCGGAACAGGTTTCGAGAGGCAGAGCCTCCAGAACCTCTCTGCGCCATCCGCGATAGCCGGTGTGATACTCCGACAGCTTGGCGCTCATGAGGATATTCTGCGTGAGCGTCAGAACACGGTTGGCGATATATTTATACAGTGGCATCCCGCCTTCCAGGGCTCCCTTGCCCAGGATGCGGGACGCAATCACCACGTCGTAATGCCCCGAGGTCAGCATGGCCGCCATCGCCCGGATCAGCCTCGGCGAGTACTGATAGTCCGGGTGAAGCATGATGACGATATCCGCCCCACGGGCCAGAGCGCTTTCGTAACACGTCTTCTGATTGCCGCCGTAGCCACGGTTCCGGTCATGCTCGATCGTATGAACGCCAAGCGAGCGGGCAAGCGCCACCGTCTCGTCACTGCTGGCATCGTCGGTGAGAATGATGTCATCGACAATATCCCGCGGGATCTCGTCAAAGGTCTGCTTCAGCGTCTTCGCCGCATTGTAAGCGGGCAGAACCACCGCAATGCGCTTGCCGTCCATCATGGAATCTTACGCTTTCCGGCTACGGTCATAATATATCGCACTGTCACTGTAAGGCATCGCCCGCACAATTTCTCCGATAAAAAAGAAGCTGATTTTACAGGTGTTTTACAAACTATGGCGATGGCGGAATTAAGACAGCTTCAGCCATAATGTATCAGAAAGTGTATAGTCTGTAGTAAGGTTTCATTACTGACAATATTGTGTATGCAGGCTATACGCAGTACGAAGAAACGATCCTCTCCGTCCGCACCCGATGCACAAACGGAACCGGCCGCAATACGCCGCCCGACGCCCCCCTCACAAAAACGAAACCGGGTCCACATCCACATCCACCCGCACAGCACTCGTCAGTGGCACCTCCGCCAGCCAGCGCCGCAGAATCGGCTGCACCGCAATCGTCCGCTGCGTCCGCAATAACAACCGCTGCCGATGCCGTCCCCGCAACACCGCCAGCGGAGCAGGGACAGGGCCCATCACCTCAATCCCGTCGCCATAAGGCGCCGCCCGCCCCAGCGCCCGCGCCGCGTTCTGCGCCGCATCCGCATTCTCCGAACTGATGATCAGCGCCGCCATCCGCCCGAATGGCGGCCAGAATCCCGGCCGCCGCTGCTCCGCTTCCTCCGCCATGAACGCCGCGAAATCCCCGGAAATCAGCGCCTGCATCACCGGATGATCCGGCGCGAAACTCTGCAGCAGCACCTCGCCCGGCGCCTCCGCACGCCCCGCGCGACCACCCACCTGATGCAGCAGCTGCATCGTCCGCTCCCCGGCCCGCAGATCCGCGCCGCCAAGCCCCAGATCGGCATCCACAACCCCCACCAGAGTCAGATGCGGAAAATGCCAGCCCTTGGCCACAATCTGCGTCCCGATGATCAGATCCACCTCACGACGGGAAATCTTCCCCACCGCTTCCGCCGTCGCCGCCGGCCCGCTGATCGTGTCGCTGGCCATCACCAGAACCCGCGCCTCCGGAAATTCCGACGCCGCCTCTTCCGTAATCCGCTCGATCCCCGGCCCGATCGCCGTCAGACTGTGCTCCGCCTCGCAGGACGGACATTTCTCCGGAACCGGCGTCACATACTCACAATAATGACAGCACAGAACACGCCGTTTCCGATGCTCCACCAGCCAGGACGTGCAGTTCGGACACTCCATCCGATGCCCGCATTTCCGGCACAGCGTCAGCGGCGCATACCCCCGGCGATTGAGGAACAGCATCGCCTGCTCCCCCCGCGCCAGCGTGCCGCGCACCGCCTCCACCAGCACCGGCGACAGAAACAGCCCCTTCGGCGGCGGCGCCTCCCGCATGTCGATCAGCCGCGTTTCCGGCATCGCCGCCCCGCCATGCCGCGACGGCAGCACCAGATGCCGGTACCGTCCCGTCTCCACATTGTTCAGCGTCTCCAGACTTGGCGTCGCCGACACCAGCACCGCAGGCGCCCCCGCCAGCCTCGCCCGCACGATCGCCATGTCCCGGGCGTTATACATCACGCCCTCTTCCTGCTTGAAAATCGCCTCGTGCTCTTCATCGACGATCACAAGACCCAGATCGCGAAACGGCAGAAACAGCGCCGACCGCGCCCCCACCACAACCCGCGCCGACCCGTCCGCGCAGGCATTCCACGTCAGTCGCCGCGCCCGCTGCCCGATCTCGGAATGCCATACCGCCGGACGCGCCCCGAACCGCTTCGTGAACCGTTCCATCCATTGCGCCGACAGCGCAATCTCCGGCAGCAGAACCAGCGCCTGCCGCCCGGCCGCAATGCACTCCGCCACCGCTTCCAGATAAATCTCGGTCTTGCCCGACCCGGTCACACCCTCCAGCAACGTTACGGAAAATGCCCGTTCCGCCACCCGCGCCCGCAGCTCCCGCGCCGCAAAATCCTGCTCCCCCTCCAGCACCGGCAGACAATGACCCGCATCCGGCGTCGCGAACGGCGAGGGCGCCGCCATCAGCACCGACCGCAGCACACCCGCATCCGCCAGCCCGCGGATCACGGCCGCACTGGCCCCCGCCTTCTCCGACAGCTCCCCCGTCGCCATCGGTCCCGATCCCGCGTCCAGCGCCGCCAGCACCGCCCTGCGCGCCGGCGTCATCCGCAGCGAGGCCGGCGGCTCCTCACCGCGCACCCAGCCCGCCGCCGGCGCTCCCTGCGTCCCCCGCATATGCGAGCGCAATGCCATCGCCAGCACCATTCCCGGCGGCGCCAGCGTATAAGCGGCCACCCAGTCGATGAACTGACGCAGCGCCCCCGGCACCGGCGGCAGATCCACTTTCTCCTTCACCGCCCGCAACCGGGTCGACGCAATCTCCGGCGGGGCAGGGGGCATCAGCTCGGGCGGCAGCACCGTCTGCTCCCAGACCACTCCCGTCTCCCGCCGCGCCCCAAGCGGCACCACAACCACATCGCCGGGCTTCAGCGAGTCGGAAAGACCCGCCGGAACCACATAGTCCAGCGGATAAGGGAAGGGGAGCGGCAGCAACACGGCCACCCGCTTCCGTGTCGGTAAAGGTTCCAGTAGGCTGCTCTGCACCATGCCCCTTAGTAACGTCATCGCCCCGCTCTGTCTTGTCCCCACAGTCGCAGGTCATTCCGGCGAACCAGCCCAGGCTCTCCCCGGACCCGGCCAGGCCCACAGACCTTCGCAAACCATTTCATCAGACAGATCAGGGTGCAGGGAGCCCCGCTCCCTGCCGGGTTCAGGGCAGCGCCCTGAAAAAGCGCCCCCTCAAAAAGGTCATCCCGCATGACCGCCCACGAAGCCCTCGAAAAATTCCTCGCCTGGCTCACGGCGGAACGCGGCGCGTCCCCCCGCACCATCGAGGCCTACCGCAGCGACCTCGCCCTCTTTCTCGGCTTCCTCACAAACCACCACGCCGATGAACCGACGCTCACGACCCTCGGCGCGGTCAGCCTTTCCGACCTCCGCGCCTGGCTCGCCCACGAACAGACCCGCGCCCTGACCCCGCAGCACGGCAAAATCCCCACTACCCGCGACAAAGCCGCCCGCACCCGCGCCCGCCGCGTGTCCGCCCTCCGTTCCTTCTACCGCTTTCTCGCCCGCCACCTCGGCACCGAAAACCCGGCTCCCTCACTCCTCATCAGACCCCGCGCCAAAGTCCCGCTCCCGCGTCCGCTGCCAAAACCGGAAGCCGCCGAAGCCGGCGAGGAAATCGCCGCTCTCGAACGCAACAGCATGGTTCAGGAACGCGACAAAGCCCTGTTCCTGCTCCTCTACGGCGGCGGCCTCCGTATTTCGGAAGCCCTGAACCTCAACATAAGCGATCTCGACGCCGCCCTCGCCGCCGGTTTCCTGCGCGTGACCGGCAAGGGCGGCAGGGAACGCCTCGTCCCCCTCGTACCGCGCGTCTCCGACACCCTCAGACACTGGCGCCGCCTCCACCCGTCGCCCGCTCCCGACGAACCGCTTTTCCCCGGCGTGCGCGGCGGCCGCCTCAACCCCGGCGTCGCCCAGCGCGCCATGCGCGAATGGCGCCGCAGCGAAGGTCTGCCAGAGCACGCCACCCCGCACGCATTGCGCCATTCCTTCGCCACCCACATGATGGAAGGCGGCGCCGATCTCCGCGCCATCCAGGAGCTGCTCGGCCACGCCAGCCTGTCCACCACCCAGCGTTACACCCTCGCAGACGAAGCCCTGCTGATGGAGGTCTGGCAAAAAGCCCACCCCCGCGCCACCACAGGAAGCAAAGCATGACCGGACAGCCCGCCCTCCGTGATCTTTACCCCGAGATCGAACCCTACGCTCACGGCCATCTCGACACCGGCGAAGGACACCTCATCTACTGGGAACGCTGCGGCACTCCCGGCGGCCTTCCCGCCGTCGTCCTGCATGGCGGCCCCGGCGGCGGCTGCACCCCCGGCCAGCGCCGCATGTTCGATCCCGCCCGTTACGACATCCTGCTCTTCGATCAGCGCGGCTGCGGCCGCTCGCTTCCCCACGCCTCGCTGGACAACAACACTACCTGGCACCTCGTCGCCGACATCGAGCGCCTGCGCGAAATGACCGGCGTCGAAAAATGGGTCGTCTTCGGCGGCTCCTGGGGCTCAACCCTCGCCCTGGCCTACGCCGAAACCCACCCGGAGCGCGTCAGCGCCCTCGTCCTGCGCGGCATCTTCACCCTGCGCCGCGAAGAACTGCTCTGGTACTATCAGGGCGGCGGCGCCTGGCTCTTCCCCGACAAATGGGAACGCTTCCTCGCCCCGATCCCCGAGACCGAGCGCAGCGACCTCATGACCGCCTACCGCAAACGTCTCACCAGCGACAACGAGGCCGAACGCAACGAAGCCGCCCTCGCCTGGTCGCTCTGGGAAGGTGAAACCCTCACCCTGCTGCCGTCCCCCGCCATCGAGAGCCAGCACGCCGATCCCACCTTCGCACTCGCCTTCGCCCGTATCGAAAATCATTACTTCGTCCACGCCGGCTGGCTCGCCGAAGGCCAGCTCATCCGCGACGTCGACCGCCTCCGTGACATCCCCGCCATCATCGTCCAGGGCCGCTACGACATCGCCACCCCCGCCCGTACCGCCTGGGATCTCCACCGCGCCTGGCCGGAAGCCGAATTCCGCCTCATCGAGGACGCCGGTCACGCCATGTCCGAACCCGGCATCCGCTCCGCCCTCATCGAAGCCACCGACCGCTTCGCCGACCGGCCCGGCTGAGGGGACGCGCTTTTTTTATGGGCCGCACCATGTTCTCCCCCCGCGACGCAACCGGTCCAGGCCGCCCCGGCCTCCTGATCGCGCTCGCCACCCTCTGCACCGCAGCACTGACCGCACCGCTCTCCCCGGCGGTTGCGGCCACCTGCGCCCCGCGGAAACAGACCGAACTCCCTCTCCGTAACGATCTCGGCTTCCTCTCCGCCCCCGTCGCGGTCAGCGGCAAAACCGTCAGCCTCATCATCGACACCGGCTCGGAAGGCAGCCTCATCTCCCCCTGGTTCGCCCAGTCCGTGAACCTGCCGCCCGATCCTCACGCCCGCACCCATGTCAGCGGCACCGGAGGCTCCGCCGGCGTCGTCCCCAACGTCATCGCCCCCAGCCTCCGCCTTGGCGATACCGAATTCGGCCCCGTCTCCCTCCCGCTCGGCGTCCTGCCGGGCCGGCCCAACATCCATCCCCCCGTCGAAGGTCTGCTCGGCGGCGACATTCTCGGCCGCGACATCCTGGAAATCGACGCCCCCGGCGGCCGCATGGCCTTCTGGTCCACACCGCCCGGCTGCCCCGAAGTCCCGCCACCGCAGGAAACGGAAGGGGAGGGCGAAAAGCCCCTCCACGCGCAACCTCTCCGCTGGCAGGAACTGAAAGCCGAATTCCGCGACGAGCGCGCCCTGCTCCATGTCAGCCTCGACGGCCACGACATCACCGCCCTGCTCGACAGCGGCGCCCGCTCCCGCATCGTCTCCCGCACCGCCGCCGAAGCCGCCGGCGTCACCGAAGACACGCTCGCCATCGACCCCGGCGGCACCACCTCCGGCGTCGACGGCCGCATCTCAGTCTATCGCTGGCACCGCTTCCACAACCTCACCGTCGGAACCGAAACCGAACACAACCCCGTCCTCACCGTCTCCCCCATCTCAGAAAACGTGGACATGCTCCTCGGCTCCGACTGGTTCTCCACCCACCGCGTCTGGATCTCCTACCGCCAGGGGAAAGTCTTCGCCGCTACCGTCGCGCCACGAAAAGGGCCGTGAGGCTTTGCCAGAAATAAGACGGCAGTATTATGTCCGGTTTCGCCCTCATATTGGCCATTCTCAGTTTGGTCTGATATCATTAAAAGCAGACATGCCCAACTTAGGTTCACTTCGTATTTTTAGTTAGGAAAGAAAATTTATGAAGATATAAAAATTTCTGTGATGTGAATAATTGAATGAGTGTATGAATAGTAAATCTGTCTCACATAGAAATATTGCGTGCGTTGAATATTTTTTTAAATATGAAGAAAAACTAGGAATAGCCTGAGATAAGGTCGTGATGAGAACTGATGATAAGACTGCGGGAGCTTATGCAAAACATAAACCCAAGAGACGATATGACAAAGGTGAAAGACGCCACAAGCATGTCGGTAAAAGCGCAACGGCAGAAATTAAATTCTTTCCAGAAAATCCTCGTTGTTGGATCGGTATTTGCCCTTCGCCTCGTTCCTTACCTGACACAGTTCGTGATTGTTTGCTTGATAACGCGATTATAGGCGAAAATGGCGAAAGAGAAATCGATTTTATAAAAAAGTTATATAATGTTTATAATGGAGTCATTTACGAGGCGCAAACTTCAGATCGTGGGTTTTCCTACCATGGATATCCTTACCGTGGTAAGTTGTCGTCTGCTTTAATACGGAAACTGAGAGCGGTAGCAAAGAAAAAAAGGTGCGAAAGTGAGTTTGATTCTTGGGTAAAAGAACATATAGAGAAACATGGGTCATGAATATTTATTCAGAAGTAATTAAATTTAATTTGCGGCGGATTCCTGATCGTACCACTACGTGCTTTTTTTCTATTTCTATTAAAAATGAAAATATTTGGCCTACTCTTGGGGATAATAATTCCAGCCTTGAAATACAGATCGACGATTTGCTCTCTTATTTGATAGAATTCTGGAAGCAATTATTTCTTGTTCAGGTTTATCCCATTGATATTATGCCTTCTCGTCCTGCAGATATGTGGCGCGAGGCAGGTAAAAGGTGGAATAATAAACCTGACCAGATAGTTGAAAGAGAAGAAAGTTTTCTACTTTCTTTTGCGGAAGCTCATAATTTGGCATCATCGTTTAATGGTATATTCGGATTACAGCCCTTTTGGATTTTGCGGTCTAATAATGAAATAATTTGTGATACTGTCGATAATTTATATCTAATTCCTTTACAAAAGTTCCATAGCGCACTCACTGAAGTCGGTGACCAAATATGTGGTATACTTACCGACTCTGATACCGAGCGTTGGAATGTAGTTTCATTGGCATGGCGTGAGCGCGAAAAAGGTAATCCTATCGATTTTTTAAGATTATCAATTGGCGTCAATACTAGAATTGCTCAAGACTTAGTCCAAGATCATCTTCTTAAGGCTCCTCATGACTTTTCTGATGCTGTAAATGATAATGATGAACTCAAAATGGCCGCGCGCATGGTTGGGGCGCTTTCCTATGAACAAATTAAGGCTATTCTATTAATCGCTCGTAGTTTTGTTCATACTGAACATCCTGCCTTACATGAATTATCCTTGGATTGTCAGAAATATATACAGAATTACAATGATAGACGACCTCATGTGCAAGGAGAGCTTTTGGCTTCCTTTGTGCGGGAGAAGCTTTCTATTGAAAACCGTGATCGAATTAATATTTTTCGCATTTGTTCAGAATTAGACATAGAAATTAAAGCTGAAAAAGCTCAACCTCCAACGCTCAGTGGCTTGGCTATATGGGGCAAGAGTTATGGGCCTGGAGCTTTTTTGAATCTTAATAGTACTCGAATTATTCAAAGTGGAAGAGAAATAAAATCAGATATTTCTAATTTAGTGGGCGCGCGTATAACATTAGCACATGAGCTTTGTCATCTTCTACTAGATGGTTCTCATGGATTTAGTGTTGTTGAAGTGCTGAAAAATAGAAGTCCTATTAACATTGAACAACGTGCTAAATCTTTTGCTGGTGAGATTCTATTACCAACAAAGCGTGCAGGCGATTTATGGATTGAAGCAGGTAAACCAAAAGACGATCAACACATTAATCATCTGCTAGATTTATTATGTAAAAAATTTTCAGTTACAAGAAGCGTTGCCTCTTGGAAGCTTGAGCATGCGCTTCTCTCTTTTGATGTGGATATTTCGTCAGTTTTAGAAGGTCTGGCACCTAAAAGAAGGTAATCATTTATTGTTTTTTTACAAATAGCAAGTATTCTTGATATCTCCTATTGATAGATTATTTCTATAAGTGGACAGTCCGCTCTCCCCGCCACCCCCCCCTTCACCCCACATAAAAAACAACCCGCTGCACCGCCCAGAAAAGCCCCGTCGCCGCAATCACCCCCGAAGCCGGCACCGCAACCCACCGCCGGAACCACGGCCGGTTCCGCCACCAGCCAAAAACCAGCGCCGCCACTGCAATAATAAAAAGCTGCCCCAGATCGACACCAAGATTGAACCCCAGCAGCGCCACCACGAAATCCCGGCGCGGAAACGGAATCTCGCTCAGACTCCCGGCAAACCCAAACCCGTGAATCAGACCGAACAGAAACACCACCACCAGTCGCGTTACCCCAAGACGCGGGCTGACAATATTCTCCACCGCAATGAAACTGATCGACAGCGCAATCATCGGTTCCACAATCCACGGCGGCAGACGCAGAATCCCCCAGGCAGAGAGAAACAGCGTCGTCGCATGAGCGATCGTAAAAACTGTCGTCTGTGACAGCAGATTGCGCCAGGAAATCCCCAGAAAGAAAAGCCCGAGCACAAAGAGAATATGGTCCGTCCCCTCCGGCACGATGTGACGGAAGCCCAGATGCAGATAAAGCGGAAACTGCTGTTTCCAGCTCAGTGTATCAGGATCGAAAACAGCAGGCGGAGCCGTCACCACCGGGGCCGAAGCCGGCAGCAGCCCCGCATAGTCGAACGGATCGCCCTCATGCTGACCCGCCTCCATCCAGCGCGTCCGCGTCAGATGCCGCGCCGGCACGCGCACAGTATAGGCCAGCGGATAATCGATCGGCGCCCCGATCGGAACAGACAGACGCAGCGTATCCGCCTTCTCCGGCAGAGAGGCCGTAAACACGAAACGCGATGTGCGCGTCATCATTGCATCGAGAAATTCCGCCTTCGTCCCCGCCGCCGGCACGAACGAAATAAAGCGCGGCTCCAGCCGCTGTGTCCCGACAAAGAAGGGCAGGGCATCCGCCACGCCCCGCGTCGCCTGACGCAGCAACGCCTCCTGCGCAGGCCCTTTCCCTGTGGCAAGGGCATAATATCCTTCCGGCCCGCCCATCATCACCGTCAGATCGAGGTCCACCGTAATCGTAACCGCCCGTGGCTGATCGAACGAGACCAGCACCCGCGTCACGGTCAGCGGATCGGCGCGCAGCACCGGTGCGCCGCACACCAGCCCCGCCAGCAGAAGCAAAACCGGAACCAGCAGACCCCGGCGAAACAGAGTCCTCACCACACCGTGGGCATCGTCTGTCCGGTCTGGAGCAGAACCAGCCCGCCAGGATTACCCGGATACGGCACCACAAGACGCCAGGTGAACGGACTGCACGTAATCATCGCAAAAATCACACGACGCGGAAAACCGGGCTCCCCGATCCACTCCATCGAATCCGCCGCCGAATAGAGATGCTCCATGTCAGCAGCAGCCGGCTTAACCGGCCGGCTCGTCATCAGCCCGCCGATCTCAAGCTGCATTTCCGCCGTGATCTTTCCATGATCCACCAGAACGATGCCGCCATGAAGCTGCTCGATTCTGTTCACCGCCATCGCCATGGCCGCATCGCTCGTGCCGATCACCGTGATGTTGTGAAGATCATGGGAAACGGAGGTGGCAATCGCGGAATCCGGCGAGCGCGGCCCGAGCCCGGTCCAGAACATCTTGCCCAGACGCGCCTTGCTCCAGTACCGGTCCACCGTCGCAACCTTGACGATGTCATGCGCGATATCCCGCTGAACAATCCCGTTCACAACAGGCAGCACCGCCGTCTTCTGCTCCGGGTCCGTATAGAACGGCGCCTGAATCGCCGCCGTCACCTGCGTCGTCCGCCCCGCCGGCGCCCGGATCACGAAATCATCCGCCGTCAGCGCCCGTCCGACATGGATCGTATCAGACGCCCAGGCCGGCCACCGGATCTTCGGCACATCAAGCAGATACTGCCCGTCTTTCGCCGCCAGCCGTCCACTGGCGAAAACCTCGCGGATAGCAACATCCCGGACCGAGGACAGCAGCACCACATCGGCATAACGCCCCGGCGTGATCGACCCGACGATCTGGTCCATATGACCATGCCTGGCCGGATAAAGACTGGCCATCGCAAACGCCGCCTCAGGCGGAACCCCAAGCTGAATCGCAAGACGGACATGATGGTCCATCGTGCCCTGCTTCAGCGTATCCGCGACGTTCCGGTCATCCGTCACAAAGGAGATGCTGCTCCAGTTCGCCAGCCCCTTTTTCAGGAAAAGCGGCACCGCCCGCTCAATGTTGTCATCTCGGAGCTGGAGAAAAATCCCCCGCTGCAGCTTGTCCCACGCCTCCTCCGGCATCTTCGTCTCATGGTCGCTCGAAAGACCGGCGGCCGCAAAAGCATCGATCCGGTCAAGGTCCGAAAGCCCCGCCCCATGCCCGTCCACCACGCCCCGCGTGTCCACCGTGGCCTGGATATTCTCCCAGATCCGCTGATACCCGGGATGCGACGGCGTCGAGACCGCCGGCCAGTCCATCACTTCGTCCAGACCCTGAACGCGCGGATTGTTCCGGATGTTCTCGGCAATCTCCCGATAGGCGTAATTCCCGCCCCCAAGCTCAAAGGCGGAAGGCGGCGTCGCCGATCCGAGAGCCGGGAAGATCTTCAGCGGACTGCCCATCTTCTCCGGCGTCAGCCAGAATTCGACATTATGCTCACCGCTCACATTGGCGAATTCGTGAGACCCCTCGGTCGTCCACGTATTGCCAAGCGGAATGACCAGCGCCGCCTCCCACTCCGGAGACAGCATCGAGCTTTCAATATGCTTGTGGGACTCCCCGAACCCCGGCACAGCCCATCGGCCGGTCGCGTCATAAACCTGCGCCGCTTTCCCCTTCCACGCCCCGACAGGCCCGACCCACGCAATCCGGCCATCCCGGACCACGATGTCCTGCGCTTTTTCCCAGGTCAGGGTAAAAACATTCAGAACCGTGGCATTACGGATAATCAGATCGGCGGGCTCCCGCTCCAGCGCAACCTGCACAAGAGTCTGACGTGTCCGGATCTCGGGGCTGAACGTAATCGGGTGAGGCAGCGTGCTCGCGGTCGGCACCGCCGCCACCGCGACCGGACTCTCCGCCTGCGCAAACACCATCACCGCAGCGACCAGACTGCAAACCCCCTGCCGGACGCGATGAAATGACATAACCGGACTGACTCCCTCATTCGCCCCGCCCGCGGAGCCTGCGCGCCGGATGTAACCATGCGGATTCCCTCATTGCAAACCCGCAACAGTCCACGTTATAATAAAGCTGATAGCAAAGCGTGACGTTCTCTCAGCTTAAGTCGCACGTTGACTGCGGGTGAGGCGTTTTCCCCATGCCGGTTATGTTGGGTGGCCTCGCGCCAGCATGATAGCTCGCTCGACGGCGGTGCCCGCTCCCACATCTACGCCCGTTACGCTGCCCCTGTATCGCCGGAATGCGCTGGGCGGGGACACCTCCGGCGTCGATGATTGTGCCTCAGTTTATCGCCTTCGAGGTCTCTTTGTTGATTTATAATTTACAATCAATCGCCGAATTTATGATGTCCCCATCATCATCTGATAATGACTTATATGCTCGGTGACTTCGAATATTTTGCGAAAGACGTCGAGATATCGGGCAACGATGCTTTCGTCCGACGACATGCCGATATCATCATATATACTATGCGATCCGTCGTTGACCCATGAAAATAGCGATGCGCAGAGCATCTGATCTTTCCCATCAAATTTTTGGATAATCTTATCTGTATCGACGTTGCCGAGAATCCTAAAATAATTCTCAACAATCCGACGTAAGGTATTGTGGATCATTACATTAGAACGATTTGGATTTCTGACTTCGCTCCACAACAGTTCGTAGGAGGTCTTAATAGGGTTGTGCGGATAGTCGAAAGTATTCGAAATACCGCCTACCTTTCTGACAATCCAAAAGGTCTCATGCGATAATGCTTGCGCCTCTGGATTACGTTTAGAATTATATGATACCTCTTTGTGGAAATAGATATTATGTGTAAGCATAAATACTTGTTTGATCTGCCCGGATCCAATCAAAACCTCCTGTATTACCCGCTTTATCAGTGTGCTGACGATAAAGAGAACATCGCTATCGAGACTTGATACGGGATCATCGAATACTACAATACGATCGGTAGTTACATCTACTTCCGAAATACTACCTCGAATCAAGTGGTAGAAGTAGAGAAAGGAAACAAAGCTCTTCTCACCCTCACTCAATGTAGTATTAGCACATCTACCATCTTCGCGAACGATTTCATATAAATGGTTCCGATCACCGGCAGTTCGAAGACTGAATCCTGAAAAACCAAACGAGGCAAGAAGATCATTTATAGCAGTGACTGTCGGCTGGACACTGGTGATATTTTTTTCCAGTTCCCGGAGTTCCGCTTGTGCCAGACGTAATTCCGTCTGTTTAGCCTCAATTCCTCGTAACAATCCTGAAATCGCTTTATCGAGAGGGTCCACGGTTTTCATATACGTTTGGATTGCATCGTCGTTTTCATGGAGCAGGAACTTCCAGACCTGAGCAGCGTGTATCCTGCGTTGTGTGATAATATTCTCGACCAGTCTGTTATGTTCTGCGATAGCAAGATTTGCGGCTTTTATCCGCGCGACGACTCGTTGTGCGAGATCTTCCAGTGGCTCCAATGTCACTGGCACACTTGGCTCCCGCTTTTTGTTTTCGAGCAACCGCATATTCGTAGCCATGCGATTCGACAACTGATCACAGTCTCGCTGAAAAGCCTCAGTGTCAATGTGCTGGCTTCCAGACGCAAGAATCTCCTCACATCGTCTGATTATTGTATTAGATAATATTTCGTAATTTTCACTTAATTTCGATATCGCGGCGATATCGTTAAGATACGTCTCATCAAAATAATCATTGATTCGAGCGGCTAAGGCTGTGCTTATTTCCTGCTGACAGAAAGGACAATGCTCGTCTTGCTTCAGATATGGCAAACCCTGCCGGACCCAGTCACTGTTACCAAGTCGACGGATCAGAGCCGCGACATCGACGTCTTCCTTGCCAACTACCTTTTTCGCCAGAACAGTGTCAGCTTCAACAGCAATGAGATCAGTCATATCGAGTGTAGTGATCGATGGTTGCTGTTCCAGCCCTTCCCCGAAAAGTATTGTCGCTTGGCGTTTCAGTTCCTCGATCTCAAGGAGTTTGGAAGTATTTGTCGCTTTTTCGGCAAGAATTTTGTTGCAAAATTTTGCTGCAGAGTTCCGCACACCTGTAAAGGCATTTTTGAAATAAAAATCGTGTTTTTTCTTTATTCTCCAGCAACACGCTTCGAAATTGGCACGGAGATTGCGCTTCTCGGCCCGCTTTCCGGTTGAGCCGCCCTCTGGTCCAAGAGCTTCATTTCGGTTGGCAATCGTGTCTTCGATGTCGTCAATTCTACATTTGATATCACGTATTTTTTCAAGAATATCAATGGAATTTTCACCAAGAGTGAAAATTCCACGCATCTGGGGTGTGAAGTTCTTGGCAACAAAATCGCTATTGTAGACGAAGCAGGCTAAAGGCTTCTGATGCTTCCATTTCAGTGAACAATGCCGATAAGCCGCGATATCTGCAATGACACGGGAAATCGTTGTCTTTCCGACACCGTTCGTCCCGAAAATGAAATTGATCTGCTTTAGAGGACTGAGCTTTGCACCGTCAGCTGAATAACTGCCTTGCGCTGCGATCTCGATTTGCTCAATCATATTCCCTCCTATGACACGCTCTTCTGCGAGTCACAGGCAGTAACCTACTATTTTCTCCGGTGAGTAAAAGACTTAAAATGCTCCATTAAAGAAAGTGTAGTTCGACTTGACTAAAAGTTATTTGTGAACCCGTATAGTAAGCTAATGTCTAAAAAATTAAACAAAAAAGGAACAACGTAAATTTTGTGTCAGCTTCCTCCATTATCATTTGACTGCTCTGCCTCTGCCTCTGCCTCTGCCTCTGCCTCTGCCTCTGCCTCTGCCTCTGCCTCTGCCTCTGCCTCACTGTACGAAATGCATTGAATTAAGGGAAATCCATTCCTGTAGGACACCGAACAATGTCCAGTCTGATCTCCCCCAACTTCCCACATCCCCCCGGAACCCCTAAACACCGCCCGCGAGCAGTGGACCCGATGATTACCGATAGACATCGTTCCGCTCCCGCATGATTGTGGGATACACAGCAGACGCCCGATAACCCGGACACTCAGGCAGCACAGTTTCCGCGCCGGGGCAGGGCGCATAAAGACCGGAACCGGAGACGCAACAACGCATGCAGGACGGAATGAACGCACAGGACACACCCGGCGCAACACACCCGGACGGCTACCATAAAGGTCTCGGCCGGCGGCAGATCCAGATGATCGCCATCGGCGGCGCCATCGGCACCGGCCTGTTCCTCGGCGCCGGAGCCCGCCTCCAGAGCGGCGGCCCTTCCCTGGCCCTCGTCTACCTCGTCTGCGGCTTCTTCGCCTTCCTCATCCTCCGCGCCCTCGGCGAACTCATCATGCACCGCCCCACCAGCGGCAGCTTCGTCGATTACGCCGAAGAGTTCCTCGGCGAAAAAACCGCCTTCGTCGCCGGATGGATGGCCTTCCTCAACTGGTCCATGACCGGAATCGCCGACATCACCGCCGTCGCCATGTACATGCATTTCTGGGCGCCCTTCGGCGGTGTCCCGCAATGGGTCTTCGCCCTCATCGCCCTGTGCATCGTCACCAGCATGAACCTCATCGGCGTGAAATATTTCGGCGAGATGGAGTTCTGGTTCTCCCTCATCAAAATCATCGCCCTCGTCATCTTCCTCATCACCGGAACCGTTATCCTCGGCACCCGCATGCCGCTGGACGGCCACACTACCGGCCTGCACCTCATCAGCGACAATGGCGGCATGTTCCCGCACGGCCTCCTCGCCGCGCTGGCCCTCACCCAGGGCGTCGTCTTCGCCTATTCAGGCATCGAACTCATCGGCACGGCGGCCGGCGAGTGCGCGGACGCGAAAACCGTCGTCCCCCGCGCCATCAACAGCGTCATCTGGCGCATCGCCCTGTTCTATGTCGGCTCCGTCGTCCTGATGGTCTGCCTGCTGCCCTGGACCGCCTATCACGCCGGCGTCAGCCCCTTCGTCACCTTCTTCCAGGCCCTCGGCGTGCCCTACGCCGACACCGCGATGAACGTCGTCGTCCTCACCGCCGCCCTCTCCAGCCTGAACTCCGGCCTCTATTCCACCAGCCGCGTCCTCCGCGCCCTCGCCCTCGGCGGCTCCGCCCCGCGCGTCCTCACCCACATGAACAAAAACGCCGTCCCGTCAGCCGCGATCATGCTGATGGTCACCATCTACCTCATCGGCGTCGTGCTGAATTACATCGTGCCGAAGGAAGTCTTCGAAATCGTCCTGAGCTTCGCCGCCGTCGGCGTCATCGGGCAGTGGGCGATCATCCTCCTGTGCCAGATCGCCTTCCGCCGCGCCGTCGGGCGGGGCCGCTACCCGAGCCCGGCTTTCCCGATGCCCGCCGCGCCGGTCTCCGCCTGGGCCTCGCTCGGATTCCTGATCGTCGTCATCGTCCTGATGGCCTGGGATTACCCCGCCGGCACATACACCGTCGCCGCCATTCCGCTGATCGGCCTCATTCTGGTCGTCGGCTGGTACCTGGCGCCGAAAAAGCCCCCCATGCACATGCCCGAAACCGTCCCGTCCGTTGAACTGACGCGCCGTGTCCTGGAGGGTGGAGATTAAGACCGCTGTCCCGGCGGAATTGTCATGGGTTCGTCAATTTTCCTGCCCGTCCGGTGCTGGCAACAATCCCTCTGCCGTGTAATTGTTATCCTCAGAAAGGGCCGGCCCGCGCCGGCGCCCCGGTGGCATGCCTCATCAGCCTGTCCGGAGCAGCCGGAGTCGGTCACAGACGCATGTCAGGCCCGCATCACGCGTTGAAAAAGGGTAACAAAAATGTCCAGCGACCTGATGAGAAAACAGATGTCCTCGAAGGGCGGCTTCATCGCGGCCCTCGACCAGAGCGGCGGCTCGACCCCCCGCGCCCTGGCGCAGTACGGCATCCCCGAGACAGCGTATTCCGGCGATGAGGAAATGTTCCGCCTCGTCCACGAAATGCGCGTCCGCATCATCACCGCCCCGTCCTTCAACGGCGAGAAAGTTATCGGCGCCATCCTCTTCGAGCGCACCATGGACGGCGAAGCCAAAGGCAAATCCGTCCCGGCCTATCTCTGGGAAGACCGCGGCGTCGTCCCGTTCCTGAAAGTCGATAAAGGCCTCGAGGAAGAGAAAAACGGCGTCAGCCTGATGAAGCCGATCCCCGGCCTCGATGCGCTCCTCGCCCGCGCCGTCAAACTCGGCATCTACGGCACCAAGGAGCGCTCGGTCGTCAACCTGCCGAACCGCGAAGGCATCGCCGCCATCGTGAAACAGCAGTTCGACCTCGCGCAGCAGATCGCCGCCCACGGCCTCGTGCCGATCATGGAACCGGAAGTCCTCGTCAAAAGCCCCGACAAAGCCGGCGCCGAAGCCATCCTCCACGAGGAACTGCTCAAAGGCCTCAACAGCCTGCCAGGCGACTACAAGGTCATGCTCAAGGTCACCATCCCCGAGAAGGCCGACCTCTACAAAGACCTCGCCGACCACCCGCGCATGGAACGCGTCGTCGCCCTCTCCGGCGGCTACTCGCTCGACGAAGCCTGCGAGCGCCTCTCCCACAACCACGAGATGATCGCCAGCTTCTCCCGCGCCCTCCTTGGCGGCCTCAAAGCCGACATGAGCGACGCCGATTTCGACGCGAAACTCTCGTCCACCATCGACAAAATCTACAAAGCCTCCGTCGACAAGGTCTGAGATCCGGCAGGCGGGCCGGCCGGAAAACCATCCGGCCGGCCCGCCGAACCGATACACGGACAGTCCTGCCCCGCGGGCAGCAGGCCGCCCGCTCAGAACGTCACGTTGCTGTGCAGGCCGAAAATGGCCTCATCGGAGACATGCCGGCCCTGACTGCTCACCGTGCCGCCGGAAGGCGACAGAACGCCCTGAATATCCGGCTGCAGAGCAAGCCATGCAGTGCACTGGTACCGGTATGTCAGTTCCAGATGATATTCCGTTCCCTGCCGGGGTAAACCGGCCCGCTGGTCCGCCCGCGCAAGAAACGGACTGGCCGCGCCCAGACCAGCCCCCAGCCCCAGCACATCGTTCCGCCGCCGCCACGGCGCCTTCAGAACAAGGCCCGCGTCGAACGCATAAACAATCTGGTTTCTGTCGCTGTCTCCCGTCCAGTTACCCCGCACGAAACCCGCGATTTCACTCACGCCATTCAGACGGGTAAAGGTCTGGTCAGCGACAGCATAAACAGACCAGTTCGTCCTGTGCATCCGCCGCATGTCGGACTGATCCGGAAACCGGCCTGTATCAAAATAACCGCCGATCTTATACGTTCCGTCCCAGGACGCCGAATGGCGTCTGTACTGAACTTCTCCAAATATCAGCGCCCCGGAACTGAAACTGAAACGGGTACCTCCCGGATCGCTGTTCTGATTCCACGGGTCCCGGACATTGACGAACGGTCTCCCGATAGGGTTGTCGTCCCCGGCGGCCAGCAGAAAATTCCACGCCGGCGACAGGCTGTAGCGCAGACAGATCGCCGGCGTCGTGACAGGGGAAACCGGCCCCTGATCGTAAAGGTCGTTATCCGGCAGGATCGGCCAGGCGAAGGAAGCATTGAGAAAGTTCAGGGCAACGTCACTGAGCATAAAGAAACGACCGAGATCGATTTTCCCCACCCGCACCGACAGCGTTCCCGACAGGAAACTCTGATCGTACCACATTTCATAAAGGCGCGTGTTGTCATCGGCTTCGATGTTCGAGGTCTGATTAAAGACATACAGCGGCACATTGCTGAAAGGCCGCCCGCGGATCTCAATCGCGCTGACATCGAAATGCCCCAGCTTCAGGCCCGTAAGAGCGCGCAGATCCGTCTCCATCTCCACCGTCGTGGACCCGATATAGTTGTTCGACGCCCGCTCACCTCCCACCGGAACAGACCACAGCTCATTCGTGTCGGAGATCCGGACATCAACACCATATCTCAGCAACCGGTCGCGAAGCCCGTACCAGTTGCCGGTCAGACGCGAATCTGTGTCACCCGCCGTATCATTATTTTCCGCCGGAACAGGCCTGTAAGGCGTGCTGATCAGCGCCGCGCGGGCAACAGCTATGAAATATCCACCATGACAATAAAAAGGAAAAACAGCCGCAATAAAAACAGAAATTTTCCGTGTAAAAAATCCCTGTTTTTTCAACAGTCCGGAAAAAATTTCATTGTCGCCAGATCTCATAGTAATAAATTTTTCGTATATAACTTCTGTGTTTTTCTCATTTCCAGACGGAAATTACATAGACGAAGAACGGAGCCGGCACCAGACTGCCCCGGAGCCGGTCAGCGCTTCCGTTTTCTTCATTTTCCGGTCCGGCCAGCCCAGGCCCCTCAGCCCGGTGTAAGCCGGAGGTGTATGACCCGACAGGGAATTCTCCTACATTCCGCCCCGAAATCACATGCGCGGCTTTCACAGCCACATCGCGAGAGGAATATGGGCGAACGAAACCGGTCTTCCGGAAGAATGCTGACACCATGGTTCGTCCATAGCGCCGTTTTCTGTTTCCTGACGGGATGCAGCTTTTTACCGTCCTCTCACGGCGATTCCGATTCCGTGACAACCGCCGCCGGTCCCGTGCAGCTGGATGTGATGAGCGCATCACACAATATTTCCGAAGATACAGTCAGAGACATCGCAATCCGCGCGCTTCAGTGCTCTCATGCGTCCGTCCGGGACAATCGCGGGCCGCTCGTCGCCCATCTGTTTCTTTCCCATTCAGGAAATACCTTCCGCACCAGACACACCATCGTCCTGGAACTGCATCGCGGCGACGTAAAGCTGGCCCGAAGCTGGAAAGTCATCCGCCTCTCATCGGTGGACAACAGCCGTATCCTGCGTAACGCAATTCAGCAGATGGCCAGCGAAGCCTGGCGGCAGGCGAAGCTGCCCACGGATACCGGCTGTAAACCAATCCCTCCGGACAACGAGCCGGAGCAGCCCTGACCCCGATTAGCCTGATCCCGGGCAGCCCGACCCGAAGCTGCGCCGGCGCCAGCCGGAGACCCGCGCGCACCGCCCCGATTTTTTCCAGGCGAAGAGTGGAATTTCGGATGACACAGCCTCCGCCGCACTGATAAAGCACCCGTCAGCAGGCGGCAGATTCACATGACGCTTCATCAGACAGACAAGAGATAAAAACGCGTCCGTGACCCGGGTTATACCAGGCCTGAAAAACTGGAGCTGGCTTTTCGCCCCCTCCGCACGGGACCTGCTCTTCTCCCTCAGAACAACCATCACATCCCTGATCGCGCTCAGCATCGCGCTGTGGATGGAACTCGGCCAGCCCCAGTGGGCCGCCATGACCGTCTGGATCGTCGCCCAGAACACCATCGGGGAAAGCCTGTCAAAGGCGCACTGGCGCATCGTCGGAACCCTCGCCGGCGCCATCGCCGCCATCGCGCTGATCGCGGCCGCGCCACAACAGCCCTGGCTGTTCTTCCCGCTGCTCGCCTGCTGGGTCGGCCTCTGCGCCGGCCTGGGCACGCTCTGCCACAATTACCACAGCTATACCTTCGTGCTGATGGGCTTTACCTGCGCGATCATCTCCATCTCCGCCATCGACGCGCCGGATCAGGTCTTCAGCATCGCCATCGCCCGCAGCACCTACATCCTGCTCGGCGTCGTCTGCGAAATGACCGTCGCTCTCATCTGCGAACCCAATGTGGCGAGCCGGGCCAGAGCCGCCGTCCGCCGCCACCTCCAGGACATCATCGAGGGAACCGCCTCCGTCGTCAGGGACGTTCTCATCGCACACGCCCCGCCGGAGCGGGATCTGTACAACACCTTCTCCCGCGTCATGACGCTCAATGACCGGATGGAATTCAGCGCCATCGAAACCGGCCACTCCGGACCCATGGTCGCCAGCGCCCGCGCAACGCTGGGACAGGCCGCGAAATTCATGTCCCGCGGCCTCGGAATGCAGACCCGCCTCCGCCTCTCCGGCCAGAAAAACGGCCGGTTCGCACAGCCTGTCGTAACAGCCGTCGCCGACTTCCTGGCAACCATGCCCCGCCTCCTCGATACCGACGCCGGAGTGACGCAGCTCTGCGCCCGCGCCGACAGGCTGCTCCACGCCTGCGAAACCGCAATCGGCGAAACGGCCCGCTCGGAACAGCAGGATGCCGAACGCAGCCGTATCGTCGACGACCGCATCGTCCTCCAGGGCGTCGCCCTCCTGCTGTCCGAACTGACGCTCCTGCTGCGCTGCTTCCAGGGCGCGGGCCTCGACAGACACATCCTCAGCACGCTCCGCCTCGTCAGACCGGCACACGGACGGGCCGCCATCGCCAACGGCCTCCGCTCCTTCATCGCCGTCCTCATCGCCGCCCTCGTCTGGGAAATCACAGCCTGGCCCTCCGGCACGCTCTTCGTCATGTTCGTGTCCGTGATCTGCGCCCGCTTCGCGTCGTTCTCCAACACCGTCATCGCCAGCAAAAACTTCTTCCTCGGCGCCGTCTGGGCCGTTATCGCTGCCGTCATCCCGGTCTTCCTCGTCATGCCGGTCACATCGGATTACCCGGTGTTCTGCTTCGCCGCCGGCATCCCCATGCTGATCGGCGGACTGGTCAACCGACACCCCGCCACCGCCGCCATGGGCGCCTCCTTCGTCAATTTCTTTCCCTATATGCTGGAACCGGAAAACCATTTCCGGGTCGATGAACTGCAGTGGTTCAACAGCTCCATGGCCCTGCTGACCGGCCTCGGCTTCGGCGTGCTGATCTTCCGCTATCTGTTCCCCTTCAGCTTCAGCCGCTTCCACCGCAACTTCCGCGCAATCATCGACAGCGGCCTGCGGAACATCGTCCGGCGCAACAGCCGGATGACCGACCAGATCTGGCTCGGCGAAATCATCAGCGAAATGGAACGCCTCATCGCCCACGACGCCGGCCGGAACCCCGCCCGGACAGACGCCTGGCTCAGCGACGCCTTCTCCGTCATGACCGTCGGCCGAAATCTGCTTTACGTAAAATTCCTCCTCACCGGAAAAGCCCTCTCTCCCGCCGTCGAGCGGGAACTCACACGCCTCTTCGAAATCCTGGAAAACCCCGCCGCAACCAGCCACGAAAAACGCGCGGCAATCGCCGATGCAAAAAACACGCTCTGCCAGACCGAGGCCCGGACAGAAGAACCCGGCCAGCGGATTCAGATCAGCGACGTCATCGGCTGCCTCTCCATCGCCGTCAGAGAACTCGAAAAAACAGCCTCGCCCGGCCTCAGACCCTGCTGATCCCGGTCCGGCCGGAACATTCAAAGGTTTTCATAAGCGGAGCGCGCCAGCGAACTGTGCCGGCGGACCGCACCGGGCAGACATCTCCCCGATCCGGAAACGCATCTCATACCGCTCCAGTCCCATATCCAAAACATATGGATCGCACCATTTCCATATAGTGGTTATCCATCGCGCCCTGCCGCACAATGCGCCCCATCGCTGAAACCGGGACCGGCAGCCAGCCGCTTCCACCTTCATGCAGGGGACAAAACCCATGACAAACTCAACCATAAAAACCTACACGATCGGTCATTACCTGTCCGAGCGCCTCGGTCAGATCGGCCTGAAACACCACTTCGCCGTCGCCGGCGACTTCAACCTCGTCCTGCTCGACCAGCTCCTCGAAGAGGGCTCCACCAAGCAGATCTACAGCTGTAACGAGCTGAACTGCGGTTACACAGCCGAAGGCTACGCCCGCGCCAACGGCGCCGCCGCCATGGTCGTCACCTTCAACGTCGGTGCGCTCTCCGCCATCAACGCCGTCGGCAGCGCCTACGCCGAAAGCCAGCCGGTCATCTTCATCTCCGGCGGTCCCAACACCAACGATCAGGGCGCGGGCCACATCCTGCACCACACGATCGGCACGACCGAATACGGCTACCAGGCCGAAATGGTCCGCCACGTCACCTGCGCGACCGAAGTCATCCGCTCCGCCGAACACGCGCCGAAGCAGATCGACCACGCCATCCGCACTGCCCTGCGTCTGCGCAAGCCCGCCTACATCGAAATCCCCTGCAACCTCGCCGCGGCACCGTGCTCGCGTCCCGGCCCGGTCTCCAGCCTGCTGGCCGAAGCCACCCCGGACAAGGTCAGCCTGGACGCCGCCATCAAGGCCGCCTGCACGTTCATCGAAACCCGTAAGAACGTCGCCATCCTCGTCGGCAGCCGCGTCCGCACCATGGGCGCGCTGGAGCCGATCGTCGCTCTCGCCGACCGCATCGGCTGCGCCGTCACCGTCATGTCCGCCGCCAAGAGCTTCTTCCCCGAAGATCACCCGGCCTTCCGCGGCGTCTACTGGGGCGAAGTCAGCACCGGCAGCGCCCGTGACGTGATCGAGAAAGCCGACGGCGTCATCTGCCTCGCGCCGATCTTCAACGATTACGCAACCGTCGGCTGGCAGTCCGAGCCGGACGCGAAGAACATGCTCGTCGCCGACCTGACGGAGGTCACCGTCGACGGCCAGAGCTTCGCCGGTTTTCATCTTGGCGCTTTTATCAAAGCCCTTTCCGAGAAGGCCCCGAACCGTCCGGCTTCGAGAGAGAATTCGAAATTCACGCCGCCGGTGATCCCGTCCTCCGCTCCGGAAGCGCCGCTCACCAACGACGAGATGGCCCGCCAGATCAACGCGATGATCGACAGCAAGACCACGCTGACCGCCGAAACCGGCGACAGCTGGTTCAACTCCAGCCGCATGACCCTGCCGGGCGGCGCCCGCGTCGAAACGGAAATGCAGTGGGGCAGCATCGGCTGGTCCGTGCCCGCCGCTCTCGGCACAGCCTACGCCGAGCCTGACCGCCAGCACCTGCTGATGGTCGGTGACGGATCGTTCCAGCTGACCGCGCAGGAAGTCGCGCAGATGGTCCGCTACGAAGTCCCGGTCATCATCTTCCTGATCAACAACCGTGGCTACGTCATCGAAATCAAGATCCATGACGGCCCGTACAACTACATCAAGAACTGGGACTACGCCGGTCTGATGCAGGCCTTCAACGCCGAAGACGGCAAAGGCCTCGGCCTGCACGCCCGCACCGGCGCCGAACTGGCCGACGCGATCGCAAAGGCGAAGGCCAACAAAAAAGGCCCGACCCTCATCGAGTGCAGCATCGCCACCGAAGACTGCACCGACACCCTGGTCCGCTGGGGTAAGAAGGTCGCCGGCGCCAACGGTCGTCCGCCGCATCTCGGCTGATAAACCGACTCAGAAACCGCCGCCCGGTCCTGCCGCGCGGCGGTTTTTCCATTCGGAGGCCGGTACGGGCGCCCCTGTCTCAGATGCGTTATCTCAGATCCGTGAATCTTTAAGACATCATCACGGACTGACGGCATCCGCACGCCTCACGGACGGAAAGCGGTCCGGGGCACTGACCGGCGCCGGGAAGAGGACGTGGACCCCTTCGCCCCTTTTCGGTTAATAATCGGGACCAGAGAGACCACATCTCTTTGCGACGCAGGGGCGAGGCCTGCGGGGCAGGGGAGAACGGAACCCCGAAAACCAGCTTCCGGTCCCACAAAGAATTAAAAACAGACGCAGCCCGCGTCTGAACTCGACAAAAGAACAGGACGCGGGCAAATCCCGTCTTACAATCAGGCCAGGTATCCGCAAGGAGGCTCCGGCCACCACGAGGAAGAGTTCATGCGAGTAGGGTTATTCGTCCCGTGTTACGTCGATGCGTTTCACCCGGAAGTCGGACAGGCAACGCTGGAACTGCTGGAGCGCTTCGGCGTGGAGGTCGATTATCCGTTCGACCAGACCTGCTGCGGCCAGCCGATGACCAACACCGGCTGCCACGAAGAATCCCGCGCCACGGAAGAACTCTTCGTACGTAATTTCAGTCAGTACGATTACATCGTCGGCCCGTCCGGAAGCTGCGTGAACCACGTCCGGCACAATTTCGACGCCCCCGAACAGACCGACGACGTCAAACAGGTCCGCGCCCGCACCTACGAACTGGTCGAGTTCCTGCACGATATCCTGAAAGTCGACGCCTTCCCCTGGGCCGAATTCCCGCACAAGGTCACGCTGCACAACAACTGCAACGCCCTGCGCGGCCTGAACATCGCCAGCATGACCGAACTGCGCGAGAAACAGTATTCCAAACCCCGCGACCTGCTCGAAAAGGTCAAAGGTCTGGAACTCGTCCCCATCACCCGCCCGGATGAATGCTGCGGCTTCGGCGGCACCTTCTCCGTGTTCGAGGAAGCCGTCTCCGCCCGTATGGGCCAGGACAAGGCCCGCGACCAGGCCCGCTCCGGCGCTGAATACGTGACATCCTCCGACAGTTCCTGCCTGATGCACCAGGGCGGCTGCGCGGAACGCCTCGGCCTGCCGACGAAATACATCCACATCTCGCAGATCCTGAACGGGGCACGGGCATGAGTCAGCAGCAGAAACCGGACACCCCCGCCGGCCGCACGAACGAGGGCGCCCCGGCAAACCTCACCCACGGCGCCGGCGCCAGCGTCACCATGCCCGCCCGCGGCCCCGAGCCGCAGCCACGCGGCGCCATCATCCGCGGCAACCACCCGATCAACCAGGCTGAAGCCGCCAAACGCTTCATGGCCGCCCCCGAACATCTGGCGATGCACGACCAGCGCCTCTGGGATCTCCGCCAGAAGCGCGACCGCCAGAAAGACCAGATCGAGGAATGGGAAGAGCTGCGTCAGCTCGCCTCGGACATCAAAACCCACACGCTGACCCATCTCGATACCTATCTCGAGATGTTCGAGAAAAACGCGAAAGCCAACGGCGTCCACGTCCACTGGGCGAAAGACGCCGCCGAGCACAACGCCATCGTTCTCGACATCCTTCGCTCGAAAAACGCAAAGCGCCTCATCAAGAGCAAATCCATGCTCACCGAGGAATGCGGCTTCCGGGAATACGCCGGCGAACACGGGATCGAAGTCGTCGAAACCGATCTCGGCGAGCGCATCCAGCAGCTCGATGACGAAGCCCCCAGCCACGTCGTCGTCCCCGCCGTGCATAAACTCCGCACAGACGTGGCAGCGGTTTTCGCCAGAACCATGGGCACCGATCCCAATGACTGCGAAGTCACCCACCTGGCCGAAGAGCAGCGCGACCACACCCGCCCGCTGATCCTCAGCGCCGACGCCGGCATGACCGGCTGTAACTACGCCGTGGCCGAAACCGGCTCCGTCGTCGTCTGCACCAATGAAGGCAACGCCGATCTCTCGGCCAACACCACCGGCCTGCACATCGTCTCCGCCGGCATCGAGAAGATCATCCCGAAGCTGGAAGACGCCGCCGTCTTCGTCCGGATGCTCTCCCGCAGCGCCCTCGGCTCGCCGATCACCCAGTACACCTCGCATTTCCGCGGCCCCCGCAAAGGCGGCGAAATGCACATCGTCTTCGTCGATAACGGCCGCACCGACCGCCTCGGTCTGGAAAAATTCTGGACCTCGCTGAAATGCATCCGCTGCGGCGCCTGCATGAACACCTGCCCGGTGTTCCGCCGCTCCGGCGGCCTCAGCTACGGCGCCACCTATGCCGGCCCGATCGGCCTGATCATCGACCCGACCTTCAACCGGCACAAATATTCGACACTGCCTTTCTCCTCCACGATGAATGGCAGCTGCACCAATGTCTGTCCGGTGAAGATCAATATCCACGAACAGATCGCCGACTGGCGTCGCGTCCTGTCCGAAAATCATGAAATTCCGGCCTTCAAAAAGAGCATGATGAAAGCCGCAGGCATGCTGCTGGCGTCCCCGAAGCTCTATCGCGCCAGCCTCCCGGTCGCCGACAGCGCCCTGCGCCACCTGCCGCGCTTCATTGTCTATAACCGGATGAACACATGGACGCGCGGCCGCGAAATGCCGCATGTGCCAAAGGAAACCTTCCACCAGTGGTATAAGAAAAACCGCGGCAAGAAGGGGAAGAAGTCATGAGCACCGAAAGCCGCGCGGCCATCTTCGCCGCCATCCGCGCCAACCGCCCGAACATCCAGCCCCCGCTGCCGGACGTTCCGTTCTTCGACACAAACGCCCCGGCCGATCTCGTGCCGCCTTTCGTCGAGATGCTCGGCAAAATGGGCGGCTCCGTGCTGGAAGCAAAGGACGGCGACCCCATCGCCGCCCTCCGCGCCGCCATCACGGATAAAGGCATCATCGCCACCTGCGTCCCGGAACTGCACGGCGATCCGTCCCTGCAGATCCGCGCAATCCGCCCCGACATGGCCCCGACCTCTCTCGCCGATGTCGAAATCGGCGTCGTCCGCGCCTCCTTCGGTGTCGCCGAAACCGGCACCGTCTGCCTCACGGATGACGAACTCATCGTCAACACCAGCGGCTTTCTTCCGCAGCACCTCATCGTCCTGCTGGACCCGAAGCAGATCGTCGCCAACCTGCACCACGCCTATAACCGCCCGGAAATGCGCAGTCATAACTACGCCGTTTTCCAGACCGGCCCGTCCGCAACAGCAGACATCGAAGGCGTCCTCATCCACGGCGCCCAGGGCGTCCGCTCCCTCCGCGTCCTTTTCTGTCCCGCCTGATATCACCCTCGCGGGTTTCCGGGTTCCGCCCGGCCCCGCTAAGACATGGCGCGAAGATATGGCCTGATTCCGGCAGTCAGTAACCGGATCGGGATCGTGCCACTGCCCGGGCCGGGCAATGAAAGCCCGGCGACCGGATCAGTCCGGCAGCCGCCGCAGCCGCTCACGATAGAGAACCGCCCGATCCTGATAGGACAGACAGCCGCGCCGCATCATCTCAATCTGGGCTTCCGTCACCGTGCCGATCACCTTGCCCGGCTGCCCGCGGATCACCGAGAAATCCGGAAACTCCTTCCGCTCCGAAATCAGCGTCCCGGCCGCGATCAGACAGTTCCGCCCGATCCGCGCCCCGTTCATGATCACCGAGCCCATCCCGATCAGCGATCCCGCCCCGATCTCGCAGCCATGCAGCACCACCATGTGCCCGACCGTCACATCCTCACCGATCCGCAGCGGCCAGCCCGGATCAGTATGCAGCACCGCATTATCCTGAACGTTGCTCCCCCGCGCCACGCTGATCAGCTCGCTGTCGCCGCGCAGCACCGCGCCAAACCAGACGCTCGCATCCGCTTCCAGCCTGACCGAACCGATCAGCACCGCATCCGGCGCCACATACCCCGCCCGGGCGGAAATCTCCGGCCGGCGCCCGTCAAACTCATACAGCATCCCTGACTCCGTTATCCGCTTCGAGAGACGCCAGCGCGATCCGCGCGCTCGTCCCCGCGATATGCTCCCGCATCAGCTGCGCCGCCCGCCCGCTATCCCGCGCCCGCAGCGCCTCCATGATCACCTCATGCTCCGCAACCGCGACCGCCCATTCCTCCTCACGCTTCTTCACGATGAACCGGCAGGCATGAATCCGCGTCAGCACCTGCTGATACATCTCCGTCAGCGCCGGATTGCGCGCCACCTCAAAAATCGCCTCATGCATCTTCCGGTTCTGCCGCAGATACCGCTGCTCATCCCGACGCTGGTAACTCCGCATCATCAGGTCATGCAGATCCTGAAGATGCTCCAGATCACGCTCTGTCATCCGCGCACAGGCCAGTTCTCCCGCCAGTCCCTCCAGCGCCCCCATGATCGGAAACAGATCGCGGATATCCGCTTCCGTAATCTGCGCCACAACCGCGCCCCGGCGCGGCAGCAGCTCGATCAGCCCCTCCGAAGCCAGAACCTTCAGCGCCTCGCGCAGCGGCGTTCTGGAAATGCCGAACTGTTCGCACAGCGTCTTTTCCGAAATTTTCTGCCCGGGCACCAGAACGCCATCCAGAATCATGCCCCGCAGCGCGGTCGTCACCGTGTCATGTAAATTCAGACGGGGAATGGCGGTCGGCGTCGTCATGAAAGGCTCTTTATCCATTGCTCAGCGAAACATCCGGGCTCAGCGAACATCCGGCTCTGCCCACACCCGGATACGTTAAACCAGCCGGTTTCCAAAGGCCGCAGCGTTTCCCGGCGGGCAGGGCAGGGGCCTGAAGAGGCGGCAGGTCAGTGTCCATGCGCCTCCCGAAGCCCCCCGACAGATACCGGCACAGGCTCATCCGGCCGCTGCCTGTCATCCGGCGGCGCCGACGGAAGAAAATGAAACGCCAGCACCGCCCCGACCAGAAGCAGAATCACCGGACCGTAAAACGGCAGGCTGTAACTGTGTGAAAGCTGAATGATCAGCCCGAACGCAAACGGTGAGAGAATGCCCGCGACAGCCGACCCCGTGTTCATGATCCCGCTGCCCGTGCCGGCATACTGAGGCGCCATGTCCATCGGAATCGCCCAGATCGGCCCGACCGTCAGTTCGAGGAAAAAGAACGCCAGCCCCAGCGCCAGCCCGATCACCGTAAGATTATGGATAAACAGCGCCGGCAGCAGACACAGCATCGACCCGATCATGCTCGTGATGATCACCTGTCGTCGTGCCTGCGGCAGATTGCCATGCCGCCGGAAAAGATGATCGGTGAACACCCCCCCGCACGTGTCGCCGGCAACCCCGGCAGTAAACACACCGAACGAGAAAAAAGCCGTATGACTCAGGTTCAGTCCGTAAGCCTGCACGAAAAAACTCGGCAGCCAGGTGATATAGAGCCACAGCGTCCAGTTGTAGCAGAAATAGATCGCCGTCGCCGGCATCATCTTCCGCACCAGCATCCCCCACGGCACATCCCGCAGCCGTGACGCCACGCTGCTTTTCTCAATAACCGGCAGCTCCTCCAGATCCGCCGCCGTTATCCCCGGATGCTCCGCCGGACGGTCCCGGAACATCAGCGCCCAGGCCAGCGTCCACCCCAGACTCACACAGCCCAGAGCCACAAAAGCCCCGCGCCAGCCCAGCCACAGTGCCACCATCACCGTCAGCGGCGGCGTCACCGCATTCGCCAGCCGTGACGAGGAATGCATCATCCCCTGCGCATAACCGCGATGACCCGACGGCACCCAGGACGTTACCGCCCGCGTCGCCGCCGGAAACGTCGCCCCTTCGCCGATCCCCAGCAGCACACGGATCACAATCAGCGAAAACAGACCACCGGCCATCCCGGTCAGAACAGTCGCCACCCCCCAGATGATCCCGCAGACAATCAGCGTCTTTCGCGCCCCCATCCTGTCAGCGACACTCCCGCCCAGGATCTGCAGAAGCGCATACGGATAACCAAACGCCGAAAGCGCCAGCCCGAGCTGCACATTGGAAAGATGAAGGTCCGCCGCCATCAGCGGCGCCAGAGTCGAGATATTCACCCGGTCGACGTAGGTGATGAAATACATCGCACAGATCAGACCGAAGATCCGCCCCGGAACAGTCGTAACCGTCCGATGCAGATACGCGGCGATCGACGAGCCATGCGAAGGCGCGCCCGTATTCGTTGTCGTTCCCGGACGCGGAGCCGTCCCGGTATTCGGTCCTTCTGACATTGCCAGCCTCGTTCTTGTTTTTTCTTTTCAGGCTTTTCTGTCCCGCCGCGTCTTCTCCGCCGCATCCGCCTCTCCGTGCTGAACGATGCGGACACGCCGGGGATGCGTATCGATGCTTGTTATAGCCGATTAAATTGTATTATGAATGCAAAATACAAAAACCCGTTCAATCACGAAAACGGGAGAAACAGGGAGAGCCCCGATGGACGCAGAACTCCGCCCGGAAATCGTCAGCCCCGCCAATGATCATCAGATCAGCGATCACCCGCACGCTGACACGCCCGAAACACCGCCCCGCGAAGCCACAGCCCCGAAACGGCCGCTGCCCCTCGCCGGTATCCGTGTTCTCGACGTCACTCAGGTCATGGCCGGCCCGGTCTGCACCATGCTGCTCGGCGATCTCGGCGCCGACATCATCAAGATCGAGCCCCCCGAAACCGGCGATCAGACCCGCGGCGCCATGGGTTTCAAAATGAAGGGCGACGACAGCATGGGGTTCCTGAACATGAACAGGAACAAGCGCAGCATCGCCCTGAACCTCAAAAACCCCGCCGGCCGCGAAGTCTTTCTCGAACTCGTGAAAACCGCCGATATCCTCGTCGAAAATTACCGCCCCGGCGTCGTCCGCAAACTCGGCATCGATTACGACACACTCTCGAAAATCAACCCGCGTCTCGTCTACGCCAGTATCTCCGGCTTCGGTCAGACCGGCCCCTGGTCCGACCGCCCCGGCTTCGACCTCATGGCCCAGGCCATGTCCGGCGTCATGAGCGTCACCGGTCATCCGGGCGGTCCGCCGGTCAAGGCCGGCGTCCCGGTCGCCGATATCGGCTGCGCCCTCTTCGCCACCTACGCCATCCTCGCCGCCTATATCGGCTGCGAAAAAAGCGGGCAGGGCCAGTTCATCGACGCCTCCCTGTTCGACTCCGCCCTCGCATTTTCCATCTGGGACATCTCCGAGCACTGGGGAACCGGCGTCATTCCGGGACCACTCGGCACCGCCAACCGCATGAGCGCGCCCTATCAGGCCGTCCGTTCCTCAGACGGCTACTTCGTCATGGGCGCCACCAATCAGAAACTCTGGCAGCGCCTCTGCAACGAAATCGACCGCCAGGATCTTCTGACCGACCCGCGCTTCACCACCATCTCCACCCGCCTCGCCAACCGCGAAGTCCTCATCGAGGAACTGGAAAAAACCTTCACCACCCGGCCGTCAGAAGAGTGGGTCACAACCCTGCTGGCCAAAGGCATTCCCGCCGGCCGCATGAACACCTACCCGGAAGCCTTCGAAAGCGATCACGCGAAATTCCGTGAAATGAAAATGGATATTCCGCATCCCGTCGAAGGCACGATCCCCAATATCGGCTTTCCGGTAAAACTGCGCGGCACCCCGCAGACCGTCCGCCGCCCGCCGCCGCTCCTCGGCGAACACACACGCGAAATTCTTGCAGAACGCGGGCTGAACGAAGAAACCATCGAAAAACTGGCGGAAGAAGGCGCCTTCGCATCATGAGCGCGCCAGCGTCCCGACCAGACAATGCCGGTCAGGTCACACTGTCCATAAACGATGATATTGCAACCATCGTTTTCGACCGGCCCGAAGCGCGCAATGCCATGACCTGGACCATGTATCAGGATCTTGCCGCCGCCATCGGACGCATCCGCGATATCCCCTCCCTCCGCGTCGCCGTCCTGCGCGGGGCAGGGGGGAAAGCCTTCGTCGCCGGCACCGACATCACCCGGTTTCGTGATTTCCGTTCCGGCGAGGATGGCGTCGCCTACGAGGAAAAAATCGACAGCGCCATCGCCGCCCTGGACAGCATCCCGGTCCCGACCGTCGCCGTCGTGGAAGGGTATGCCGTCGGCGGCGGCCTCGCCATCGCCAATGCCTGCGATCTCCGCATCGCCGCCACCGGCGCCCGCTTCGGCGTCCCCATCGCCCGGACCCTGGGCAACTGCCTCTCCGCCGCCAATCTCGCCCGCCTGACCAGAACGCTCGGTCCGTCCTGGGTCCGTCGCATGCTCCTGCTCGCCGAAATGCCGCCCGCAGAAGACCTCGCCCCCACCGGCTACCTCGCCGCCGTCGTCCCGCCGGAACAGCTCGAAGAGCAGATCGCGAAAACCTGCCGCCGTCTGCGCGAACATGCCCCCGTCACCCTCGCAGTCACCCGCGAAACCCTCCGCCGTCTCGAACGGCGCACCCTGCCGGATATCTCCGACCTGATCCGGACCGCCTATGGCAGCGCCGATTTCCATCGTGGCGTCAGCGCCTTCGGCACCGGTCAGGCCGCACAATGGCAGGGAAACTGACAGGATTTACAAAAATAAATGATTACAACTCTGTCGTTTTTCAGACCGGCTTCTCCGCCACGTCTAACATTGAGGATGTCCTCATTCATAACGTCAGGAACGTAAGCTCTCTGCGCACCCTCTTCCATCTGAAAACAGTTCCGTAAATTCACTGTCCTGACCGGGAAGTATTTTCAGGGACCGGACCTGAAACCCGGAAGGAACCGCCGCGCAAAAGCGTATTTATTCCAGATCATCTGCCCATCTTAGCCAGATTCAAAAAGCACTTCACAATAAGTAATTGATAAAAAGTAATAAAAGTTTCTGGGCGTCGCCTTTTCCAAAAAAAGCTGTGGCTTCTGAAGCTTTTAAAAAGCCGTTTATGTATTTTGCAAACAGCAGACAAAACAGGGCTCTGCCCTGCACCCGGAAGGGATCGCAGATCCCTTCACCCATTTAATTTAACAGACCGGACTCACAGGGACTGTGTTCCTTTGCCGGATGCGGGGCAAAGCTCTGAAAACCAGCGCCACAGATACCCGCAACATACCCCCGTAACGCACCTCAGAACTGATACGCCAGCCCGAGCCGGAGCTGCACGTCATTCTCCCACGACCGCACTCTGTAAGAACTGTGGAACTGGCTGTCCGTATCCAGGCCCACATCGGAACCCGCACGATAGACAGTGTAATAATACAGCGGACTGCCATGAACAGGCGTCGTCTTCATGTAAGTATAGCGAATCCCGCCGGTCAGATGCAGGCTGCGCGTCAGACGATAATCCAGCCCCACATCCCCCCGCCATTGCGGCCGTGAGGAGTCCGCCCCGGTCGCCTGCAGAACCTGCGCCCATCCCGCACGGCCCCGTATGACCAGCCGGTCCGTGATCGCATAATCAAGATGCAGCGCCAGCCCGACATACCCCTTGCCGGAAGCCGTCAGCGAACTGACCCCGCCGGCGAAATAACGGCCCTGAATCACAGGCGTAATCAGAAACCGGTCATGCGCCAGCAAAAAACCCTTACCCAGCTCGCCGGTTACATTGATCCCCGAACGGTTCAGCGTCCGCCTGTCGCGGAGAACGTAAGGTCCGTTCGAAGGCATGGAACTATAGCGATAACCAGAGTCTCCATCGCTCAGATCGAACGACGCCGCCGTATACAGATGTTTTATGCTCCCGGCATCGAACATGGACTGCGCGTCAGCCTGAAAACCCGGCATCCAGCCCGACCAGCGCGTCCGGCCATAATCAACGGACGTATAGGATGGCGATCGCCCGGCATAACCATAGGAAAAACGAGAGTCAGAGTTCGACGCCTGACCCCGATAACTGCCGGTCACGGAAAGCCCGACCTCCCGGTTCACGGCAATCACCGGCAGCGAATCAGCCGCCGCCGGACCATCTGCGAAAACAGCGCCGGTCACGGACAAAAAACCAGCGGCAACAAGCGGAGCTTTTACGAAAAGCCCATTTTTTCTCGGCATCATACACAGACAGCTCACAGACAAACCTGTAAAACAGTCCTGCCATGTAACGATTCTGAATAAAACATTTCTTACTGTGTCAGATGCTCAGTGGAACTCCTCTGTAAGTTACAGAGGAATTTCTGAGGAATATTTTCCCGGCAAGCATCAGGGAACGCCGCCTTTTTGAAAAAAGGCGGCCCCCAAAAACTTTTGTTATTTTATCAGAGATTTAGCGCGAAATGTTCTTCGTGCCGACTGAGGCGAACGGATAACCGGGACTCAAGAACAGAAACCACCAATCTGTTACGAAAATCTTCGCACATTTGAGGCCTTTGAAACAGTCTCAGAGCACCAGTTCATCAGAGCGGAAAACGGGCGCGAACCCCGCGCACCCGCTACAGCACCCCGGCCGGTTACACCTCATCCCCCGGCCGCTTCGGCAGCAGCGCCGGCACAAACACCAGCGTCGCCAGCAGCGTGCAGCCCAGCGACAGCAGCAGCAGACGTCCCATGCTCGCCGTCCCCGGATGATGCGACAGCGCCAGCGACCCGAACGCCGTCCCCGTCGTCAGCGCCGAGAACAGCACCGCCCGAGCCGTCGGGGAGGCGAGGGGAGACTTCACCCCCGCCCGCCAGTTCATCACAAAGTAGATGTTGAACGACACACCCACGCCCAGCAGCAGCGGCAGCGCAATGATGTTGGCGAAATTCAGCGTCTCCGGAACCACAACCACCAGGATCACCGTCATCAGCGCCGACAGGATCAGCGGCGCCAGAACCAGACCCATATCCAGCACCCGCCGCAGCGCGAACACCAGAATGATCGCAATCATCACAATCGCCGACAGCGCCGCCACCGTGAAGGAATGCACGATCGTCCGCGCCGCCTCCACAATGTCCACCGCCGATCCCGCCATATCCGGCGACAGCGTCTGAACTGCCTTCACAAACCGGTGCAGCGCGCCATTGCTGGACATCACGCCCTTCGGATGAATCTCAACCAGCGCCCGTCCGTCCGGCAGCAGATAATCCCGCGCGATAATCTCCGGCACGTCCTTCATCGTCACCGGCTGCGCCGACAGCACATCTTTCAGCGAGTCCAGCTGCATCGGCAGGAACCGCACCAGATCGTCATTGGCCCGCACCGCCAGATCGTCCGGCGCCGTCGCCAGCTTCGCCAGCGCCGCCTGAATCCGCCGCAGCGGATCATTCGCCGCCAGCCCGTCCAGCACCCCGCCCAGAGAGGCCGCCGCCGCGGAAGCCGACGCCCGGATCGCCGCCGCATCCGGCGCCGGCTTCGGATGATCCACAATCAGCGTCGGCAGCAGAATACCCGCCGCATCCTGAATCAGCGCCAGCTTGGTGTCCTGATCCTCGGGAACATAAGACCCGAGCCACATCGCATCATGAACCTCAGGCAGCTTCGCGGCCCGGTCCGCCATCGCCTTCGCCGCATTCAGATCCGGCGCCAGATACTCGGCGCTGTACGGCGAGGACAGCGGGTTCGCCATCAGCAGATGCAGCGTCCGCATCCCCTCGGATTTCGGGTCCTTCGTGTGCAGCGGATCGCCGTCGAACCGCAGGCTCGGAATCAGCGCCAGACCCGTCAGCGCCAGAACCCCGAACATACCCAGAATCCACCAGCGCCACTTCCGGATCAGCCGGTCCACCGGCTCCATCGCCAGATAACCCGTCACCGGATGATCAACCGAAGGCCGGAAAATCCGCAGCAGGGCAGGGAGCAGCGCAATCGTGCAGGTAAACGCCACCAGCATCCCGATCCCGGCAATCAGACCAAGCTGCGCCACACCCTTGAAGTCCGTCGGCGTGAAGGCGAGGAACCCCGCCGCCGTCGCCAGCGCCGCGACCAGGATCTGATGCCCCGTCTCCTCGCCGGTATGGAACAGCGCCTCCTCAAGCCCCGGCAGCCCCGTCTTCGTCAGATGCTGCCCCCGGAACCGCACCGAAAACTGAATCGCGAAATCCACCGCAATGCCGACAAACAGAATGGCGAACGCCACCGAAATCAGATTCAGCGTGCCAACCGCCACCGAGGCGAACCCCGTCGTCAGCAGCAGCCCGACAATCAGCGTCACCACAATCGGAACAATGATCCGCCACGTGTGAACCGCCAGCGTCAGCCACAGCGTCACCAGCGCCAGAGAACCAAGCAGTCCCGCGACCATGCCCTGCGCAACCGTCGCGAACTCCTCGTCATCGATCCGGACCTCGCCGGTGATATAGACATGCGCGTTCCCGGACCGGACAAACTCCAGATCCTTAATCGCCGCCTTCATCGCCGCCGTCGCATTGCCGCCCGGCTGGAACGACCCGTAATCCAGCTTCGGCTGCGTGATCACGAACTGATACCGCCCCGCCAGATCGTTCAGTCCGCCCGCCAGCAGCTTCTGCCAGGACAGCGGCTCCGGATGCCCCGCCGCCGCGGCTTCCAGATTGGTCGCAAACCCGTTCAGCGCCGTCTGAAACCCGCCCAGACTGGCCTGCCCGCGCTTGATGCCCTCCGCAATCAGCCCCAGCGAATCAAACAGCCCCCGCGCCGAAGGATCGGCCGCCAGAGACCCCAGAAACGGCTGAGCCGACACCGTATCGTCCAGAACCTTGCCCAGCGGCTTCGTATCCAGAAACATCAGCCCGTTGCGGTTCAGATACGGGTCGTCATCCGGCAGCCGGACATAGGTGAAATTCTCGTGATCGGTGGAAAGCTTCGCCGCCAGAGCCCGCGCCGTCGTCCGGCCCTCCTCAGGCAGATCCGCGTCGATCACCGCAACCAGCAGATTTTCCTTCTGCGGAAACAGCTTCCCCATCTGATCGGAACGCTGTTTCCAAGCGAGCTTCTCCGACAGCATCTTGCCGGTGTCCGTCGTGACGCCAAGATGTGTCACGCTCATCCAGACCGAAATCGCCGCCAGCGCGAAGAAGAGCGTAACCACGACATAGGCGCGATGCGCGCAGATGACGATAAACCGGCCAATAAGTGTGGAGATCATTGCAGTGCGTTCGGCCCCTGGACGTTGGCGCCGTATGACGACGACCTGACGCGGACATGCCATTGCGGGACAATGACAGCCGTCCCGGATGGACAAGCGCTTCCTTTGGCGCAACACGCCAGCCCGCGCAAGGCCACGACACCTCCGCTACATGTTCCCTGCCGGGCTGTGCATCGTGATCAGCGCCCTCCGGAAGGAACGATATCTGGCTATGCCGGAAATCCACTCCGGGCGGCAATGGTCTTCCCGCGCCGGGCAGGAGAGGGGACAGGCAGGCGCCTTCCGGCGGAGTCCCATGAACGCACACACGCTTCTGACACGCATTTCTGAGATTATCCGTATGTCATTTGTTCAGACGGAATGCCTGAAAGGATACTCCGTGCGCAGGTGGCCGCCTTACCGGCGCGGAAATGGAACGGAGCAGTCCCGGGATTTCGCCTTCCGTCAGTTTTCTGCTGCCGGGCGGATGAAGAGGATGTTTCGACCTCGTCGTCGTCCGGACCGGACACGGCTGAGATCTGGTGCAGATCAGGATGCAGATAAACGGACAGAACAGAAAAAGACCATTTCGCCGGCGTCGACGGCACGATTATTTCTGACCATCCACAATGTAAGAGATTGTAATAAAATACGGTCAGCGGACAGCCATTCGGTCTTGAAGAGGGCAGGCAGACCCGGGTATATGACATATAGTCATCAGGGAGTTCATTTTTAGAATAATCCATGCGACTTTAGCATCTTTCCGGGGCTTTTCCGGATTATGTTATGCGTAATCTTTGATGTGGTGGCCTCCGATGATCTGTGCCGGATGGTCCTCTTATGCGGTAGGCTGGAATAATTTTTGCCGTATCAGGAGTGGAATCTATGTATCACAGTCAGACTGCGGGCGGCTGGAAGCATAAAGCTTTCTGATACTATAATAATTGCGGGATATAGTCCCGGTGGCCGGAGTCTGGAACGAGTGCCTCCATTACCCGGACACAAAGCATCATCTCCGGTTTCATGAAGCCATGCGGCTATTCCATGTGTAATACATAACGTCAGGCATTTTCTGCCAGCTGGTCGTCTTTGTCATCTGACAGCGAGGCAGTCGCTCAGATTACTAAAATGTGAGGACGAACCGGGAAGCCGGCGTCGTCCACTCCCATAACCGCAGTCGTATCTTTGCCGGGGGACTGTTCGTTGTCGTCACCGACAACAGAAAATTCCGATATATCGAAGGGGCGAAACAGGAAACTGATTTGCGAAAGCTTATAACGGAAAGCATGGTTATATAATATAAAAACCCACTTCAGGTATATTTACAACAAGAAATTATTTATGTATTTTAATAAAAAAATAGATTTCGTGCTGGTATAGAAGGGGAACTGCATTGTCTTTCTGTGTTGTGGGGGCTGGTTTTAGTGGCGCTGTCATAGCCCGGCATCTTGCCGAACGCGGGCACAAGGTCACTCTTCTGGACGAGCGTCCGCATATTGGCGGTAATTGTTACACCGAGCGTGATGCGGAAACCGGTGTCATGGTGCATCGCTACGGTCCGCACATTTTTCACACTGCCGATCAGCGCGTCTGGGATTATGTCAGACGTTTTGGAACGTTTCATCCCTATATCAACCGTGTGAAAGCCGTTTCAGAGGGGCATGTCTACTCCCTGCCTGTCAATCTTCTGACAATCAACCAGTTCTTTGGCACCGTCATGGGGCCGAAGGAGGCCCGGGAATTCATTGAGACAAAGGCTGACAGGTCCATCACCGAACCCCGGTCTTTTGAAGAGCAGGCGTTAAGCATGATCGGCCCCGAGCTCTATCGGGCTTTTTTCTATGGCTACACACGCAAACAATGGGGGCTGGAGCCAACCGAACTGCCCGCCTCCATTCTCAGACGTCTGCCTCTGCGTTTCAACTACGACGACAATTACTTCAGTCACCCGTATCAGGGAATGCCCGAGGAAGGTTGTACCGCCATCATCCGGAATATTCTTGATGTAGATGGGATCAGTATCCGGACGTCCTGCTCTTTCGAGAATATCGAAGAAGATTTCACGCATATCTTCTATACCGGACCGATCGACCGTTATTTTAAATTCAGACTTGGGCGGCTCGGATACAGAACGCTCGACTTTGAGCGGTTTACCGATGACGGAGATCATCAGGGTACCGCTGTCATCAATTACTGCGATGAACAGGTTCCTTTCACGCGGATATCCGAACATAAGCATTTCGCTCCATGGGAGCAGCATAAGTTCTCAAAGACTGTTTGCTTTCGCGAATACAGCCGCCTTGCTGAACAGGAGGACGTGCCTTATTATCCGATCCGGCAGGTTAACGAAAAACGTATGCTTGACAGCTACATAGAACTCGCCCGGCAGCAAAAAGGGGTTTCTTTTCTCGGACGCCTCGGAACGTACCGTTATCTTGATATGGATGTGACTATAAGCGAAGCATTGATGGCCTGCGACAAAATCGACAGCGCTCTGCAGATATCGCCGTCAGAACTGCCAGCTTTCTTTATCGATCCACAATGAATGAGTAGGATGGTTCTTCCGTAATCAGTCTTTGAATAACGATGTGATAGTTCTTCTGCTCGCAGTCGCACGAGGTGCGACATGACAGGGTTGCCGCGACGGTCACCAATCGATCCAGGAATCTGTTCGGAAAATTATGGATGAGGATTTCGGCCCCATGGCATTGCTGCCCGTGGCAGTGGTATTCACGCCCTGTGACATGTCAACGCACCACTCTAAATCTTGGAGCGGGTGCCGCGATTTGGTAATCTAACCGAAGATTCGCCCCATAATCGTCCGCCTGTCCACCCATAGTCGAAATTTCTGGATCGCGTTGAGGATGATCCGAATCTCGGCGCTGTCGTAGCGTCCGCTGTTAGTTAATCCTAATGACAACTGCGACGAACTGAGCGGCAGTGGGGAAACTCGATTTCAGTTTATCACAGCGTGTTACAGGGCCTCTGAACTGCGTCAGTCCGGCGAGGCCGGAGCGCGTACAACAGACTTTTTATGGAGGCCGTGCTGTGGATTGCGCGCATCGGCGGCCAGTGGTCCGATTTGCCTGCCGTATTCGGCAACTGGAACGCCGACGTATTCAAGGGATTTTTCGATGACCTGCCTGACTACCCGGGCAGGGAATATACCATGGTCGACGCGACGATTGTGAAAGTTCACGGCGGCGGCAAAGGGACCAGGGGAGACTCAGAGCCAAGCCACAGGGTACCCGAAAGGCGGAATGACAACGAAGATTCTCGCGCTGAAACATGCTCGGGCAATCTCGTGCATTTCCGTTTGATGCCCGGCCAGCGCTTAGACAGTGTGGAAATGCCACCATAGTAGAAACTTTTTAATCGCAGGCCCGTCTTCAACGATTGCCTTTGAATAACAAAGAAATACTCAATACAACAGCTTAGAGCCTGTTTGGAAATTCAGGGATGAGCGTTTATGCGGCCTCTCTGCTCTGGCGTCCACATCCAGAGCTTGAATCACACTTCAACGACTTTCCAAATAGGCTCTTAACAGGTTCCGATTCCGGAACTCTGACAAACTTAAGAAACAGTACTCAATAACAATAAACTTCAACCTGCGAAAGGTGAAGTGGTTCGGAGCCTCTTTGAACTATTTTTATATATCTGCAAATGTGACCTTTTCCAAAAGTCAGCTTTACAGGCTTATGGTCTTTGCAATCAAGTGGCAGATCATTATCTTTCTGGTAAAGAGACTCCCATATGTTTCCGTCTTCGGACCCCATTACGGTAAAATTATTAAATCTGTTCCACAAAAAAGGACGAACGTAGATCACAACACTTCTTATTGAAAAATTACTTTCAAGATCGACCATCCACCATGGGTCGGTCTCAGTATCAGTATGATTAGACGGAGAATTCAGAAATCCATCAACAACGCAAGATGCATCTGTATTTAAATCTGGATTGAAGGAATATTCACAGGTGGAGGATTGTGTGGCCGGCTTCGCAAATGCGATGTTAATCGCCGGTAATTGCCTAGTCCAGCCCTCAGAAAATGCAAAGTTCCAGAATTTCAGAAGAAGATTATGATTCTTTTTTTCCTTTATTTTTATCTCGAGATCATTAACAAAACTATCTCCATCCATGCAGGAAATACCTGTATATAAATTTGATGTTCTGTCGAAAATGGTCTCGACGTCATTAACGAGCAGATTCTTTTTCACAAAATCTTTTCCTGTGACAGGATGGCAAAGAGTTCCCTTTTTGTAGAGGGTCGGGTCGTAGACATATTTATGATTCATGAAATTGAACAGACTTATGTCACATATATCTCTCAGATTTAAGACCGTGGTCTTGTCATCTGATAGAGCCATCGAGGCGGTAAAAGTCTCACAGTAAGGCCAGTCTCTTTCTATGTCTTTTTCGCTAATCAGAGAAATTCGTTTTTTATATAATTTATCAATGAATGTTCCCGAACAGATAATGACCGGAAAAAATGCTTTTGCAGTATTTTTAAACCATCGTTTCACATTTCTGTGATGTTCGGCGTGAGCCGGACTATTTATCTCGGAAATATCTGCGACAAAATCGATTTTCTCTTCAAGGCATCGGTTCAAAAGTGCCTCGACGTCAATATTCAGAATCGCATCTGCTTCGACCATACAATACAAATCATAACCGGGCTTCGATTTCCTTAGTGCATATAAAGCGTAATCACCATTGAAATGAAGATTATTACAGTCTTTTGGAAGATGAGGTAGACCCTGTTGGGAAAAATCAGACGTATGACTGATTTTTTCAAACGGAGACGTGTCGATAATCCTTCCCGTCTCGTCAGCTAATATAACGAAGTCGCATCGAGGCGTCTGACCGTATAATTTTCTCGATAAGCAGTCCGATACTTCATTCCAGAAATGTGTTCTAACAGCAACAAGAATATTTTTGTTTTCTAGCAAAGCTTTTCTCCGGCGCACAAGACATGTTTTGCTACATATATGTTTTAAATCAGGTTAAGGAAATAAAAATAATCGTTAATTTGCTGTTAAATATTTATGCGAGGTTTTTTAGTAGTTGGAGGATACTATGTGTTTCGTGTGAAAAAACTGGTATTTCTGTTGTCATGTTCTAAGAGCCAGTTTGGGAAATTGGTGAAGTGTAATTCACGCTCTGGATGTAGATGCCGGAGCGGAGGGCAGACGGCCCGGATCACGCCCGGGGAGAAACGCTGCCCATCTGACCTGACGGACGAGGAAAGGGAGCGGATGGCGGTTTATGCCAGCCACCGGGCGTCGCGGCCGCCCATGGGAGACCGAATTCTACAAGGCGATCAACGCGGTAAGCTATTCTGTTGGTTCAGGCTGCGACTGACTGATGCTGCCGATCAGCTTGGTTACTGGCGCGACAGTTTCTGTTCCAGGCCATCCATGACTTTGAACTGATGTCCCGGCCGAAGGCAGGAAGACAGCGTGACCAGTCCGACAGCGGCGGTGATCAGCGGCTGGAGCAGCAGAACGCCGTCTCATGCGGGGATAAGGGATGACGATGCCGACAAAGATCGTCGGGCCGCAGGGCATATCGCTATCGATACGGACTGGCGCCTCCTGATTGTCAAGCAGACCTGGGCTGAGATCTCTCAGACCGTGCCAGCGCTCAGGTGATCCTGGATGCGATCCGCAGGCGCTGACCATGGGTGAAGCGTGTGTTTACCGAAAGCGCGTATAACCCACTCAAACTTTTGGCTAAAGCAGCCTCGCCGCCATACTGGCCGGACGAAAGACGGTCTGAAGCTGCGTGCTGTGCTCGACGGCGAGGCTCGTCCTGCCCGTCTTTCTTTGACGCCGGTCAGGTCAGTGACTTCAAAGATGCTGATATAGTGCTGACAGACCTACCGGCCGAAACCGGAGAGGTCGGCGGGGAACACTGACCTTGCCGCCTGAAATGCCCCTGATTTGAGGTAAAGTCTCTCCACCGGAGACAGACGATAAAGAAAGCATGTTTCGCCCAGAATCAGATCATCAGGAGCAGCAGGCAGGCGTGAGGGCGACCGATCCGTGCCGCAGACACGGGATCAGCAAAGCGACGTTCTGCGCGTGGTTCTCGAAATACGGCGAGATGGAGGTGTCGGAAGCACGGTGGCCCAGGGACTTTGATGAGAAGAACGCGAAGCTGCGGCGACTCCCTGCGGAGAGCATGACGGACATCCCGACGCTGAAGGACCTGCTGGCAAAAAAAGTTCATGATGCCCGGTTTGCGGCGAGGTACCTTCGTCTGGGCGATCAGGGAGAAGAATTACGCGCAGCGGCAGCCTCCCGGCTCACTGGCATGGATCCAAAGACCTGAAGCTATGCGTCATGCCGCCCGGATGATGCCGCGATGAAGCAAGCGCCTCAACGGATCAGGCCCGCGGCGTGGCCCCGATTGCGTGTAGGACGCGCTGAATAACGGACCGCGCTTCCGGGTGCTGGCAGTGGCAGCGACTACACGCGTGAATGTCTGAGGTCGTGGTGGATACATCGCTGTCACGCGAATGGCTCGGCCGGGAGTCCATCCGGATCGACAACCATCGTTGTTCGCCGCTGATGATCGTCAGCGACAACGGCGTCTGGATGACCTCGAACGTGATCCTGGCCTGGCAGGAAAAGCAGTCCTTGCTGCGGCACTGCATTGCACCGGGCAAGCAGCAGAACGGGTTCATCGCGAGAGCTTCAACGGCCGGTTGCGTGATGAATGCCTCAACAAGCATCTGTTCCGCAATCTTGCCACGCCTGCCTGGTCATCAAGCCTCGATGGCATAACGCGCCACAGGCTTTCGCTCAGCACGCCAACAAGGGTAGCGGGCAACCCGCAGATCCTGGCTCAGTAATGAGAGCACATTGGGGGCAGGTCACGCCGGATATGACAGTAACAGGATCACGCAGCCGCCTGCAGAACGGAACATCACTTCCATTAGCCCACCAAAGAACAACCGGAAATCAAGGTAACCGATGTTTATATCAGAAGCATCATCTTATCGAAAATATGTTTGCCGGACCCGTAGACTGGCCACGAACTGCAACACGATATGACAGATAAACTCATATATTCATGTCAGCAACCCACATCGCTGTAAGCTTCATCTCCTTGCTCACGGAACGAGTCTCGAGCCTAAAATCGCGCGAGATGAAAAATCGAAAAAATTTACTCATTTTGTCGAGTCAGTGACGTTGTGTTGTCTGATTGACTCATTACCCATGTATATAGACAAATCTGAATATATCAAAACTCGAAGAAAGTCTGGTTAATGATGAGGAACAGCAAAAGCAGTGCCGAACATATAATAGGAAACAATCTCTCTCGTATTCGTCGTGAAAACGGAATTGCGCTTTCCGAACTAGCTGCGGCAATCGATATTTCATATGACAGAATAGCTCAGGCTGAGGCTGGAAGAGTGCGACTGAGTCCGGAAGAATTGATAGCCATTTCTCAGTTTCTGAATATAAAACTCTCCCAATTGCTGAACAACCTGCAATAAACAATTATGTAGCAATTTCTGGACAGAGCACATAACCTAAGGGCCATCTGAGCGTTTCGTTCGCAGCGCTGCGAGCAATACCGCTCTGTATCGCCAAGGTCATGGCATCTCGCTGCAAACCAGGCGTCACCAGTCTTTGCCAGCAGTTCTGGCAGCATAAGTACGTCTGTGACGCCCTGTAAGAAGCTGCTTCAGATCGGCGCTCTACTTCCTCCCGCGACTTGAGTCGCACCGCCTCCTGAAGGCTCCATCCCGCCGTATTTCGATTACTATGTGCAGAACGTCGCATCGCTATTCTGCATATCTCAACCATATTATAAACGTTGTGTATTATACTTGACCGGTGCCATCCTACTAAACGATGTGGCTGGCCTTATCAGCTTGAGAGAATAGATCTTCTATCGGTCAAATATTGTATAATTCCGATTAAAGACGATTCCATCACTATGATGTATCGATTTTTGGAAATTCTGATTTCGCTCTCACTCCACAGTCTTCGATATTCTCATATATATTGGATGCTGACAAAAGATGGAGTGGGGTTTCTAGCCGAGACCGCACTGTTCGTAAGCATTTACGGCGAAAAATGGCAACCATCGTCGGGTCAGAAGCAGTTTGAACTTGCAGAGTTCATGGATGGATAACGGCATCGCCAATACTGTCCGTCCACTGGGAGCCATTCCACCATACAGGGATGCCAACGGCTCTATGGGTACTATGCGAGGATTTACAATCGCTGCAATAGCTCTGCGTGCCTTCAGCAACTCCGGTGTGTGCGAGACTCCTATAGCCGTGGACCGTCAAGCCAAGACCCCCACCTATAGCCTCCTTGGAGCGCTCCAGGATGTTGCCCGTCGCATCCACTTGCAAGGACGCCGCCGCAGTCGAAATGGTATTTTGGAATATGAGATGCCCACCGACGTTTGAAATGAGATTGCCTGTAACGACCATATCGTGATTGGCATTTACCTGTGCCGAAAAGTTTGCATCCGCCCCTGACAGGGTTCCGGTGAACGTCGCTGTCGCGCCATAATAGCCCGCAACGCCCCGCAGGTTTCCCCCGCCGCTGACAGAGGTACCCATCAGCCAATCGCCGTTCGGCGTAGGATACCACTGCACCCAGTTGGTCTTGAATGTTGGATCCATCCCAAGGATGCCGGAGCCACCGAGGACAAGCGCATGCGTCAGCTCAGTATTGCCATTCGAGATAACCCTGAGACCGCAGATTGCACCGTACGCACCGCCGCAAAGGGAGATATCCTGCGTGTCCGTCCCGAACGCGTTCCACTTAATCGCGGCCATGCCGGCACCAGACCGGAACGGATCGCTCGGGTCGGCGTCAACGGAACCGATGATGGCCAGAATATTTTTCGAAGCGTCGCCTTTTGCTTCCCCTTTTCCCGCAATATTGGCCTGCGTCAGAACCATGCGATGCCCCAGAGAGCTCAGGCCCTGCGACTGCGTCATCACATAACCTTGGCCATCCGTTTTCGTCGTGCAAGCTCCTCTCGAGATGAAGCTCGAGGCCTCAATGCCATAAACACCGCAGGTTGCATCACCAATCTGTAGATGGTGGTTAATATATCCACCGAGATACATATCCGTGCTGTCGTCGGTCAGCTTATAGCCATTGCCGTACGCGTTAATCATCACGCCATCAATTTTATATTGATAGTCCGCGGTCTGATTCGCCAGAAGGTCATACTCCACGCCAGTCATGGCACGCGTAATGCTGTCATTACCAGGTGTATATTGTGCCATATCGTTGTGGATAGTCTTGCCGTCCGACATGCCGATGAAGACCGCCTGATCCGGATAATTCCACACGAGCCCCGGAGCTGCCGAGGAGGTGTCCGACAGCTTGTCAATCGAGTCGCCACTGTTCGTGCCTGGCGCGCGTGCGGCTGGATTGATGCTATTCTGTGTCCGCCAGCCCGGCTGTGTGGTATCGTCATCCGTCATAACGGGGAATTTTAGACCACCATCCGAAGTCGTTGTTGCCTTTGAAGCGTCCATGTAAGCGTAATAAACATTCGGTCTGCTGAACCCATGGGGGGTCGGAGCGGTATTATTGCCGTTCTTCCAGTTCGCATACACTCGGATTATTCCCGCACCCCGAATCAGAGCAAGCTGCGCCGGAGTAAAAGAAGGCTTGACAGTGAAGCTTGTCTTACCGAATGTGACGACCCGTTTGATACCATCCGTGTTAGTGATATCGACACCGGCTTTGAGTCGGGGCGGGTTATTGTTCGTCTTGGTGAACTCCAGGACGCCGTCGGTTCCACCCGCGCCGTTACGGTTAGCCATGAAGGATGAATCTGCATCCTGCACAGTCAGGATCGCACCCGAGTTATCCGAATGACCCATCAAGAGTCCAAGCAAATTCAGATAGGCATCCGCGTGATCCTGTAGCCCACCCATGTGGATCGTTCGGGGCGACGAGGGCGTGTCCCCGAAGTTATCGAAGAACGCCGCAAGAGGCCGCCAAGACTTGTCCTTCCACGTAAGGCCATAATCAAGCGGAGCTGTGCCTATGTACGCATGCCCCTGAGCCATTATGTCGGCAGTGATATTCGAGAGGGACGCGATCTCACTGTCCGTCAGGCGTGGTGCCTTCTGTCCGACGTCAGTCTCGCGCAGAGTGGTTGCGGTCAGCGCGCTCGTTGCGGAGATCTCCTTTTGCAATGTGATCAGCATCGGTCCGAGTGCTCCGATAGGTTTCCCATTCATGAATACAGGCGTGCTCCCATCCAGCCCCTGCTGCGGGTGAAATTGCGCGTGAGCAGCAAGCGGGCTGCCGAAGGTCACCAGTGCCCCAAGTATCCGGAGATATTTCATCATATCGTGTTCAGACCGAGATTATCCGCTAGTATGCCATCGCTCAGACACGAATTTCTTTCAAGACGAGAGCCCGTGGTGAAGCGAATTTCTGCAGGCAAAGAAGGCAATCTACCCGGATCATCTGACGTACTCTGGCGGAACGCGACCACCCCGGTTCTCGCGGTATTCATGATCAGATTGTCCGGATCAGAGGTAGTCGGTGCGAAGCTTGTCGTCATCATTCAGCCGGAAATAAAAGGTGGTGATTTGGTCATGTTCATGATCGCCAGACCGCCAGCGCACATATCTCCACAATACAAACTAGTAAAACGCGAGATACGTCAAGGACGTCACATGCAAGACAAACGTAAGCATACGTGGTATGCTTAGACAAAAACTGTCTTACCGCTGTTGTAGAGGGGAGACTAAGATAATAATATAGTCAACGTGCTGGCCACAGAGTGTAGCCTGTTTGTTTATTCCGGTGGTTTGTTGGTGTGATATTTTTCACGCGAGTGGAAGGAAGCCCGGCGGGGTGGCAGATACATCATGGCAGCGCCACGAGCACGAGCGCCATCGCGGCAGCAATACCGCGATCGCAAGCTTCGCTCGCGACGCTGAGCCGGGCGTTCGGGAGCGACCCGAAGACGGTTGCCAAATGGCGCAGGCGCCAGACGGTCGGTGACCGAAAACCGGAGAAACCAAGGCGTTCACTTTCTGTCGTCGTATCCTGCTGCCTCTGCTCGACTGCTGGATGCCTTGCAGGCGAGCAGTCCGCATCAGACTTGGTCGCGCCCTGTATCGCTGCTTTCAACGGAATGGGATCTGGCCATTACCGGATCTGGAGGCGACAGGCCAGAAACGCAGCCCTTCGGGCGCTATCCGATCGGATTCTTTCATAACAAAGGCCAGCCACCCGTGGACTAATGGTCAGGCTGAGCGGATGGCCCGCGCGATCACGACGGCAGCCATCAGGCGCCTGCACCACGGCTGCCATAATCACTTTACGAAATTCGCAAAAAAAGATAAACGCCGCGCATGAACCTTGCTCTCACAGTCGCGCATAATCTCCAGTTCTGGCGGCATGCTCGTCGTCTGACCGTCACCGAGATAGCCAGCAAAGCATCAATCTCTGTAGAGAGTCTCCGGTCCATTGAAGCAGGAACAATTCTACCGACTCCTGAGCAACTTATCTCGATTTGTGAGGTTCTGGCAATTTTGCCGAGTCAGCTTGTCGGTCAGGATAAATAGACGGGCTATTTTTTACGAACATTCTGACTGATCACATTGCGACAACGAAGACGTGGAACTCTCTGTTCTTCCGCTAACTTTACTTCCTGTGTTAAATTCCGAAGACACCCTTAATAAATCATGCGCATCATAAATTAACTTTATCGCCCTTACGGTGGTTTCACGGTCGCCGGCCAAATAAGCAGCATCCGCAATGGCTAATAGTTCTTTTAACATTTATCGTCCACATCTGACACAGCGTCTGCATCATATATCTAATCATTTTCCAAAACGAAACATAGAAAGCTGAATTTTTCAAACATTTTTAATCCTGATGATTTAAGATATTTCTTTTTAAACTCGACTGCTTATTAATGATGCACGCGCTAAAAAATACAACGTGGGCGTTGCTTTCTGTCGCTTTTTTTTCTTTCGAAAATGCAGTAGCGTTTGTTGTTGTTAAGTGCGGCCAGGCGTTGGTTGCCGATTTTAGTGAAAAGAAGTTCAGCTTTTCATGCCCCAGATATTAAGATCAGTTGATTGGACGGGTGTAGTTTTATGCGTGCTACTGGCAGTGGGTTTATCTGACTGCGCCGGACTGCCATCCAAATCTTTGCATACGAATCAAGCGAAAGACGAGATTCCCGCAACGCCCCAAAATCGGGCGCGGTCACGCATCTCGACGGGCGCATGGCTATTCACAACCAAAGATACGTGTCGGGCTACTCTTGCGGCGACGTTCTGGAGTCTTTCTTTTAAAGCTGACGGCCCGTTTGTATTATTCTCATTGTCATGCAAGCACGATATTGCTGCGAGGTGTAGGGATGTAAATGCTACACTCAGATTCTCAGATGTAGGAGTGCACTGGTATCACACATTGCATCGATTCTTACCGGGCGAATATCGCTTAAATTTAAAGTTGACACCGAAAGTCGAAAGCGAGCTGCTGGCAGTTATGAGTGGAGGTAAATTTTTTATAACAACGTCTGCCGGATCGACGGATATTGTTGAATTTACTGGCAGTGGTAATGGTGCTGCGCCCTGGCTTTTTTGTTTACGACGGTGAAACGAATATTTAAAAAGGCAGCGGCGTTGCGTAGCTATATTTTTTCTATTCTTTTGGCGTCTGTATCAGCGCTCTCGATAATATTCTGTTATCGAGAGTATGCTGTGAATATGTATAATTTGAACATACAACAAAAAAACGAAATGCAAATTAAGGGTATTATTTCTGATATAAATAATAAAATATCAAATATAAATAGTAAATTGTATATAAAGCAGAATTTGTTTAATAAAAATCAAAGTGATCTGGCCTTACTGGCTGTTAGCGGGACTCTCAAATCGGTTCAGGTTCACCTGTCAGAGATCGCTGATCGGGCTTTTGTGTGCTCTGACTTTAGTCGCCTAAACGCAACAGAATGCCTTTTGTCACTTCCGTCTCAAAGGAGAATGATCCAGCAATCGGCGATATACAGCCAAAGCGATACTCCGCTGGTTAGTACTGAACCTCTCGACATAAACGTCAAAACCACAATGGCTCTTGCAACGTACCGAGCGCTGCGTCCCGCCAGTCGTGCTGCCCTTATCTCCTCGAGAGGCGAGATATTCTATATTGAGCGCAAAGAAAGTGAGAAATGGAATTCAGTTCGATACTTCGTAGCTCTTCTGTCGCCGAAATATTTTGGTTTTGATGATAAGGCAATATGCTCTCACGTAAAATCTGGAAGCATTACTCTCATATTCCCGGGGGATAACAGAAGAATTTCAATAGATTGCGGTGCGCCAGCAGGTGATATTAACTCTTTGAGAAAAGGTGACTTCGACACTGTTCTTGGCGTACATCTTATTACGCTAATTGGTGATTTAAGAGATGAGCCTTTTGCAACTTTGCGGCCAATCAGTTTTGATCGTACAGGGAAAGGTAAATATTTTATAATTCCCCAGATATCGATTTTATTTGGAATTGTCTTTCTTATGGGTTGCCTGATCCTGTACTCGCGACGTGATAGTCGCTCGTATGTGGATATGGACAATCTGAAGATTATCATGCACGAATTGATGAATGACATTATTTCATTAAAATCATTGGGTAATATGCTGCATGTTTCGCAGCAAGACGGAAGAAGTGAGAAGATACTTAAGGCACTGCGTCTTAATTGCGACTCTATTATTTCGTATTTTGATGGAGTTATTCGATCGCTAACTTCTGGAAATAAACAAATTTCGATATCTAATATAAATTCTAATATATTTGAAATTATTATGGATATTGTTGAAGTATATAAACTGCAGGCAGAAAATAAAGGTCTTGATTTTGTTTCGTCAATAAACCTAAATGATATTAATTCCTGGTATTGTGATCCGATTTTAATTCGTCATGTTCTTAGTAATATCTTGGGAAATGCAATAAAATATACTGATAAAGGAATCATATCTATTTCGGTTTCGATCAAGGATTGCAATGATAAGCATCGATTGTTGATCAGTGTGGAAGATACGGGATGCGGTATAGAGTCCCAATCAAATATTGATATCTTTGCACCCTTTGTGAGAGGAAAAAATATCTCGCAAAACGTTGCTGGTTTTGGCGTTGGCCTGCACATTTGTCAAATTGCAGCAGACCTTATGAATGGAAGTATTTATTTTGAGCCTGGCCAAAAAGGTGGGACAAAGTTTGTGTTCGAGGGTGACATAGAGCCGGCGGTTGTGTCGCGGGTATTGCGTCAGGACGGTCATACGGTTGTTTTGGCAGGGTTATCTCCATCCCACAATACATATTTGATGGATCTTCTGAAATCAAATGATGTTAAAGTAGATACTTCAGACGACAGCTTTACCACCATAGCGGTTTGCGAACGTGTTCTATTTCACTGGAAGAAACTAGATCTTGTTTTGCTCGACGGAGATATTGAAGGGGAGTCAATTGAGGTCACAGTCGAGAAATGTTTGGCCTCATGCGGTGATAAACTCTCCACAATAGCTGTTATTGGAGCAGACTTGTCAGCGCTGAGCACGCCAGGAACGTCTATCGTCAGGCTTGAGTATCCCCTGGACGAGCAATGTATTTTTAATTTATTGAATCAACCGCTCAGAGCGGTAGAGACTGAAAGAAAAGACAAGAAAATAAGGGTGATGTTGATCGAAGATAATCCGGTCAACACGTTTTTCCTTAAATCAGGACTGGAAAGCAGGGACTGTTCCGTATTCACCGCCGCTTCGGGAGAAGAGGGATTGTTACTTCTGCAAAAAGAATCATTCGACTGTGCTTTGGTCGATCTTCGTCTCCCCGGAATATCGGGATTCGAGGTCGCGAAGTGTATCCGGACAGCCAGATGCGGGACGTTGCCGATTATTATCGGAATCACAGCTCATCTTCTGGAGGATGTGTCTTCGGAATGCCGCAAGGCGGGTATGAATGGTGTAGTTTCGAAGCGCTCTGATCTCGCTGACACTGTCAGTTTGATGCGTTCGGAGTTGGCGCGTGCATCGGGTTGCACTGTGCTAAATACTCAAATGTCTCTTCATTCCCATAGCTCAGGCGATTTGATCTCCGAAATTGATGAGATAAAGTTTGACTTTCATAAATTGCAATCCTGCTGGTCCCGTATGGGTAATGTGGCAGTGCGTGAGCTCATAGCTGAGATTTCTGCTGACATGCCGAGGTTATTTGATGAGATGAAGACTGCTATTAGCTCCGGGGAGTTCTTAAAAGCCAGTGATTTGGCACATAGATTCACGGGCATATTTTATCAACTAGGAGGTATTGATTTACATGATCAGTTACTGGCATTTGAAGATTCCTGCCGGGACTCAGACAGCGAAGCTGCGCAAAAACTGATCAATGAATCGGAACTGAGCTGGCAATATGTAAGTCGGATTCTTACGAGATTTCTCAAAGAAACAGTTACAAAAAATGCCGCGTGAATTTGCGGGCGCAACGGACAGTGATCAGCAGGCCTTACCTGAGGAACGTGTCTGCTGCGGAATCCTGCCTGTCTTTATCGTATCCTAACGCAATGGGCTGTTGGTACAATCGACAGCTGAGAGGGGCATGGGATTGTGCAGATGGTATCGCGCAGGGGTTCCACAGTGCGGACAGCGGCTTTGCACAGGCAGACCGCAGCTTGGCCACTGTAAGCTTGCCGGAATTCCTGGTTTTCCAAAGGCCACATGAGGTGGCCGTCGGGATCAGTCGGATTGATCCGCCGGTTTCGTGTCGGTCCCCGGTCGTGACGTCCCGTCTTCGCGCTATACGCTTTTTTCTCCTGGGACGCGGAGCATGCCGGCATCGGCTGCTTCGACCCGGGCACAGGCTTCGTCCTGCTTCGCTTTCAACATTTCACATCGGGCAGATTTCTCAAGCCTAAGGATCACAGGCAGTGGTGTCCCCACGTTGCGTCTCATCAATCAGGCGTCCTTGATGTCGGCCGTCAGCTGTCCTCGAGGGATTTTAATCCGATCATCGCTCAAAGAGCGGCATCTCGAGGCGTCGGCATCGATCTTCTTGCCGTTGATCGACTTCGTGTCCAGGCTTAACAGGCCCTGTCGCGCGCTAGAATCAGAACCTGCACAGACACCCACTCGATGGCGGCCCGGTTGTCTGCCGGAAAGTGGCGATCGTGTCGTGATCTGGACGCAGGTATGCCGTCATGAAGCGTACGCCGATGTCGCGATTGCTGGCGGCGCGATCCAGCGTAAATCCGGTTTGTATAGCCGATCAAAAGCACCAGCGTCAGGCGCGGCTGATGCTGCGCCCTCCCGCCTAGGCGCATCGCGATGGAAAATGCGCTCATCGGAACGCGCTCAATGGCGGCAACAGCGAAATGCACCATATTGTCAGCCGAAAGGCATGACTTGAGATCAGGCGACACAAAATACGGCTGAGGCCGGTCAGACGGAATGAAGCTGCTCATCACGCCACTTCTGCAGCCACGCCGCTGCAATGGGTACCACAACCCGACGGATTGTTTTCGATGAGATGGCGCTTTTTATGCAGATGCCAGTTGTAGGGCGGCTTTGATTTCCGGTTTTTCTGTGGCCGAATACAGGCGGCGATGTTCCGGTCTGCGGGAGACTACCTGACCATCCTGTTGCTATAGCATTCCCGGTATACGATGACCTGCTCTGTCTTATCGGGGAGATCGCTCAGAAGAACCTCTGCTGCGCTGCAGTCAGATGAAGTCGGACCTGTCGCCCCTGACCGTCGCAGATGGCACGAAGCTTTGAATTCAAGCCGCCCTTTGTCCGTCCAATATCGCGGGAAAAGCCCCTTTCTAGGCAAGGGGGCGGCTGTCCGGTGTCCCGTGAAGGATTGCACGGCCTTCGGTATGTGATCCGTTACGGTATTACATAGCGTGCGATGCAGAATGATCTGCCGCCGTGGTCTACGATTTATCAGCAATCCGGGCGCTGGATGGAAACTGGTTGTCTCGACGCTCTGGTCTACGATCTGCGGGTTGTGCTGCGTATTGCGGCAGGAAAGAAGGCCGGACCGTCAACGGCGATCAGCGACAGCCGAATACCGCGTTGGACTCCGGGAAGTAGATCCCGCACCGGCCATAACGATGCAAAAAGAAGGAAGGGATCAAAGCTGCACATGGCGGTCGACACCCTGGGGCATCTTCCGGCCCTGCACGACAGGGAAGACCGGGCAGAATCCATTGACTGAGGCCAGTTAGCAGACGACAGCCGGGAAGTCAGGCTGGCGTGGGCTGATCACGGCCATACCGGGTCAGAAGCAGCCAATGCAGCAAAGCAGCATGATATCACCCTCGAAATCATCAGGCTGCCTCAGGCTAAGTGGGGCTTTGTGTTACTGCCCCGTCGCCGGATTTTGGAGAGACCGTTCGCGTGGACAACCGATCCACGACGCTGGCGAAAGACTGCGAGTGCTGCGCCTCAACACTTGCTGCGATGCACACCACCGCTTTCGCACGCTTCATACTCAGAAACGCTGTCACCTGCGCTCACAAAATGCATAAGGCTCGCCAGCAGAAGCGCCGTTACCAAAGGATCATCTCCATCTTCTCGCGCTCCTTCCACCCGGCAATCCACGCTTGTCTGTCGCGGTCAGATAACATGGACGCCATGGTCAGAGCGTGACCCTCGGCATAAGCATCCCATCCAGCGTCATGCAGGCGCTCGAATTCCAAGTCTGGCGCGCGTTGTACATCAGGTGAAGTGGCAAAAACTCGCCGAATCAGACCGATAATCCTGATCTTTCTCAGCCAGATCAAGAATGGACCAGAAAAGCGGTTTTCCGACTGAGCGATAGAGGGTGCCCTGAGTGTCCGAGGCTCACACAATTGAGCACAGACCGGTGAGTGTGGGCTTAACGGCTGATGAGCGCCGCTCTTTCCATAAAAATAAGACTTCATTTTTTAAAGCACTTCTCCAGACATACGCTCCATGCACATAGTAATTCTAGCCGGCGCTAGCGCTTCTTCAGCATGGAAAAACCGTTGTTCGGCCATGTGGTTGACAGTCATCAGAAAGAACTGGTGCGGACGGCGCCCGTACGAACTGCTTTTAGCAAACGATTAACTACCGAAACATTAACGTTTCCGGATATTTAACAGATGTTAACGTTCTGCAACAGTTTGACATAAGGCGGCTGCCTGAAAAGTGCCCACACCAGAATACTGGTTTCTCGGCCCTCCTTAGTTGCAGCACCCGGGACGTGTCGTCAGTTAAGCTCAGGACACATAGACAGAACATGACGGTCACGACGAAACAGATGGCCGAGCATCTGTCATAGGGTGCTATGATATGAAGCCAGTCCTTGAGTTTTGCGAATATGTTTTCGACGAGGAGGCGCCTCTTATATAAAGATGCCAGATTTAAGGTGGTTTTGATTTGCGGTTTTTCCTCGTAGGAATACAGGCTGCGATATACCGGCCTGCTGGTGATAATCTGGTCCGATTACTATCATCACTCCGGTCTCTGATGAGTTGCTCTGTCTCATCCGCCAGATGAACATCAGTGCCTGTGAAGTCATTGACCTGTCCTGCGGTCAGATAAAGGCGGAGAGGCCGGCCTGCCCCGTCGCTCACAGGCTTATCCTCCATCCGCCAACTCATGAGCCTTATAATGGTGGTTAGCCCAATAAATTAACAGATGTTAAGCCTGACTTATCAAGCCCTTGGAGCGGTCCAAAGGAGCATCTCTGGGACAAAGCATCGAAGTGACCACGCAGTGCGCTCAGGCGAGCCAGACGATGCTCGACATTAGAGAAGTGGTGTAAACAAATTACGTGAACTCGTGTGCGCTACTATCGCACGACGTCTTTCGTTATCGCTAACGCAACCTCCAAAAAGCGTTCCCGTGATGCGTTGCGTCCACAACTGTAGGTTAAACGCGGTTGCCCGATAAACTCCGGCACGGTGGTCATATAAGACGTTAAGCTATATGGAAAACGCGGAGAGATGTTGCGAGGATCGTTTGTGAGTATTGAGAATTTTTCTTCCTGGATGGTCATTACGTTGAATGGGGCACCTGTCCTTCCGCGTGGCGCAACAGTCGTACAGAGTGTGGTATGGTCCGAGATTATCGCCCGACTTCAGAAACTGGACCCAGACAGAAAGACCTGGAGCCAGAAAAAGTGTCGTAATAATCATGATGACTACAATATAACCCTCGATGTTGTCCGAGGCTCTCCGTCTGCACACATTATCCGTCATTTGATGTCCGAAATACGGCTGAGTTTGTCTACGGGACGCATCCCATTTATGGAGGAATTTCAGGAAGCGTCGCGTGCATATGTCGACGAAAGATGGGTGTCCTGGATACGAAACATCTTTATAAACGGCTTGCCCGGATCGGACGGATTTTCTGAGTCAATCGATGCAATAGCATCGCGAATCCCGGAAGTAGATAGATTAGCACGGGCTTTATTCGATCAGGTGATGCCGTTTGCGGATCCTGCGGTTGGAGATTACGTAAAAAAGGTTTTGAATGCTGCGAAGCAATGTGATTGTCGGGAACTTTTTGAGATGATCCGGCTGAGAGGAGGGATTTGCCTTCCGCCGGCCGGAGACTCTTGTTAGCCGGGAAAATCTTGACGTTTTTAAACATGAGATACCCGAAAACGAGATGAGGCGCTTTTTATAATCTTCGTAATCGTGTGTGGGCTGACAGAAACACAGCACTTAGGCTATCGGTCGGTCGACGTATTGCAGCATGAGGAGTGGAGAAAAATTTTTTACTGTCCGCAGCTCATTGATGATCTGCAGATCAGTTCAACGTTACGGAATGGCGTAGCGTGTGACGCCGAGTCATCTTCCGCAATGGGCCACCGTATAACAATAATCACGACCGTGGGTGGGGACGGGCTGTTTCGACGCTCTTGTCATGATTTGAGGGCTATGCTTCGTCTGGCTAGAAAGAAGGCTTAGGCTCAGGACTCATTCTTTGAGCCAGAAGATGAAGCTTGCTGCGATGTGGATTGCAGACATGAATGTATGGGCGCATCTGTCATATCTGGTCGCAACACGTCGCCAGTCTTTCAGCTTTGCGAACATGTTTTCGATCAGATGACGCTTTTTATACAGATGCCAGTTGTAAGGCGGCTTTGATTTCCGATTCTTTTTCGGGGGAATACAGGCAGCGATATTGCGTTCTGCAAGCGATAACCTGATCCGGTTGCTGTCATAGCCTCTGTCCCCGATGACTTCTTCTGTCTCGTCGGGGAGATCTGCCAGAAGCACATCTGCGCCTCTGAAGTCACTGACCTGTCCCGCAGTCAGATGAAGGCGGACAGGCCGGCCCAGACCATCGCACACGGCATGGAGTTTTGAGTTCAGGCCGCCTTTTGTGCGTCCGGTATGGCGGGGAAAAGCCCCTTTCTGAGCAGGGAGGCCGATGTCCGGTGCGCCTTGAGATGTGTCGCATCGATCATCAGGCGTCTCAAACGGCCAGCCTGTTCTGTCAGGGCGACAAAGATCCTGTCAAAGACACCCAGGAGGCTCCACATGATGAAGCGATTATACAAAGTCCTGTGCGGGCCATAGACGTTCGGAGCATCTTTCCACTGAAGGCCGTTGCGGATCACATAAACGATCCCGCTCAGAACACGACGGTCGTCCATGCGTGCCACGCCATGTGCCAGTGGGAAATACGGCCTGATCAGATCCATCTGACGCTCAGACAGCAAAAACACGTCACTCACAGCCCCGTCTCCAGCGGTAAGCCTGTGAATCACAATGCCCCACTCAGTTCAATAAATTAACAGGTCCTGAGCCTAGCCAGCGACCGCGATCATCCGCAGCCCGACACTGCGTTCGACCCGGCAAATGGCGTCAGATTTGGCTCTGATGACGCGAAAAGAAAGAGTGGCTCAAAGCTATATCCGGCCTTTGATACCCTGGGATATCTTCTGACTCTGCACTACCCTGACAGGGATGACGGCGCAGAAGCTGATCTGCTCGCTGAAGCCATCTAGCAGGTAATAGATGGAACCATAGAACCGGCATGGGCCATCAGGATTATACTGGGTTAAGGCCAGCGCATGTCGCTCAAGAACAGGGCGTTACATTCGAAATCGTCAGACCGCATCAGGTTTAAGTAGGGTTTTGTGCCGCAACAGTACCGCTGGATCGTGGAGGGAGAGATCGTTCGCGTGCGCAACATGGTGCAGAAGGCTCGTAAGGATTATGAACGATGTGACTCAATTCTCGCTGCAATGTACATCATCGCTTTCGCAGGCTTCACCTCAGAGATACTGCTCAGTAGCTTACCCAAAGTACATAACACGCTCTGATATTACAATAATCTGAAATCCAGCAACACGAAAAAGAATCGTTAAGCTTGATGCGAAACCCGGAAGTAAAAACATAATAGCCGTGTGATTTTTGGAACGTTGTCAATACCCGTTTTCAAGCTCCGGCCTTTATGGCAAAACTGAACTGAAAACTTTTTACGGTTGGAGCGAAATTTATGGATGAGCATTATGATTTCGTTTTTCGATATGAGGGAGGAAAGTGGACTGCGGAAGATGGTGAAGTCTTTTCTGCAGACGAAGTTATGGACTTAGAAAGGAGGTTCTCTGTCAAATTGATTATTCCTGATAAGAAAACACATCACAATGAATAAGCATGATTCTTAGGGCCTGTTAGGCCGTGAATGACAGAACGGACTGCCTGGCTGTTTTATGATGAGCATGATGCAGTCGGTCTTTTCTGATGAGGCCTGGTCTGTCTGGAAGACGTTGATCGAGGAAGTCCGTCCGAACGGCAGGACCCCGCCGAGGAACCTTCGGCGGACGATATCCGCGATTTTCTGGCGTCATCAGAACGGTGCGAAATGGCGTACCTTGCCACCTGAGTTGGGCCCATGGTGGATTGCAGCACGGTTATTCATTCGATGGTCGAAGCTCGGTGTATGGCAATGCATCTTTGACAAAGTCAAAGATGGGGATCAGGCCCAGGGCATGATCTTTCTTGATGCCACGACAATCTCGTGCCCATCACAAAGCGGCCGGAGCGGCTAAAAAAGGGGGGTCAGAGAACGCCGAAAGGATCATGACGCTCGTGGCCGCTCACGTGGAGGATTTGGCACTAGGGTCTGCGTAGCTGCGGACAGTCATGGCAGCCGCAATGCAAGCGCCTGACGGCTGCCCTTCTGATCGTGCGGGTTATCGGTTCAGTCTGCCCATTGGTCCACGGGTGGCTGGCCTTTGTCAGGCGATGGCCGTCCCGCTGGACCTGCAGATCATGTCGAAACGCATGGAGCGTAATCACGATGTGCCCCTGTTACGGGGCCGCCCGGCGAACTGGATGGCATGTCGGTCAGGATGGTATGGACCCGATAAGGGATGACGCAAAGAACCCGATCGTATAGCGCCCGAAGCGCTGCGTTTCCGGCCTGTTGCCTCCAGAGATCCGGTAACGGCCAGATCCCGTTCCGTTGAAATCAGCGATACAGGGCCCGGCTATGCCAGCGTGAGAGCGTGCTGTCCTGTCCGGTTTAACCAGGGCAACCATTCCTTGCCGCGGGTCGTTCGCTTTACAGGCCGACTGACCGGCCCGGGAATTTTATCATGAAAAATCTGCTTATGAGTCTGGCCGCAACGGCGGCGCTCTCCGCCTGCGCGTTGCCAAAAGAAGATGGCGGTGGTTCCGCTCAGCCGCCCTCCGGTGCGGGTATGGGATCGCAGCCGGGAATGCCGGCCTCAGGCCTCAGCGGCTCTGCCCAGGGCGGAGGAATGGCTACACCCGATCAGTAGTGTTTCATGCCTGACGCTGCGTCTGCTCACAGCGCCGGTACTCTGCTCATTCCGGTTCTCCACAGAGAACAGCGATCATATAAAGATCGCACCGTAAAAAGCACTGACCCTGAGTGTAGAGATGTAGCAGGAGCGCGGGTGGATTGGCTGTGTTCAGATCTGCGCCATCTGTTCGTTCAGTCGCGCTTTCAATATTACAATCTGTTTCAGAGACATGGCGCGGGATTTCAATTTTAGATTTTTCCTTTGGATTAACTGGCCAATCTGGAAATGACGATCTGGTAATTTGCTGGAGGCCAGCATGCAACCGATGACGCGCTGCATGGTTTGATATGCGCGCGGACCTCCTGTTCGGGCATTTACGTGATCAGCAGAAAATCCATTTTTTAAAAATCAATACAGATTGGGAGAAGCGCCGTGCCGGAAGGAAAAGATTTCGCGTTTCAGGCCTATGTGAAGAAGCCTGCGGCAGAAGGTAAGATCTATATCGGTCCCGACAAACTGGTTTTCTGTCGATCCCGCCAGGAGGCGGAACTGCGCTTCGAGCAGGTACGGCAGGGGCTCACCAATGCTGTTGGAGCCCATGTTTTCGCATTCGGGCGTGGATCGGGCCAGTGGGACACATGTCACGTGATCCGGGAATTCGGTGACATAGTTGGCCTGTAGAGCGCTTTTTGTATCTAAGCGGCGGCAATGTCTGTTCCTCAATAATCTCCCGACCTTAGTTGCAGGTCTGTAGGACGGCCCTGGCGCCCGTATGATCGCCGGTCTGGTTTGGCAGATCTGTCGGGCAACCGCTGTGCCCAATCCCGTTACATGCTGAGAGCAGAACGGTCAGCGCCGCAAACAGAAGTCCCATTTTCATTACTCAGTTCTTTCGTTTTGCTCTGTCAGCCATGAGGCAGTCGCATTCCCCACTATTTCTCTGGGATAAACCCTGCCGCCGGTCAGAAGACGTCCTTGATGATGTCATCGCCGATTCCGAAGCCGGCACCGGCGGCCACAGCCTGCCCGAAACCGGAATTCAGCAGATTACCGAAGAATCCGCCTGACTGCGCCGGCTGAGGAGGCGACTGCTGGATAGTGGCCGTGGCAGGCCGGGCCGCTTCGCTGGCAGCCGCCATATGCAGAGCCTGCAGGAGCGCCGTCACCTGCTGCTGCTCAGCCTGAAAGGATAAGGCGATTTCCCGCAGATCCAGCCACCATTCCCGGGCCTGTGAATCGCCTGAATTTGCCGCTGCCTGCAGCTTGCTGCCCAGCGTCTGAAGTGCCTGAACAGACTGCTGAGCCTGGCTTTGTAACTGCGTATAGGTCTGGTCGATGGCCTGGACGTCCATTGTGCGCCTTCTGTGTCGTGAATAAACCTGAAACAGCATAGGCCGGACGGGATTTCGTTGCCAGGCTCCGGCACTCGTTCCTTGAGGCAGGAGATGACGCTTGCGACAACATCAGTGGTGGGCATGATGTATGAGCAGACCCGTTATGTGGTGTTGCGACGCGTCACTGGTCTTTGAGCTTTGCGGATATGATTTCGATCAGATGACGCGTTTTATAACGGTGCCAGTTGTAAGGCGGCTTTGACTTCTGGTTTTTCTTCAAAGAGATACCGGCCGTGATGTTCCGGTCCGCGAGGCCGACCTGAGCCGGTTACTGTCATAGTCCCGGTCATTGATGACTTCTGATGTTTCAGTCTGAAGCTCCGCCAGAAAAATCTCTGCTCCTTTTAAGTCGCTGATCTGACCAGCTATCCGATGAAGAAGGGCAGGGCGACCTTCGCCATTACACGCGACACGGAGCTTTAAGTTCAGACCGCCTTTTGTGCTTCTGATATGGCGGGGAAAAGCCCTTTTCTGAGCAGCGAGGCCGCTGTGCGGTGTGCTTTAGGTGTGTTGCATCGATCATCAGACGCTTCGACCGGCCAGTCTGCTTTGTCAGAGCGGTGAAAACGCGGCCGAAAACGCCAGGACGGTTCCAGCGAATGAAACGGTTATATAAAGTCCTGTGAGGGCCACAGGCTTTCGGGGCATCTTTCCACTGCAGCCCGTTGCGGATTACATAAACGATCCCGCTCAGGACACGCCGGTCATCCACGCGCGGGACCCCATGAGCCCATGGGAAAAACGGCCTGATCAGCTCCCTCTGGCGCTCAGACAGCAAAAACACGTCACTCACTGGCCCACCTGCCGTCGGTAAGCCTCTGAATTACAGCGTTTCGCTCAACTCAATGAATTAACAGGTCCCCGGCCTGGAAAGCCAACAAAACAGAAAACGATCATCAACCGGCGGCCATATCTCTGCCATTGCGACGGCATGTCCCGATTTCGGGATATAGACAATTCATCAATGTATCCAATTATCATCAGTATAACATACATGTGAGCATATATTTGACGAATTAACGTTAGATGTATCCAATCTAGTGCTATCACGGAACATCGTTCATCAGGCATCGTGATTCGGTGCCTTTCAGGAGAGGCGTGATGCAGAGCATTCTGCTGGAGCCCAAAGCACCGTGGACCGAAATCCGGTCCACCCAGGAAGATTGGGACAGGATTGCGCCGGACACCCTCGATACGATGCTTGTCCGGCTCGCGCTCATCCGGGCGTTTGAGGAAGCCGTTCTCGATCTTGCAGGAAATGGACTCGTTCATGGGCCAGCACATTCGTCCATCGGTCAGGAGGGTGGAGCAGTCGGCAGCATTTTCCCGCTGCGGCCTGGCGATCAGGTCAATGGCTCCCACCGGGGACATCATCAGTTTCTGGCAAAGGCGCTCGGTTACATAGCGGAATCCCGCCCCCTGACCACCAGCACGCCTTTCGATGATACGATCCGTACCACGCTATACGGTGCACTTGCTGAAATCATGGGCCTGAAGGACGGTTTTTGTCTGGGTCGCGGAGGCTCGATGCATCTGCGATGGGCGGATGCCGGCGTCACGGGAACAAATGCTATTGTCGGTGGCGGGGTGCCGCTGGCCGCCGGCTCTGCCTGGGCCGACCGTCATGCAGGAACGAATAACGTCTCCGTCACCTGCTTCGGCGACGGCGCCGTCAACATCGGTTCGGTGCTGGAGACCATGAATCTTGCGGCAGCATGGAAGCTTCCGCTTATCTTCTTCATTGAAAACAATTTGTACGCCGTTTCAACCCGTGTGGATGAAGTCACGGCTGAGCCGCGTCTTTCGTCACGTGGCCTCTCTTTCGGCATTCCATCCTGGCGCGTCGACGGCATGGATCCTGTTGCCACGCTGATGGCGATGGAAGAAGCGCTGGCCGTCGCACGCGACGGGCACGGCCCGGCCATCATCGAGGCGACGGTTTATCGCTATTTCCATCAGAATGGAAAACTTCCCGGAAGCGCGTTCGGTTATCGGGACAAGCAGGAAGAGGCTACATGGCGGGAGCGTGACCCGATCGCACTGGTCAGTCGTGAAATGGTCCGCCGTAATCTGGCAACGGAGGAACTGGTCGTCGAAGTCCAGGCACGATGCCGCTTGGTCATGGAGGAGATTGCAGCCGAACTGACGGCGATGGAAGGTAACCGCCGCGTAGTGCGGGCGGATCTCTGGCCCGCACCCTCTTTCCGGGACGTCGGGATTCGCAGTGATCTGGACGAAATCGCTGGCGTTGCCCGTATGGCGCAGACTGACAGCGGGCAAGGATCACCGAGGAAATTCGTCGATATCATAGCCGATGTGCTGGATCGCCGCATGCAGCAGGATTCCCGTATCATCGTAATGGGAGAGGACGTCCATCGACTCAAAGGCGGGACAAACGGGGCAACGCGCGATCTGTCGAGTCATTTCCCCGACCGTGTTCTTGGTACGCCGATCAGCGAGAACGCTTTCATGGGCCTTGCCGGCGGAATCGCCATGGATGGGCGGTTCAGGCCGATCGTTGAATTCATGTATCCCGATTTCATGTGGGTGGCGGCAGATCAGGTCTTCAATCAGGTCGGCAAGGCACGCCACATGTTCGGCGGCTCGATCGACGTGCCGCTCGTGCTGCGCACCAAAGTAGCCATGGGAACAGGATACGGATCGCAGCATTCAATGGATCCGGCAGGTATTTTCGCGACCGCACCGGGCTGGCGTATCGTTGCCCCCTCCTGCCCCGCCGACTACGCCGGTCTGATGAACGCTGCGCTTGCGATCAACGATCCGGTTCTGGTGATCGAACATGTAGACCTCTACCAGCAAACCTTCCCTACGCCCGATGATCTGGACAGCATCATTCCGCCCGGATCCGCCGCGTTGAGGCGATCGGGCAGCAAAGTGACAGTCATCACCTATCTCGCCATGGTCAGGCCAGTACTAGATATCGTCGATGAACTGGGCGGCGACGTGGATGTGATCGATCTGCGCTGGCTGGATCGCGCCAGTCTGGACTGGGAGACGATTGAAGCCAGTATTCGCAAGACTAACCGGGTTTTGCTGGTTGAGCAGGGCGTGCGCGGTACGTCTTATGGCGGTTGGCTGGCCGATGAAATCCAGCGTCGCCTGTTCGATTGGCTGGACAGCCCCGTCATGCGAGTAACCGGCGGCGAGGCATCTCCCAGCATCTCGAAGGTTCTCGAACGTGCTGCCTGCGCCAGCCGCGAGGATATCGGTGCGGCGTTAAACGGTCTCCTCGAACTGGCCTGATACCCGGACGGCTCCTGGAGCGCGTAAGCTTTTCCTTCTCCGAAAGGCAAGAAAATGCAGTCTTTCAAAGGACGCACCCTGCTTCTCACCGGCGCGACAGGCGGAATTGGCCGGGAAATCGCCGCACTCTTTTTCGCAAGGGAAACGAATCTTGTACTGGCTGACCTTGATGAAAGCGCAGTGCAGGAAATGGCGCGGGCGCTTGATCCACAAGGCATCCGTGTCGTCGCCACGCGCTATGACGCGGGTACGGAAAGAGATGCCGCCGCTATCGTCGATGTCGCGGTCAGGCATTTCGGCGGCATCGACTTTCTGGTGCCAGGTGCCGGAATTTATCCCGAATCCTCTCTGGGCGAGACGAGCACCACCAACTGGCGGAAAGTCATCAGCATCAATCTCGATAGTGTCTTTTATCTTTGCAGGGCGGCTCTTCCTGCTTTCCGTGATCACAGCGCGCTCGTGACACTTACCTCCGTCGCGGCCCATCGCGGGAGCCGGAATCATGCGCATTATTCGGCGTCGAAAGGCGCGGTCCTGAGCCTGACGCGGTCCCTGGCCCTGGAATTCGGAGCACGCACCCGCGCCAATGCCGTCTCTCCTGGCATTATCGATACCAGGATGACCCATGATCTGAGAGGCCAGAATGGAGACGCCCTGATCGCTCAGACCCCTCTGAAACGCTTTGGCCATCCGTGCGAAGTCGCATCGGTTGTGGCGTTTCTGTGCAGCGACGATGCCAGCTTCGTCAACGGCGAGGTCATCCATGTCAATGGTGGTCTGTATATCGCTGGCTGATCACGCCAGAGAGGGGATTTTCCATGGCCGTCAATATACGCATGCCCAGTCCTTCTCCGTCTCCCGGCCCGGCGACACTGGCGCGGTGGTTCAGGACGGAAGGTGACCGGGTCATGACCGGCGACGTTCTGGCGGAGATTGAGGTTGATAAGGCCACGATGGAGGTCGAAGCACCTGCCGACGGCATTCTGGCTCGCGTTCTCGTCCGAGACGGCACGCCGGATGTAGAGACTGACCGGATTATCGGCATCCTCGTCAGTCCGGGGGAAGATATCTCCGATACGGGCGGCGCCGATACCGCAGCCGTCAATGCCGTCACTGGAGAAAAGGCTGCCAAAATCCTCTTTCCGGAAAAACGGGACACTCCGCCCGAGCCTTCTGTCTTGGGCGCGGAGAGCCATCGCCGTATTTTTGTATCGCCCGTCGCGCGTCGTCTGGCCCGGTCGCGGGGGCTCGACTTATCGCAGATCGTGGGCGGCGGCCCCGGCAGACGTATTTTGCGACGCGACGTGGAAAGTGCGGCTCTCCCAGCGGCGCTGCCAAAGGTACCGGAGCACAGTGACGAAAATGAGGTTCGTCGCATTCCGCTGTCGGCGATGCGGCTCTCGATCGGGCAGCGCCTTACAGTGGCGAAGCGGACAGTCCCGCACTTCTATGTCTCCGTGCAGATCGATGTGGACGGTCTGCTGAACCTGCGGAAGGACATTAACGAAGCCATCTCAGAAGAGGAATCGACAGATGTCTGCCATCCTTCGGTCAGTGACATGCTGATCCGTGCGGCAGCGCTGACGTTGAAAGCCATCCCTGAGATGAATGTCTGCTGGGGTGAAGAAAGCATCCTTCTCTACCGGCAGAGTGATATCGCCGTTGCAGTTTCGGTGTCCGACGAACTGCTGACGCCGGTCATTCGCGATGCAGGTGGCAAGTCCCTCACCGCGATAAGCCATGAGAGCCGGGCGCTAATCGCCAGCGCACGCGACGGCAAGCTGCGTTCTGAGGAGACTAAAGGCGGCTGCTTCACACTATTCAATGCCGACATGTTTGGTGTGGAGTCCATGGCGGCCATTATTAATCCACCTCACGCCGCGATCCTGGCCGTAGGAGCAATCACGCGCCGGCCTGTCGTCCGGCAGAACCAGGTCGCTATCGCTTCGGTCATGACCTGCACCCTTTCCGCCGACCATCGCGTCATCGATGGCGCTTTGGCGGCACAATGGCTCGATACATTCAGAAAAATAATCGAGCAGCCCATCAGGATAATGATCTGAACGACATTTTAAACTGCCCGCAAAAAGTAAAATAAATAGGGAAATCCATTATGCCCAGGAAGAACTTACAATGTTATGTGCCTGATCTCGGGCGTCTGCTCGAACAGCTCCCAAAAAACTGGGGAAGATGGGGCGAAAATGACGAAGTCGGCTCGCTGAACTTTCTGACGGCGGAAGAGGTTCTGCGCGGTGTCGCCTCCGTGCGCCAGGGCCGGCCTTTTACGCTCGGCGTCCGCATCGCGGCTCCCGAGGGCGATCCGATCTGGCCCGGACGCGCGACGGCGCAACGCGTCAATGTTATGGATCGCGGTCATTTCATGTGCGGCAAGGCCGAGCCGCTCTCGGGCGGCGGCGAATGGGCCGACGACATGGTCGTGATGTATCTGCAGGGGTCGAGCCAGTACGACGCGCTTGGCCATGTCTGGTATGATGACCAGCTCTATAACGGCTACCCCGCGACGACGACCGTCGGCGCGATGACGAAAGCCAGCGTTCTTCCAATCGCTGAGCGGGGCGTGGTGGGGCGAGGCATCCTGATTGATATGGCCCGGTTTCGTGGCAAGGAATGCCTGGACCGGGGTGAGACGTTCACCCACGACGACCTGGAAGCGGCAGCTGTAAAACAGGGTGTCAGCATCACGAAGCATGATATTCTGCTGATCCGCACTGGCTGGATCGGAAAATTTTATCGAACGCCAAAGGAAGAATTCTATAAGGATTTCCTCGAACCTGGCCTGACATACAGTCCTGACCTTGTTCGCTGGTTCCACGAAAAGGAAATTCCTAATCTCGTAACCGACACGATCGCCAACGAAGTCACGGTAGATCCGCAAAGCGGCGTTACGCTGCCGCTGCATTGCGCTCTGATGCGCAATCTGGGCGTGACGTTTACCGAGATCATTGCCCTGGATGCGCTGGCGGCAGATTGCGCCGCCGATGGACAATGGACCTTTCTCTACGTCGCTGCACCACTAAAAGTGGTCGGCGGCTCCGGCGCGCCGGTCAACCCCGTCGCGATAAAATAAATAAAAGAGCCTGGAAAAGGACATCCGTCATGAAAATTCTGTCTGGCCGCAAGGCCCTAGTCACGGGCGCAGGATCGGGCATCGGTCGGGAAAGCGCGCTGGCCCTGGCCGGTGCGGGAGCGCTGGTGCTGGTCAACGATGTCTCTGAAACCGCCGCCCATGGCACCTGCACCGCCATCGCTGAGGCTGGCGGCAAGGCACATTCCTATATCGCCTCTGTCGCGGACCCCGATGTAGTTCGCCTCCTGTTTGAGCAGTTCGATGCTGAGGGCAACGCTCCGGATATTCTTGTCAACAATGCGGGCGTCAGCGGAAACGCACCTACACTAGAACTGACTGATGCCAATTGGATGCGTGTCATAGGCATCAATCTCAACGGTCCCTTTTATTGCAGCCGGGAGGCCGGTCTTCGCATGCGTGCCGCGGGTGGTGGTGCCATCGTCAATATTGGTTCGATTTATTCGGTCGTGGCAGCGCCGCAGCGCCTTTCATATTGCACGACGAAGGCCGCGATCGGGATGATGACAAAATGCCTCGCACTGGAATGGGCGGAGTTCGGCATTCGCGTCAACTGTGTGGCGCCCGGCTATGTCGACAGCGCCCTGACCCGGGAACTGGCCGCAACCGGACGCCTCGATCTCGCCGCAGTGGAACGTCGTATCCCGCAACATCGACTTGGGCAGGCGAGCGAAATAGCCGACGCTGTGCTGTACCTCTGTGAGCCGCGCAGCATGCATATCACCGGCCATATCCTGACCGTGGACGGAGGCTGGACGGCCAATGGCTATCTCTGACCCTCTCCGGAACTGGCTGCTCCTGCGAACTGAAAGTATGCCATCATGAACGAAACACAGGGAATTCCACGAACAAGATGGTGTATCGGATCGATACTCGCCCCTGGGGTGTTCATCAATTACTTTGATAGAATGGCACTTTCCGTCGCTTCTCCACAGGTGCAGGCGGAATACAGGCTCACGAGTGTCCAGTTCGGCCAGCTTTTCAGCGGATTCTTCTGGATCTATGCCTTCGTCCAGGGGCCGTCCGGCCGGCACCAAAACGACGGGAAACTGGTTCCCGCGCAACGACCGGCTGAAAACATTTCTTCATCGGATCGCTTATGATCGACGACGACATGTCTCACCAGCCCCTGGCCGCAACGGCCCGCCGGATCGCGGACGCGCTCCGCTACGATATTCTGGCAGGCACATTGGCACCCGGAACGCGTATAAGACAGGAGGATCTATCTGCGCATTTCGGAGCCAGCCGGATCCCGGTGCGCGAAGCTCTGAAGGCGCTGCAGAGCGAGGGCCTTCTCAGGCTCAAGGCCAATACGGGCGCCTGGGTCGCCAGTATGAACCAGGCTGAATGTCTGGAGATCTATAAAATCCGCGAGCGTATCGAGCCGCTTGCGTTAAGCGAGAGCATCCGCCTGATGCCGGAAAGTGCACTGGATATTCTGGAGAATCTCGCCCATCGGGTGGAGCAGGCGAAATCCATAGAAAATTTCATCCTTCTGGATAGGGAATTTCATCTGCGGAGTTACGGACATTCTTCTCTTCCGGAGCTGAACGCAATGATTGTACGGTACTGGAACACAACGCAGCAATACAGACGCGCATACATGCACAAGGTCGGCTTTAACCGTCGCCCGATCGTTGATTCCGAACACAGGCTTCTCGTGGATGCGATCCGCAGACGCGACGATTACAATGCCGAAAGGCTGCTCCAGGTTCATATACGCAGAACACGCCTGGAATTCGAGAAGAATGGACTATCCATGATTGACTGACCGATTTTCTCAGAACCTGTGGATAACAAAAAAGGGGTGAACAACCATGGCAGGACTACCAGGATTACGCGGCGTGGAACATATCGGTTTCACCGTTCCAGACATCGATGAAGCCACGCGGTTTTTTGTGGATATCATCGGTTGTGAGTATGTCTATTCCCTGGGGCCCTTCCAGTTTGAAGATGACTGGCTCCAGGTGCATCTCCATGTACCCGCTGGCACCGTGATGCGGGAACTCAGATTTTTTCGATGCCGCAACGGACCGAATTTCGAGATCTTTGAATATGCGCCGACCGGGCAGGGTCAACTGCCGCCATTGAACAGCGACGTGGGTGGCCATCACATGGCTTTTTACGTCGATGATTTCGACACCGCCCTCGCTTATCTGCGCCGCCATGGCGTTTCCCTTATGGGATCGCCGACATACCGGACGTCAGGTCCCAGCGCCGGGCAGACATGGATTTACTTTCTGACGCCGTGGGGCATGCAACTGGAACTCGTGAGTTTTCCAGGTGGAAAACTGTACGAGAAGACATCAGACGTTATACTGTGGAAACCTGATGAAAGTTGACCACGCCAACCTGACCCGGAGGTTTATATTTTTCTTTTGCACATTATATTACAAATAAATATAAAACTACATTTTGAAAATAAATAATAATACCGAATGGTGGGTTAACTATCATCTCGCGCGCGGCACCAGCCGCAAATACCGCGATGTCTGAGACGAAAAATCCTCATGACCTGCAGGTTTTATGTATCATTTGCTGACGGATGAGCGGATGGTCCGTCTGCAGCCGTTCTTCGCAAAGAACCATGGCCATCCGCACGGGGGCGATCGTCGCGTGCTGAGGGGCATCATCTTTGTAAATCGCAATGACCTGCGCTGGCGTGCCGCGGGAATACGGTTCACACAGGACGCTGTAAAATCGCTGGAAACCATGGGTCTTTGCCCGGATGATGGAGGGCCTTTCCATCGGGAAGACGGAAGCTCAGACTATCATGACTGATGCGACTTACCTCAAAGCACACCGGACAGCTGCAGGCCTGGGAAGCAAAAAAGGATCCAGGGTGACTGATCGGACGGGCAAAAGACGGTACGAATACGAAGCTGCATGCCGTCACAGACCGGAATGGACGTCCGCTCAGTTTCTTGATGACAGCCGGTCAGATCAGCGATCATACGTGAGCGACTGCCTTGCCGGACAGCTTCCCAAGGCACAATGGACGCTGGCGGACCGGGGTTGTGATGCCGACTGGTTCAGAGGTGCACTGGACGAGAAAAGGATCAAACCCTGCATTCCGGGCTGGAAATCTTGGGAAACCCATCAGATATGACCGACGGCGCTATAAGCGCCGCAATCGTATTGAGATCATGTTCGGCCGTCTGAAGGACTGGCGACGTGTTGCCACATGTTACGGCAGATGTCCGGCTGTCTTCTTCTCAGCCATCTGCATCGCCGTAACCGTCATCTTATGGCTATGAGTCCTGAGCCTAAGGCTGTACCGTGACAAATCAGGAATAAATGAACGAAGCGCTTTTGCGTGCCTTTTCCTTTTCAAAACACATGTTCTCCACTGAAATTTATTTCAGTGGAGAACATGTGTTTTTTACGAACGGGTTTTCAGATCTCCAAGGTGCGTCTGATGACGTCGCAATAGGCTTCCATAAAGCGTTTTGAGAGGGCCGCGTCCGGAACAAACATATCGAAGACGTGATAGGCACCTGGGACAACGAAGACTTCGACAGAGACGCCAGCGGCCATCAGACGACTGGCATAGTCTAAGTCTTCACAGAGGAACAAATCCATAGAGCCGACGCCGATGAAAGCGGGCGGAAGCCCAGCGAGGTTTGTCGCGCGCCCTGCGGCAGCGTAGACCGGGGTTTTGTCACCGCCGGCTTCGTCTCCCAGATAGCATTGCCAGGCGTATTTGTTGGCTGAGCGGGTCCAGACATATTCACCGAAAGCCGGGGCAGGGTTATGTTTTGTTGCCGTCCGGTCATCGAGCATCGGGTAGATAAGGATCTGGCAGGCAAGTTTATATTCGCCACGATCTCGGACCATGAGGGCGAGGGCCGCGCTGAGGCCGCCGCCCGCGCTTTCTCCGGCGACGACGACTTTATCGCGGTTGATACCAAGACGGGCTGCGTTTTCGTTCATCCATTTGAGGACGGCATAACAGTCTTCGATGGCGCCAGGATATTTCACTTCCGGGGCGAGACGGTAATCGACCGAGAAGATGTGCATGCCGAGGCGGCTGGCGAGGATCTGACATTTCGGGTCGTCCACTTCCGGGTGGCCGGAGATGAGGCCGCCACCGTGAATATAGACCATGGCAGGCGCATTAGGGATGGCCTTGCGGGGACTGTAGACAAGGACGCGCACGTCCGGAGCCTTGTTGAGGCCGGGGATGTATTCTTCGCGTGTGTCGACATCCGGCAAAGGCCTGCCTTCCATCAGCCGGATAGCGGTGAGGAAAATTTCGCGCACTTCCGGCAGTGAGCGATCCGAAAGACCATCGAAAGACGGCATCTTGGCCAGGACGGGCAGAAACTCCGGATTTACGATATTCTTTGGCATGATCCCAAAACTCCCTTTCCGGACCGACCCGTCACGGGTCTGTGATCCGTGGAGGGCATGATATTCGTGCCGGCAGGGAGTGTGGCTATGATCTAAGTTACCGTAGATATAGAATATATAAATATAAAACATTCATCCACACATTTGTAAATATAATATATATGATCTGATAACATAATATATCGAACAGCTATTATTTCGTTGGTGTTTGCTGCGGTTTATATACGGCTGTCTGATTCTATATGTTTTATTTTAATAATTTGTATTAGTTTATTTTTCGGTTACTTGCTTTCACGGGTTAAGTGTCTTAATGGCCTGTCACTGATTGTGAAAACTGCTCTTGCTGCGCAACTGATGATGGGCGTCATGTAATGCCCGTGAAAAACGCAGAGAGGTCCAGGTTTGCTGAGAAACCTGGACGCAAACATCCCGATGCGCTCTATCGCTATCATCAGGAATAGGTTGAACCTGGAAGGTTTGAAAAACCTGCTGGTTTGGGTAACCCTCAGTGCTTCCATTTCCTGTGTCTGGACGGGGGATGGAGTGAGAGAGCCCGGTTTCTTTGATGTAAAGGAGCGTCTGGCTCGCCTGAGTGGCCCTGACGATCAGATCGAAGTGTTTTCCCGGACTGTGGACTTTGAGGCGTACTGGTCTGTTTGGACAGGAGCAAAGGCAGATCTCAGCCATTAACGCGGTGCTGATATTCAGAATTCTGGTCATCCAGACACTGAATAATCTCTCCGATGAGCGGACCAAGTACCATCAGTGACCATAGTGGCCGTCTGTCCTTCATCGCTTTTTCGGCCTCCGGAACCGCACAGCCCAGGCGATGTAACGCCACACCTCAAAGCGGTAGGGAGGATATTTCTATTCGGCGAAAGTGAGACGTTTTAATCCGGTGTTTGCATACTTGTCGCATAACATATCTTATGCCAGCTGATGATCCATGCGATGAGAGGTATCATGTTCTGATGGTCGCTGTCGCAGCGCTTCCCAATGCCGAAGCATTCTCTAACAAACCCTGTGTCTCGACACTACTTCCACCATCGTCTGGTCGCCGTGGAGCAGCTCCTGAATACGGTTTTCGCGTAACTCTCCCGTAAAATTCGTTTTTTTGATGTCGGACCAAAAAATTAACCATATGTCCGAAAATCAGGGGCCAGCTTTCTGTCTGCAAAAAAAAATCATGTCGCCAGACTAAGTAATAACAGGGGCGACAAAGTCCGGACCAATATACTGTTTGGCGGAAGCCCTAAAGATATTGTAGAAACGCTCTACGTCGAACAGAGATCGTCCGAGGCAGCACTGGTTTTATGTCGAAATTTGAGAATCACGTCAGCGACATTGTTAGACTGTTTCGTGCGGGTCTTGGTCGGAATCCCGAAGTCACCGCAGTCGATCATTTTCTCGAGTTGATCGCCGGTGGCGCGACCTTTCATGATCTCGCTCATGCAATTGCGGGGTCGCAGGAATTTCGTAACCTGCATGGCTCCAGTGATATTTGTAATCCTGCCTATGCCGCTTTCCTCTATCGGCACTGTTTAAATCGCGAGCCAGACCCGCTTGGCGAAGCCAATATCCTGCGTGCGCCGAACCGGGGTGCTGCTCTTGAGATCGTTGCCGGTTCGGAAGAGGCAAAAAAGGTCACGGACCTTCTAGAGGTCCTGTATCCGGACGGCGCATCGCCCTCCGATAATCTGGCTTACCGGCTGTGGTTGCGCCGCTACGGTATTTTGACGCACCGAAAGCGTCTGGCGATCAGTCTTTGGATCGACCGGAAAATGGCTGTTCGTCCGACTATTTCGTTATTCATGCTGGCTCCGGAAAACCGGGTCGATCTTCTTCTTGAAACGGTAGCTTCGCTCGAACAGCAGATTTATCCCGAGTGGACGCTGCAGATTGCATGCACCGACGATATTCCGGCAGGAGTCATCGACAGTATAGTGCAGGTTACCCGACGTGTGGCGGGTATTTCGATCGTCATGATGTCAGGCGCGTTGAGTTATGGTGAGAGATGGCAGCGACTTCTTGAAGTCTCTGACGGCGATTTCTGTGCGTTTCTCTACCCTGGTGATCGTCTTTCGCTGGAAGCTTTTTACAGCTTCGCAGCCGAAATTGTCGCAAACCCTGACTGCGATCTGATTTATTGTGATGAAGACAAGCTTGATGCGCGCGGTGAGCGCACCTCGCCGCGCTTCAAGTCGGCGTGGAGTCGGGAGTTGTGTTACGCTGGAGACTTCATCGGACAGCTCGCGGTCTTCCGGCGCGAGCGCGCGTTGCTCGTCGGAGGCATTCGCCACGACAGTGGCGATCTGGCGCGGTATGATCTGATGTTGCGTTTGTGCGAAAATCTCGAAGCGGTTCGCATCCGGCACATCTCCAAGGTCCTGTATCATCGAAGCCGTCGTCCGGGGCGGGAAGAAGGTTTCCCAAAAACGCGCGCAACACTTCAGCACCCGTCGGTTCTTGGTACCGTCAGGCGCCATCTTGCCGAGACGCACCCTGAAATCAAGCTTGAGTCGGCCTATCTCGGAGGGGCGGTCTGGCCACATATCGTCTATCCGCTTCCTGAAAATCCGCCTTGTGTTTCGATCGTGATTCCAACGAAAGACAATGCCGACATGCTGGAAAGATGTGTCAGCGGTCTTCTGACGGAGACGTCCTATGGATCTATTGAAATTCTCATTGCCGATAATGGAAGTTGTAAGGTCGAGACTCTCGATACGCTTCGCCGACTTTCCCGCGATACGCGTGTGACGGTGTTTCGCATGCCCGGACCGTTCAATTGGTCCGCCATCAATAATGATCTGGCAACCAGAACACGTAGCAAACTACTCCTTTTCCTCAACGATGATGTTGAAATCATGGAGTCCGGATGGCTCGACGAGATGGTAAGGCAGGTCTTACAGCCCGGTGTTGGTGTCGTTGGGGCACGGCTGTTCTACCGCGACGGAAGCATCCAGCATGCCGGTATTGCGCTTACACCGCAGGGTGCGCGCCATATTCTCCGATCAGCAAGGGCGGAAGATTCTGGGTATATGGGCGTGATCGCGCTTGCCCGTGATCTTCTGGCGGTGACAGGCGCGTGCATGATGGTTCGTCGTGAAGCGTTCGATCAGGTGGAGGGTTTCGATGAAACATTCCCGCTCACTTGTAACGACGTTGATTTCTGCCTCCGTGCCCGACAGGCCGGATGGCGCGTTGTATGGACGCCGCATGCGTTTCTGATGCATGTGGACGGTGCAACGCGTGGTCCCGATCATTCTGCCTCGCAGATTTTGCAAAGTTGCGTTGATGATGGCCGATTGTTGGACCGATGGGACCGGTTCAATAAGACTGATCCTTATATCAATGCGAATTTGATGGTCACAGATCATCATCTGTTGTTGAGGACGCCCGATGATACCTTAAAATCGTGAGACGAACTGTTGCTGCGAAACAGGCTGCTACGGACCTTTTCCCGGAGTTCTCGCAGGGCTGCCGGCAACCCAAGAGAATTGCAAATATGTTGACGTCCATTCCTTACTCTCACGAAGCAAATCAGGCATTCGTGTCGAACTTTCTCGATCGTTCCGCCGAAACGATGAACGACTTTCGGAATGACAAGTTGTCATATGATACCATGCTGGCGATTGCCTCGCGCATCGGTGACGCGCTTTCCAGCGGTGGAAAGCTCCTTGTTGCTGGTAACGGTGGCAGCGCGGCGGACGCGCAACATATTGCAGGAGAATTCACGTCACGACTTATGTATGACCGGCGGCCGCTCGCCGCTGTGGCATTGACGGCCGATAGTTCCACCATGACTGCCATTAGCAATGATTACGGCTATGATCATGTATTTTCCCGGCAGGTCGGAGCACTGGGGCGCCCCGGGGATGTATTTCTCGGTATCACTACTTCGGGACGTTCCCCGAACGTCCTGCGTGCGGTGGAGGAAGCGCAGCGTCTGAACCTTGCAACGGTTGTTCTCTGCGGCCGGGAGGGCGTACAGGCGGAGGCAGATTACATTCTGCGCGCACCGTCGTCATCGACGCCGCTCATCCAGCAGGTTCACATCACCGCAGCACATATCGTTTGCGCTCTGGTCGAACGTATTCTTTGCCCGCGACAGCCTTCGTGAGCGATGCAGCTCTCCGGCAATGCGCCATTCTTGTCGGCGGCTTGGGCACACGGCTCGGCTCGCTGACAGCAACAACACCCAAGCCCTTGGTGCGGTGCGGAGACCGGCCGTTTCTGGCGTGGCTGATGCGCGAAATGCAGCGCTTCGGTATCGAAGAGTTTGTTCTGCTTGCGGGACATCTGTCCGAAGAAATCGAACGTAAAGTCGCGGCGATTCAAGAGCATCTGCCCAAATCCACGCGGATAACTATCAGCGTTGAGCCAGTTCGCGCTGGTACGGGGGGCGCCCTTCATTATGCGCGCCACCTTCTGGATGAGCGGTTTTTGCTCTGCAACGGCGACTCTATATTTGCCTGCAATCTGACACGTCTCATAGGACGCGCGATTTCTGATCCCACGGGCGGAAACTGGGTTCTTCTTCGTGCGGTCGACGATCTGGACCGGTACGGCGCGGTTGAACTGGCGCGCGAAAGCAATCACGTCGTCGCGTTTCATCCGGTCGCGCAGCCTGGCCAGTCCGGGTTGATCAACAGCGGCGTCTACCTGCTTGACCATTCCGTGTTTAGTCATGTCTCGGAGACCTGCTCGCTTGAGGCGGATGTTCTGCCGCAGCTTGCCTCGCATGGTGGGCTGAAAGGCATGGTTCTGGAGGGATATTTTCGGGACATAGGGCTCCCCGGAGATCTGTCCGAGGCCGAACTCGAACTGCCAAGCCGGCTTCTCCGACCATCTGTTTTTCTCGATCGTGACGGAGTTATCAATGTCGATCAGGGATGGGTGGGCACCAGGGATCGGTTTATATGGACGCAAGGTGTTTTTGAGGCTCTCCGACGCCTGACGGATGACGGATTTCATGTGTTCATCGTCACGAACCAGTCGGGGATTGCCCGTGGTTTCTACACGGAAGAGGACCTGCAGGGCCTCATGGATTGGGCGATCCGCACCATTCGAATGCAGGGCGCAACAATCGACGACTGGCGCTATTGCCCCACACACCCTGAAGCCCCGCTTGCGCAGTATCGTGTAAAAAGTTCGCGGCGGAAACCAGGCACAGGCATGATCGACGAGCTCGTTCACGCATGGGAGGTCGATCCTGCGAAAGGTGTGCTCCTTGGGGATCAGACGACGGACATGGCAGCCGGACGGGCGGCGGGCCTTCGTGCAAGACGCATCGGACCACAGCTTCTTGCCGACGTCGTCCTGAACCGGAGCATGTGATAATGAGAATGGCAAAAGGGACCGTACAGGTTGTTCGCGGGCAGGGAACCACTATTCGCGCGCGCGTACCGCTGCGGCTTGGACTTGCAGGAGGAGGCACTGACCTTAGCCCGTATTGCGATGTATACGGCGGGGCGGTGCTCAACACAACGATCGACCGGTACGCGTATGCGTTCGTGTCTCCTTCGGAGAACGGGCAGATACATTGTGTCGCGACCGATATTGGAGTGAATGAGAGCTATGTGCCTGAAAGGATCGACGAAGTTCTTTCAGGAAAAGCGACGTTACGTATTCATGCAGGCGTCGTGGCAGGGATTTCGCGGCGTTTTCACATCGTGCCGGAAGCCTTGCGTATCGTCTCGTTTGTGGATGCACCGCCAGGGTCCGGTTTAGGCTCATCGTCTGCGCTGGTCGTGGCACTGGTGGAAGCTGTGGCGGCGTTTTTCCAGTTGCCGCTCGGTCCTTACGACATTGCACATCTGGCGTATGAGATCGAGCGGGTTGATCTCGATCTGGCTGGCGGCAAACAAGACCAGTATGCTGGAACATTCGGCGGAACGAATTTCATTGAATTCCTTGCGAATGACCGCGTTATCGTCAATCCGCTAAGGATTTCCGAACCGATACGTAACGAGGTCGAAACATCCCTCGTCATCGCATTTACCGGAATATCCCGCTCATCGGCTGATATTATCGCTCAGCAGCGCAGCGGACTTGTTGAGGCATCCGATACGGCGATCGAGAATATGCACAGGCTCAAGCAGGATGCACATGACATGAAGGATGCGCTGCTGCGTGGGGATATTCCCCACATGGCGCGCATTCTCAATCAGTCGTGGGAAGCCAAAAAGAACACTGCCAAGGGTATTTCCAACCCACATATCGAAACGCTGCATAACCTCGCCCGCGCCGAAGGTGCGATTGGGGCTAAAGTGTCAGGCGCCGGTGGTGGCGGGTTCATGATGCTTATCGTTCCGCCCGAACGGCGCATGCAGGTGATTCAGTCGCTGAATGCTGCAGGAGCGGTTGCAAGTGGTGTTCATCTGGTAGCAGAAGGAGCCGAGACGTGGAGGACCTAGGTAGTCATACGGAAGCAGCCAGAAGCCATTCATCACTGGCCATGCAGAATATCGAAAAAGAGATGGCGTTGCCTCCGCATGTGCGTGCGCGCATCGTCGAGGAACTGTCGCGTGCGATGGCGCGTGCCGAAGCAGCTCAGCAGCATGCTCGTTTTCTCGAACGCGCCATCGAGATCACGCCTGATGAGACCCGTGATTTTGACTCCCTGGCGGCTGCCAATGATGAGTTGCATCGCCGGCTGTGCGAACTTCAGACGAAGCATGACGAAATCGCTGGTTCCGCAGCCTGGCGGGTCGGACGGCGGCTGCGCCACAGCGCGCAAAAGCAGCCGCGACTGGCGCGGATTTTGCGTCGATCCATCAAATTGCTCTACTGGATCGTGACATTCCGGCTGTGGTCCAATATTCGCAGGCGTCAGCGCACGCAGACGAGCATAGCGCTTCTCGAAAAATCGCCTCTTTTCGATGGGGCATGGTATTTGCGCCATTACGCTGATCTTTTATCGCCAGATACCGACCCCGTACGGCATTATTTATGGGTCGGTGCGGAGATGGGGCTCGATCCGCACCCGCTGTTCAGCAGCACATGGTACCGATCGAAGCTGACGGTCGAAACTGCTGTCAACCCGCTTATACACTATATCTCACGTCATGGACGTGGCACGCCAGACCCACATCCGCTTTTTGATACGGATTATTATCTTAAGCAGCGCCAGGGCCGGATTGCGCCCGGTATGACACCGCTTGAGGATTTTCTCGTCTCTGACAAAGCGGAGCGGGTGACACCCAATCCCGTTTTCACCGCCACGCTATATGCGGAAGAATATCTGGAGAGCTTTGATACACCGCCTAACGCATTGGTGCACTACGCGGCAGAAGGGGAGAAAGCCGGTTTCTGGCCGCACCCTCTGTTCGATCCCGTCTGGTACAGGCACGAGCACAGCGGAAGCGCCAGATGGGGCGCATTTGCGCACTATCTGCGCGAAGGCGGCCGAGAGGCCAAGGTTGCATGTTCGGAGCAGATGAAGCGGCTGGGAGCCGGACTCTCCCTGCCCTTCAGAGTTACTTTTCCCGAAGTGGCAGGGCCCGAAGTTTCAGTTATCGTGCCGATTTTTGGGCATGCCTATGATACATGGCGTTGCCTCGCCAGTGTCAGTCTCGCGACGCACGGTGTCACATTTGAAGTCATCGTCGCGGATGACAGGCCGAGCCGACCTGTCGCCCCGCTGCTGGACGTTAGCGGGGCGACCATGATCATCAATAATGAAAATCAGGGATTTCTGGGAAATTGCAATTCCGCTGCCAGGAGAGCGCAAGGTCGCGAACTCGTTTTCCTGAACAACGATACAACGGTTGGGAAAAACTGGCTCGCGCCCATGATGGCCGTCATGAGGAGCGATTCGCGCGTCGGTATGGTCGGCTGTAAACTGCTTAACTCCGACGGTTCGGTACAGGAAGCGGGTGGCATTATCTACAGCACTGGCTGGGGGGATCCTTTTGGAAAGAATGATCTTCGACCTGAGCGTGGCCGCTACAATTATGTTCGCGATGTCGATGTCGTGACGGGTGCCTGCTTCCTTGTCCGTCGTGATGTGTTCGAGGCTCATGGAGGTTTTGATGGGCGGTTTGCGCCCGCCTTCTATGAAGAGTTCGATCTGGCGACCAGCATGCGTAACGCAGGATACCGTATCGTCTACCAGCCTGCGAGTGTCGTGTACCATTACGGAAGCGCATCATATGGTACTGAGGTGCGTGATCGGCAGACCCTCAAGAATCACAGAGTGTTCTGCAAAAAATGGGCGACATTACTGTCACGTCAGCCTGCTCCCGATGATCCGTCGTTTCTCGTGCGTGAACGCCCGAGCGCACGGGGTGTCATTCTTGTGATCGATGACAAGGTCCCCGAATACGATAAGCATGCTGGTGCTGTCACATTATTTCAGTATCTTGGGCTGTTGCGGGAAATGGGTCTGCGTGTGGTTTATGCGCCGCATAACGGTCTTCCGCTGGAGCCTTACACGTCAGCGCTCCAGCAACGCGGGATTGAAGTTCTTTATAAGCCGGATACCCTCCATGACTGGCTGAAAGAGAACGGCACATTTATCGATTTTATTTGGACCGCGCGCCCGGATGTCACCCATCCGATCCTGCCGTGGCTCAAGCGTTATACCGGTGCCAAGATTCTGTATTACACGCATGACCTGCATTATTTGCGGGAGAGGCGTCGTTACGAGCTTGAAGGCAGTGTCTGGGCCCTCCAGGAATCGCAGCGGCTCAAACCCATCGAACTCGGAATTTTCCGGGAGGTTGATTGTGTCATGACGCCGAGCCGTGAGGAAGCCGGGGATATCCTCGCAGAGGTGCCAGAAGCGAACGTCGCCGTCATTCCGCCTTATCTATTCGGCGAAACCATGGTTTCAGACGCTGCTGAGGGTTTCGGCGATCGGAAAGATGTTCTTTTCATTGGTGGGTTTGATCACACCCCGAACGTCGACGCTGCGCTTTGGCTGGTCACGGAGATCATGCCCCTGATCTGGCGCGAAAAGCCGAACACGGTCTTGTGGATTGTCGGAAATGTTCCCCCGGAAAACGTGCGCGCGCTCGCGAGCGACAAGGTCCAGGTTACTGGTTTTGTGCCGGATCTTGATCCCTACCTGACACGCGCGCGTGTTTCGCTCAATCCCCTGCGTTATGGAGCTGGGGTCAAAGGCAAGATTGTGACATCGCTGCAGGCGGGCATTCCGGTCGTGACCACTCCTTGCGGTAACGAAGGCATACAGTTGCAGAACGGACGGGACGCACTGATCGGAGAGACTGCGGAGGAACTCGCTGCTGCGACATTGCGGCTTCTGAGTGATGTCGAGATGTGTGCCCGACTGATCCGTTCGGGAGCGGACGTGGTGCGGACTCGTTTCTCGAAGGAACTGGCGCGACGTGATCTGCGACAGCTATTCGGCGATGCACTATGTCCGGTGTGTGGTGCACGACCACGACAAACCAAGCGGCGTATGAGTCTCGAATGGCGTGAAGAAACGCATTGCATTGCCTGTGGGGCGCTGAACCGAAGTGCGGCGCTCGCGCAGGTACTGATTTCCCCGTGGAATCGCTACGGCATTAATATTCTGGAAGACGCGTTCGTCTATTTACGCGAAAATCGGATACACGAATTCGGCCATACCGGACCGATCGGACGTCGCCTTGGCGTGCTCGAAGGGTTTTCGTGCTCGGATTATTTCGATGACACGGAGAGAAACGGCGCTTCATCTGTAAATGGCGTGGCGCATGAGAATATTCAGGATCTGTCGTTTGCAAGCAACACAATGAACCTGATGTTCAGCCAGGATGTGATGGAACATGTCGCTGATCCCTGGCTCGGCTTCAGAGAAATATATCGCGTGCTAACAGCTGGCGGGCGCTATGTGTTCACCGCGCCCGCTAATCTCGCAATGCCGTCTACGATCGTCCGGGCAGTTCTTGAAGATGGGACTATCCGGCACGTAGAGACACCCCAGTATCATGGCGATCCGCGACGCGAAGAAGGTGCACTGGTGTTCACCGATTTCGGAGCAGATATTATCTCGCGCTTGCAGGAGATCGGTTTCATCGTGCGGATACACGAAGTCGGAATGCCTGAGGGGCGCGGCGAGACCGTGCGGGTCTTCGAGGCGATTAAACCACAGGACTAAAAAACTTCGTCAGAAGGCAGCCCGCTGCGGTGATATAGCCGCCTGGGGGCGGGGGCGTGAGGGACAGGGCGACTGCCTGACCGGTTATTGGCATACCCCTGCCTCCAATGAGTTCCTCTGCCTCGCCTGGCAGATCCGCCAGCAGAACGTCGACGCTTCTGAAGTCACTGGGCTCCCCGTCGTCAGATAAAGACAGGGAGGCCGGCCTGCGTCCTCGCACACAGCATGATGCTTTAAATTCAGACCGCCTTTTGTCCGCCCGATATGTCGGGATAAAGCCTCTTTTTGAACAGAGGGGCCGCTGTCAGGCGTGTCGTGAGGCGTGTGTTGCGTCGATCATAAGACGCCCTGAACGGCCAGCCTGCTCAGTCGCTGCCGCGAAAAGCCGGCGAAAACACCCAGGTGCCACCAATGTCCCGCAGGCTCTTGTCATGATTTTAATATTTTCGTGTTCTGATCCGTATTTGTCTTAATATTCGCGTCGTTGCTCCTTAATATAGCGAGGTGTCACGTCGTGGAACTTTTGGGACTGTGTAACGGGAGCCCATCATGGCTGTGATTATTGTCTCGGAAGGCCGGATCACCTTTAAGGCAAATTATCACCCCGAACTGGCCATACAGGCCCGACGTTATGATGGACGCTTTGTAGGCAAGACCATCGGCTGGTCCTTTAAGCCCGAACATGTGGAGGCAGTCCGGAATATCTGCCGCACACTCTACGGCGTGGACGGCACGCCGGAAGCGTGGGCCAATCGCTGTGACGTGCAGATCGAAGTTAACGAGGAGGATCCACACTCGCCGCTCTGGCGCCGGTTCAATGCAGATATTTATGTCGGCGGCCGCCATGTGGCTGGTGTCTTCGGCCCGCGCCAGATTCTCCGGACAGGCAAGGGCGTGAAGTTCCTGCGCGGCGAGCCGCGCTGCGCCCTTCAGCACGGCGCCTATGAGATGGACGTGCCGTCCGGCACTCTGCTTGAAATCCGCAATTACCCACGCGCGGCGCTCGACTTTCTTGCCGGGTGCCTCGAAGGGCATGGCTCTTGGACGCTGGCGCAAGGCTAAGGGCGTTATTTGACCGGTGCAGGAGGGCATGGATGACTACTACGCGTAGACCGTATCCGTCCGATATCAGCGACCACTAGTGGTCGCTGATTATTCCGTATCCTCTTCTGATGAAGCACGACGCAAAGTAGGATTATGTAGCCAAAGGCGTCCGATCCACCAAGCCTAGCTTGTAACGCCGAAGCTGTTTGCCTCAGATATCGCTTCGATAGAGCGGTTCACTTTAATGTGGTTCATGGCCTGCTGCAGTGCAGAAACCGGCGCAGTCGCTGCGGGTAAAGGTGGAGAGCATGGCCCCGACAGCGCCCCTAATGAACGTGCCGACCCGCCTGTAGCGCCCGCTTCCGGAATAGGCGCCCGAAGAGCATCACTAAATGCCCACCCCATTACCGCCGTCATCAACGGAAACGGTGAATCGCAACTCAGCTCCAGTATCACTCAGGCAATTCAACGTTTAATGGAACCGTTCCAGGTATTCTCAGACGAGGCACTTTGTACAGTGCTGCTCGTCGCCGCCGACTGCGAAGGCTCAGGCTTTCGACGAAGCTTTACATTCGGAAGGAACCAAGCGGTCCGTCTAATCTGTCTCCCCCATGAGCTGGCTCGGTTTCACGTCAAGAGCTTTGCATATTGCAATTATCTCCTCAGGCGTAAGCCGCAGTGCGCCGGTCTCTGCCGACATGAGCCTGTCTTCTGCAACCCCGCTGGCAAGAGCGAGACCAGATATACTTTCGGCCCGCGCCACGCGAAGCCGGGCGAGGCTCCGTCCTATTTTTTCTTCGGGTTTCGTTTTTCTGTTTCGTGCCACTAATCACGTCCTCAAAGCATTTATCAGACAGTTCGCTCAAATTGAGACAATTGTAAACAAAATATGAAATAGTTATGGAACATTTCTGCAACAGCGCGTAAAAATTTGATGATAATTGATATAGGTTTTTGTTTTCCGCTCGCATGAGCCACGGCCAGCCGCTTAACTGAACGTGTCCTATCGTGGGAACAGATCATTATGAAGCAAAGACTACTTGCTCTCGCAGACAAACTGTTTCGCGATGGCAATCGCGCCGGGGCGATTGAGGCTATCGATGCATTTTACGCGCTTGTCGATACCGAACAGCGCGCGGATAGACTACTCCGTGAACGTGAAACAGTAACCGCGAGCGAAAGTTCCCGCACCTTCGAAAAAAAATCCCACGGCGTTGTTCTCGATCTGGGGCATTGCAGCGCATCAGCGCCGAGCTGAATGGAAATGGCCTTTCCCCGCGGCGAAGCTGTGATGTAGAAAATGGCCCGCCGGACTTCTGGCAGGCCGGTGTCACGGGCGCAGAGAGTCGTCCTGGCATTCCAGCTTCAGGCTGAGCGTATCCAGCATCTGCACTCGCGCAGCAGTCAGTATCCGGGCATCGTCACCGAGCAGCCGGGCCCGCGTAACTGAGCCTGTGGGCGGCAGCATACGGACTTATATGCAGGCCGGCGGAGGTTTTTTCCTGTCACAGCCATTTTGCTGCTCCGACATGATGAGAACATGTCCCCCGACGGTGAAGGCTGAAGCTATACGAGCCTTCGCAATCCGTCTGCCTCATCCCGGCTGGCATCTGGCGGCCTTTCGGATGGGCGGTAGAATGAACTTCCTCGCCGTCTTTATTATTGTAATGACGATGCTCAAAGAGCCGGGAGACACCAGGTCGCCGGAACTGCTGAGCCGCCTTCGGAACCGGGGATGCGTGGCGCGTATCTCTCGCTCCGGCAGTATCTTCCCCGATCAGCGACCCGATGCACAGTAAGACCCCTGCGGTCAGCCGCCCCATCTCGTCAGGCACACGCCACTCAGTCCCATCAGATCACTCTCTCATGCGCAGATTAAAGCACGGCCTTCCCCTCCGGCCATTCAACTTTCAGCCGGACCGCCCGAACAAAGTCGTCCGTCCGATAACGCCTTTCAGGGTGTAACCAATGTCACCGGTATATCCGCGCCGCAGGAAAGTCCGGACAGGGTCCGTCATTATAAACTGCAGCAGTACATATGGCGTGCGCGGAATATCTTCGCATAGCGGATTTTCCGCACTGTTGCCGTGCTCTGCACGGCTTTTGCATTATGGGACGCTCAGGCCGCGCAGCGTGTTCCATGATGGAAAAACCTGATCGGACGAGTGCCAATACGGTAAAGGCATCGTGAGAAATGGTAATCACAGCCTGTACGTCGCTGCTGCTAATCGAGGGCGGCAGACGCGTATCGGTAATGGTAGCAAGCCAGAATTGGGCTAGCCTCAGTTCTAGCCTTATTCTTTGACGCAGGAGGTGAATGTTGTGGCGATATAGATTGCGGACATCAGTGTATGGGTGCAGCGGTCATATCGTGTTGCGATGCGCCGCAAGTGTTTTAGTTTTGCGACTATGTTTCCGATGAGGCAGCGCTTTTTATACAAATGTCTGTTGTAAGGTGGCTTTAATTTTTTGTTCTTCTCTGGCGGGATGCAGGCGGTGACGTTCCGTCCTTTGAAAGATTGTCTGGTGCGGTTGCTGTCGTATCCCCGGTCACCGATGACTTCCTCTGTCTCATTCGGCAGGTCCGGCAGAACCACGTCTGCGCCTCTGAGGTCACTGGGCTCCCCGCCGTCAGATAAAAACAGACTGGCCAGCCTGCGTCGTCGTATAAAGCATGAAGCTTTAAATTCAGACCGTTTTTTGTCCACCCGATATGGCGGGATAAAGCTCCTTCTTGAACAGAGGGGCGCTGTCCGGCGTGCCGTGAGGTGTGTTGCGTCGATCATAAGACGCTCTGGACGGCCAGCCTGCGCGGAGGCCGCCGGCCGTTCACGCGCGGAACCCTTGCGCCAGAAGAAAAAAACGGCATGATCCTCTTTATCTGGCGTTCAGACAGCAAAAACACGTCACTCAGCTGCACGTCCAGCGGTATACCTGTGAAGCACAGAGTGCTGCCCCGTTCAATAAATTAACATATCCTGAGCCTAAGACCGTGCGGATGTCGAAGATCTCGCTTCAGCGTGTTGGCGCGAGGTCACCGAGAGCGCTGCCAGGGCTTTTGCCTTCAGGCGGAACGTGGCGTGTTATCGAAGGCGTGGTTGCCTGCCTTGGGTAAACCTCAATCGCTGGTCGCGCTGGCCGAATGGAATTGGGGTACACAGCTTTTTCCGGCCTGCGCGGATCTGTTCAGGCGTAAGAAAGACGACGGGCGACCGAAGCTGCGCTGATCAGACAGTACGCTGTAACCACACGTTCAGCACCGCTGGCCACTCCTCATTAACTGATGGCCTCGGCCGCCCCAGCCCGACTGGCGGCAGATGGTTCATGCTGGTGACGAATGGGGGGATACGGCCTTGGCATCCTTTTACGTCCGACACTCACCGCCCGGTAAATTTGCAACCAGTAATCAATACTGTCAGGCATTCCGAAGCGGTGTGCCGCTTCAAGCCGGCGGGCGGCATAATTTCTCGCCGAAAGGCCGTGAATTTCAATCAGATCGTCAACGTCTTGTTCGGTACCGGGGATAACTGTTCTACGGATAACTGTTCTACCTTCTCTCAATTTCATGCCCTCCATAATGGACAGTTCGATAGTGAATCGCGGAGCTTAATAGACGGTTAACAGGCGACGATTGTGGAGGACGAGTAACCCGCCAGTCGACCGCTGCGGCTCAGAACGGTGCCCCTACCATCAGTCCGCGAGAGGGGCGACATTGCGACCACAAAGTGTACGACATTGACTTTATCATATGAAAACACGAATTCTGGTGGACAGAAAGTCCTTCAGAAGCTTCGTGATGAAAGCCGGAGAGTTGACTACCGTATGTCGCATGGAACTGGCGCCGGCATTATCATTGCCGACCGATGTTGCGTCGCTACCCGATGGCAGCTACAGACTGATAGTTTAGCTCTTGACGCTGTAACGGCACCGAACAGGCTTTCGTCGCAATTGCGATCGTGGCAAAATGCTGTCCCCTTAGACCGGCGTTGATGGACCGCCTCCAGTCATTGGCATAGAGACCGCTCAGCCGGGCAATGCCGTCGGTCATAGATGATGTTCATCGCAGACGTGGCGGCTCGCACAAAGCGATTATTGTGTTCCGGCCGCATGCGCAACGAAGACTACCAGTACCGCAACTGTCGTGTCCGTAGCACCGGCGAAAGCCCACGCATAACGAAGTATTGGCGTGTCCGGCAGATACGTCAGAATACTTGAGCGCAGATACCGCAGTAATCTTCCGTTAATCTGTCGCAAGCAAACTTAGTTTAAAACGAATATCACCCTACATTACGGGGTCACCATGGAAAATGAAAAGGAAGACGGCATCGATCCTGATCTGGTTTTTGGTCGGGTGATGCGGGAGCATGAAGGCGAAGCCCGAAGCTATGCTGCCCGCCAGATCGAACGTGCGCATCTGTATAAGCGACCTAAAGAGGCTTGGATGTGGTTTAAGGTTTACGAACTGATTCGTGCCTCTGAGGAGGTACGTTTCAGGCGTTACCGGCGCCGGTCAAAAGTGAAAAGAACCGGTACCTATGCGGGCGTAGAACGCATGACCCGGAACTAGAGCGTTTTCTGTGCGGTTTGAATCGTAGAGCATTCCCATGGGCCGCGTGATCTGATTCAAGATGACAGCCGGG